>ERZ761603.1281-NODE-1281-length-19085-cov-56.334524_pt1 | contig 19085 bp, 10 predicted proteins | sample MGYA00511879_ERZ761603 | MGnify/ENA primary metagenome ERZ761603 (study PRJEB28899, sample SAMN02850040) | bioreactor sludge metagenome | biome: EBPR Sludge; feature: EBPR Bioreactor; material: flocular biomat | place: Australia: Thorneside Wastwater Treatment... | reverse complement strand
ACGGGACACCCGGCGCCGACGTGATCACCGGCACGGGTGCGGCCGACCGTATCGACGCGCTGGCCGCGGACGACTGGATCTTTGCCGGGGGTGGCGACGACGTAATCGACGGCGGAGCGGGTGCGGATACGATGGACGGCAGCAGCGGCAACGACCGTTTCCTGGTCGACTCGGCCGGCGATGTGGTGGTCGAGGCGGCCAACGAGGGTGTCGATGAGGTTGTCGCCGACATCGACTACACGCTGCCGGCCAACGTCGAACGTCTGCTGCTGACAGGAGCAGCGATCCACGGGACCGGCAATGTGCTCGACAATACGCTTACCGGCAACGCGGCCGACAACCTCCTCGATGGTGGCAGCGGCGCCGATACCCTGATCGGCGGCTCGGGCAACGATACCTACGTCGTCGATAACGGCGGCGATGTGGTCACGGAAGGCGCTGGCGCGGGTGTCGATCTGGTGCAATCGAGCGTCACCTGCACGCTCGCAGCCAATGTCGAGAACCTCACCCTGACCGGTACGAGCGCCGTCAACGCCACCGGCAACACGTTGGACAACGTGCTCATCGGAAACGGCGACGCCAATACGCTGTCCGGGGGTTCAGGGGCCGATACGATGCTGGGCGGTGGCGGCGACGACATCTACGTGGTAGACAACGTCGGCGATGTGGTCACGGAACAAGCGGGCGAAGGCAGCGATCTGGTTCGCTCCGGCATCAGCTACACGCTGCTGGACAACGTCGAGAACCTCACCCTGACGGGTGCGGCGCCGCTCGACGGCACCGGCAACGCGCTCGATAACGTGCTCACCGGCAACGGCGCCGCCAACACCCTGAATGCGCTGGCCGCGGACGACTGGATCTTTGCCGGGGGTGGCGACGACGTGATCGACGGCGGAGCGGGTGCGGATACCATGGACGGCAGCAGCGGTAACGACCGCTTCCTGGTCGACTCGGCCGGCGATGTGGTGGTCGAGGCGGCCAACGAGGGTGTCGATGAGGTTGTCGCCGACATCGACTACACGCTGCCGGCCAACGTCGAACGTCTGCTGCTGACAGGAGCAGCGATCCACGGGACCGGCAATGTGCTCGACAATACGCTTACCGGCAACGCGGCCGACAACCTCCTCGATGGTGGCAGCGGCGCCGATACCCTGATCGGCGGCTCGGGCAACGATACCTACGTCGTCGATAACGGCGGCGATGTGGTCACGGAAGGCGCTGGCGCGGGTGTCGATCTGGTGCAATCGAGCGTCACCTGCACGCTCGCAGCCAATGTCGAGAACCTCACCCTGACCGGTACGAGCGCCGTCAACGCCACCGGCAACACGTTGGACAACGTGCTCATCGGAAACGGCGACGCCAATACGCTGTCCGGGGGTTCAGGGGCCGATACGATGCTGGGCGGTGGCGGCGACGACATCTACGTGGTAGACAACGTCGGCGATGTGGTCACGGAACAAGCGGGCGAAGGCAGCGATCTGGTTCGCTCCGGCATCAGCTACACGCTGCTGGACAACGTCGAGAACCTCACCCTGACGGGTGCGGCGCCGCTCGACGGCACCGGCAACGCGCTCGATAACGTGCTCACCGGCAACGGCGCCGCCAACACCCTGATCGGCGGTGACGGCAACGATACGCTGGATGGCGGCAGCGGCGCCGACGTGCTGCAGGGCGGGCTCGGTGCCGATATTTTCGTGATCGATAGCAGCAGCGACGTGGTTGTCGAGAACGCGGACGAAGGCGTGGACCTCGTCAGCAGCAGCGTGAGCTACACGCTCGGTGCCAACCTCGAAAACCTTACCCTCACGGGTACCGCCGTCACTGGGTTCGGCAACGCGCTCGACAACGTGCTCACCGGCAACAGTGTCGCCAATTCGCTGAGCGGCGATGCCGGCAACGACACCCTGGCTGGTGGCGGGGGCGACGACACCCTGCAAGGGGGACTCGGCAACAACACCTATTTGTTCGGCAGGGGCGATGGCCGGGACACCATCGCTGCATTCCCGGACGCCTCCGCCGGCAAGCTCAACGTGCTGGAATTGGCTGCCGGCATTACCTCTGCCGATGTCCTGGTCACGCGATCCGGCAGCGATATCGTCCTGGCGATTGCCGGTACGGCGGACAGCGTAACCATCAGCGAGTTCTTCCGGGATGAATCGCCGACCAATGCCTACAATCCAATTCAACAGGTCAAGTTCTCCGACGGCCAGACCTGGGATGTCGGGGCACTGCTGGCGACGTTTGGTGCGCCGCCATCCGGGACCAACAAGGTAGTCACCATCAACGAAGATACGACCTATGTCCTGAGTGCCGCCGACTTCGGGTTCACCGACCCGGATGCCGGCGATGGACTCAGTGCCGTGCGCATTGATCAGCTGCCGGGACTGGGCGGCCTTCAACTCAACGGCGTCGCGGTGAGCACCGGTCAGGTGATTGCCGCGGCTGATATCGGCGGCCTGGTATTCAGCCCGCCGGCCGACGCCAACGGTGTGGATTACACCGGCCTGGATTTCTCGGTCAGGGATCAGAGGGGCTTGTTTGACGCGAGCCCCAACACGCTGAGCTTCAACGTCACGCAGGTCAACGACGCACCGATATTTGGCGGTGACGAAGGCACCGGGATAGTAACGACCGATATGGGCTCGGCCAACGATTGGGGATACGGCGCAACCCTCCTGGCCGACGGCCGGATCCTGGTGACAGGCCGGAGCGATGTCGGCGGTTACTCTGACTTCAGCGTGGCACGCTATAACAGCAATGGCACCCTGGATACCAGTTTCGATGGCGATGGCAAGGTCACCACGGCAATTGGTTCGTTTACCGACAATAGTTACTCCGTGGCGGTCCAGAGTGACGGCCGGATTCTGGTCGGCGGTTTTGCTTCGATCGGCGGCATCTCGGACTTCGCAGTCGTTCGATACCTCCCGGATGGCACGCTCGACACCAGCTTCAGTGGCGACGGCAAGGTAACGACCGACATCGGCGGCCATTGGGATCAGGCCTATGCGATGGCCGTACAGGCCGACGGCAAGGCCGTTCTGGCGGGCATGAGCTCCGGCAATCCTACTTACACCAGCGATTTCGCGCTCGTGCGTTACAACCCGGATGGTTCGCTCGATAGCAGCTTCGCTGGTGATGGCAAGGTGGCAAGCACGGCCGATTACACCGAGCAAATCCTGTACTCGGTAACTGTCCAATCGGATGGCAAGATCCTCGCAGCCGGGTTCGGTGGCGATGACTATTACACCAATGTCGATGCTGTCCTGCTGCGCTACAACACCGATGGTTCGCTGGACACCAGCTTCGACGGTGATGGCATCGTTATTATCGATAGCGGTGGCAATGACAGGGCCAACTCGATAAGCACCCAGCCTGACGGAAAAATCCTGGTGGTTGGTTCAATCAACGGCCAAGCGTACTTGCTCCGTTACAACGGCGACGGTTCATTGGACACCGAATTCGGCGTCAATGGCAAGGCGGCAAGCGTGATCGGGCCATGGGGTTGGGGTGACGGAGATCATGTCACTGTCCAGGCTGACGGGACCATTCTGCTCACTGGCCAGATCAACGGCGACCTGGCCGTCGCACGCTATTTCGGCAATGGTTTACCGGACACCGGATTTGGCGTTGGCGGTTATGTCACGACCGCGTTGAGCAGCGGATCCGACGCGGGATCGACCGTCCAGGTGCAAGCCGATGGAAAAATCGTGGTGGCCGGCGGCGGCTATACTTCCGCCGCTGATGCCGATTTCGCTTTGCTCAGGTATAACCAGGACGGCACCCTGGACACGTCGTTCGGCATCACCCCGACACTCCGTAACCGGACCGTCAACGAAGACAGTGCGCTCAGTTTCGCCATCCCGTCCGTCTCCTTTGTCGACGTCGATGCCGGCGACAGCCTGGTTCTCGCGGCCACATTGGCGGACGGTTCGGCCTTGCCGGCATGGCTCTCTTTCGATACGGCGACGCGAACGTTTGCTGGTACGCCGCCCGACAGCGCCGTGGGCACGATAGACCTCAAAGTCACGGCAACCGATTTGGCGGGTGCCAGCGTGTCGACGAATTTCGCCGTCACGGTGGTCAATGTCAACGATGCGCCTGCCGGTTCGGTAATCGTCACCGGCAGGCCAAGTCCGGATCGGACACTTACGGCCAGCAATACGCTGGCCGACGGTGACGGACTCGGGGCGATCGGCTACCAGTGGCAAAGTGCGTCCGACGGGATCAACTGGAGCGCCATTGGCGGCGCGACGGCAGATGCTTTCACGCTGTCGCAAGCCGAGATCGGCCGGCAGGTGCGCGTGGTCGCCAGCTATATCGACGGCCATGGCACGGCGGAAAGCGTGGCGAGCAATGCGCTTGATGTCCGGGAAAACCGCGCGCCGGTGTTCGTTGGCCGCGGCGGTATGCCTGGCGTGGCCATCACCGATGCCGGATCGACCAACGAATGGGGTTACAGCGTCGCCATCCAGGCCGACGGCAAGTACTTGCTGACCGGTACGAGCAATGTCGGCGCCTACACCGACTTTACCGTCCTGCGCTACAACGGCGACGGCTCGCTGGATAGCAGTTTCGATGGCGATGGCAAGGTCACGACGGCGATTGGTCTCTATGACGATTACAGTTACGCCGTGGCGGTCCAGGCGGACGGCCGGATTCTGGTCGGTGGGTTTGCTTCGATCGGTCCGACAGACTTTGCCGTCGCGCGCTACAACGGCAACGGATCGCTGGATACCGGTTTCAGCGGCGACGGCAAGGTAACCACGGATATCGGCGGCTATTGGGATCAAGCCTACGCGATGGCGGTGCAGGCCGATGGCAAGATCGTACTGGCCGGCATGAGCAGCGGCAATCCAAGCTCCACATCGCATTTTGCCCTGGTTCGCTATAACGCCGACGGCTCGCTGGATAGCACCTTCGATGGTGACGGCAAGGCGGTGAGCAGCGCAGGGTATTCATCCGAGTACATCAGCTCGGTAAGCATTCAGTCTGATGGGAAGATCCTCGCCGCGGGTTATGGCTCTGTCAGCGGCGACATCGATTTCGTGCTGCAACGCTACAACAGCAATGGTTCCCTGGATGCCAGCTTCGATGGCGACGGAACGATCGTCATCGATTCGGGTGGCAATGAGTCCGCACGATCGGTGACGACCCAGCCTGACGGGAAGATCCTGGTGCTGGGCACGGGCAGTACGGGTTCCTTCCTGCTGCGATACCAGAGCGACGGGTCCCTGGATGCTGGCTTTGGTCTTGCCGGGAGGGTCGAAACCCAACTCTACAGCTGGGATCAGGCCGCTAATTCCGTCATCCTGCAGCCTGATGGAAAAATTCTGGTGGCGGGTACGCGCTATAGCGAAGAGACTGACCTCGACTTTGCCCTGGTGCGTTACAACAGCGACGGTTCGCTGGATGTCGGATTTGGCGACGATGGCTACGTCACAACTCCGGTAAGCAATTCCGCCGACGCGGGTTGCTCCGTCAAGGTGCAGACCGACGGAAAGATTGTCGTCGCTGGCGGGCAATACAACGCCGACGCCTCGGGAAGCGACTTTGCGCTGGTACGCTATAACCAGGACGGAACTCTGGATCCGTCTTTCGTTGGTGGATTTCTGCCGGATCAAGTAGCGTTCAAACATGATGCCGTGAATATCACCATCCCGGCCGGACTGTTCGTCGATCCAGATTCCGGCGATTCGCTGACCTTCTCCGCGACCCAGGCGGGTGGCGCGATCTTGCCGTCCTGGCTGTCATTCGACGCCGCCACGCGGACCTTCAGCGGAACGCCTGGAGACGGCGATGTGGGCAGGTTCGGTGTCGTGATTACCGCCACCGACGAGGAAGGGCTGAGTGCGTCCAGAAAAGCGTTCACCCTGACCGTCGTCAAAGGTAACACCACGCCCACCGGGGACGTCACAATCATCGGCAGCGCCGCCCAGAACCAGCTGCTCACCGCCAGCAATACGCTGGACGACGTCGACGGACTGGGCAGCATTGCCTATCAATGGGAGAGCTCGCCGGAGGGCACCACCTGGAGCGCCATCAGCGGTGCTACGGCGGACAGTTTCACCCTGACGCAGGCGCAGGTTGGCCAACGCCTGCGGGTGGTCGCCAGCTATATCGACGGCCTTGGAACGGCTGAGTCTCGGGCAAGCGAGGCAACGTCGCCGATCGCCAATATCAATGACGCTCCGGTTGTCGCCAGCCCGATCAGCGACAAAACGGCAACCGAAGCGACGGCGTTCTCGGTGACCATCCCGGCGGGCACCTTTACCGATGTCGATGCCGGCGACGTATTGACCTATACGGCGACACTCGCCAGTGGCTCGGCACTACCCGCCTGGTTAACCTTCGATGCGGCCACACGGACTTTCCAGGGTACGCCGCCTGCCGTCGGTACGGTCAGCGTGCGCCTGACCGCCACCGACAGTGGCGGGCTGACGGCCAGCGACGTATTCGACATCGTGATCGCCAGCATCAACAAAACGCTCACCGGCACCGCCAGTGCCGATACGCTGACCGGCGGGATCGGCGACGACACGCTGAGCGGTCTCGGCGGCAACGACGTGCTGAATGGACTGGGTGGTAACGACAGCCTCGACGGTGGCAGCGGCACCGATACGCTGGTCGGCGGTGCCGGCAACGACACCTACGTGATTGACAATACCGGTGACGTCGTCACCGAGAACGCCGGCGAAGGCGCCGATCTCGTCCGATCCAGCGTGAGCTACACGCTCACCGCCAATGTCGAGAACCTCACGCTCACCGGCACCAGTGCGCTCAACGGCACGGGCAATACGCTGAACAACCTCCTCACCGGCAACAGCGGCAATAACGTCCTCAGCGGCGGAACCGGTGCCGACACGCTGATCGGCGGCGCCGGCAACGACACATACGTGGTCGACAACACCGGCGACGTGATTACCGAGAACACCGGCGAAGGTACCGATCTGGTTCAGTCCAGCGCGACCTGCACGCTCACCGCCAATGTCGAGAACCTCACCCTCACCGGCACCAGTGCCATCAACGGCATCGGCAACACGCTGAACAATACCTTGACTGGAAATGGCGCCGACAACGTTCTCGACGGCGGTAGCGGCACCGACACGCTGGTGGGTGGTACCGGCAACGACACTTATTATGTCAGCACTGGCGACGTCGTCACCGAAGCGGCCAGCGCCGGGACCGATACCGTCATCTCCGATGTGACCTGGACACTCGGCAGCAACCTCGAGAACCTGACCCTCTCCGGCACCTCGGCGATCAACGGCACCGGCAACACCTTGAACAACGTGTTGACCGGCAACAGCGCCGCCAACGTTCTGGATGGCGGCAGCGGTGTCGATACCCTGATCGGTGGCCTCGGCAACGACACCTACAAGGTCGACAATGCAGCCGACGTGATCATCGAGAACGCCGGCGAAGGCACCGACCTGATCCAGTCCAGCGTGACCTGGACCCTTTCCGTCGACGTCGAAAACCTCACCCTTACCGGCACCAGTGCCATCAACGCTACCGGCAACACCCAGAACAACATTCTCACCGGCAACAGCGGTGCCAACGTCCTCGGCGGCGGCAGCGGTGCCGATACGCTGGTCGGTGGTACCGGCAACGACACCTACGTGGTCGACAACGCTGGTGACGTGACTACCGAGAACGCCGGCGAGGGTACCGATCTGGTCCAAGCAAGCGCCACCTGGACGCTGGGCGCCAACCTGGAAAACCTCACGCTGACCGGTAGCAGTGCCATCAACGGCAGTGGCAACACCCTGAACAACAGCTTGACCGGAAATGCAGCCGACAATGTCCTCGATGGCGGAGCCGGCAACGACACGCTGGCGGGCGGCGGCGGCAATGACACCTACCATGTCAGCAGTGGCGACGTGGTCACCGAAGCGGCCAGCGCCGGGTCCGATACGGTCATCTCGGACGTGACCTGGACACTCGGCAGCAACCTCGAGAACCTGACCCTCACCGGCACGTCGGCGATCAACGGCACCGGCAACACCCTGAACAACGTGTTGACCGGCAACAGCGGCGCCAACATTCTGAATGGCGGCGCCGGTACCGACACCCTGGTCGGCGGCCTCGGCAACGACACCTACACCGTCGACAACGTCGCCGATGTGATCACCGAGAACATCGGCGAAGGTACCGACCTGGTGCAAGCAAGCCTCACCTGGGTGCTCTCCGCGAACCTCGAAAACCTCACCCTGACCGGTACAACTGCCATCAACGGCACCGGCAACAGCCTGGACAATGTGCTCACCGGCAACAGTGCCGCCAACACCCTCTCCGGTGGCAGCGGCAACGACACCCTGAGTGGCGCTGCCGGCGCGGACACCCTGGCCGGGGGTCTCGGCAACGACACCTACGTGGTCGACAGCAGCGGTGACGTGGTCACCGAGAACGCTGCTGAAGGCACTGACCTGGTCCAAGCAAGCGTCACCTGCACGCTCTCCGCCAACGTCGAGAACCTCGCGCTCACCGGCACGGGTGCCATCAACGGCACCGGCAACACGCTGGACAACGTCCTCACCGGCAACAGCGGTGCCAACATCCTCGACGGCGGCGCCGGTATCGACACCCTGGCCGGCGGCCTCGGCAACGACACCTACGTGGTCGACAGTAGCGGTGACGTGGTCACCGAGAACGCCGGCGAAGGCACCGATCTGGTCAAGGCGAACCTCACCTGGACACTCTCCGACAACCTGGAAAACCTCACCCTGACCGGCGCGACCGCCATCAACGGCACCGGCAACAGCCTGGACAACCTGCTCACCGGCAACAGCGCCGCCAACACCCTCTCCGGTGGCGCCGGCAACGACACCCTGAGTGGCGCTGCCGGCGCGGACACTCTGATCGGCGGTCTCGGCAACGATACCTACGTCGTCGACAACACCGGCGACGTGATCACCGAGAACCTCGGCGAGGGGACCGACCTGGTTCAGTCCAGCGTCACCTGGACCCTCGCCGCGAACGTCGACAACCTGACGCTCACCGGAGCCAATACCATCAACGGCAACGGCAACACCCTGGACAACGTCGTCACCGGCAATACCGGCAACAACACTCTTACTGGCGGCGCCGGCAACGACACGCTGGCCGGAGGAAGCGGCAACGACCGCCTCGACGGCGGCGTCGGCAACGACACCTACCTCTTTGCACGTGGCGACGGCGCCGACGTCGCCAGCGACAACGACGCCACGGCCGGCAACAGCGACCTCGCCCAGTTCGCCGCCGGCATCGCCAATGACCAGTTGTGGTTCCGGCATGTCGGCAACAACCTCGAAGTGGGCGTCATCGGCACCAGCGACGCCCTGACCATCGAGAACTGGTATAGCGGCTCGGCGTACCACCTCGAACGCTTCCAGACCGCCGACAACAAACTGCTGGTCGACACCAGCGTCGAGAACCTGGTGCAGGCGATGGCCGCGTTCGCACCGCCGTCCGCCGGCGAGACGACGCTGCCGCCCGCGTACCAGACGGCACTGGCGCCGGTACTGGCGGCCAACTGGCAGTAGATTTCCCCGAGGGTCTGCCTGAGGGTCTGCCCGAGCAGCTCCGGGCAGCACCCCTTCCAGCCGTTCCACCCCACCGACGCCCTTGCTCTCCAGCAGGGGCGTCCCCCGCCGCCATGACCGACGCCGACCTCCTCGAGACGATTTCCGGTGGCCCCGACCACGCCGCCGCGCCGGAACCTTCTCCCCCCGAACCCGACAGCGGCCTGCTCGGCCTCGTCATGCTCGCCCGCTTCCACGCCATCGCCGCCGACCCCGAGCAGCTCGCGCACATTTTCCGCGAACCCGGCCAGGCCTTCGCCACCCCGCAGATCCTCCTCGCCGCCCGACACCTCGGCCTCGCTGCCCGGCGGGTGCGCACCGAATACCAGCGCCTCGAACGGACGCCGCTGCCGGCGCTGGCCATCGACCGGCAGGGCAAGTTCTTCATCCTGGCGCGTATCGACGCCGGCAAGGTATTGATCCAGGAACCCGGCGGCGCCCGCCCGCAAGTCCTCTCCGCGGAGGATTTCGGCGCGCGCTGGAGCGGCGAACTGATCCTGTTCACCTCGCGCGCCTCGCTCGCCGGCGAACTCGCCCGTTTCGACTTCAGCTGGTTCATCCCGGCAGTCGTCAAGTACCGGAAATTGCTCGGCGAAGTCCTGCTTGTCTCCTTCGTCCTGCAACTCTTCGCCCTGGTCACGCCGCTGTTCTTCCAGGTGGTGATGGACAAGGTACTGGTGCATCGCGGCCTGACCACGCTCGATGTCATCGCCGTCGGTCTGCTGGTGGTCGTCGTCTTCGAGTCGCTGCTCTCGGGACTGCGCAGTTACGTCTTCGCGCACACCACCAGCCGCATCGACGTCGAACTCGGTGCGCGCCTTTTCCGCCACCTGCTGCACCTGCCGCTCGCCTACTTCCAGGCGCGCCGGGTCGGCGACACCGTCGCGCGCGTCCGCGAACTCGAGAACATCCGTCAATTCCTCACCGGCAACGCCATCACGCTGGTTCTCGATCTGCTGTTCTCGGTCGTCTTCATTGCCGTCATGCTCTGCTACAGCGGCTGGCTGACGCTGATCGTCGTCGTCTCGCTACCGTGCTACCTGCTCCTCTCGCTCCTGATCACGCCGCTGCTGCGCGGCCGCCTGCACGAGAAGTTCAACCGCGGGGCCGAGAACCAGGCCTTCCTGGTCGAAACCGTCAACGGTATCGACACGCTCAAGGCGATGGCCGTCGAACCGCAGATGGCCCGTCGTTGGGAGAATCAACTCGCCGCCTACGTCAGCGCCGGTTTTCGTACCGCGACGCTGGGAACGCTGGCGCATGAAGGCGTTTCGCTGATCGGCAAAGGGGTGACCGTGGCGACGATGTGGCTGGGTGCGCGTCTGGTGATCGACGGCGAACTCTCGGTCGGACAGCTGATCGCCTTCAACATGCTCGCCGGCCGCGTGGCCACGCCGGTGATGCGCCTGGCGCAACTGTGGACCGATTTCCAGCAGACCGGCATCTCGGTGCAGCGCCTCGGCGACATCCTCAACACCCGCACAGAAGTCGCCGCCAATCATCGCAGTACGCTGCCGCCGTTGACCGGCCGGATCGAACTCGATCAGGTCGTCTTCCGCTACCGTCCGGATTCGCCGGAGATCCTGCGCGGCATCCAGCTGACCATCGAAGCCGGCGAAGTGATCGGCCTCGTCGGCCGTTCGGGTTCGGGCAAGAGCACGCTGGCCAAGCTGATCCAGCGCCTGTACGTTCCCGAGCGCGGCCGGGTGTTGATCGACGGCGTCGATCTGGCGCTCGCCGACAGCGGGAGCCTGCGCCGCCAGATCGGCGTCGTCCTGCAGGAGAACATGCTCTTCAACCGCACGATCCGCGACAACATCGCGCTCGCCGACCCCGGCCTGCCGATGCCGGCGGTGATCGCCGCCGCCAGACTCGCCGGCGCACACGACTTCATCCTCGAACTGCCGGAAGGCTACGACACGCTCGTCGGCGAGCACGGCGCGACGCTCTCCGGCGGCCAGCGCCAGCGCATCGCCATCGCCCGCGCGCTGATCGGCAACCCGCGCATCCTGATCTTCGACGAAGCGACCAGCGCGCTCGACTACGAGTCCGAGCGGATCATCCAGAACAACATGCAGGGCATCTGCAAGGGGCGAACGGTGCTGATCATCGCGCACCGGCTGAGCGCGGTTCGCGATGCGCACCGCATCGTCGTCATCGACCGCGGGCAGATCGCCGAACAGGGCAGCCACGCCGAACTGCTCGCGCACGAAGCCGGGCATTACTCGCGCCTGCATCGGCTGCAACAGGGGATGCAGGCATGAGCCGGGCACTGCGGCTGGGAGCCACGGTCGACCTGTTGAAGCGCTACGCCGCCGTCTTTCGCCAGGCCTGGCGCGAGCGCGAGCGCCCGCATGCACCGCGGCCGGCGCATGAAGTCGACTTCCTGCCGGCCGCGCTATCGCTGCAGGAGCGGCCAGTGTCGCCGGCGCCGCGGCTGGCCATGGCGCTGATCGTCGGCTTCGCGCTGATCGCGCTCATCTGGGCGGTTTTCGGGCAGATCGACATCGTCGCCACGGCGCGCGGCAAGATCGTTCCCAATGATCGGACGAAGGTGATCCAGCCCTTCGAGACGTCAACCGTGAAAGCGATTCGCGTTGCCGATGGGCAGAGCGTGCGCCGTGGCGAAGTGCTGCTCGAACTCGACCCGACCAACGCCGAGGCCGACCGTGCGCGTTACGCCGGCGATCTTGACCGCGCGCACACCCAGTCGGCACGGGCGGCAGCGCTATTGGCGGCGATCGACGGCGGTCAGGCACCGGTACTGGCGCGACTGCCTGGACGGTCGGCAGACCGGCAAGTGCAGGAGCAGCGTTTCCTTGACGGCCAGTACGGCGAATACCGCGCCAGGCTGGCACGCATCGACGCCGACATCGCACGACGGGAGGCGGAACTGCGGTCCACCCGCGAAGTGGTGCGCAAGCTCGAACAAACGGCGCCGATCGCCCGCCAACGGTCTACGGATTTCAGGAAGCTGGTCGAGCAGAACTTCATTTCGCAACACGGTTACCTCGAGAAGGAGCAACTGCGCATCGAACAGGAAGCCGATCTGTCGACGCAGAAGAGCCGCCTGAACGAATTGTCGGCGGCGCTTGCCGAGGGTCGCGAACAACGCCGCGCGCTGGTCGCCGAGACCCGGCGCCTGGCGCTCGACAGTCTGAACGAGGCCGAGCAGAAGGCCGGCAGTCTTGGCCAGGAACTCGTCAAGGCGGAGTCGCGCGGCAAGCTGATGACGCTGACGGCGCCGGTCGATGGTACGGTGCAGCAACTGGCGGTGCATACCGTCGGCGGTGTCGTGACGCCGGCACAGGCGCTGATGATCATCGTCCCGAAGGACGAGGCGGTCGAAGTCGAGGCCTTCGTCGAAAACAAGGACATCGGTTTCGTCAATGCCGGCCAGGAGGCGCAGGTCAAGGTCGAGACGTTTCCGTTCACCCGCTACGGCACCATCCCGGCAACGGTGACGCAGGTTGCCAACGATGCGATCAACGACGAGAAGAAGGGCCTGCTCTATACGCTGCGCGCCAAGCTCTCGCAAGCGACGATTCGTGTCGAGGACAAGTGGGTGACGCTGTCGCCCGGAATGGCGGTGACCGTCGAGGTCAAGACCGGCCGCCGGCGGGTGATCGACTATCTTCTCAGTCCGCTGCTGCAGTACGGCGATGAGAGCCTGCGCGAACGGTAGCGCGTGGCGGGTGGCGTCCGGCGCGTCTTCGTCGCGGCTGGTGGCACTTCCTGCAAGGCGCCATCCACCGCCTTGACGATCCCTTGCTGTTCAAAACTCATCTCACTCATCGAGTGGCCCTCCTCATCGGCCGCAAACCCTTGTCACTACTGACGACTGAGCTTGCACCAATTCACAAGGGTTCGACTGAGGGACGTGGGTTGATTGAGCGGCCCGAAATCGGCTCGCCAGGCCGTCTGGCCTGGCCCACCCGTCAGCCCTCCGGAGCAGCCCCGACGACCACCAGATGCACCCGGTACGGCCCGTGCGCGCCAAGGACGATGGTCAGCTCGATGTCGCCGGTGCGCGAGGGGCCGGAAATGAAGTTCACCGCGCGCGGCAGTTCGCCGTGCTCTTGCCGGAGCAGCGCGAAGCCTTCCTCCATGCCGGCGACGACGCGCCCAGCGCGCACGATGGCGATATGCGTTTCGGGCAGCAGGCTGGTCGTCGCGGCCGTCGCAGGCCCGGAGAGCAGCATCAGCGTACCGGTCTCGGCGATCGCACAACAGGCGCCGGTGATCCCCACCAGGTCGTCGTCACGCGCTGCCCGCGCGGCGACGGTCAGGCCGGCGCCGGCCCAGTCGAGGCTGGCGTACTCGTGCCAGCAAACGGCAACTGCCGGCAGGCCAGCTGCCGACAGGTAGCGGGCGACCGCTGCCGGCACCTCGGCGATGCTGCTGAGCCGATCAACGGTTGACGACATCGCCTGCGAGCAGCGGCAGAAGCGCTCGAGCAGGTCGCCCACGAGCTTGGGGCGCGGGCCTTCGGTCGCCGCGGCGAGGTCTTCGAAGACCTTGTTCCGGCGTTCTCCGGCGAGCGCCGGGTCGTGCCGCAAGGCGGCGCGGACGCGCCCCAGGATATCGGCTCTGGACGAATTGTTGTTCATTGCTTGGGACCCGTGGCGCTGCCGGCAAACCCGATCTGGCCGACGGTCGCCGAGTCGGCCGGGGTGAGCGCGATGGCAGCTTTCTGCAACTGCAGCGCGACGCTGGCGCCGGGGACGAGACCGCGCCGCTGCGCGACCGACGCGCCGATGGCAAACGACAGCGTGGCGTCGCGACGGCCGCCGACGCGCGCGCTCACCGTGGCGTGTCCACGCCAGGCCAATCGCTCGTTGACGGTGGCGTTGACGGTGTTTTCGCGATCGGTCTGGTGGTCACGAACGAGGATCACGCCGGCTTCGGGCACCACCCAGCAGACCGTCTCGCCAACCGCAAAACCGGCATGATGTGCCGCCTGCAGCGGTTGTCCGAGCCAGTCGATGAGCGTCGTGTCGGTCGCCGGCGACTGCTCCACCACCTGCCCGACGAAGATATTGGGCTGGTCGGTGAGCCGCGCGACCAGCGCGCTGACCGGCCGCGCCAGCAGTTCGTCGGGCGGCGCGGTTTGCAGCGTGCGGCCGCGATGGAGGACGGTCATGGTGTCGGCGAGCAGCGCCGCTTCCTCGAGGTCGTGGGTGACCAGGACGATCGGAATGGCCAGCGAGCGACGCAACTCGATGAGCTGGCGCAGGAGCTTTCGCCGCGTCACCTGGTCGACCGCCGAAAAGGGTTCGTCGAGCAGCAACACCTGCGGGTCGCGCGCCAGCGCGCGGGCCAGCGCGACGCGCTGCTGCTGGCCGCCGGAAAGCTCCGCTGGACGACGTCCCTCCAGACCTTCGAGGTTGGTACGCGCCAGCCACTGGCGTGCTTTCGCCGCACGCTCGCCGGCGGGCAGATGGTGCAGCGCGGCCATCACGTTGGCCAGCGCGCTCAGATGCGGGAACAAGGCGTAATGCTGAAAGACGAAGCCGACGCGCCGCTGCTGCGGCGGTACGTCGATGCCGCGCCTGGCGTCGAGCCAGGTCTCGTCACCGCAGCGCACGGTACCGGCCGCTGGCCGGTGCAGCCCGGCCAGGCAGCGCAGGATAGTCGATTTGCCGCTCCCCGACGGGCCGACCAGCGCCAACAGCTCGCCGCTGTCGCAAGCGAGGTCAGCGGCCAGCGGGATCGGTGCCGACTGTTCGAGGCGGGCGGTGAGCTTCATCGGCGCAGCACCGAACGGCCGAGCCGGCTGACCACGGTCACGGCAACGAAGGACAGCGCCAGCAGCAGCGCCGACATGGCGGCCGCGGCGGAATCGTTGAAGGCCTGCGCCTGATCGTAGATGGCGATCGCTATGGTCCGCGTCTCGCCCGGCAGGCTGCCGCCGACCATCAGCACGACGCCGAACTCGCCGAGCGTGTGCGCAAAGGTCAGCGCCAGCGCGGCGGCGATTCCCGGCCAGGCCAGCGGCAGTTCGATACGCAGGAAGGTCTGCCAGCGCGACAGTCCCGACACCCACGCCGCTTCGCGCACTTCGCGGGGAATCGACGCGAACGAGCGTTGCATCGGCTGCACGGCGAACGGCAGGTTGAAGATCAGCGAGGCGGCGAGCAGCCCGTCGAAGCTGAAAACCAGCGCCCGCCCGGTCAGCGCCTGGTAGGCCTGGCCCAGCGGCGAAGCGCCGCCGAAGCCGAGCAGCAGGTAGTAGCCGAGGACCGTCGGCGGCAGCACCAGAGGCAGCAGGATCGCCGCCTCGAGCGCGCCCTGCCAGCGAAACGCCGACCACGCCAGCAGCCGCGCCAGCCAGATCGCGAAAGGCAGCAGCAATAGCGCCGTGGCGGTGGCCAGTTGCAGCGATAGCGCGAGCGCCTGCCAGTCGATCATGCCGTCACCTCGCCGGCAGCGAGAAGCCGTAGCGCTCGAAGACCGCGCGTGCCGCCGGCTGCTGCAGGTAGTCGTAGAAATGGCTGGCGTCCTCGCCGGCCCGGCGGGTCAGGGCCATGCGCTGGCGCAAGGGCGGGTGCCAGTTCTCGGGGATCAGCGCCGCGACGCCGAGGCTGGCCAGTTCCGGTGCCTTGACCAGCGACCAGGCGACGATGCCGCCCTGTGCCGAGCCGCTGAGCGCGAACTGTGCTGCCTGGGCGACGTTTTCGCCGAGCACCAGCTTGCCCTGCAAGGACTGCCAGAGTCCCGCGTGTTCGAGGGCGGCGCGCGCCGCCCGGCCGTAGGGCGCATGCTGCGGGTTGGCGATGGCCAGTCGCTGCAGTCGCCCATCGGCGAGCGCCGCGGCCAGCCCCAGCAGCTGGCCATCGACCGCCAGAGGCGAGCCGTTGGGCACCAGCAATGCGATGCGCCCGATCGCGTACAGCCGGCCCTGGTCGCGCAGCAGTCCCTGTTCGGCGAGCCGGAAGATGTACTCCTCGTCGGCCGACATGAACAGGTCGAAAGGGGCGCCCTGAGGGATCTGGCGGGCGAAGTTGCCCGACGATCCGAAGGCGAGAACGACCTTCCTGCCGGTCTCCTTCTCGTAGCCGGCGACGATCGCGCCAAGCGCGAACTTGAGGTCGGCGGCGGCGGCGACGCTGGTCGCCCGGACATCGGCGACGACCGCGAACAAGCCGAAAAGAAACAAGCAAACGGAATTGCGGCAGCAGCGCAGCGCGTGGCGCCGAGTCTGGCGAGCGCGTTCGGTGAGGCAATCCGTGCGAAGTGAGCGCAGGCAAGGATCGTTCATTCGTCCTGGAGAAACAAGTCAGGCTGCGAATGCTTGGCGCAGGTTGGCCAGGTGGGCGAATACTGGTCCGCCTGATCGCCCCAAGTCGTCCACCCGGCGCGTGATCCGCGTGCGAACAGTTCGATGCGCGGTCCAGGGCTGCACGACTCGATCAACGCGTATTGCTCATCGGGCTTGCGCGAGTGTTCGCGCTTCATCGAGCGAATGATGTTGACCTGCCTTCGCCCCGGAGCCAGCGTGCGCGCGTGTTTGCCGCGTACGCCAAAGAGGATGATCTCGGTGGTATTGCGAAAGTAGAAGCCGACGCCGCGACCGTCAGGGCCACCGTCCTTGCGCACCTTGTGCCAGACCAGATTGCTCTTGTAGGAGAAGCCCCAGGACGCCAGGACGCGCAGGCCCTCGGGCAGCAGGGCGTTGGGAACCCAGAGATAGAGATGGGCGGTGTCGGCGCAGATCGCCGCCACCGGCAGGTCGCAGATCGCCGCCAGCGTCATGGTGTGGTAACGACTGAGCCGCTTGTGTTCCGGCGCAACCTTGCCGGTCTTGTTCTGGAATTGCCACGGCGGGTCGGCCAATACCGTATGGAAGCGCAGTGAACCCGCCTTGATCAACAGTTCTTCCGATGCGGAAGTCATTCTGGCCAATCCTCGATCATTCGCGCAACCACGCCAAGCGCCATGTCATTTACATATACGGGCAAGCGCCATGTCTTCTTCCACACTACTTTCAGGCGACCCGGTGCTGCGGTTCGCCGCGGGCGAAAGCTTCGAGGTTGGCGATCAGCTGGTCGGCCAGCGCCTGCATTGCCGGCCGGCTGGCCCAGGCGACGTGCGGCGTCAACACGAAATTCGGCAGCGCCAGCAGCTCCGGCGCCAGCAGGACGTTGCCGGCACGCGGTGGTTCGACGCTCAGCACGTCGAAACCGGCACCGGCGATCCAGCCTTCGTGCAAGGCCCTGGCCAGTGCCGCTTCGTCGACCAGGCCGCCGCGCGCGGTGTTGATCAGCAGCGCCGACGGTTTCATCGCGCGCAGCTCGGACTCGCCGATCAGGTGGGTCGTTGCGGCGGTCAGGGGGCAGTGCAGCGAGACCGCGTCGGCTCGGCCCAAGCCTTCGACGAATGGTGTGTAACCCGGCCGTATGCTCGTCGCGTCCTTGCGCTCGCAGCGCAGGACGTGCATCCCGAAAGCGCCGGCCAGTTTGGCGACGGCGTTGCCGAGGCTGCCGCTGCCGATCAGCGCCAGCGTCGCGCCGTGCAGGTCGCGAATCGGGTAATCGAAAAAACAGAACTGCTCGGACCGTTGCCACTTGCCGTCGGCGACCGCCAGCCGATAGGCGAGGATATTGCGCGACAGCGTCAGCAACAGGGCCAGCACATGCTCGGGAACGGTGTGCGCCGCGTAACCGCGGACGTTCGAGACGACAATGCCGCGCGCGCGGCAGGCGTCGAGGTCGACGTTGTTGGTGCCGGTCGCCGCGACGGCGACCATCTGCAAGGCCGGCAGCGCGGCGATCAGCTCGGCATCGATCTGCAGCTTGTTGACGATCGCCATGGTCGCTCCGGCCAGCCGCCCCCTGACCTCGTGCTGAAGCGTTTTCGGGTGTTCGGCCCAGTGATGCGGAAAATCGGGCCGGCGAACATCGGCGATGATCGATTCGCGTTCGAGATAGACGATTCTGTGCATGGCGCGTTTGACCTCGATCCTGGCCTCAGTCCACAAAGGGCTTGCCGTGGCGGGTGGCGATGGTGGCGACCCTGGCGCCCAGCGCCGGGTCGCCGGCGAAGAGCAGCAGGCTCACGTCGCTGGCGGCACAGAGCCCCTCGATCGCCGCGAGGTCGCCGTGCAGGACGTTGAAGACGCCGCCCGGAAAATCGCTGTCGGCGGTCAGTTCGGCCAGCGCGAAGGCCGGCGATGGCGCTCTCGGACTGGGCTTGATGACCAGCGTTGCACCGGCCAGCAGCGCCGGCACGGCGTGCCGCAGCGGGCCCACCAGCGGCGCGCTGTCGTCGCTGACAATGGCCACCACCGCCGCGCCGCCGGTGGTCGTGGCCGTCTCCGTGTTCGACGCCGCGGCTCGCAGCAGGAGCAGGGCTTCGCCGACTTCGGCCGCGGCCAGCGCCGTGTCCTTGCCGGTCTCCTCGGCGATCATGCCGGCGAAGTGCTGCTCGTATTCGGCCAGCGCATCCCCGAGCGCCGCCAGCAGCGCTGCGCGCTCGCCAACCGTTCGCGCGGCCCAGCCGGCAAGCGCGAACGGCTAGATCGGA
>ERZ761603.1277-NODE-1277-length-19135-cov-38.241876_pt1 | contig 19135 bp, 18 predicted proteins | sample MGYA00511879_ERZ761603 | MGnify/ENA primary metagenome ERZ761603 (study PRJEB28899, sample SAMN02850040) | bioreactor sludge metagenome | biome: EBPR Sludge; feature: EBPR Bioreactor; material: flocular biomat | place: Australia: Thorneside Wastwater Treatment... | reverse complement strand
CGAGATTACAAGGTGACTGGAGTTCAGACGTGTGCTCTTCCGATCTGTTCGATGCTGCCGGCGGCTGTTCCGCGGCGACCTCGGCCAGGGTCTTTCCTCGGACGGCGGCGAGGCGGGCGTCGCGCGTCCGCCTGAGCAGGTCGGCCTGCGGGCAGCGGTCGGCGCCGTCCCACGGGCGGTCTCCCGCCAGCAGCACTTCCTCCGCCGAGATCGTCTCCGGCGGGCGTGAGAGGGCAAAGGCCCGGTCGTTCTCCTCGCCCGTCTCGACGCGGTGCAGCAGCCCCGCGCCCGCCAGACGTTGCAGCATGTCCAGCACGATCGTCTCCGTCAGGGCGAACTCCCCGCCCAGGTCGGCCGCCCGCACGGGCTGTCCGCCGGCAAACCGCCGGGCGATCACCGCCATGAGCGGCAGCGAGACCGACGCGTCGACAACGGCCGGGTCGCTCCCGCGCGGGCGCAGGAACCGCTCCCACACCGACGGGCCCAGCTCGCGCACCTCGCGGTACATCTGGATCGAGAACGCCAGTTGAAGCCCGGCCAGCACGATCAGCCACGTCACGTAGATCCAGAACATGAACAGCGGCACGAGCGCCACGGCCCCATACAGCTTCGACACCCCGCCCATCGCGACATACCCGCGGAAGCCCCACTTGCCGATCTCCCACAGGGCGGCCGCCGCCACCGCGCCCGCCAGCGCGGGGAGCAGCCTCACGCGCGTGTTGGGGACCACGATGTAGACGACGAACAGCATGATCGTGCTGATGCAGACCGTCGACAGGAATCCGACCGCCGCCAACAGCGCGCTCTGCCACTCCTGCGTCGCCGCGTCCGCCGCAAACTCCCGCACCCACCCGATGAACCGCTCGCCCACCGCGAAAGACAGGAACAGCAGCACCGGCCCAAGGGTCAGCAGCGTCCAGTACTGCGTGAGCCTCCGCCCCCACGACCTTGCCCCGGGCGCGTGAAAGATCTGGTTGAACGCAAGCTCAACCTCTACCAGCATCGAGATCGCGGCGTAGGCCAGAGTCAAAAGTCCGATGATCGCGATCCCCGAGTACGACACGCCGCGCGTCTTCGCGACGATCTCCTCGATCCACCCATCGAGCCCCTTCGTGGTTGTCGCGGGCGACCCATCCGACGCCACCGGCGCCGGCGGCGGCGCGGCCGGATCGCCCTCCGCCTGTTCCCCGGTCGGAGGTTCGGTCACCTGGATCTCGGTCAGACCGCTGAAATGAAGCACCCGGCGGATGTTGTCGCGTACCTGGTCTTCCGTCGAGAACGCGCCGAGCAACGCCACACCGATCGCCAGCACCGGGATAAGACCGAAGATCGTGCGGTAGGTCAGGGCCGCCGCCATCCGCGTGAGCTGCGCGTTCCACGCGCTGTACAACGCCAGGCGAAGAATCCCCAATCGCCCCTTGGGGCCCTCGGGCGGCACCACGCCATCCAGAGAACGTGTGAGCGACGACAGAAACGCCAGCGAATCGGAGCTCTGCCGTCTCGGCTTGCCCTTTCCGCCGCCGCTGCCCGTTCCATTCCCCGGCGCCTGGCTCATTGATCATCCCCCCCGATGACACGTGGCCGACGTGCGGGCCGATCGGTCAACGGCTTCCCGGGCTTCCTCGCACCCTCCCGTTCAAGCGCCGGCCGTCCATCCGCGGGGTCTCTCGTTCGCGACGACGCACTCGCCGGGCCTCGCCCCGGGCCTTGGGCACGCGATCCAGACCGGCCGCCACCGGACGTTCGGCGGCCCTTGCTCCGCCCCGCCGCTTTGATCGTCCGCTGCTCGTCGCGATCCAGCTCTCGCCACTGCCCCAGCGCCAGCCCGCGGAGCCGAAGCCCCCCGATCCCCACGCAAGTCAGCCGCTTGACCACGACCCCGCAGAGGTGCAGAGCCGTGCGGATCTCGTCATCGCGCGCCATCGTGACGCGAACGTGGAGCACCGCGCCGTCGGGCCCGGACCCGCCCTGCTCGACCTCGAGCTTGACCTTGCGTGCTCCCTCGGGCCGTCCCTTCGCCATGCGCACGGACCCGTCCTCGCCCTCTTCCTTCTGCCCCGGGAAGACGTAAACGCCTTTGCGGAGCTTGTCGAGCGCCGCCGCATCGGGCCGCCCGCGCACGCTGACCTCGTAGATCCTCTCGACCCCGTATCGCGGGTGCGTGACCGCGTTGATGACCTCGCCGTCGTTGGTCAGCAGCACCAGGCCGGTCGTGTCAAAGTCCAGCCCGCCCGCCGGCAGAAGCCGCGCCTTGGACGGATGCCGAACCGCCTGCGCCACGGACGGGCGGTCGTCACCGGGGCCGGCCGGCAGTGTCAGCATGCGCGTCGGCTTGTTCATCATGACGTAGATGTGCCGCTCGGCTCGGAGCAGCGGGCGGCCGTCCACTTCGATCGAGTCCTGCTCGCGATCGACAAAGATCGGCAGGCGATCCGCCTTCCGCCCGTTCACCTTGACCCGCCCCTGCTCGATCATCGCCTCGCAGGTGCGCCGGGCCGCGACCCCGGCCTCCGCGAGCACGCGCTGCAGGCGCTCCCCGCGTGCGGGGTCATTGAGCGGACGAGGATCGGGCTGTCGGCGTGGCATGATCGATGGTATGCGCCGATAACTCGTGCTCCCGAACCACGCACCCAGAACGTGGACCGGGCGAGCTCATCAGTCCGATCGTCCATCGGGCGTCGATGCCCGCGCCCAAGAGGACCGAGAACCATGCCCGAGCATTCCGCGATCCCCTTCGCCGTCGACGACATCATTCTGACCCCGCGCACGATCGACCAGGCCGCCCTGGACGGGCTGACGGGGTCGCTCCGAGGGCTGATCGAAGGGGCCCAGGGGGAGAGCCGAACGCTCCGGGAGACGGTGGGGGAGGTGCGCGGCCTCGGCGGCACCCTCCGCACGTTGCTCAACGAGCTGCGAGCACGCGCGGAGCGATCCGACGCCGCCGGAGCAGCTCTTCGCGAACTTCTTGAACGCGCCGAGCACGTCAACGAGCAGGCTGTCGCATCCCGGGTTGCCGAGGCGGTCGAACGGGCAACCGCCGCACGCCTCGCGGAGTTCGATCGGCAGATCGCCGAGCGCACCGAGACGCTCCGCGTGCTGCAGCGCTCGATCGAGCAGGCGAAGGCGACCATCGAGCGCCTTGCCGACCCCGCGGCGATCGAGCGCGCCGTGCGTGAGCGAGCTTCAGAGACGATCGCCGGACTGTTCGAAGAGCACGTCCGCGCGTGCCGACAGCGCATCGAGACGGAATCCGCCGCGCTCGCCGAGCGGCTCGAGGGGATCGCGGCGAGATCCGAGAGCCTTCGCACCGCACAGCGCGATTGGACCATGAGCCTTGCCGAAGAGGTCTCCCGCGTGGAGAAGCGGCTCGCGGCGGCCCGGGAAGCGCTCGAAAGGCTCGAACAGGCCGATACCGCCACGCTCACCGCGCACCTCGACGCGGCGGCCTCTCGTCACGCCGAGCTTGATCTGCTCGCCACGCGAGTCAGGCAGTCGTCCGACGCGGCGATGCTTGCCGCCTCGGATCTCGCGGCGATCCGCGAGCAGGCGGACATGCTCCGCACGATCCTCGCCTCGCAGATTCTCGAAGGGGCCGCGCTCGCCGACAAGCTCGCCGCGAACCGCGACGATGCCATCAGGCGACCAGCCAAAGCCACCGGCCGAACCACGAAGGCGAGCAAGCCGAACGATCAGGCTGCCTGATCATGTTCCTACGCCGGGCTTCTGCCCGGTCGATCGCTCGATCCGCCGAAGCCACCACGCGAGCAGCCGCTCGTCGATCGTGGGGTGGTGCGCTGCGAGCATCGCCAGGCCGAACTCACGCCACAGGTTCTCGCCCCCAGCGATCCTGCGAAGGATCGCCGCACCGCGCCGCCACGCCGCCAGCGTGGAAGGAATCGGCAGCGTCATGGTCTGCGAGGCGCTGAGCTTGATCGCGTGGGGTGAGAGCGCCGCACCCGCGAACCGTGTCGCAGCGTCCGCCAGCGCCACGGGCGACATCAGCGCCGCCGCCACCAGCCACAGGTCCTTGGCGTCGTTCGGCAGCACCGTGATCACCGGCGTGATGGGGAGCCATCGCCCCTCCTCATCGACCGCCGCCTCGATCGCCGGCGTCTGCGTCGCCACCAGCACCTTGGGCTTCAGACGCTGCGCCGCCCACGAGGCCAGCTCGGCCGACAGCAGATCAAGCCGAGCCCGCGGGTGCAGCATCGCGCGGCGGCTGATCCGTGTCGGCCGAAGCCCCCACAGCGACCGCGCCGGCTCGATCAGCCCCGACGTGATGATCGGCGGACAACCCTCCCGCTCGTCCGCATCATTGATCGCCGCCGCCGCGACTCCATAGAACTGGTCGCGGAAGTCGGCCGTTGCCCTCGCGATCGATCCGATCGTGCGGCAGTCCTTCACGCGCACGATCGGGACACCCATCGAACCGGACAACAGTCCCGCCCAAGCGTCGCCCGACGCGGCGACGGACCCAGCCGCCCGTGCCGGAAGCCCCGTCCTCAGCTTCACCTTTCCCTTGGATGTACCGCGCACCAGCGTCGGCGCGCACACATATACATTCGCCTCAAAGTGCCGATCGGTGCTCGACCAGAGCGACACTACCGACCCGAGCTTCACGCATGCGCGGCGAACTTCTGCCGCGCCCTCGGCCGTCAGCATGCTCATCGGCTCGACGAGCGATACACGCCCGCCCGGCGAAGCCAGCATCATCGCCTGAAGAAGAAACAACCACGCCGGATCGGTGTACGCCTTGACCACGTTCCCGAACGATGTCCTGAGCTGCTGCGAGTCAACCCGGGATCGAGTGGTCCGCTCGCGGAGTTGTCCAAGAAACGGCGGGTTGCCCACCACGACAGAAAACGAGCCGAGCCATTCCCCGAGGCAGCGGCGCAGCGCGTCGGCGTGACGCAGATTCCGCCGCGGGATCCCAAGCCTTGCGGCACAGAGCGCAAGGGCCGCGCGATCGATGTCGATCCCAAAGAGACATCGCTCCGCCACGGTGCGCCTCGCCTCCTCGAGCACGCCGCCGTGTGCATCGACAAGAGTCCGTGCGATCATCTCCCTCGCGGCAACGAGGAAGGCCCCGGCCCCGCACGCCGGATCGCACACACGCACCGAGAGAATCGCACTCGAAGGATCGGACGCCCGCCTGGCAGCCCGAAGCACGGGGGCCAGCGTCTGCGACAGGATCTCATCGATCAAGGGCCGGGGCGTATAGAACGCTCCAAGCGCCGTCCGCACCCCCGAGCCGTGAGCAACGACCGCGTCGTACACGTCGGCCAGCTCGGCCGCTCGTCCCTTCCGCGCAGCCTCCCGGACCAGCCGCAGTGGCGCGTCGTGCGGCCCGTGCGCGGCGATCAACGCATGCAGCCGGCCCGCCCACGCCTGGTGCGCGGGGTTGGCGGCGTTCGTCGAGCGTCCAGAGACGCGTGGCATCGCTACTCACGCTTCTTCCATGGCCCGCGGATCGCCAGCGTGATCCCCAGCCGCTGCGAGTTCACGAACATTGTCGTGCCGTCCGGGCTGAAGCACGCGCCGGCCCACTCGTGCTCGTCGAGCGGCGTGCGCGCGAGCTTATAGACATCACCCTTGGGCGTGATCCCCAGCAGGTAGTTGTCCTTCGCGCCGTCCTCGCAGACGATCAGGTCGCCCCACGGCGCCGCCGTGATGTTGTCGGGGTTGTCCATGATGCTCGCGTCGTCGGGCTCCACGAACAGCTCCAAGGAGCCGCCCTCGGTCCCGCCCTCGTTGGCTCCCGGAACATACCGGAACAACTGCCCCTTCTTCTTCGGCCCCCCGCTCGTGCAGCAGAAGAACAGCGAATCTCCGCCGAACCAGCACCCTTCACCCCGCGCAAAGCGGGCCGCTCCGCCCGCGAACCCGCGCAGGCGAAGATCGTCCTTCGGCGCGCCCACATCCTCCAGATCCATCCATCGGCACGCCATCTCAACGCCCCGCGGCGTCCTGGGCTGCCCGGCCCAGTTCGTCGTGTCGTGCGAGGGCTTGTCCGACACCACCAGCGCCTGCAATCGCCCGCCATCGCGAAGCCGCCCGGGCGTCGTGGCGATGAACCGGTACAGCAACCCCTCGTCCCGGTCTTCCGTCAGGTAGCAGATCCCCGTCCGCGGATCGAACGCCACCGCCTCGTGCCGGAATCGGCCCATCGCCGTCAGAGGCACCGGATCGGCCAGGCCCACGTGGTTCTTCGCGGGCACCTCGAACACCCACCCATGATCCCGGCCCGCTCCGTCCTTGATCCCGATCGTCGTCTCTTCGCACGTCAGCCACGAACCCCAGGGCGTCGGCCCGCCCGCGCAGTTGTACACCGTCCCCGCAAGGCTCATGAAGTGACGCTCGAGCTTGCGCGTCTTCGTGTTGTAGAACAGCGTCGTCGTGCCCCCCTGCGCGGGGGCGTCGCCCTTGGGGCCAACGTCGTACACCCGGCCCGCGTCGACCTTCGCGAACAGTTCGTCCCGAAGCCCGAATCCGCCCCGCGGCGTGTCCCGGAACTCAACCTCGTGGTTGCGAACCAGGATCGTCAGCCCGTTGTGCCCCTCGAACGCCGCCATCCCGTCGTGACGCCCGGGCACCAGCAGCCCGTCGTCCATCACCTCGCCCTGCCTCGACAGGATCTGGTACGAGAACCCCTCGGGCAGATCGCAGATTCGGTACGGATCCGCGACCAGTGGGCCGAACCCCTCCCCGTTGGCCGATCCCGCAAGGTGCGTGATCGACACACCCCGCGCCTGGAGACGCCCAAGCCCGGCGAAGCCGAGCCCGAAGGCGGCGGAACGGACCAGAAAATCACGTCGGGCGATTGACATCAGCGCACCTCGGACCCCTCCGCGGACAGCATAGTGCCCCTCGGGCGGACCAACCCCCCGATCATGTTTACGATCTCATCAATGATCCTGCTCATCGACAACTACGACAGCTTTACCTGGAACCTCGTCCAACGCCTCGGCGAGATCGATCCTCGCCTCGAACCGGGGCGTGATCTCCTCGTCATTCGCAACGACAAGATCCTCCCCGACGAGATCGAGACGATCTCCAACGGCTCGGCCCCCCATCGCATCATCATCTCCCCCGGGCCCTGCAGCCCCAAACAGGCTGGCGTTTCCTCCGATGTCATCCGCCGATTCGCCGGACGCATCCCCATCCTCGGCGTCTGCCTCGGGCACCAGTGCATGGCCGATGCCAACGGCATGACCGTCACCCGCCATGCCATCCAGATGCACGGCAAGACCAGCCCCATCCACCACGACGGCAAGGGGATCTTCAAAGGTCTCTCCGACCCCTTCGTCGCCACTCGCTACCACTCCCTCGTCGTGCTGCCCGAGACCATCCCGCCCCGCCAGCCCGTGGACTCGACCTGGTGGGAAGTCTCCGCGTGGTGCACCGACATCATCGACGGCGAGCCCCGCCGCGTCGTCATGGGGCTCCGCCAGTGCTTCGCCGATCCGTCCAAACATCCGGTCGAGGGCGTCCAGTTCCACCCCGAGAGCTTTCTCACGCTCGAAGGTCCGACGCTGCTCCGTAACTTTCTTGAGTCCCGCTAGCTCCGCGCCGGAGATTCAAGCACCAGCGTGATCGGGCCGTCGTTCTCAAGCCGGACCAGCATCTCCGTCCGGAACACGCCCGTCTCCACACGCACGCCGTGCTCGCGGACCATCTCCGCCAAACTGGCGAACATCGGCCCGGATTCCTCCGGACGCTTCGCCCGGTCGAAGCTCGGCCGACGACCCTTGGTCGCGTCGCCCGCCACCGTGAAGTTCGGGACCAGCAGCACGCCCGCCTCTTCGTCGCTCGGCAGGTCCATCAACGAGCGATTGAGCTTCCCCTGCGCATCCTCGAAGATCCGCAGATGCGCCAGCTTGTCCGCCGCCCACCGAAGATCCTCCGGCCCGTCACGGTCCTCGATCCCCACGAGCGCCACGATGCCCCGCGTGATCTTCCCCACGATGGCGCCCGCGACCTCGACGCTCGCCGCCCGCGTCCGTTGAACCACGATCCGCATCCGTCGCTCCTCACGGATCAAGCATGTTGTACACGCCGTCGTCCCATGTCCGAACATCCGTCAGCCGCTCGGGCATGATCAACGCGGCGTGCCCATCCAGGAAGCACACGTTCGACCCGTCGCGGTGTCGGCGCGGCGCCAGGCGAATCGCTCCGCTCGTTGTCGAAATGTGCGACTCGTCGAACAGGTCGTACATCTGCCCCACCGAGCCGTCCTCCGTCAGCGGGTTCAGCCGCGACTCGTACACCGACCGGTAGAACGATCGTGAGGTGTCATCTCCCAGTTCAGAGAAGTGGATCACGTCCGAAGGCCGACCGATCGCCGACATCCGTGTCGGACGACGGCGCGGGTCCGGGTTCCGACCGCCGGGCGTCTGAAGTTCGCCCGGCGAACTGAACGCGTACCCGTTCGCCAGGTAGTGGATGAAGTGCCCGTCGTTCACGCGACCAGCACACCGGTACTCCTTCGCGTGCTCGAACAGGTCGGTCTTGACCGCATACCCGGGCGTCGCCCCCGCGTCGATGAAAGGCCTGAGCGCCACGCCCCAGATGAAGTACGTCACGGGTCGCGGCACACCGAACTGGTTCCGCGGATTCGGCAGGTGCCCCTCCCGCGGGATCAGCTCCCGGTTCTCACCCGCGTACATCGCCGAAGCCATCCCCAGCCCGCGCATGTTCGCCAGGCATGCCGCCTGCTTCCCGAGGTTCCTCGCCCGGGCGAGCGCCGGGAGCATCAGCCCGATCAGCATCGCGATGATCGCGATCACCACTAGCAGCTCGATCAGCGTGAACCCGTGCCGTGCCCGCATGCCCACAGCCTAACCCACTCCCCGCCCCGCACACACCCCCCTCGTCGAATCCCGCCCTCCCGGGAGAGGCCGGTGAACGCCCATCCATTGCCCGGGCACCCGTCGCCCACCTATCTTCCCCCGCCATGATTACCCCCTCGCCCACCTCCAAGATCGCCCCGTACCTCGCCCGCGGCATTCTCGGAGCAGAGCACCAGGCCACCGCCACCAAGCCCGCCTGCATCGTGCTCGACGTCCCCAATACCTCCTACCAGCTCCACCTCATCCCCACGGCCGCCCCCGGGGTCGCCCTCGGCAAACGCCTCATCGGGGTGATCCGGGCCCAGGCTCGCCGTGTCGACGTCGTCAAGAGCGGCGGGCGATTCGTGGAGCCCGTCGCAGGCCGCCCTCGTCGCGTCCAGGGCATCGTGGTCGCCCGCGACGCCTCGTCGAACACCATCACCGTCAACGCGGGCGTGCCGCTCGTCCTGACCCTCACCGACCCGCGTCAGCGTGCCGAGCAGTTCGCCGACGGCGATTTTGTGTCCTGCGATGTGCTCGACGGCGCAACCTTCACGCCCGAGCACTGACGCCGCCGCGTTCAACGCGGGCGATCAATCCGAGCCTTGCCCCATCCATCATGATCCGCACGGCCGATCGTGCCTGTGACGTCCGCCGCCACGGTCGCCTCGGCCGACGCTTCGATCCGCTCCGCACGCCCGTTCCCCGCCACCATCGCGCGGGCGGTCGCCGTTGGCTGTGGGCCGGGCCCCTCGACCCTTAGATGCACCCGCGCCACCCGCGTGCGACCCTTCGGCAGGTTCTCCTCCGCCTCCAGCGAGAACCCCGCGAGAATCAGCCTGCCACCGCGCACCGCCTTCGCGTCGTACCTCGGCGATGCGGCGAACGCCGCCGCCTCGCCACCCTCCACCGCCATCACCCTCGGGGGCTTTGACCCGTCGCGGGCCACCGTGAACTCGACCTGGTACGCACCCAGCGGCTGGTCCCCGGAGTCCATCACGATGTCCACGCTCAGCACGCGCGTGTGCGTCTGCTCAGGCCGGGGCGGCCCGAACAACGACGATGCGAACAGGATCAATCCGGCGATCGCGTTCATCCCGCGCCCTCCACCCGAACCACCTGACGCAGAATCGTCTCCACGTCCAGCCGATCGATCGAATCGTCGCGATTCAGGTCCTCGATCAGCCCGCCCGACAAGTCCTTCTTCGCCAGCCCATCACGCACGCGAATCGCCAGCAGCATCGCGTCCAGAACGTCAACGCTGCCGCTCTCGTCAAGGTCGCCAACCTGCCGCGACAGCGCCGCCTTGAGCATCGGGTCCGCCACGTTGCTCACCGACGACGATCCGAACCGTCCCGTACTCCGATCCGCGAGCGAACGCCCAGGCTCGGCCACCACCGGCGAGCCCGGCACAGCCACGCCCTCGCCCAACTCCGCCCCACCCGATCCGCCAGCGGGCCCTTCGAATGCCAGCTTCGCGGCGTCTGTCTTCTCACCCGACGGTGCCGCGTCCGCCGCCGCCATCTCGCGACGCGAACTTGCCTCTCCCGTGCTCGGCATGTTCATCGCCAAAGGCTGCGGGGACACCCCGACCGTCGCGGGCGGCCACACCACCCGGATCACCATCACGCCCACGAGCACCGACGCCGCCATCCCCGCCGAGGCCCATATCAACCGCCGACCTCTCCACTCCCGGCCGCGCCCCCCGTGCCGCCCAAACTCCGTCCGCAACACCTCACCCAAGCCCTCAGGAACCTCTGGAGCGGCGTACGCCTCCCGCAGCGCGCGCGCAACGCGGGGCGGCAGGTGCGCCTCGGGCTCGTGGTTGGGGGTGGTGTTGGTGTCCATCGGTCTCTCTCCATCCAGCGCACACCGGCCGTGTTCTGTTCAATCGGCCGTTCAGTTTCCCTTGTTAAGGGTGTCTCGAAACAACTCGCTCGCTCTCGGGTCTTCTCGCAAAGCCCTCAGGGCCAGGTGCAGCCGGCTCTTGACCGTCCCCACCGGGATCGACAGGCAGAGCGCAATCTCTTCCATCGACAGGTCGTCCACGAACCGCAGCAGCAGCACTTCCCGCTGGTGTTCGGGCAGCAGCTCCACCACCGACTCGATCGAGAACCCACCATGCCCCGTTGCAGGTCCTGGCGCAGCCGCGTGCCCGTCGCCGCCGTCGGACTCGCCCAGCCTCTGCATCGGTCGGCGGCGTTTGGAGGTCAGCGCGATGTTCTTGACCACCGGGTACAGGTACGTCGTCATGCGCGCGGTCAGCGTCAGCGTCGGCAGTTTGCGGATCAGGTACACAAACGCGTCCTGCACGATGTCGGCGGCGGCTTCCCGGTCGCGCACGTACCGCCAGGCGATCGCCATCGCGAATTGCTTGTGCCGGTGGTACAACGCCGCGAACGCCTCCGCGTCGCCCTGCCCCGCCGATCGCACAAGCTGCGCATCGGTGCGGTCGTCCGGCGGGATCGGCGAAGCGGACGGGGGTGGGGGGGGAGGCGGGGACATCGGCCTGGGAATGATCCTACCGGAACCGGCGATGCGGCGCGGCACCACGAGAAAAGCCCCACGCCGTGGGGCGCGGGGCTTCGTGTCATCGGTCGTGGTTGGACCGGGCTTAGTCCTCGGTCTTGGGCCCGCGGGTCGTGTGGGGCATCCGCGTGAGGACGCGGTCGATCAGCCCGTACTCGAGCATCTCGTGGTCATCGAGCCACTTGTTGCGGTCACAGTCCTTCATGATTGTGTCCGTGGGCTTGCCGGTCGCGTCCGAGTAGATCTGGTAGAGCCGGTCGCGCAGGCGGAGCATCTCGCGGGCCTCGATCTCAAGGTCGGTCGCCTGGCCTTCCATGACGCCCGAGAGCAACGGCTGGTGCATGAGGTTGCGTGCGTTGGGCAGGGCGAACCGCTTGCCCTTGGTGCCACAGGTCGCGATGAGCGAGCCCATGCTGGCGGCCTGCCCGATGATGTACGTGGCGATGTCGCACTCGACGAAGCGCATGGTGTCGATGATGCCAAGCCCCGCCGTCACGCTGCCCCCGGGGCTGTTGACGTAGATGTGGATGTCGTTCTTGGGGTCCTCGTTGGCGAGGAAGAGGATCTGAGCGATCACCAGGCTCGCGACCTCATCGGAGATTGGGCTGCCCAGGAAGATAATGCGGTCCTTGAGCAAGCGCGAATAGATGTCGTAGGCGCGTTCGCCCTTGGCGCCTTTCTCGATCACGATGGGAACCAGATAGCCGGACATGGGTGTTCTCGCGTGCGCCGCGGGCGTTCGCCCGGACGCGGGGGTGCTGGGGAATGGGTGGGCTTCAGCGGACGCCGGCCTGGACGGACGAGGCTTCCTTCGGCGGCTCGGTCAGGACCTCGTCGGCCAGCCCGTACGCCACCGCTTCCGACGCCGAGAAGAACCGATCCCGCTCGCTGTCGCGGTGGATCTGCTCCGCGTCCTTCCCGGTGTGCTTGGACAGAATCTTGTTCAGTTCCGCCTTCATCTTGATGATCTGCTCGGCCTGAATCCGGATGTCCTCGGCCTGGCCCGTCACGCCGCCCCACGGCTGGTGGATCATCACCTTCGCATGAGGCAGGACGTACCGCTTGCCCTTCTGCCCGGCCGCCAGCAGGATCGACCCCCCGCTGTACGCTCGGCCGAGGCAATACGTCGACACCGGGCTCGAGATGAACCGCATCGTGTCGTAGATCGCCAGGGTGTCATCCACCGCCCCGCCCGGGCTGTTGATGTAGAAGTTGATCTCGCTGCCCCGCTTGATGTTCTCGAGGTACAGCATCTGCATCATCACCCGGGCCGCCGAGGCCTGGTTGATCTCCCCGATCAGGAAGACCACCCGGTTCTCGAGCAACAACTCGTCGATGGACATTTCACGCGTTCGCTGGTACGTCACCGCCGCTGCTGGCATTCTCGGACTCCTGCCGAAGGGGATTTGCTCCCCTTCTGTTCGGATCATAGTCGTCCGGACCGACCGGCCCGTCCCTCCTCCTATCGGCCGATTCGGGCCCCGACGCGACTGCGACCCGCGACAGAAGTTCTGGGGCGTGGACCCGGGCCGCTGGCACCCCCGGGGGGCCCGGTCCGCGTTTCTCGGCTACCCTTGGCGTTCATCCAGACGAGGCCCCGAACCGTGCCCACCGCCGTTATTTCGGACATTCACGCCAACGTCTCCGCCCTCAAGGCCGTGCTCGCCGACATCGCCTCGCGCGGGATCACCCACATGGTCTGCCTGGGCGACACCGTCGGCTACGGCCCCGACCCGCTGGAGTGCGTCGACCTTGTCCGACAGAAGTGCGCCTGGTCGCTCATGGGCAACCACGACTTTGGCGTCCTCTATGAGCCGACCAACTTCAACCCGGGCGCCGAAACCGCTGCTTACTGGACCCGTGAACAGTTCGACAAGGAGCCCGACGAGAAGCTCCGCGCCGATCGCTACGAGTTTCTCGGCCGACTCCGCGTCCGCGTCGTCGACCAGCTCCCCGAGATGGCCTTCCCCGTCCTCGCGGTCCACGGCTCGCCCCGTCGGCCCATCAACGAGTACATCTTTCCCGACGACCCGCAGAACGGCCCGGACAAGATGGAGGCGATCTTCGACCGCGTGACGCGACTCTGCATCGTCGGGCACACGCACGTGCCCGGCGTCTTTACCGACGAGCCCGACTTCTACCCGCCCGACGAGCTCGGCGCGGATCGGTGTTACCGCTGGCGCGACGGCGAGAAGGCGATCATCAACGTCGGGTCCGTCGGGCAGCCTCGCGACCACGATCCGCGGGCCAGCTATGTGATCCTCCACCCGGACAGGGCCGAGTTTGTCCGCGTGCCCTACGACATTGACGCCACCGCCAACAAGATGCGGGGCATCCCCCAGTTGCCCGGCTGGCTGGTCGATCGTCTGTACGACGGGCGGTAATCGGCCGCCGCGAGGTCTATCGTTGCGTCCTATGGCGCAACAACCCGGCAAGGGCGCACGTTGGATCGTGCTCGTCTTCTTGGTCGCCCTCATCGCGGGCGTCTTCGTGGCCACGCTCCGCAATTCCGGCAGACCACCCGCGCAGGAGGGCGCTCCCGCCGCTCAGGCCGGGTCCGCTCCGGCTGCTCCGGCGGAAAGCCCGGGCACGCCGTCGGCCTCGGGGGGAGCTGCGGCCAACCCCGCGCAGCCGGAGATTCCGAAGGTCCCCACCCCGCTGACCGGCCTGTCGGCGCGACCGAACCCCGATCCCGCCGCTGCATGGGACACCATCGGCGGGCTGGATCCCAAGGCCGGCCCGCTGCTTCAGATCAGCTTCTCCCCGCGTGGAGCCGGCATCGGTTCTCTCCGCCTCGCCCGTTACTTCACCAGCATCCGCCACGACGAGCACGTCGAGGTGCAGTCCGAATTGGCCGTCTCCGACTCGATGATCCTCACCCCGATGGCGATTCTCGGCGTGTCGATCAACGGCTCTTACGTCGACCTCAAGGACCCCAAGGTCTGGAAGCAGGTCTCGCCCGGGCGCTTCGAGGCGACCATCGTCGACCCCGCGAACGCCGACGTCGCACGCGTCGAACGCGAGTTCGCCGTGGATCAGGACACGTACACCGTTCGTGTAAATCAGCGGCTCGTCAATCTCACCGACAAGCCCCAGAGCGTTCGGTTCTATCAGCTCGGACCGACAGACCTGCCCAAGGACAAGGTCACCTACGGCGGCGAGCGCCGCCGGGTGCGGTTCGGGTACCTCGTTGACCCCAACTCGGATCCCAGCCGTCAGCTCGTGCTCTCCGCCGACACCACCTACCTGCTCGACCGCACGCAATTGATCGGGAGCCCGGATCCCTCGACGAATCTGATCCCGATCTCCAAGGCGCAGTGGCCCAACGCCCGCTCGGTCGAGCGGGGCTACGAGCTCGTCTGGGCCGCGCTCTCCAACCGGTACTTCGGCGCGGCGGTCTTCCCCCTGCTCCCCGTGCAGCAGGCCCAGCCGCTCAAGAAGGCGTTCTCCTCCGTCGACACGCTCGACCGCGTCTACCTCCGCGCGGGCCCGAGAGTCGAGGACCCCGACGCCGTCGGCCTCCGCCTGACGAGCGTCGAGATGCCCGCCCCGGCCAACGGCGGCGCGGCGGACTTCTCGATGGCCTTTTTCGCCGGCCCGCAATCGGGCAGGGCGATCGCCAAGGACCCGCTCGCCTCGGCCGCGGGAATCGCCGAGCTGGTGCTCTTCAACTTCGGCGGGATGTGCGCCTGCTGCACGTTCGCCTGGCTTACTCAGCCCCTCCTGAGCCTCCTCGCCGTGCTCCACGATTATATCACGCACGACTGGTCGCTCGCGATCATGCTGCTCGTGCTCATCGTTCGCGGCGTGCTGCACCCGGTGACCCGCTGGTCGCAGATCCGCGTCCAGCGATTCAGCAAGCAGATGCAGGGCATCGCGCCCAAGATGCAGAAGCTCAAGGAGAAGTACGAGAGCGACCCCAAGATGATGCAGGCCGAGACCGCCCGGCTGTGGCGCGAAGAGGGGATCAGCCCCACGGGCATGCTCGGTTGCCTCCCGATGTTCCTCCAGACCCCGGTCTGGATTGCGCTCTCCGCGATGCTCTTCTTCACCATCGAGATCCGCCACCAGTCGGCGTTCTTCGGGCTCTTCCAGTCCTTCGGTTCGCCGCAGAGCCCCGTCTGGTTCTTCGGGGATCTGGCAGAGCCCGACCGCCTCATCTACTTCGGCCGCACGCTGTTCACCGTCCCGCTCCTGGGCGAGATCTCGTCGATCAACATCATGCCCCTGGTGCTTGGCGTGCTCTTCTACGCGCAGCAGAAGTACATGACACCCGCTCCGACGACCCAGATGACGCCCGAGCAGGAAATGCAGATGAAGATGATGAAGTGGATGACCGTCTTCATGTTCCCGCTCATGATGTACAACGCGCCCTCCGGGCTCGCGCTCTACTTCTTCACCAACAGCGTGCTGGGCATCGCCGAATCGAAGTGGATCAAGCGGTACATCGACCGGCACGACCTGCTCAACCTCGACAAGATGAAGGAAGAACGCCAGCAGAAGAAGGGCGGGGGCTTCTTCGCCAAGCTCCAGAAGATGGCCGAGGAACGCCAGAAGATCATCGCCCAGCAGCAGGAACGCGCCCGCCGCAAGGGCGGCCGCTGACCGATCGACACGCTCATGAGCCCCGCCCCGACCATCGCCGCTCGCGCCACGGCCGCGGGGTCATCGCCACGCGCCATCCTGCGCCTCTCCGGGCCGGATGTGCCCGACGTGCTCCGCGACCTGGGCGTGGATGATCCAAGCGCCCGCGGCTGCCGCGTGGTCACGATTCGACTCCGCGGCGGGTCGTTCCCGGCGATGCTGCTGCGATTTCGCCCGCCGCACTCCTACACCGGTGAAGACGCGGCCGAGATTGTCCTCCCCGGCTCGACCGCCCTGCTCGACCGCGTGCTCGCGGCTGTGCTCGCAATCCCGGGCGTTCGCGCCGCCGGCCCCGGCGAATTCACCGCCCGCGCATTTCTCTCGGGTCGGCTGTCGCTCGATCAGGCCGAGGGCGTCGCGGGGGTGATCGCCGCCGAGACGATCGGCCAACTCCACGCCGCCCGGGAAGTACTCGATGGTCGAGCGGGCGTCGTGTATCGCGGGTGGGCCGACACCATCGCCCAGTGTCTCGCGCTCGTCGAGGCCGGGATCGACTTTACCGATCAGGAGGACGTGGTCCCCATCACGCCTTCGGAGCTTGCCCGTCATGTCCGAACGCTCGATGCCGAGATCCGCGGCTATCTGGGCGATTCGACCGCGAGAGAGCACGCCGGCGAACGGGCGATGGTGGTCCTTTTCGGCGCGCCCAACGCCGGAAAGTCCACGCTGTTCAACGCCCTCGTGGGTCGCGATCGGGCCATCGCGTCGCCCATTGCGGGCACGACGCGCGACGTCTTGGTCGAGAGGTTGGATCTTTCGGGCGATCTCCCCGGGGCCGGGGAGGTCGATCTCGCCGATGCCCCGGGGCTTGATCCGGGCGCGGCCGGGATCGACCTGCTCGCCCGAGACGCCGCGGGCCGTGCGGCACGACAGGCCGACGTCCTGGTCTGGTGCGACCCCGACGGTCGATTCGACGGCCCCGACCCCGATCGACCGACCATCCGCGTGCGCACCAAGGCCGACCGTCCTTCCTCGGAGGGTGCCGCCACCGCGGATGTCGAGGTGTGCGCGTACGACGGCTTCGGCATGCGCGAGCTCCGCCGCCGGATCGCCCAACGTGCATTTGCCTCAGCTTCGTCCGCGGTGGCGGTTGTTCCGAGGCACCGCCAGGCCCTTTCGCGGGTGCTCGATGCGTTGCGGGAGGCCGCCGGGGCGTTCGAGGAGCACCGGCCAACCCTGCGGTCACCCGAGCTCGTGGCGGCGGCCCTTCGCTCCGCCGCCGACGCCATGGGCGAAATCACCGGGCGCGTCGACCCGGACACGATACTGGGGCGGATCTTCGCGGGCTTCTGCATCGGGAAGTGACCTTCGCCGGACGCGGAGCGGGTTCTGTTTGGCATCGGGTGCTCGGGGGGCACCGATCGGGGTGTTCGCGCCTATCATCCGCCCCTTCGCAACACGGAACCACAAGCGGGAAACGAACATGCGCGCGACTGAACTTCGTCCGGGTCTGGGTGTCAAGATGGATGGCAAGCTCTTTGTCATCACGAACTTCGAGCACCGCACCCCCGGCAACCTCCGGGCCTTCATCCAGGTCAAGATCCGCAACGTCATCACCGGGCAGATCATCGAGAAGCGGCTCAGCTCCTCCGACGACGTCGAGGTGATCGATCTCGACCGCCGCGAAATGGAGTACCTCTACTCCGACTCCTCGGGCGCCACGTTCATGGACACCGAGAACTACGAGCAGATGGTGCTCACCGAGAGCCTCCTGGGCGATGCGCTCAAGTATCTGCGCCCCAACAGCAACTGCGTTGTCCTGCTGCACGACGGCAACCCCGTCACCCTCGAAATGCCCGCCGCCGTCGAGCTGACCGTCAAGGACTGTCCCCCTGAGGTGAAGGGCGCCACTGTCACGAACCAGACCAAGGACGCCACGATGGAGACGGGCCTGGTCGTTCGCGTCCCGGCGTTCATCAAGAGCGGCGAAACCCTGAAGATCTCGACCGCCGACGGGTCGTACCTCTCCCGCGCCTGATCCGCCCGGCCGACCACCACCACCGCCCCGCCGTCCACGATCCACCGGCGTGGGCCCCGGCGATCCCGTAGAATCGAGGCGGCATGTCCAACCCTCTCGTCATTCTGTGTCCCGGGCAGGGCGCCCAAGCCTTGGGTATGGCCAAGCCCTGGGTCGACGCATCCCCCGAAGCAAGGGATGTCTTCGCACGGGCCGACAAGTTGCTCGGCAACCGGCTTGGCGCGCCTTTGTCCACCTTGTGCTTCGAGGGGCCGGCCGAGCGATTGAACCAGACCGACGTGAGCCAGCCCGCGATCTACACCGCGGGCTACGCCGCGTGGAAGGGGTTGCTGGCACGGTGGTCCTTCGGCAACGGGGAGACCCCCCTGGCGGCGACGGCGGGGCTCTCGTTGGGCGAGTACACGGCTCTGGCGGTGGCCGGGGCGATCAGCTTCGAGCAAGGGCTGGAACTGGTGACCCTTCGCGGCCGGGCGATGCAGGACGCGGCGGAAGCCTCCCCGGGCGGGATGGTGGCTCTGATCGGCGCTGACGAGGAGCAGGCGGCGCAGGTCTGCGACAAGGCCCGGGGCGGCGATGTGCTGGTGTGCGCGAACTTCAACGCCCCCGGGCAGATCGTGCTGAGCGGGCACAAGGTCGCGTGCGAGCGTGCCGCCCAGGTCGCTGGCGAGATGAACCTCCGCGCGACGCTGCTGGTGGTCGCGGGCGCCTTCCACAGCCCGCTGATGCAGCCGGCGGCGGACCGCCTCTCGGCTGCTCTGGCCAAGGCCGACCTTCGTGCGCCGCGGTGCCCGGTGCTGTCCAACGCCTCGGGCGTGCCGCACGAGCCCGATCCCGATTCGATCCGTCGTCGTCTGGTCGAGCAGTTGACGAGCCCCGTCCGCTGGTCGCAGAATGCGGCGTGGATCATGAAGCACGTCGTCGGGGCGAACCCCGCCACCGAACTCCACGAATTGACCCCCGGCAAGACGCTGGCCGGACTGTTCCGGCGCATCGACAAGTCGGCGAAGGTGACCACGCATGAAGAGCCGTAATCTCGCACTGCGGATGCTGGCAGGTGTTCTGACCGTTTCGGCGATGACCGCGCCCGTGGGCGGCGTGCTGCTGATGTCGGGCTGCAAGAAGGAAGAGCCCCCGCCGCCCCCGACATCAGCAGCAC
>ERZ761603.1272-NODE-1272-length-19147-cov-48.308244_pt1 | contig 19147 bp, 18 predicted proteins | sample MGYA00511879_ERZ761603 | MGnify/ENA primary metagenome ERZ761603 (study PRJEB28899, sample SAMN02850040) | bioreactor sludge metagenome | biome: EBPR Sludge; feature: EBPR Bioreactor; material: flocular biomat | place: Australia: Thorneside Wastwater Treatment... | reverse complement strand
CGAGATTACAAGGTGACTGGAGTTCAGACGTGTGCTCTTCCGATCTGCTGCGCCGTTCGCGCCTCGAACAGCGCCGGCGGAAACCCCGCGGCGAGGCGCAGCGCATTCATCAGGAATTCGAACGGAAGCTGGCCGGCGGCGACCTCGTGCGTTTCCTGCACCGGCGACCCGCCGCGGACATTCTCGAGATAAGCAGCGGGGTGCCGCCAGCGCATCTGGCGCAGCACGCGGTCGTGCAGCGTCAGCTTGGAGTGGGCGCCGGCGCCGATGCCGAGATAGTCGCCGAAATGCCAGTAGTTCAGGTTGTGCCGGCACTGCCGGCCGGCTTGGGCGAAGGCCGAGGTCTCGTAATTGATGTAACCGTTGGCGGCCAGTCGGGCTTCGATGGCCTCCTGCATGTCGGCGCACTGGTCGTCTTCGGGCAATGCCGGCGGGAAGGCGGCGAAGCGGGTGTTCGGCTCGAGCGTCAACTGGTAGCACGACAGGTGCGGTGGTGCGAAGGCCAGCGCAGTTTCGACGTCGGTGAGCGCTTGCTCTGCGGTCTGGCCCGGCAGTCCGTACATCAGGTCGAGGTTGAACGAGTCGAAATGTTCGCCGGCCAGTTGCGCCGCGCGTTTCGCTTCGGCGGCGCCGTGGATGCGGCCGAGGGCCGCAAGATGTTCGTCGTTGAAGCTCTGGACGCCGAGCGACAGCCGGTTGACGCCGGCGGCGCGGAAGCCGGCGAACTTCCCCGCCTCGACGGTGCCGGGGTTGGCCTCGAGCGTGATCTCGGCGGCCGGCGACAGCATCGCCAGCGCGCGGAAGGCGGCGAGCAGTTCGTCGATGGCGGCCGGCGACAGCAGGCTGGGGGTGCCGCCGCCGAAGAAGACGCTGACCAGCGGCCGGCCCCAGATCAGCGGCAGCGCCGATTGCAGGTCGGCGATCAGCGCGGCGACGTAAGCGCTTTCCGGAATGGCGTCGCGAGCTTCGTGCGAGTTGAAGTCGCAGTAGGGGCACTTGCGCACGCACCACGGCACGTGCACGTAGAGCGCCAGCGGCGGCGCGACGCGGAATTCGGGGGCGGTTGCGGTCGACGCCCGGTTTCGGGCAAAAATGGGGATGCTGCGGGCCAAGGCAATTACAGCGTCTGCAGGCGGTCGATCAGCTTCTGCATGGCCTGGCCGCGATGCGACAGGCGGTTCTTGGTGGCGGCGTCGAGTTCGGCGGCGGAACGGTCGAAATCGCGCACATAGAACAGCGGGTCATAGCCGAAGCCGCTCTCGCCGCGCGGTGCGGGGAGGATCTCGCCATGCCACTCGCCCTCGGCGATCAGCGGTTGCGGATCGTCGGCATGGCGGACGAGAACGATGACCGAGACGAAGTGGGCGGCGCGGTTGCACTGGGCGCCGAGGTCGGCGAGCAGCTTCTCGTTGTTGCGGGCATCCGATTTCGGTTCGCCGGCGTAGCGGGCGGAATAGACGCCGGGTGCGCCGCCGAGGGCGGCGACGCAGAGGCCGGAGTCGTCGGCCAGGGCCGGCAGGCCGGAGAGCTTCGCGGCGTGGCGGGCCTTGGCCAGCGCGTTCTCGACGAAGGTGCAGTGCGGCTCCTCGGCTTCGGGGATGCCGAGCTGGCCCTGGGCGATGACTTCGAAGCCGAGCGGCGCCAGCAGCGCGTTCAGCTCGTTCATTTTCTTGGCGTTGTTGGAGGCGAGGACGATCTTCTTCATGTGGCGAGCGGGATGTCACCGTGGATCAGGCGATTGTCGTAGAGATCGGCGATAGGGAAGCACAGTTCGTAGTCGCCCCAGAGCAGGTCGCCGTATTCCAGGCGGTAGGTCGCAAAGCATCCTGGTTCGAGAAAGCGCCTGATCGCCGGGTGATGGGACGATGACAGGAAAGGCAGGAAATCCACCTCCTGCTCCTTGCCGTCGTTGAACGACAGGCGCAGGCGGTGGTCACCGGTCTGGAAAATTTCGGTAATGGCGAGCGGGGTCATTTGAGCCTCCGGGCAATATGTTCGGCGGTGACGGCTTTGTGCAGTACGAAAAAATCGATCCACTTTTGGACTATCTCGCTGGAGAAGCGTTCGACCAGCGTCAGGAAGTCCCGCGCTTCGCCGGCTGTCAGCGGCAGTTTGCCGCGAACGCCGGTCAAGAGAATCTCAGCGACTTTGCCGTCAACCAGGATGAGTTCTGCCCGGCTCTCCCGGTTTTCCTTGCGGCAATGAACGTGAACCGGTTCGTGTTCATTCGCATAGAAGAAAACAATCAGACCGAGGTATTCGTACAGCTTAGGCACTCAGCACCGCCTCCTGGGCGGCGATCAGTTGCCGGATGCCGGCTTCGGCGAGGTCGGTCAGGGTGTTCATCTGCGGCCGGGTGAATGGCGTGCCTTCGGCGGTGCCCTGGATCTCGACGATGCCGCCGGCGCCGGTCATGACGACATTCATGTCGGTGTCGCAGGCGGAGTCTTCCGCATAATCAAGGTCGAGCACGGGGCCGCCCCTGACGATGCCGACCGAGACGGCGGCGACGTGGTCGCGCACCGGATTGGACGCCAGCTTGCCGGCGCCGACCAGCCTTTCGCAGGCTTCGTAAAGCGCGACCCAGGCGCCGGTGATCGCGGCGCAGCGGGTGCCGCCGTCGGCCTGCAGCACGTCGCAGTCGAGGGTGATCTGGCGCTCGCCGAGAGCCTTGAGGTTGGTCACCGCGCGCAGGCTGCGGCCGATCAGGCGCTGGATTTCCTGGGTGCGGCCGCTCTGCTTGCCCCTGGCCGCCTCGCGCGCGGTGCGGGTGTGCGTCGAGCGCGGCAGCATGCCGTATTCGGCGGTGACCCAGCCCTGGCCCTTGCCGCGCAGGAACGGCGGCACGCTTTCCTCGATGCTGGCGGTGCACAGCACACGGGTGTCGCCCATCTCGATCAGCACCGAACCTTCGGCATGGCGGGTGAAGTTGCGGGTCAGGCGGACGGGACGCAACTGGTCGGGATGGCGTTCGCTGGGGCGCATGCTCATTATCCTGGTTTCCTCGGGTTGAACTTTTCGATGGTAGAACGAATCTCCTCGATCGCCTTCTCGATCTCCTCTTCACTGAGATCGACCTTGTGCGCGGGATCGCGGCCGAATTCCTCCATGCGCGTCGCCACCTCGTCGAAGCCCATGGCCTGGGTCGAGATGATGCTGCTGGGCTCCTCGACGTAGGCATCTTCCCAGCGCACGACGACCACCGAAAGGTTGTCGGCTAGCGCGCCGCCCCTGACTTCGGCCTGGTTCAGCAGCATCGGCACGGCATGCACCAGGTTGGCGCCCTTGAGCGCGACGGCCATCTCCTCGCCGCTGACCTCGCCCCACAACCCGTCGCTGCAGAGCAGCAGGATGTCACCATGATTGAGCGGCGTCTTGCGCGAGAATTCGATTTCCGGCGGCGTCGGGCTGCCCAGGCAACTGTAGATCTTGTTGCGCTCGGGGTGCACGGCCGCCTGCGTTTCGGAGAGCATTCCTTCCTCGATCAGGAAGCGGACCCGCGAATGATCCCGCGTCTGGGCGATCAGCTTGCCGCCGCGCATCAGGAACAGCCGCGAATCGCCGGCATGCGCCCAGAACGCCACATTGTCCTGGACGACGCAGGCGACGCAGGTGGTGCGCGGCGTGTCGCGCAGGCCATGGTGCACCGTATAGTCGAGAATGGCGCTGTGGGCGTTGGTCAGGCCCCTCTGCAGGAAGCGGAAGGGGTCGGCGATGGCCGGCCGCGCCTCGCGCTGGAAGTTGTCGGCAAGGGTCTGCACGGCAATCTGCGAGGCGATCTCGCCGTGGTGATGACCGCCCATCCCGTCCGCAACCACCATCAGCAGCGCTTCGCGCGAATAGCAGTAGGTGGTCCGGTCCTCGTTGTTGGCGCGCCCTCCCTGACGGCTGTCCTGGTAGATCGTGAATCTCATCGGTCAACTTTCTTGTAACTCCCGACAACGCGGTTGAGCCAGTTGCGTGATTCCTTGGGGACGGGTGGCGCCACCGTCTCGACCAGCGCCCTCTGCAATGCGAAGACGCTCTGCGGGCGATAGAAGTGATTGAGGTTGAGGCACCAGTCGATGATTTCCAGCAGGCGGTCCGAATACTGGCCCTCCCAGCGCAGCATGGCGGGCGCCAGCGTGTCGCTCTTGTAGCGCTCGTCGGCAGCCTGCGGGGAACTGCCGGCGATGCACGCGTACATCGACGCGCCGACGCTGTAGATGTCGCTCCACGGGCCGAGATCCTTGCGCGACCCGTAATGTTCCGGCGAGGCGAAGCCGGGGGTGTACATCGGCTTGAGCATCGGCTGATCGGATGCCAGCGTCTGCCTGGCGGCGCCGAAGTCGATCAGCACCGGCGTGTTGTCGCCACGCAGGTAGATATTCGAAGGCTTGAGGTCGAGATGCAGCAGCTTGTGCGAATGGACCTCGCGCAGGCCGTTGAGCAGTCGCGTGAAGACGCCGCGGATGAAGCGCTCGGCGACCTCGCCGCGGTGCGTCTGGATGAATTCCTGCAGCGTGCGGCCACGTTCGTATTCCATGACCATGTACACCGTGTCGTTGGCGCGGAAGAAATTGAGCACGCGAATGACGTTGGGGTGCGAAAGGCGGGCCAGGGCACGCCCTTCCTCGAAGAAGCACTTCATCCCGTAGCGAAACGCCCCCTGATGCTCGGGGGTGATCAGCGGCCTGATTTCCCCCTGGCTGCGCAAGGCGAGGCTGTTTGGAAGATATTCCTTGATCGCGACGCGCTTGTCCTCGGCGTCGGTCGCCAGATAGACGATCGAAAACCCGCCGAGCGAGAGCTGGCGCGTTATCGTGTATTCCTCGATCTGGAAGCCATCGGGCAACGCGTGGTTGGCTTGTTGCGCCATTGATCTCGCGGTTATTATGCAAAACTTCTTTATTGTCGGGCGTGTCGTCCGGCCTGTAAAGCTGGAGCCCCCTAAAAATGACTTGCAGCATGACCGGTTATGCAGTCAAGACCCGCGATGTCGAGCGGGGAACGCTGCAATTCGAGATCAAGAGCGTCAATTCGCGCTATCTCGATTTCCACTTTCGCATCGGCGAAGAGTTGCGCGCCCTCGAGATGCCGTTGCGCGAACTGCTTGCCGCGCGCATTGCCCGCGGCAAGGTCGAGTGCCGCCTGTCATTGAACGCGTCGGCCGCCGGCGCCGACCAGTTCGAGATCAACTCCGAGCTGCTCGCCACCCTGCGCGCGCTCAACGACCGTGTCGGCCGGGTGCTGCCGGAGGCGATGCCGCTGTCGGTCAACGACGTGCTGCGCTGGCCGGGAATCTTCGGCGACCAGTCGATCGACCACGCGGCGCTCGGGCCGCAGGTGCTGGAACTGGCGCGCGCGACGCTCGACGAGTTCTGCGCCAGCCGCAGTCGCGAAGGCGGAAAACTGGCCGCCATGATCGTCGACCGCGTCAATGCCATGCGCGACATCGTCCGCCGCGTGGCGCCGCGAATTCCCGAGGCGCAGGCGTTGTATACCGACAAGCTGCGCAAGCGGCTGGTCGAAGCGCTGGGTGGCGTCAACGACGAGCGCGTGCTGCAGGAGATCGCCGTCTTCGCGACGCGCATCGACGTGGCCGAGGAACTGAGCCGGCTGACGACACACCTCGACGAAGTCGAGCGGGTCCTCCGCCAGGGCGGCGCCTGCGGCAAGCGCCTCGACTTCCTGATGCAGGAACTCAACCGCGAGGCCAACACGCTCGGCTCGAAATCGGCGATCACCGAAGTCTCGCAGGCGTCGATGGAGCTCAAGCTGCTGATCGAGCAGATGCGCGAGCAGATCCAGAATTTAGAGTAGCGGTCCAACCTCCCCGAAGATGGATCGGTCATAAACTGGTTCCGCAACTGCGGAAATTGAAGGCATACTTGGTCGACTTTACGTTGGCGAACTTCCCGAGGAGAAATCACGTGTTATCCGATCTGTTGAGCGATTCCGTCCGCGCTGCCGGGCTTGGCGCACTGATGAAGGGCGCCGGTCTGGTGACCCGTTTCATCCCCATCCCGCAGCCGACACTGCTCGTGGGTCCGGGCTCGAGCGCGCGCCTGGGACAGGCGATCGCCGGGTTCGGCCACCGGAACATACTGATCGTCACCGACGGCATCATCTCCAAGCTCGGGTTGTTGCGTCCGCTGACCGATGCCCTGACCGCCGGTGGCGCGAACTTCGTGGTGTTCGACGAGATCACGCCGGATGCGCCGATCCCCCTGATCGAAAAAGGCATCGAGTTCTTCAGGGAGCACGACTGCGATGCGATCGTCGCCTTCGGCGGCGGATCGCCGATGGATGCCTCGAAGGCGATCGCCGTGGCGGTGGCCAACCCGAAACCATTGCGGGACCTCGCCGGGTATTTCAAGGGGCTGCGCTCGCCGGTCAAGATCTACGCGGTGCCGACGACCGCGGGCACCGGTTCGGAGGTGACGGTGGCCGCGGTGATCTCCGATCCCGATGCCGGCAAGAAGATGGTCATCGTCGATCCGCGCCTGGTGCCGAAAATGGCCGCGCTCGACCCCTCGCTGATGACCGGCCTGCCGCCCCATGTCACCGCCGCGACGGGTATCGATGCCCTAACCCACGCCATCGAGGCGTTTGTCGGCAACTGGACGACGCCCTACTCCGATGGCATGGCGCTCTCCGCGGTCGGCCTGATCTTCGAAAACCTGCGCACCGCCTACAGCGACGGGACGAATCTGGAAGCCCGGGAAAAGATGGCGCTGGCATCGACCTATGCCGGCTTTGCCTTCACCCGGGCCAACGTCGGCTATGTGCACGCGATCGCCCACCAGTTCGGCGGCAAGTACCACACGCCGCATGGCCTGGCCAACGCCATCATGCTGCCCTACGTGTTGCGCTACTCGCTTCCCGCCATCATCGGGCGCCTGGCGCTCCTGGCGCTGCGGGCCAAGGTCGGCAACGAGGGTGAATCGCCGGAGTTGCTGGCCCGGAAGTTCCTCGCTGCCGTCGATCAGTTGAACGCCGACCTCGGCATTCCGACCTTCCTGGCGGCCCTGCAGGAAGCCGACATTCCCGATCTGGCGCGGGCCGCCTGCTGGGAGGCGCATACCGGCTACCCGGTGCCGCGCTACATGTCGCAGGAGGTGTGCGAGGGCATCATCCGCCAGGCGCTGCCGCCGGAACCGGCGAAGGCGAAGCCGGTTCGCCGCAAGAAAGCCGAGTGAGGTCACGCTGGTTCGCCGGCGCCTGCGGTCACCGGCCCGGGAAGTTCAGGAATTGGGATAGAGGAGATATTCGATGAAAAAGGTAGTCAGCGTTTCGCTGGGTTCTTCCAGGCAGGATTTCGCGTTCAAGACCCGGTTCCTTGGCCAGGATTTCTCGGTCCATCGCATGGGAGCCGACCAGGACACGGGCAAGGCCTGGGAACTGATGCGCCGCCAGCAGGCAGCGGCCGACGCCATCGGCCTTGGCGAGATCAGCGACCACTATCATGTCGGGCAGGACACCCTGATCAACAAGGAAACGCGGCGGCTGATGAACGTCGTGACGCGGGTGCCGGTGACGACCGGAGCCACGCTGCGCCGGCTGCTGCAGGTGCGGGCGGTGCGCTACGTGCAGAAGGAACTGGGCCACTATTTCAACAACAACCTGGTCCTGTTTCTCTCCGGCATGCGCAACTACAACATGGCCGTGGCCATGTCCGACTACACCAGGAACCTCAGCTTTGCGGACGCCCTGTTCCAGACCGGCGCGCCGGCGATGCTCGGCTCGCTGGAACAGCTTGAGCTCTACGCCAAGGGCAGCGGCCTGGTCCTGAGCGGCAAGCCCGGCGAGATCCTGGAAGCCGCCCTGACCGACTTCAAGCTGCTGATGGTCCGCGGCGAGGTCGCCAAGGCGCAGGTGATCGTCGGCACTTTCGCCGAGATCAAGAGCGTCGGCAATGCCTCGAATCTGGAAGGCAAGACGCTGATCACTTCCGCGGTCGACGACGAACGGATGGCTTTTTTCAAGGCCTGCAAGGTCAACCTGGTCATCGATACCTCGCCCAAGCTTTTCGAGAAGGTGGTGGGGATCAACACCATCGAGGCGATGATCCTGGCGGCGCTGGACAAGTCGCCGCAGGAGATTTCGGACGACGACTTCGAGGAAATCCTCGACGAACTGAATATCGTGCCGCGCCTGCTGCATCCGACCGGCAAGTTCCGCAACATCCGCCGCTTTGCCTTCGTGATTCACCCGCTGAGCCAGGAATACATCAAGACCGCCTTCCCGATTCCCGATGCCACCCCCAAGTTCATCATGGACAAGGTCGAGCAGCTGGCGGCGTACATGCCGCCGATGGTGTATTGCAAGATGGACAACATCGTTTCGCCCACCGGCGCCGAAGCGGAGGGCTGGCTGATTTCGGTCGGCGGCACGCCCAAGGAGATGTTGTCGCGCAGTCCGGAGTTTACCTACCGGCGTCTCCTGCATGCGGCGAAGATCGCCGAGAAACTGGGGGCACAGATCATGGGCCTCGGTGCATTCACCAAGGTGGTGGGCGACGCCGGGGTAACCGTGGCGCGGCGCGCCCGGCTGCCGATCACCACGGGCAACAGCTACTCGGCCTCGGGCGCCCTGTGGGCGGCTGCCGACGCCATGCGGCGCATGGGTCTGGTGACGATCGACCCGAAGACCGGCAAGGTTGCCGCCAAGACCATGGTCATCGGCGCCGGCGGTTCGATCGGCTCGGTCAGTGCCCGCCTGCTGGCGATGAGCTTCGACGAGGTCTATCTGGCGGGACTTACCCTCGACAAGCTGGACAAGCTCAAGGCTTCGATCCTGAAGGACACGCCGGATGCCAAGGTCTTCACCACCACCAGTTTTGACGACCTGCTCGGCGACATGGACATGATCGTGACCGCCACCTCGGGCGCCGGCAAGTCGGTGCTGGACATCACCAAGGTCAAGCCCGGCTGCGTCATCACCGATGTCGCGCGGCCGCTCGACCTTCCGGCGTCGGAAGTGGCGAAGCGTCCGGATGTCCTGGTCATCGAGTCGGGCGAGATCGAACTCCCGACCATGGTTCGTGGCATGAAGAACATCGGGCTTCCGAACAATGTCATCTACGCCTGCCTCGCCGAAACCATCGTCCTGGCACTCGAGGGCCGCTTCGAGGTATTCACGATCGGGCGCGATACCGAGTGGGAGAAGGTCAAGGAGATCTACAAGCTCGGCCTAAAGCATGGCATGAAGCTGGCCGCCATTTCCGGCGTCAAGGGCGTCTATACGGACAAGGACATTGCCAAGGTGGTCGCCCTGGCCAGGAAGGCGCGCCTGACCTGGAAGGGCACGGGCGGCGCCAGGCCGGCCGCCAAGGCAAGCGCGTCAAGGGCTGTCAAGGCGCCGAGGGCCGCGACAAAAAGTGCTCCGTCCGCGAAGGAGGCCGCGGCAAAGGCCGCGGTGGTCGAGAAGACCCCACCGGCCAGGAAGGCCGCGGCGGTCAAACGGACTCCGACAACCCGGGCGCCCAAGGCGGCCCCTGGCAAGGTGCCTGACGCGACGCTTGAAGTGACGCCTGAAAAGACTCCCGAGTGAGGCTGAGGGAAAGGCCGGCGGAGCGGATGCGAATGCGCCGGCCGGGTCCGGCCAACGAGAAACGGATGCCATATTGTCTTGACCTGCGGGCGACTGGCGTCTAGGGTATGTTCCTGTCACGGCGGCTGGTGCCGACGGACTTTCCAGGAGACGAAAATGGGACTGTTCACTTTTATCAAGGAAGCGGGAGAGAAACTGTTCGGCCACAAGGAAGCGGAACAGGCGGTTTCTCCAGAAGAGAAGACCCGCCTCAACCAAGCTGCGGCCCAGGCGATCTTTGACCACATCAACAGCCTCGGACTCAAATGGAGCAACCTGATGGTCAGCTTCATGAGCGGCCAGGTTTCGATTTCGGGTTCGACGCCGGATCAGGAAAACCGCGAGAAGATCATCCTGGCCGCCGGCAACGTGCAGGGTGTCGATAACGTCGAGGATCATCTGACCGTCGAAGCGCCGGCGGCCGAGGCGCGTTTCTACACCGTCGTCAGCGGCGACACGCTGTCGAAGATTGCCGCCGAACAGTATGGCAACGCTTCCAAGTATCCGGTGATCTTCGAGGCCAACAAGCCGATGCTGAAGGACCCGAACAAGATCTATCCGGGACAGAACCTGCGTATTCCACCCCTCTGAGGCGGGCTGGCCGCGGCGTCGCCGCCGTGGCCCCCGGCGCACTGGAAAATCGAAATGGCGGGAAACCTCTACGTTGTCGCCGCCCCTTCCGGCGCCGGCAAGACCACGCTGGTACGCCTGTTGCTCGAACAGGAAGCGGGTGTGAGCTTGTCCGTTTCGTTTACAACCCGCCCCCCGCGGCCGAATGAGCAGGATGGCCGCGACTATCATTTTGTAGATGCCGCGGCATTCCGGGCGATGATCGCGCGCCAGGAGTTTCTCGAGTGGGCCGAGGTGCATGGAAACCTCTATGGCACCTCGAAGACATGGATCAGCGAACGGCTGGCTTCCGGCAGCGACGTCCTGCTCGAGATCGACTGGCAGGGAGCGCGACAGGTGCGCTCGCTGTTTCCCGGGGCGATCGGGATCTTCATCCTGCCGCCGTCGCTGGAAGAACTCACGCGGCGCCTGACCGGGCGCGGCACCGACAGCGCCGACGTGATCGCCCGCCGCCTGGCAGCAGCGGAAGACGAGATGCGGCATGCCGGCGAATTCGACTATGTTATCATCAACGACATTCTCGAACAGGCGCTGGACGATCTGCGTGCCGTGGTACGCGCTTCCCGCCTGACCCTGGCGGCACAGCGTGCGCGGCACGCCGGCCTTTTTGCACATTGATCAGATTCCGAGGTACTGGATGGCCCGCATTACGAGTGATGATTGCCTCAAGAAGATTCCCAACCGCTTCCAGATGACGCTGGCAGCAACCTATCGGGCGCGCCAGATCGCGAACGGCGCAACGCCGATGGTTGCGGCCGGCCGCGACAAGCCGACGGTCATCGCGCTGCGCGAGCTGGCGCTCGGCAAGTTCGGCCTGGAACTGCTCAATCGCGGACAGGCCTGAGGTCGGGAGCGGTGAAGACTGATGGATCAGGTCCCATCATCTCACCCGCCCGCCAGCGAGGATCCGGCCTACCGGGTCTTCGTCGATAGTCTCGATTATCTTTCCCCTGCCGACGTAAGGCGCATAAAGGACGCGTACGCCTTCTCGGCGCATGCCCACTCTGGCCAGACGCGCATCTCGGGCGAACCGTACATCACGCATCCGCTGGCGGTCGCCGGCGCCGTGGTCGAATGGCGCATGGATGGCGCAGCCATCGCCGCGGCCCTCCTGCACGACGTGCTCGAAGACACCAAGACGAGCAAGCGCGAGCTTGTCGACAGGTTCGGGCGCGAGGTTGCCGATCTCGTCGACGGCCTGTCGAAGCTCGACCGGATGGAGTTTGCGTCCTATCAGGAGGCGCAGGCGGAGAACTTCCGCAAGATGCTGATGGCGATGGCGCGCGACCTGCGCGTCGTGCTGATCAAGCTGGCGGACCGCCAGCACAACCTGCAGACGATGGCCGGGGTGCGCCCCGACAAGCGCCGGCGCATTGCCATCGAAACCCTCGACATCTACGCGCCGATAGCCTTGCGCCTCGGATTGAACAAGCTCTACCGCGAAATGCAGGATCTGTCGTTCCAGTTGATCCATCCGCACCGCGCCCAGGTTCTTTCCAGGGCCCTGCGGGCCGCCCGCGGCAACCGCAAGGAAATGCTGTCGCGAATCCAGGGCGGGATCACCGGCAAACTGGCCGAGGCCGGTTTGCATGCCGAGGTCTTCGGGCGCGAGAAGAGCCTGTTTTCGATCTATCGCAAGATGCGCGAGAAGCGCCTTTCCTTCTCGCAGGTTCTCGATCTCTACGGTTTCCGCGTCATCGTGGACAACGTGCCTGCGTGCTACCTCGCGCTCGGGGCGCTTCACAGCCTGTTCAAGCCGGTTCCCGGCAAGTTCAAGGACTACATCGCGATTCCCAAGGGCAACGGCTACCAGTCGCTGCACACGACGCTGATCGGTCCCTACGGCTCGCCGGTCGAGGTGCAGATCCGCACCGTCGAGATGCATCAGGTCGCGCAGGACGGCGTGGCGGCGCACTGGCTCTACAAGGACAGCGAGGATGGTGGCAGCGACCTGCACATCAGGACGCACAAGTGGCTGCAGTCGCTTCTCGAAATGCAGAGCAACGATTCCGCCGAGTTCTTCGAGAACGTCAAGATCGACCTCTTTCCCGACGACGTTTACGTATTCACGCCCAAGGGCAAGATCGTGGCCATGCCACGCGGCGCGACGGTGATCGATTTCGCCTACAACGTGCACACCTACATCGGCCATCATTGTTCAGCGGCGCGCGTCAATCAGGACCTGGTACCGCTGCGCACCGAACTGCGCAACGGCGACATGGTCGAGATCATCACGTCGCCGCAGGCAACGCCGAACCCGGTCTGGCTGAACCACGTCAAGACCGGCCGCGCGCGCGGCAAGATCCGTCACTTCCTGCGCACCATGCGCAACGAGGAATCTTCGCAGCTCGGCGAGCGGCTGCTGCGCCAGGAACTGTTGACCCTCGGGTTCGTGCCGCTGTCGATTCCGGCCGAAGCCTGGGATCACCTGGTCAAGACCTGCGGCAAGAAGACTCTCGAGGACCTCTATACCGACATCGGCCTCGGCAAGCGACTTCCTTCGGTCGTCGCGCGCCGGTTGCTGGCGCGCGAGGAACTGTCCGCCGATTCGCCAAGCCACGTGGCGCTCGCCATCCACGGCACCGAGGGGATGGCGATCCAGCTGGCGCGCTGCTGCCAGCCGATCCCCGGTGACCCGATCATCGGCTCGATCAAGAAGGGCAGCGGCCTGGTGATCCACACGCACGACTGCCCGACCATCCGCAAGTCCCGTTCGAGCGAGCCGCATCAATGGATCGATGTCGAGTGGGAGCCGGAAGAGGGCAAGCTGTTCGACATCCGCATCAAGGTCGAGGTCAGGAACCAGCGCGGCGTTCTCGCCCAGGTGGCGGCGGCCATCGCCGAAGCCGGCTCCAACATCGAGCGCGTGGCGATGGATCCCGATCCCGAGGGTCTGCACACGGTGCTCGATTTCACCATCCAGGTGGCCCACCGGATCCACCTGGCTTCGGTGATGCGCAGCCTGCGCCACATCCCGGAAGTCACCCGCATTTCACGCGAACGCGGGGCCGAAGTTTGAGGGTTCTCGTTCTGGGCGCCGGCGTCGTCGGCACGACCAGCGCCTGGTATCTCGCAGCTTCGGGGCACGAAGTCGTCGTCGTCGACCGCCAGCCGGTGGCCGGCAACGAAACCAGTTTCGCCAACGGCGGCCAGATTTCCGTCTCGCATGCCGAACCGTGGGCCAATCCGCATGTGCTGCCGCAGGTCATCCGCTGGCTGGGCCAGGAGGACGCACCGCTGCTCTGGCGCTGGCGGGCCGATCCCGCGCAGCTTGCGTGGGGTCTGCGCTTCCTCAACGAGTGCCGGCCAGAGCGCACGCGGGGCAACATCGCGGCCATCGTCTCGCTGGCGCTCTACAGTCGTGGCTGCCTGCAGGCCTTGCGGGGCGAGCTCGCGCTTGCCTATGACCACCTCGAACGCGGCATCCTGCACCTGTACACCGACCCGCGGGCCTTTGCCAGGGGCATGGATGCGGCCCGCACCATGCGCGAATTCGGGCTCGACCGCGAGCCGGTCAGCGCCGAGCGCTGCGTCGAGATCGAGCCGGCGCTGGCCGGGGTCCGGCAGCGGCTGGCCGGCGGCCACTATACGCCATCCGACGAGTCGGGCGATGCGCACAAGTTCACGCGGGCGCTGGCCGAGCGCGCCGCCGGGCTTGGCGTCGAATTCCGCTTCGATTCGACGGTCGACCGCATCATCGCCAGCGGTGGCGACATCGCCGGCGTCATGGTCAGTGGCCCGGCGGGCCGCCAGCGGTTGACCGCCGACGCCTACGTCGCCGCCCTCGGCAGTTACACGCCGCTGCTGCTGTGGCCACTGGGGGTGCGCCTGGCGGTGATCCCGGCGAAGGGCTATTCGGCGACCGTGCCGTTGTCGGCGGCGGCGGTGGCGCCGACCGTCAGCCTGACCGACGACGAGCACCGCCTGGTCTTTTCGCGGCTCGGCGATCGCCTGCGGATTGCCGGCACGGCGGAGTTCAACGGCTACAACCTCGACCTCAACCGGGTGCGCTGCGAAGCGCTGCTGCGGCGCGCCCGCCTGCTCTTTCCGGCCCTCGAAGCGGCCGGCGAGCCGCAATTCTGGTGCGGCCTGCGCCCGTCGACGCCATCGAATGTGCCGCTGATCGGCCGTACCCGCTATCCCGACCTGTGGCTCAACACCGGCCACGGCACCCTCGGCTGGACCATGGCCTGCGGTTCGGCCGCCGCCCTCGCCGACCTGATGAGCGGTCGGCGTCCGGCGCCGGACTTTCCCTTCCTCGGATGCTGATCGACACCCACTGTCACCTCGACGCGGCCGAATTCGATTCCGATCGTGACGCGGTGCATGCGGCAGCGCTGGCCGCCGGCATCGGGCGCATCGTCGTGCCGGCAGTTGCGGTCGACAGCTTCCACAGGGTCAAAACCAGCGTCGAACGTTACCCGGGCTGTGTCGCCGCTTACGGCATTCATCCGCTCTGCGTGATGCAGGCGCAGGAGTCCGACCTGGCCGTGTTGCGCGACTGGCTGGAACGCGAGCGGCCCGTCGCCGTCGGCGAGATCGGCCTCGATTTCCACGTGACCGACAGCGACCCGGCGCGCCAGGAGTTCTACCTCGTCGAGCAACTCAAGCTCGCCCGCGAACTCGACCTGCCGGTGCTGCTGCACGTCCGCCGGGCGATCGATCGGATCCTGAAGCACCTGCGGCGTATCCGGGTCCCCGGCGGCATCGCCCATGCCTTCAACGGCAGCCGCCAGCAGGCGGACGAATTCATCAGGCTCGGCTTCAAGCTCGGTTTCGGCGGCGCCATGACCTTTCCCGGGTCGACCCGCATCCGCAGCTTGGCGGCCGAACTGCCGCTGGCGGCGATCGTCCTCGAAACCGATGCGCCGGACATTCCGCCGGCGTGGCTGGGCGGTGGCCGCAACTCACCCGCCGAGTTGCCGCGCATCGCCGGTGTCCTGGCCGAACTGCGCGCGCTCCCTGCGGAGGAAGTTGCCGCGCAGTGCGCGGCGGCGGCGCGCGCAGTGTTGCCGCGGCTCTGACGTCCCGCGGATTTCCGGAAGGCACGTCGGCGAATTCGAGTCCTTTTGATCCAGGCCAAGTATTCGTGAACGCTGATGGAGTAAGGTATCGGGCGACAGGACAGCCCAAGGAAGGGCAATCCGGTTGTTTCGCGATCAGGCCGGGCTACCGCCGCGCCGGACAAGACGAACGGACATGACCAGGACAAACGGAAGTTTCCCGAAGAAGGCGTCAACGCGGCGCCAGTTTCTCTTCGATACCGCCAGGATGGCATGCGGTGTCGGCATGCTTGGACTGGGCCTCGGACTGTATGCCAAGCAGGCCAAGGCGCTGCCGGCGCTGGCCTTGCGTCCGCCGGGCGCCCTCGCCGAGGAGGATTTTCTCGGCGCCTGCATCCGTTGCGGAATGTGCGTGCGCGACTGCCCCTACGACATCCTCGAACTCGCCAGGCCCGAAACGCCGGTGGCGACGGGAACGCCCTATTTCACGGCGCGCAACATCCCGTGCGAAATGTGCGAGGACATTCCCTGCGTCAAGGCCTGTCCGACCGGGGCGCTCGACCACGAACTGACTGACATCAACAAGGCGCGGATGGGCATCGCGGTGCTGATCGACCACGAGACCTGTCTCAATTTCCTCGGCCTGCGCTGCGATGTCTGCTATCGCATCTGCCCGGTCATCAACCAGGCGATCACGCTGGAGATGGTGCCCAACCAGCGTACCGGTCGCCACGCGATGTTCCTGCCGACGGTTCATTCCGAGCATTGCACCGGCTGCGGCAAGTGCGAGAAATCCTGCGTCCTGGAAGAGGCGGCGATTCGCGTGCTGCCGCCCAGGCTGGCCAAGGGTCAACTCGGCAAGCATTATCGCGTCGGCTGGGAGGAGCAGAAGAAGGCCGGACATTCGCTGATCGAGGACCGGAACATCATCGATCTGCCCGACCGTCTGCCGGAAGGGACGTCGCTGCCCGGACATTACGACCCGGCCAGCGGCCAGAGCGCGCCCGCGCGCGGTCTCGTCGGCGCCGAAGGGGGCATCATTCAGGGCACACCGCCGGGACCGGGCGGCAAGCCATGAGCGGCAAGCGCATCGGCGCCGAGGCGGTCGCGGTCAAGGGCCGGCTGCGGGCGAACAAGTGGCTGCTGGTGCGCCGCTTCTCGCAGTTCGCCATTCTGACCCTGTTCCTGCTCGGCCCGCTCGCCGGCATCTGGATCATCAAGGGCAACCTGAACTACAGCCATACGCTCGCTTTTCTGCCACTGACCGATCCCTACGTGGCGCTGCAGGCGGCGATGACCGGCCATTTCCCGGAGAAGCCCGGGTGGATCGGCCTCGCCATCGTCGTTGTTTTCTACCTGCTGGTGGGCGGCAGGGCGTATTGCAGCTGGGTTTGTCCGGTCAATCTCGTGACCGACGCCGCCGGCTGGTTACGCGACCGGTTCGGCATCAAGGGCAGCGTGCATCTTTCGCGCAATACCCGTTACTGGATCCTCGCGATGACGCTGATCGGCTCGGCCGCGACCGGAGTCGTCCTGTGGGAGTTGGTCAATCCGGTGTCGATGCTGCATCGCGGCCTGATTTTCGGCCTCGGCGCGGCGTGGACCGTGGTTGTGGCGGTGTTCCTGTTCGATCTCTTCGTGATGAGTCGCGGCTGGTGCGGGCGACTCTGTCCGGTGGGCGCATTCTACAGCCTGCTCGGACGCTGGAGCCCGGTCCGCGTTTCGGCGCCGCGGCGTTCCGCGTGCAACGACTGCATGGACTGCTTCGAGGCCTGCCCGGAGCCCCAGGTCATCCGACCGGCACTCAAGGGAGAGGAAAAGGGGGTCGGGCCAGTGATCCTGGCCGCGAATTGCACCAACTGCGGCCGCTGCATCGATGTCTGCTCGAAGGACGTCTTTTCCTTCGCCCTGCGCTTCAACAATCCGGCTTCGACCGTCGGGGCGGATTGACCCCTTCCGCCAGACGACAAGGGGAGCCACCGGCTCCCCTTCGTCTTTCAGCGCGCCCGCCGGTCAGGCGGCCAGCACGCCGCGCATCTTCTGCAGCGCCTTGACCTCGATCTGACGGATACGCTCTGCGGACACGTCGAATTCGGCCGCCAGTTCGTGCAGGGTGGCCGCCTCGCCGTCGTGCAGCCAGCGCGCCTCGACGATGCGGCGGCTGCGCGGATCGAGTTCCTGCAGCGCCTCGTGCAGGCCTTCGTTCTGCAGGCGGGCGAGCGCCTTGTTCTCGAGCATCCGGGTCGGTTCGTAGCGCGAGTCGGCGAGGTAATCGATCGGGGCGAAGGCCTCGTCGCCGTCATCGGCATTTCCTTCGAGCGCCAGGTCGCGACCGGTCAGCCGGGTTTCCATCTCGACGACTTCTTCCCGCTTGACGCCGAGCCGCGCCGCGACTTCGGTCGCCTGCGTGCCGGACAGCGTATCGACGCCTTCGTAGTCGTTCTTCAGACTGCGCAGGTTGAAGAACAGCTTGCGTTGCGCCTTGGTTGTCGCGACTTTGACCAGACGCCAGTTCTTCAGGATGTATTCGTGAATCTCGGCCTTGATCCAGTGCATGGCGAACGACACCAGACGCACGCCGCGCGCCGGGTCATAGCGCTTGACGGCCTTCATCAGGCCGATATTGCCTTCCTGGATAAGGTCGGCGTGCGGCAGGCCGTAGCCGAGATAGCCGCGGGCGATCGAGATGACGAGGCGCAGGTGCGAAAGAACGAGCTGACGGGCTGCTTCCACATCGCCGTCATTGTGAAAGCGCTCTGCCAGCCGCGTTTCCTCGGCCTCGGAAAGCATCGGATAGCGATTCGCTGCCTGGATATAGGCGTCGATGCTGCCGACGGTCGAGACGGTCGGGAAAGCCAGGGCATGGGTCATAGCGTATAGATCTCCTTTAACGTTCAAGCATATTTTAGCACTCGCGGCGTCAGAGTGCTAAGTCCCCGGAAAAGTTTCCGCGAACTGACGCCAGCGCGTCGTCAGGTCAAGCAGGCAGCCGGGCCCCGGCGCAGATCGCCTCGCGCGCCAGCGCTGCCACCTGGCGGCGGTCCTCGCCGCCCAGGCCCAGCGCCGGGCAGGCCACGACACGCGCAACCAGACCCTTGCGTCCGATGATCGCGCTCAGGCATTCAGCCAGCGAGACATCCCCGACATAGGCCGGGGCGAGACTGCGGCTGCCGTCCGCCTCCCAGTAGGAGATCGCCACCGGCAGGACCGGCCGCCCGACGACAAGTGCCGGCTGGATCAGTGCCGCATGGAAATGCAGCAAGTGGCTGCCGTCGGTCGTCGTTCCCTCGGGAAAGACGGCGACGTAACTGCCTCTGCCCAGGATGTCGGCCACCTGCTGATTGATGACGCGGGCGTGACCCCGGCTGCCGCGGCGCAGGAACACGGTTTCGCTGCGCGCCGCCAGCGGGCCGACCAGTGGCCAGTGGCGGACTTCCTCCTTGGAAACGAAGGCAGCGGGAAGCAGCGCGTTAATGACAAAGATGTCTATCCACGAGACATGGTTGGCGACGATCAGCGCGCCGGGAACGGCATGGGTCAGGTCGGCATCGAACCTGACACCGAGCGCGTTGATGACGCGGCGACCGACGCTGGCCTTCAGGCGCAGGCGGGTCGCATTTCGGCAGAGCGGAAAAAGGCAAAATGCGACAATAAAGGCCCAGATCATCGCCAGCGCGAGACGAAACAGCCGCAAGGCGCGCAGCAGGGGCGTGGCGTTGGTCACCATAGCTGCCAGAGAAGATGTCCGCCGTTACAGCCCGACCTTCCCGCCTCAGGGGAAATGGTCTCGGAGGGTGCGCCCTGCCTGCCGCCCAAGGCCGGATTAAAGCCCTTGAGGTTCCCCTTTCCCGACAAATTCAACGAAGATAATGCCAATTTCGCGCACCTAGTAGATCGTTCCATCAATATAATTACGTATCAAACGACCTCCAAGTCGAATT
>ERZ761603.1267-NODE-1267-length-19182-cov-46.280546_pt1 | contig 19182 bp, 20 predicted proteins | sample MGYA00511879_ERZ761603 | MGnify/ENA primary metagenome ERZ761603 (study PRJEB28899, sample SAMN02850040) | bioreactor sludge metagenome | biome: EBPR Sludge; feature: EBPR Bioreactor; material: flocular biomat | place: Australia: Thorneside Wastwater Treatment... | reverse complement strand
GACCACCGAGATCTACACTCTTTCCCTACACGACGCTCTTCCGATCTCCGTTGGCCGCGTAGCTGGCGGCGGCACCGCGGACCAGACCCTCGAGCCCCGCCTTGGCGGCGGCCACGGCTTCATGGTTGGGCGTGCCGATACGGGCCGCGGCCGATGAGACGAACACCGCCGCGCCGGGGCTGCGCGCCTCGCGCAAGCTGCCGATGAAGGCCGCCAGCGTGTGGAAGGCGCTGACCAGATTGGCGCTCAGGCAATCGTTGAAGTCCGCCTCGCTCATGCGGTGCAGGGCGCCGAGGCGGATGTTGCCGACACAATGGGCCAGCGCGCTCGGGATCATCTGATGGTCCTTGGCGACGTGCAGAATCTGTTTGGCGCCCGCCACCGTCGAGCAATCGGCGGCCACCTGCAGATGCTGGTCGCCGAAGGCTGCCTTCAGGTGTTCGGCCTCGCGGCTGGTGACAATCAGTTGCCAGCCCTGGGCGGCAAGGCGAGCCACGACGGCACGCCCGACGCCGCCCGCGGCACCGGTGACGAGGGCGATTCTGTTCATGAGGGTTCCTTGCGTGCTAGTCATTACGTCCTGAACGAAAAACGATTTATGCTGCGGATTCGTGTAAAATTTCGCGTATATTGCGATTGTGTTGTTGTATTGTCTAGGACAACATGAAGTCTGTCGCGTTCTGAACATTTTTCGAGATGCCCTCCGAAAGGCCGCCCATGTCCTCCATCCGCTTGTTCGCCCTCGCCCTGATCGCTTCCCTGACCCTGGCGGCGTGCTCGACGGCGCCGCCCGAGGGCGTGCGCCCGGTCACGGCCTTCGACATCAATCGCTACCTCGGGCAGTGGTACGAAATCGCCCGCCTCGACCACTCCTTCGAGCGCGGCATGAGCGACGTCAGTGCCACCTACCAGTTGCAGGACGACGGCAGCGTCAAGGTCATCAACCGGGGTTACGACACGCAGCGCCAGGCGTGGAAGGAGGCGGTAGGGCGCGCGCTGTTCATCGGCAATCCGGGTACCGGGTCGCTGAAAGTGTCGTTCTTTGGCCCGTTCTATGGCGGCTATCACGTGATCGCTCTCGATCAGGAGAACTATCGCTGGTCGCTGGTGGCCGGCCCGGATCGCGATTACTTGTGGATACTGGCTCGCGACAGGACGCTGCCGGCCGAGGTCCGCGAGCAGCTGGTCGCCCAGGCACAGGCGCTGGGCTTTGCCACCGACCAGCTGATCTGGGTCGAGCAAACGCGCACCGAGACGAATTGACCCTGGCGGCTCGCGGCATGCGTTCCCCGAAGAAATCCGACCTGCCGGAGAAAATCTGCGTTTCTTGCGGTCGACCGTTCTTTTGGCGCAAAAAATGGGCCGCCGTTTGGGCGGACGTCAAATGTTGTTCCGAACGTTGCCGGCGAAATCGTCGGCATAACGCATGACGACGCTGCGCCTGATCCTCGGCGACCAGCTCAACCCCGCACACAGCTGGTTCGCGGTGCCTGACGACAAGGCGGTCTACGTCCTGATGGAGGTCCGTCAGGAAACCGATTACGTCCTGCACCACGCCCAGAAAATCATCGCCATCTTCGCCGCCATGCGCGACTTCGCCCGGCAACTCGGTCTGGCGGGCCATCGCGTGCACTACCTGGCGATCGACGACCCGGCCAACCGCCAGGCGCTGCCGGCCAATCTCGATGCGCTGATCGCCCGTTATTCGGCCAGCGCCTTCGAGTATCAGGCACCGGACGAATGGCGGCTCGACCGGCAACTCGCCGATTACGCCAGCCGACTTTCCATCCTCGGCGGCATGGTCGACAGCGAACATTTCTACACCCGGCGCGACGAGGCCGCGCAACTGTTCGCCGGCCGCAAGCAATGGCTGATGGAACATTTTTACCGCCAGATGCGGATGCGCCATGGCGTGCTGCTGGCTGGCCCCGACAAGCCGCTGGGCGGCCAGTGGAATTTCGATCACGACAACCGCAAGCCCTGGCCCGGCCTGCCGCGCGAACCCGCCGACTGGCGCAGCGCGCACGATCATTCGGCGCTGTGGCAAAGCATCCAGCGGGCCGGCGTGGCCAGCTTCGGCGAGCCGGCTGCGCAGAACTTCTTGTGGCCGCTGAACCGGGCCGAAGCGCTGCAGCAGCTCGACGATTTCGTCGACCAAGCCCTGCCGCACTTCGGCGATTTTCAGGATGCGCTGACCCATCGCGCCTGGCGGCTTTTCCATTCGCTGCTCTCCTTCGCGCTGAACACCAAGATGCTCAATCCGCGCGAGGTCGTCGCCAAGGTGGTTGCCGCGCATGAGTCCGGCCCCGTGCCGCTGCCGGCGGCGGAAGGCTTCATCCGGCAGATTCTCGGCTGGCGCGAGTATGTGCGCGGCGTCTATTGGACCAACATGCCCGGCTACGACGCGCAGAACTGTTTCGCCCACCAGCGGCCGCTACCCCAATGGTTCTGGACCGGCGAGACCAAAATGCGCTGTCTGGCGCACGCCATCGGCCAGTCTCTGAAACACGCCTACGCCCACCACATCCAGCGCCTGATGGTCATCGGCAATTTCGCGCTGCTTGCCGGGCTCAGCCCGACGGCGCTGCATGGCTGGTACCTCGGCATCTACATCGATGCCTTCGAATGGGTCGAGTTGCCCAACACCCTCGGCATGAGCCAATTTGCCGACGGCGGCCAGTTGGCGACCAAGCCCTACGTGTCGAGCGCCGCCTATATCGACCGCATGAGCGATTACTGCAAGGGCTGCCATTACGACAAAAAGGCGCGCGTCGGCGCGCGCGCCTGCCCGTTCAATGCGCTGTACTGGGATTTTTTCGCGCGCAACCGCGAACGCCTGGCGCCCAACCCAAGGCTGGGGATGGTCTATCGCCAGCTGGCCAAAATGGACCCGGCCGTGGTGCTTGCCGCGCAGGGCAGGGCCGACGAAATCAGGGCGGAGATCGAAGCTTTATAGGTTCCGCTTTATCCAGCCGGCAGGCCCGGCCATGACGCTACCTGGGCGCGAAGGCGACACCCCAATAATTGTAGGTGAGCGGCCGCGGCCCCGGCAGGTACATCGTGTTGATGTCGGGGCAGGCGAAGCCGGCTTCCCGCAGCAGCGCCGGAATGTCGCGGTCGAGATGGCAGCCGCCGGCAATCCTTTTCCACCACGGCGTGATGCGTTCCTGCCAGCGCCGCACCGCGGCGTCAGGGGCGCGTCCGTGTTCGCAGAAGATCAACTGGCCGCCGGGAACCAGGACGCGCCGCATTTCCCTCAACGCGGCCAGCGGGTCGGGGATCGTGCACAGCGTGTAGGTGACGATGACCGTGTCGAAGCTGGCGTCGGCGCGCGGGATGCGTTCGGCGGAGAGGCCGACCAGATCGACCTCCAGCCCGGCGCGGCGGCTGCGCTTCTGCGCCAGCCTGTGCATTTCCAGCGCCGGATCGAGCCCGGTGAGCGATTCGATCCTCGACTTGTCGTAATGCCGCATGTTGAGGCCGGTGCCGATGCCGATCTCCAGCACCCGCCCATGCGCCAGCGGCACGACCTTGGCGCGCTGGCGGCGCACCGCCCTGACGCTGCAGGCGGAATCGATCAGGTAGGGCAGCAGCGTCCGTTCGTACCAGTTGGGCTTCATTCGTCGCCCCGGTTGTTGAAGGCGCTGGCCAGCAAGGCGTCGAAGGTGGCCTGGGCCTTGGCGGTAGCGGCGGATTGCTGCAACTGCATTGACTTCGCATCACGAAACCGATCAACGAAACTTTGCTGAGTTTGCAATGCTGGAAGGACCACCGGCAAGTCTCGAAGTTGGGTCATATTGATACTGGCCAGATTGGTCGTTCTCTTGGCGCACCGAATGAAATACTCGCGGGCCTTGCCTGCTTGAAGATAGGTCACGAAAAATTCTGGCAGCGCGATGGACTTGTCCAGCCTCACTCGAAAAACGTGGTTCTGGTGGATGCAGTTTGGGATGTCGTGCTCCCAAAGTGCCCCGCGTCCGAGTTTGTCGAAGTCACCACCTTCGGTCAGCACCACGTCGCCGTTCTGTAAGGACAGCTGTTGAACATCTTGCGGCAATACTTCGATAGTTTTTACCACCGATAGGTCGATATGGCCTGCTTGCACATTCGCCACACGAAGATAGGGTGCCTCCACCGTCAGCTTGTCGCCGAACTTGCGGCCTTTTGTGACCCCTGAAACTACCGCTGCAATATCGCCAAGCCGCTGCTCGGGCCACCCCCTCGGATTCGTCGCCGGGTCGCCGAACATGTCGAGGAACAGCGCCGGGATGAGTTCGGCGGCTTTCTTTTCGGCCTCGCGGCGCAGGCGGACGACGCCCTCGGCGCGGGACAGCAGGTCGACAATGCGGCGTTGCTCGGGGAGAGGCGGAACAGGAATTGTCTCCCGGTATGCGTCTTCTCTCGTAAGGCCGGGAACGCCTGTTGCCGTTTTCAAGCGCGAGAGGTCGAGTTGCCGAAGCAGGTAAAACAGAAACTTGATGTCGAAGTCGAAGCCCTCTCTTGGGCGAGCATAGTAGGTGGTGTCAATTGGGAAGCACGGGCCATCAACAAACTGCACGGCACCAGCACTACCTTTGCGGCCGACGATAACAGTTGGGCCATTGACCACAGCCGTATCGTGCCAGCCCGTTATCCCATTGGAACCATAGACGGGAATGCAGCCACCTTCCACACGATTGCTTTTTGGCAGCCTCTTGCCGTAGGCGAACTCAATCGCCGTGCCCAGTGAAACGGTAGGCCATCGGCTCACTTAACCTGCTCCGGCAACGGCCGTCGCCGGTAGCTGTCACGGTCCACCACCACGAAATACCCCGTCACCCGTTTGCCGTCGTCGCCCAGCAACGGCGCGACGAACTGAAGCGCTTCCTCCGGCGAGGTCGGGACAAAACGCAAGTAAAGAATGCCGGGCGGACACGGCAGGCGCTTGAGATAAACCAGCTCACCATAATCGCGGTCGAAGGTCAGCAACGCGCGCTGTTCGCGCTGCGCTAGACCAAGTACGACCGTATCGGTAATGCCGGGGCTGGTTTCGCTGATGGCTTTGACATCGTGCCCCGCTTCGCGCAGCCGCAGCACCATCTTGAGCGGGATGTTTTCATTGGCCAGCAGCTTCATGCGGCCAGGGTTTGAGCAAAGTATTGCTCGTCGTGCAGGCAGGCAGCACTAAATGCAAATACCGCTTGCAGGGCCATGCGATTCAGTTGCGGATAATTTTCCAGAACCTGCTGTTCGGTCCACCCTTCGGCAAACAAGGAGAGCAGAAACTCCGCTGTGAGCCGGGTGCCCTTGACGACCGGCTTCCCCGCCAGAATGTCAGGATTGGCTTCAATCAGGTCTTGCCATTTCATGTCGGTTACTCCTTGTCCGGAGCAGCTAGTCTAGCCGTTTGCCAAGGCACTGCGCAACGCATCCACTTCCTCGACAATCTCCGCCTCGATCGCCGCCAGCTCGTCGAGGATTTCCCGCGGGTCGCGGTGATCGACGGCGGCCTGGCTCATGGGCCGGTAGCGCCCGGCCGACAGGTTGAAGTCGTTGGCGCGCAGTGTCGCCGCGTCGGCGAACCACCACTGCGCCGTCCATTCGGCGGCCGGGTCGCGAACCTGCCAGGCGGCGAAATTGGCCTCTTTTTCGCGGTAGACCGCGACAAGCCCCGGCAGGTCGTCGGCGTCGATCGGCGTGTCGTGGTTGGCGTCCAGCTTGTAGCCGTCGTTGTCGGCATGCAGGAACAGCACCTTGTCGGTGCTGCCGCCCTTCGTGAAGACGAGCACCGAGGTCTTGACCCCGGAATACGGCTGGAAAACGCCGCCGGGCAGCGACAGCACGGCCTCCACGCGGTTGTTCTCGATCAGTTGCCGGCGCAGTTCCTTGTGCGCGCCGGTCGAGCCGAACAGCACGCCCTCAGGCACGATGACGCCGCAGCGGCCATCGGGCAGCAGGCTGTCGAGCATGTACTTGATGAAGAGGATTTCGGTCGCGGTGGAGCTGCCGACCTTGACGTCCTCGCTGATGCGGTCCTTGTCCAGCCGGCCGGAAAACGGCGGATTGGCGGCGATGACGTGGTGGCCGTCGGCCGGCAGGCCGAGCGCCGCCCTGGTTTCGGCGTCAAGCGTGGTGGTCAGGACGTTGCGCTGGCGGATGCGGACATTCGGCAGGCCGCGCAGGGTGAGGTTCATGGTGGCGAGGCGCACCATCTTCGGATCGACGTCGTTGCCGAAGAAGGTCTGCTCCTGCAAAACGCGCCACTTGGCCGCCGACAGCGAATTGCCGTTGCCGCGCGGGATGCGCTTGCCGTCGATGTCCACGGCCTCGATGCCGTCGGGCGTCGAGTTGGCCAGCTTGATGTAGTCGAACACCGCCGCCAGAAAACCCGCCGTACCCGCTGCCGGGTCGTAGCAGGTTTCACCGATCTTCGGATCGAGCATGGCGACGACGGCGCGGATGATGTGGCGCGGGGTGCGGAACTGGCCCAGTTCGCCGGCCGTCCTGATCTGCTTGAGCACATGCTCGAACAGGTCGCCCTTGGTATCCGCATCGGCTTCGTCGAGGCGCAGGCCATCAACCTTGCCGATGACCTGGGTCAGCACCACCGGCTCGTCGATGACCAGCCGCGCGCCGTCCATGAAGTTGACGGCGCCGCGCGCGGCGACTTCCGTGTAAAAGGCAAAGACCTCGTCACGCAGGAAGCGAACCAGATTCTCGCCGGTGAGCGCGCGCGCCCATTGCGACCAGCGGAAACGGTCGCGCGAGATGCTGTCCTGGCCACCGGACAGGCCCATCGCCGGGGCGTTGAGCGGATTGCGCAGTTTCCAGTCGCCGACGTAGATGCTTACGGCGGTCTGTTTCATCAGGCGGGCGCGTGCCTGTGCCTGGGTGTCCAGCCCGTCGGCCAGGTAGAAGAAGAACAGGAAGGCCAGTTGTTCGGCGTTGGTCACCGGGTCGGGATAACCGCCGCCAAACAGGTAATTGCGGATGACTTCGATGTCCTGGCGGAGTTGCGGGGTCAGGGGCACGGATATTCTCTAATGGGTTGCCGAAGGGCCAGACCCGGTCTCGCCGGTCCGATCCCGATAAACGGATTGCGACAGGTCGTGAATGAGCGCGCCCAAGGGTTCCTCGCCGCCGAACAGCTCGACCGCGCGGCGCTTGCCGCCTTGCAGGCTGAACGGCGGAAATTCGAGATGGTCGAGCGTGAAATCATCGAACTGGTCGGCGTTTTCGCGGATTTGCGCTTCAACGTCATGCAGCCAGCGTTCCTGCGCGGGCGTGAAGTCGTGGCTGACCAGCCAGCCCTCGAAACGCGCGCCGAGTTCGTTGGCCTTTTCCTCGGAGGCTTCCAGAAAAACGAAGTTGCCGGCGTCGTCCATCGTCACCCAGGTGCGCGTGGTCGGGTCGATGTCGTCGTCCTGATTGACCGTGACCAGCGTGCGCGGCGAGTGATACGGCGATGGTTTGCGTTCCATGACCTTGCCGCCTTCGCCATAGTCCTCTTCGCCTTCGTGCGCAGTGGCAACGCCGACAAAATCGAACAGGGTGAAGATGGGTTTGCCCTGCGCCTTGCGCGTCCCCCGGCCGCGCATCTGCCGATAGAGCGAGACCGACCTGGTGTAGCGCGCAAAGACGAGATTGACGACTTCCGGGCAGTCGAAGCCGGTATCGAGCATATTCACCGAGACCAGCACCTGCGGGAACTTCTCTTTCTTGAAGCGGCGAATCCGCGTCATGCCGTCGCTGGTGTCCTCGCCCTGCCCCATGCCGGAAACGACGTAATCGGCGTATTTGATCTCCGGTGAGGGTTTCAGGTGGGCGAATTCGTTGTCGAGCATCCTCGCCAACGTTTCGGCGTGGCGCTTGGTGACCGCAAAAACGATGGTCTTGCCGATCAAGGGTTTCCGGAGAATGCCATTCCTGTCGGTATAGCCCTCGTCCATGATCTTGCGAAATTCACGCACGATGGCCTGATTACGCGCCGGAATCGTGAATTTGCGTTCCAGCGCGTTGGCATCGACTTCAATGTGCGGCTGGGGCGGCTTCAAATTCGCGGCGGCGGCGAAAGCGTCTTCGAGTTCCACGCGCGTCCTGGCATCCAGGCCGTCCCATTGGATGTCTTGGCGCAAGATCTTGATGAGGCCATCGGCGGTTGCGGTCTTGACGGTCCGGGCCTTGTAGATCTGGTAGCCAACCAGATAGCCGTCGTCGATGGCGCGCTTGAGCGTGTAGGAAAAGGTGGGTTTGTCGACGCCGAAAAAACGCAGGGTGTCGCGAACGAAAGCCGTTTCGTCATCAGGCGAGCCGTCGTCATTGGGCGGCTTGACGCAGGGCGTTGCGGTCAGACCGATCTGGATGCCGTCGAAGTGTTCCAGCACCTTGCGCCATTTGCCGTAGATGCTGCGGTGGCATTCGTCGGTAATCACGAGGTCGAAATACCCGGAGGAATACTCGTGGTAGATATTGACCATCGATTGCAGCGTGGTGATGGTGATGCGCTGTTCGTCCTGGAAACGCCGGCCCGCGCGCAGCACATAGCAAGGTAGTTCCTTCAGGTGTTCGGTGAAAGCGTCTTCCGATTGCACCGCCAGCGGGATGCGGTCCACGAGAAATAGCACTCTGCTGACGACGTTGGCGGCAAACAGGCGCTTGATGAGTGCGGCGGCGGTTCGGGTCTTGCCGGTGCCGGTGGCCATTTCCACCAGCAGCTTGCGCCGGCCGAAACCGATTTCGCGGCACAGGGTTTCGATGCACTCCTGCTGGTAGTCGCGCCCGGCAATCCTTTGGTCGATGGCGACACCCAGCGGATCGACGCGGATCTGCCGCGTTGCAGCCCGGCGTTCGAGGTCGGATTGCGAGAAGAAGGTTCGTACCGGGCGCGGGTGCGCTTCGCGCTGCCAGTCCCAGAACAGGATTTCCTTGCCGTTGGCGAGGAAGATGAAAGGCACGTTTGCCAGTTCGGCGTTGTGCCGCGCCTGCTCGGCGGCTTCGGCGGCATTGATGGATTCGCGCTTGGCTTCGACAATCGCCAAGCCCCGGCCCTCACGGCTGCACAGCAGATAGTCGGCGCGATTGGCGTCTATCGTGTATTCATGGCGGATGCTGACGCCATCGTTTTTCCAGCCCTGATCTTTGAGTTGAGCATCGATGAGGGTGCGGGCAAAGGCTTCGTTCTTGTTCATATCCCAGCCGTTATTGGCTCGCTGTCGTGCCGGAGCACGACAGGCAGATTTCTGGCGCCGTACAGCACACGCTCAATTCGAACCTTGCCATCGATCACGCGGAAGAAAATCACATAGCGGTCCAAGGCCGCCATCCGCAGGCCGGGGGCCAGGTCCTCCCTGCCGACATAACCCATCGGAGAGTTACCGATGCCTTGGCATTGCTCCATGAGCTTGCCCACGAACCGCCGTGCGTTGGCCCGACTGTCCTTGGCGATGTCGTCACCGGTGTCGAGTAGGTCTTGCCGAGACTTCGGGGAAAAGGTGACTGTGGCCATCAAGTCGGGCGCTTGCCGCTGATCCTGGTGGAGGATTTGCTACCGGGTTCGGCGTAGCGGGCATCGAGTTCGGCAAACACGTCCTCGGCGGAAATGGCCGGGCCGCTGTCGATGCCTTTCTGAATCGCCACGCGCAGATCGGCGTTGAGCCGTTCCAGCATCGCCTCATAGACATGAGGGGGCAGGAGGTAGGCGGCCGGCCGGTTGTGGTTGAGCACGGCCACGGGTTCCGATCCGGCCTGTTCAAGGACGGCGGATGGGCTGCGTTTGAGTTCGGTGATGCTGACTGAGCGGGATGCGAGAACCTGTTCCATGGCGCGCCTCGTATTCAAACCAAAATAGGTGCTTTATTTTGGTCGATTTACGGGGCGAAGACAAACAAAGCACACTGTCTGGCTACCATCGACCGCTCGCGGATCAGTTTCGGCAGCAGACAGCGGCGAGTAAGGTCATCACGTGCGACTCATGCTAAACGAGTGCAGAGACCCTGGATTGCGAACTTTGTCAAAGCAGGCTGAAAAGCGTCTTGGTACCCCCAGGTGGAATCGAACCACCAATTCGCCCTTAGGAGGGGCGTGTTATATCCATTTAACTATGGAGGCCGCGCATGCGTCCGGGAAGGGCACCATCGCCAAGTACGCATTGTAACGGTGTCGTGCCCGCTTCGGATAGTTGCGGCGATTGTCCGGCGTATCCCGAAGCGGATGCGTTGCGCGCGCCGCCAAGCGGATAGAATGTCGCCTCCCTTGGCCGGCGCTTGTGCGGGGCGCCGTTTTCACGTTTCCGATGCCTTATCTCAAGCTTTCCGACGCCTCCCTTGCCTACGGTCACGTGCCGCTGCTCGACCACGCGGATTTTCTGCTGGAGCCGGGCGAGCGTGTCGCGCTGATCGGCCGCAACGGGACCGGCAAGTCATCCCTGCTGGCGGCGCTGGCGACCGGACCCGGGCGGGGCAGGCTCGACGACGGCGAGGTCTGGGTGCAGCCGGGAATTCGTGTCGGCTATGTGCCGCAGGAGCCGCCCTTCGATGCGCGGTCGACGGTGTTCGAGGCGGTGATTTCGGGGATGGGCGAGGCCTCGCGGCTGCTCGCCGCGTATCACGACGTCTCCCACGCGATGGCCGAAGGGGCGGGCGATCACGATGCGTTGCTGGCGCGGATGGATGCCTTGCAGCACGAGCTGGAAGCCTGCGGCGCATGGACCTACGAGGCCCAGGCGGAGAAGGTCATCGATCGCTTCGGTCTCGACCCCGAGGCCAGCGTCGGCAGCCTTTCCGGCGGCCAGAAGAAACGTCTGGCGCTGGCCCAGGCGCTGGCTGTCACGCCGGAGGTGCTGCTGCTCGACGAGCCGACCAACCATCTCGACATCGCCGCCATCGAATGGCTCGAGAACATGCTGATCGAGACCGGCGTCACGCTGCTCTTCATCACCCATGACCGGACCTTCCTCGATCGCGTGTGCACACGCATCGTCGAGCTCGATCGCGGCAAGCTGGCCAGTTTTCCTGGCAGTTTCAGCGACTATCAGCGGCGCAAGGAGTTGCTGCTGCACGAGGAAGCGCTGGCCAATGCGCGCGCCGACAAGCTGCTCAAGGAGGAGGAGGCGTGGATCCGCAAGGGCGTCGAGGCGCGGCGGACGCGGGCGGTGTTCCGGGTGCAGCGGCTCGACAAGCTGCGCGCCGAACGCCAGGCGCGGCGCGAACGCCTGGGCAAGGTCAATCTGCAGCTTGATGCCGGCGAGCGCAGCGGCAAGCTGGTCGCCGAACTGGAGCATGTCGGCAAGTCCTTCGGTCAACTGCCGGTCGTGCGCGATTTTTCGGCGCGCATCCAGCGCGGCGACAGGATCGGCGTGATCGGCCCCAATGGCGCCGGCAAGACGACGCTGCTGCGCCTGATTCTCGGCGAGCTGAAGCCGGACACTGGTGTCGTCCGGCTGGGAACGAAGATCGATGTCGCCTATTTCGACCAGTTCCGCACCCAGCTCGATCCGGATTCGTCGCTGGTCGACGTCATCTCGCCCGGTTCCGACTTCGTCGACTTCGGCGGTGCGCGCAAGCACGTGATCGGCTACCTCGAGGACTTCCTGTTCCGGCCCGAGCGGGCGCGATCGCCGGTCAGTTCGCTGTCCGGCGGCGAGCGCAACCGCCTGCTGCTGGCCCGCCTGTTTGCGCGGCCGGCCAACGTGCTGGTTCTCGACGAGCCGACCAACGACCTCGACATCGAAACGCTGGAACTGCTCGAGGAACTGCTCGCCAACTACGACGGCACGCTGTTCCTGGTCAGCCACGACCGGACTTTCCTCGACAACGTGGTGACCCAGACCATCGCCGCCGAAGGCGACGGCTACTGGAAGGAGTATGCCGGTGGCTACAGCGACTGGGCGGCCTACAAGGCGGGGGTGGCTCGCGAGGCGGCGAGGCAGAAGACCGACGCCAGGCCGGCGGCCAGGGCTCCCGAGCCGGCCAGAGCCAGGGGCGACAGGCTGTCGTGGAAGGAGCGGCGCGAGCTCGATGAACTGCCCGACCGGATTGCCGCGCTCGAGAGCGAACAAGCCGAACTGGGCCGGCGACTTGCCGATGCGTCGATCTACCAGAGCGATCCGCAGGGGGCGCAGAGGGCGGCCGAGCGGCTGGCGCTCATCGACGATGAACTGATGGCGCTGCTCGAGCGTTGGGAAACGCTCGAAGCGCGTGCCGGAAACCAAGCATGAAAGGCGCCATCGAAACGAATTCAGGAGACCGTTGCACATGAACAAGTCCACCTGGCGGACGCCGCTGGTGATCCTTGTCGCCGGCAGCATCGTCCTCACCCTGGCGATGGGCGTCCGTCACACCGGCGGCCTCTTCCTGCAGCCGATGACGGCGGACCACGGCTGGAGCCGTGAAACCTTCTCGGTCGCCTTCGCGCTGCAGAACCTCGTCTGGGGGCTGGGCTCGCCGTTTGCCGGGGCGCTGGCCGACCGCCACGGCGCCGGGCGCACGGTGCTCGGGGCGGCAGCGCTCTATGTCTTCGGGCTGGTGCTGATGGCGCACACCACGTCGCCGCTGGCCTTCGATCTCTCGGCCGGCGTGCTGATCGGCCTCGGCCTTTCCGGCACCACCTTCGCCGTGATCATGGGCGTCATCGGCCGTCACACGACGCCGGAAAGGCGCAGCCTGGCGCTCGGCATCGCCAGCGCGGGCGGCTCGTTCGGCCAGTTCGCGGTATTGCCGGTGGGGCAGATGCTGATTTCCACGTATGGCTGGCAAAGCGCGTTGGTCCTGCTCGCCTGCGGCATCGGTCTGATCGCGCCGCTGGCCTACGCCCTGTCCGATGGCCACAAGCCGGCTGCAGGCACCGGGCAGTCTGTCGTGCAAGCGCTGAATGAAGCGCGTGGCGAGAAGAGCTTCCACTACCTGTTCTGGGGCTATTTCGTGTGCGGCTTCCAGACCGCCTTCATCATCCTGCACCTGCCGTCCTTTCTCGTGGATGCCGGGTTTTCCGCCAACATCGGAATGACCGCGGTGGCGCTGATCGGCCTTTTCAACATCTTCGGCTCGTTCCTGTTCGGCTGGGGCGGCGGGCGCTACAGCAAGAAGAACCTGCTGGCGCTTATCTACGGGCTGCGTGCGGTGGCGATCCTGGTTTTCCTGCTGCTGCCGCTGTCGACCGCGACAGCCTGGGCCTTCGCCGCCGCGATGGGCCTCCTCTGGCTGGGCACCGTGCCGCTGACCAACGGCCTGATCGCGCAGATCTTCGGCTTGCGCTACATGTCGATGCTGACCGGCGTCGTCTTTCTCGGCCACCAGTTGGGCGCCTTTCTCGGCATCTGGCTCGGCGGGCGGATCTTCGACAAGACCGGCTCCTACGACGTCGCCTGGCTGATCGCCATCGGCCTGTCGGTGGCAGCCGCCTTGTGTTCGTGGCCGATCGACGAGAGGCCGCTGGTCCGCCAGGGGGCCATGGCATGAGTCCGCAGTGGCGCTGGTTCCTGGGCGGGGTGGGAGCGGCGCTGGCGGCGCTGCTGCTGGCGCTGATCTTCATGGCCCACCAGATGCCCGAACTGCTCATCGACTGGGCCAACATCCGCTATTGCGGGTGACCGTCATTTCCGGCACGAGCAGCGTGCGATAATTCCGGCTGCTCCAACATTTCGAACCTGCCATGCGCTACGCCATCATTCCCGTCACTCCCTTCGAGCAGAACTGCACCGTCTTCTGGTGCGAGAAGACACGCCAGGCGGCGGTCATCGACCCGGGCGGCGACATCGAGCGCGTCCTCGACTTCCTCGACCAGGAGAAGCTGACGCTGGCGAAGATACTCGTCACCCACGGTCATGTCGACCATGCCGGCGGGGTCGCCGCGCTGGCGGCGCGCACCGGCGTGCCGATCGAGGGGCCGCAGGAGGAAGACCGTTTCTGGATCCAGAGCATGCCGCAGCAAAGCAGGATGTTCGGCGTCGCGAGCGCGCTCAGCTTCGAACCGGACCGCTGGCTGCACGCCGGCGACAAGGTCAGTTTCGGCGAAGTCGAGCTCGAAGTCCTGCATTGCCCCGGCCACACGCCGGGCCACATGGTATTCTTCCATGCGCCGAGCCGGCTGGCGCAGGTCGGCGACGTGCTGTTCCAGGGGTCGATCGGCCGCACCGACTTTCCGCGTGGCGACTACGACACGCTGATCCGCTCGATCAAGGAGCGCCTGTTCGCGCTTGGTGACGACGTCGAATTCATCTGCGGGCACGGCCCGATGTCCACCCTCGGTGAAGAGCGGCGCTATAACCCCTTCCTGAGTGGAAGGTACGGCTGATTCCATTTCCGGACCAGGCGTGACCTTGTCGACTTCACCCTCACGTGCAGGTTGCACTGGCAGCGGCTCGCCTTCGCGCCACGATTGCCCCGGAGAGGGGACGCTTGCGGACCTCCGGCTGCGGCCGCTGCGGTCGACGCCACTTTTCGGCCGATTTCGACCGAGGCTGCGATGATCCCGCCCTACTGGCAGCAGGCCGGGCGCGAGCTCGCGGCGAGCGACGAGCGCATGGGCGAACTGGTCGATCGCCATGGCGGGCTCGGACTCGTTTCGCGTGGCGACCCGTTCGCCACGCTGGCGCGATCGATCGTCGGGCAGCAGATCTCGGTGAAGGCGGCCGACGCGGTGTGGGGGCGCTTTGTCGCGGCGCTCGCCGATGTCTCGCCGCAGGCCGTTCTCGCGGCCGGCGCGGAAGGTCTCGCCGGTTGCGGCCTGTCACGGCGCAAGAGCGAGTATGTGCGCGATCTGGCCGCGCATTTCGTCGCCGGGCGGCTCGATCCGGCCGCCTGGTCGGCGCTGGATGACGAGACGCTGATTGCCGCGCTCACCGACGTGCGCGGCATCGGCCGCTGGACCGCCGAAATGTTCCTGATCTTCAACCAGTTGCGTCCGGATGTCTTCCCGCTCGACGATCTCGGCCTGCAGCGGGCGATCTGCGAGCGCTACTTCGCCGGCGAGAAGCAGCCGCGGCAGAGGCTCGCCGAATTCGGCGAACGCTGGCGGCCGTGGCGCTCGGTCGCGACCTGGCACCTGTGGCGCAGCCTGGATCCGCTGCCGGTCGAGTATTGAGCCGGGCGTTTCGGGCTTTGGGTTAGAATACGCGCCATTCAGGAAAACGCTCCGTCCATGAAAACAACCTTTCTCGACTTCGAACAGCCGGTCGCCGAACTCGAATCCAAGATCGAGGAGTTGCGCTTTGTCCAGGATGACTCCGCCGTCGACATCGCCGAGGAAATCGAGCGGCTGGAAAAGAAGAGCGCCCAGCTGACCAGGGACATCTATGCCAAGCTTGTGCCGTGGCAGATTTCCCAGGTGGCGCGCCATCCGCAGCGCCCCTACACGCTGGATTACCTGTCGCTGATCTTCACCGATTTCGAGGAACTCCACGGCGATCGCGCCTTTGCCGATGATCACGCCATCGTCGGCGGCCTGGCCCGCTTCAATGGCCAGCCGGTGATGGTGATCGGCCACCAGAAGGGGCGCGATACCAAGGAAAAGATCTTTCGCAATTTCGGCATGCCGCGTCCGGAAGGGTATCGCAAGGCGCTGCGGCTGATGAAGCTGGCCGAGAAATTCGGATTGCCGGTGCTGACCTTCATCGACACGCCGGGCGCTTACCCTGGCATCGATGCCGAGGAGCGCGGCCAATCCGAGGCGATCGGCCGCAACCTCTACGTCATGGCCGAACTGAAGGTGCCGGTGATCGTCACCATCATCGGCGAGGGCGGTTCGGGCGGCGCGCTGGCGATCGCGGTCGGCGACATCCTGCAGATGCTGCAGTACTCGACCTACTCGGTGATTTCTCCCGAGGGCTGCGCCTCGATTCTCTGGAAGAGCGCCGAGAAGGCCGCCGATGCGGCGGAAACGATGGGCATCACCGCCCAGCGCCTGAAGACGCTGGGACTCGTCGACAGGATCATCAACGAGCCGCTGGGCGGCGCGCATCGCGACCACGTGGCGATGGCGCAAACCTTGAAGAAAGCGCTGCAGGATGCGCTGACGAACCTCTCCGCGCTGCCGACGGCGGAACTGCTCGCCAAGCGGTACGAGCGGCTGATGAGTTATGGCCGCTTCAAGGAACAGCCTGCGAAGTAGCCTCCCGGCCAGGGTTGCCGCGTTCCTGGCAACCCGCACGACGCCGGGCGAAAACGTTTGCGTGGGGCTCTCGGGCGGTTGTGATTCGGTCGTCCTCCTGCATGTTCTCGCCGTTCTTGGTCCGCGCGAGCGGTTGCGGGCCGTGCACGTCCATCACGGGCTGTCGGCCAACGCCGACCGCTGGGCCGCCTTCTGCACCGACTACTGTCGGGGTCTCGGCATCGACCTGCTCGTCGAACGTGTCGAAGTGGATCGGCACACCGGACTCGGACTCGAAGCGGCGGCGCGCGAGGCACGCTACAGGGCGTTTTCCGGTTCAGCCGGCGGACTGCTCCTGCTCGGGCATCATCGGGGCGACCAGGCGGAAACCCTGCTCTTCAACCTGTTGCGCGGAGCCGGGGTGGCCGGGGCGGCCGGCATCCCGGCGGAACGGCGCGAGCATCGCCTGCGCATCCTGCGCCCGCTGCTCGACGTGTCGCGTGACGAGATCGAAGCCTATGCCCGCGATCACCGCCTTGACTGGGTGGACGACGAAAGCAACTGCGACACCGCCTTGTCGCGCAATTTCCTGCGCCACCGGGTGTTGACCGTGCTTGCCGCACGCTTTCCCGGTGCCGAAGTGAATCTGGCGCAGGCGGCAGGACGTTTCGCCGAAGCCGATGACCTGCTCGGCGAACTGGCCCTCATCGACTGGCGGGCAGCGGCCGACGGCGACGCCCTGAAACTGGCGAAACTCCGCGAACTGTCGGCCCCGCGCCTGAAGAACCTGCTGCGCTTCCGGCTGCGCCAGTTGGGTTGGCACGCTCCCGCCGCTGCGCGCCTCGATGAGTTCTCGCGGCAACTCCTGACCGCCGGCGCGGACCGCCACCCGGCGCTCGATCTCGCCGAAGGCAGCATGGTCGCCGGTCGCGGCGCGTTGCGCTGGGTCGCCCGCGGGTAACAATCTGTTACCAAGCGCCATTCCGCTACCGGGACCCTTCAGTTACAATCGCAAGGTTATCTTATTGCCGGACCAGAGACCAATGATTACCGGATCCATTGTCGCAATCGTAACGCCCATGCACGAGGACGGCAGCCTCGATCTGGATTCCCTGCGCAATCTGATCGATCTGCACGTGCGCGAGGGGACCGACGCCATCGTCGTCGTCGGCACCACCGGCGAGTCGCCGACCGTCGATGTCGCCGAGCACTGTGAACTGATCCGGGTCACCGTCAATCACGCCGCCGGGCGGATTCCCGTGATCGCCGGCACCGGCGCCAACTCGACCGACGAGGCGATAGAGTTGACCGAGTATGCGAAGAGGGCCGGCGCCGACATGGCGCTTTCGGTGGTTCCCTACTACAACAAGCCAACGCAGGAAGGTCTTTATCGCCACTTCAAGGCGATCGCCGAGGCTGTCGAGTTGCCCATTCTGCTGTACAACGTTCCCGGGCGCACGGTGGCCGACATGGCCAATGACACCATACTACGCCTGGCGCAGGTACCGGGTATCGTCGGCGTCAAGGAAGCGACCGGTAACCTCGACCGCGCCTGCGACCTCATCGCCCGCGCGCCCAGAGACTTTGCCCTCTACAGCGGTGACGACATGACTTGCGTGGCGTCGATCTTGCTCGGCTTCCACGGCAATATCTCGGTCACGGCCAATGTGGCGCCGCGCCTGATGCACGAAATGTGCGTCGCGGCCGCTGCCGGCGACGTCGCTCGGGCTCGCGAGATTCACTTCAGGCTGCTCGGCCTGCATCGCGATCTGTTCTGCGAAGCCAACCCGATTCCCGTGAAGTGGGCTGTCCAGCAACTCGGGCTCATGCCGGGCGGTATCCGGCTGCCGTTGACACCCCTGTCCGAAGCCAACCATGCCCGGGTTCTGGCCGCGATGCGGCAGGCCGGCCTAGTCGCCTGACGGAGCGAAAATGAATCATCGACTTTCGCGGTCTGTTCCCCTGCTGACGCTGCTGGCCCTGGCCGTTGCCGGTTGCAGCATCGCCCCGGAAACGAAGAAGATCGACTACAAGTCTGCCGGCAAGGTTCCCACGCTCGAGGTTCCGCCGGACCTTACCCAGGTGACGCGCGACGATCGCTATGCGGTTCCGGATGCGGCGGGCAAGGGCAGCGCCACCTTCTCGGCCTATACCGCCGACCGCACGCCGGCGGCCCAGGCGAAGAATTCCGTGGTTCTGCCGCAGGTCGAAAAGGTCCGGGTCGAGCGTTCCGGCAACCAGCGCTGGCTGGTGGTGATGGCGCCCGCGGACAAGTTGTGGGGTCCGGTCAAGGATTTCTGGCAGGAGAACGGTTTCATCATCGCCATCGAACGGCCGGATGCCGGGGTAATGGAGACCGACTGGGCCGAGGACCGCGCCAAGATCGATGACGACATCATTCGCGGCACACTTGGAAAGTTCCTAGATTCCCTCTATTCGACCGGTGAGCGCGACAAGTTCCGGACCCGCTTCGAACCCGGTGCGGAACCCGGAACGACCGACATCTTCATCAGCCATCGCGGCATGGAGGAGGTCTATACCTCAACCTCCAAGGATGAGACCCGCTGGCAACCGCGCCCGGCGAATCCGGAACTCGAGGCGGAGATGCTGCGGCGCCTGATGGTCAGCCTCGGGGCGGAGAACAAGCGCGCCGAAGCCAGCGTCGCTGCGGCCAAGGCCGAGCCGCGCGCCAGGCTGGCAAGCAGCAACGAAGGCAGCGGAACGCTGGAGGTCTACGAACGGTTCGACCGCGCCTGGCGCCGGGTCGGCCTGGCTCTGGATCGCGTCGGGTTTACCGTCGAGGACCGCGACCGCTCGAAGGGGCTCTACTACGTTCGCTATGTCGACCCGGATGCCAGCCTGGCGAAGGGCACCGGCTGGCTGGACAAGCTGAGCTTCTGGAAGAGTTCCCCGCCGGCGGGCAGCGGCAAGCCGCAGTATCGCATCCATGTCAGCGAATCGGGACAGAACAGTGTCGTTCAGGTGCTCTCCAGCGAGGGTGGCACCGACAAGTCGGAAACCGCGAAGAGGATCCTGAGCCTGCTCTATCAGCAGTTGCAGTGATCCGTTACGCGTCGCTCGGCAGCGGCAGCGCAGGCAATGCGCTGCTCGTCGAAAGCG
>ERZ761603.1266-NODE-1266-length-19190-cov-39.074419_pt1 | contig 19190 bp, 17 predicted proteins | sample MGYA00511879_ERZ761603 | MGnify/ENA primary metagenome ERZ761603 (study PRJEB28899, sample SAMN02850040) | bioreactor sludge metagenome | biome: EBPR Sludge; feature: EBPR Bioreactor; material: flocular biomat | place: Australia: Thorneside Wastwater Treatment... | reverse complement strand
CTACCGGACATTTCTGCTTGGCAGGAAAGCGGACATCTGTGCTTTGGATTGACATCGGGAATCATTGCCGGTTCGTCTGCCGGTGCCTGCCGTGGGCCAGTCGATCGAACGTCCGGGTCGCTCGGGTGTCTGGCAGCGGAGGGACGGGCGAGACTCGTGCCTTCCCGAGAGGCGGTCAGTGTCGGAAAATTTTACAGTGGTGTCCCGGTTGTGGTTCGAACGAAGCCCGGCAATCACTGCAGACCTCGCCATGCAGAAATCAATATATTTATAAACCAGTGTGTTAGGCGTACATGTCGCCCCCCGGAAATCCCCTGGCACACCGATTGCTTACTGTTGGGTGCGGTTGCTGTAAGGGTGCCCTAGAGGTTTCGGGCGGCAGAACTCCCAGCACCCAAAGCCTTAAACTTAACTTGGGAGCAAATTATTATGACCATTCGCAAAACAGCCTTGGCGGCGGCCCTCCTGGGTGCCCTGAGCCTTCCTGCAGCAGCCAGCACGGTCACGGTGCTCGGCATCACCTTCCCGGTCGGCTCGGTCTTCGAGACCAGCGATCTGTTCGAGTCAAACGCGGCTGGCGGCCCGATTACGGCGGCAGGCGATGAGCTGATCGGTATCGGCAAGGTAAACAACATCTACGACTCGGCCAACAACGTCGTCTGGTCAAGTGGAGATAACGGCCGCGAGCTGACCTTTTATTTCCACAACTACATCGCCCAGGATCTGATTCCGGGTGGAGCTGCTCCGGATGTCGACAAAATCTTGTTCTCTGGTGGCGTGATCGAGATCTATTCCGACCCCAGCCAGAACTTCTCGGCTGCAGGGACCCTTGCGGATGGTATCGCCACCGCCACGAACGGTGACCTCTTCCTGAAACTTGCCGGATCACCGATCGGCGGAACTGGCAGCTTTGACGGCTCGGCGATCACGCTGCAGTCCACCGGCTTCCGGCTCGCCGGACCGCCCTTCGACACAGCCGTCAGCCTGCTCGGTTCGGGCCTGCTTGACGTCACCGGTGGCGCTGCCGAATTCTATTTCGACACCAACAAGTTCGAATGTGTGGCGGCTGATGGCGCACCTTGCCCGGACAAAGCCGACAAGCAGTTCTCGTCTTCCGGCCAGCTGGGTCAGCCGCTGGGTTCTTGGGCCTTCCGTGGCACCGGCGAGATTTCGGACTTTGCGGTTCCCGAGCCTGGTAGTCTGGCGCTGCTCGGACTGGGTTTGGCCGGCCTCGGTTATCGCGCCCGCCGCGAAGTCAAGAAGGCCTGACGGTCACGCAGCCCGTCTCCCGGATAGTCTCCGGGAAAAAGTTTGATGAAAACCCCGCCTAGGCGGGGTTTTCATTTGCATCCCCAGGAATCGAGTCAGCGTCACGCGTGCTTAAGGCGCACACAGCTTCCGGGTGGTTTGCTGCGCCGCGCCGATGGCGCGCTGAGCGCACCGGGCTTGGCGTGTCGATCTGGCTGGAACCACTGGCGGTGACGCACGGGAAATTCTGCCGGAAGCTTCTACTTGGTGGCGATGATTGCCGTGTGCTCTCGCGGGAGCTCGACCCGCTCGACCCTGCTGAATCCGGCTTGGCGGCACAGATCCTCGTACTCCTTCTTCATGTAGATCATCCCGCCTCCGGTCGCCAGTGCAATGAAGTACGGCGATCCCATGGCCGCTGCCAATGGACCATCTCCGGAATCCTTTTCCATGATGTCGAAAACGATCACCCGGCCACCTGCCCCAAGCTTGTCGCAAGCCTTGCGCAGAAACTCAAGGTTCTGCGCCTTCGACCAGATACACAGAAAATGGCAGAACATGAAGGCATCCGCCCCGACTGGAAAATCGTCGGTGAAGACATTGCCCGGCACGGCAGACAGGCGATCCGCCAGGTTCTCGCGTGCAAAATGCTCGGTCGCCTTGCTGCAGATGCTGGGCAGGTCAAACACGCGACCCTGCAAATGCCGGTGCCTGTGGGCCACTGCGAGAAGGTTGGTACCATTGCCGCCACCGACATCGACCAGCATGCGTGTAGCGCTGAAATCCACGTAGCGCGCCAGCAAATCGTTCGCTTGAATGGAGATCTCCTGCATCGAATCCTGGAAGATCTTTTCCAGCCACGGATGTGCTTCGAGGCGCTCGTAAAGAGTCTGTCCGCTCCCCGGAATTTCCTCCAGCCCAACGTTCCGGTATTCCTGCAGAGATTCCAGGAAACGCGACATCGGCTTGTAAACAATGTACTTCTGCCAGAGGATGGTGGCCTTCAGGTTACGCGGGTCCTGCGCCGAGAAGGCGATGCGCGACATGATGGTGTTCGCGTAGCGGTCGCCCCGTTTCCTCAGTACGCCGTTGGCGGTCAGAGCCTGCACCAGTATGCGGCAGGGTTGTTCCTGGAGGCCCAGCCGATGTGCCAGTTCGGCAATGGTCATCGCTCCTTCGGCGCGCAGGATGGTGAATAGATCCAGTTCGACCGCGGCCGCCAGTGCCTGAAAGTAGATATGGCCGGCGGCCATTCGGTAGAATTTTCTGATCGACGATGCCAGGACGACACGATCGACGAAATACACCAGGTAAACCCGCTCGAACCACAACCAGAATCGACGCAAGACGCTTGGGATCATCGACTGTCTCCTTGCCAACGTCCAACTGCAAACTCGAACCATCAGCGGCATCCACCGCTACGCTCGCTGGCCCTGACTGCGCCAGGCCCGCCACATTCTTCTGCAGAAACCGTTATGCGCCAGCCATGGTCCGCTCGTCACTATAGACCATTCCGACCTCGCCGATTTCTCCTGCTCAAGAACCAGCGCCGACATGCCTCCTTCCCGGCCCGGCAGATCTCTGGCCTCTGGCAGGACACAGGGTCAGCCGCTGTCGAGCCGCAGTACCCGCTCAGCCGATCACTCCTCCGCCAAGACAGACTCGACTCTCGTACAGCACGACGGATTGCCCCGGTGTAACCGCCCACTGTGGCTCGGCAAACCGGATCTGACAGGCGTCGGAGCCCAGCCGCTCGACTTCGCAGGGAGCATCGGCCTGCCGGTAACGGGTCCTTGCCGTATAAACCCAGTGCGTGTGCGGCGGCTCACCGGAGATCCACGACAGGTCCCAGGCGCTCAACTCGTCGCTCAACAGGGCGGGGTGCGTGTGCCCCTGCACGACGTAGAGGACATTGCTGGCGACATCCTTGCGCGCCACGAACCAGGCGTCGTGGTCACCGCTGGCGCCCGTCCTGCCGCCCTTGACGCCGCCGACATGCAGCCCCTTGCGCTGGCCGATGGTGTGATAGGCGACGCCATCGTGCTCGCCAACCACCCGGTCGTCGTCGAGACAGCGAATCTCGCCCTTCCGGGGCGGCAGATAACGCATCAGGAACTCCTTGAACGGTCGCTCGCCGATGAAGCAGATGCCGGTCGAATCCTTCTTGAGCGCCACATGCAGACCGGCCGCCTCGGCCATCCGGCGCACCTCGCGCTTGTACAGGCCGGCCAGCGGGAAGAGCGTCTGCGCCAGTTGCGGCTGCTTGAGGCGATGCAGGAAGTAGCTCTGATCCTTGGTGCCGTCTTCGGCCTTGAGCAACTGCCAGACACCCTGGAATTCACGCACGCCGGCGTAATGACCGGTGGCAATGCAATCGGCACCGATCTTCAGCGCGTAGTCGAGAAAGGCGCTGAACTTGATCTCCGAGTTGCACAGCACGTCCGGATTGGGTGTGCGCCCCGCTGCGTACTCCTTGAGGAAATGGGCAAAGACACGCTCCCGGTATTCGGCCGCGAAATTCACCACGTCGACCTCGATGCCCAGGGTATCGGCCACGCTCATCACGTCGATCAGATCCTGCCGCGACGCGCAATACTCCTCGCTATCGTCATCCTCCCAGTTCTTCATGAACAGTCCGACCACCCGCCATCCCTGCTGCTTGAGCAGCCAGGCGGCCACCGCCGAATCGACGCCGCCCGACAGGCCGACGACCACTGTCTTTCCCTCGTTCATCCTTGTGCCCCTGCCTGCTCTGGATTCATGGGCCATCGACCGGCCCGCTGGCAACCACCGTCCCCTGTGCGCTTTCCTCCTCGCCCGCACCATCGAGCCAGTCGGTCAGCGCCAGCACCACCGCCGGTTGGCCATTGTCGCGAAACCAGCTATCGACGACAAAGCGGTCCGGCCCGGCGGCCTCCGCCGGCGCCGCAACCGGCGGTACGACCTCCTCGATCTGTGCCGAAAAATGCATGGCAAGCAGATAACGCACACGCAGCACCGGCTGCGTGACCTGGTGGAAGCGCAACCAGTGACGTTCCTCGAGCAGGCGCAGCAGGCGTGTGGTGGTCGTCGCGTGGTCGATGCAGTCCATCCGCCCGAAGACGCCGTCGTCGGCCTGATTGCCGCCACGATCGGCAGCAATCGGCGTCTGCTCGCCGGCCCAGCCAAGCAGCCAGCCAACCGCCAGGGCCAGCCTTGCGCGCTCGTCGGCCGGGTCGGTGGCAGAGCCGAGCAGGGCGCGCACCTGCGCCAACTGCAGCTCGCTGTAGCGCACCTCGGCCTCTGCCGCGCAGCCGTAGTTGTAACAGACGCGAATGGTTTCCGCCGGCACGGCAGCGGCCAGGCCGCACAGCAGCACGGCCGTCAGCCAGCGCATGTGCTGTGGCTCAGGAGTTGCAGCGGGTAACGCCAGCCGGCCAGCCAGTCCTCGATGCAGCGCAGGACCAGCGGACTGCGATGCTGCGTCTGGAGAGCGCGAATCTCTTCGAGGGTCAGCCAGTGGGCCGCCAGGATTCCCTCGTCGAGCGACCGCCCGGGATCGTGCGTGACGATCTCTCCGCCAAAGGCGAAACGCAGATAGGTCACGTCCCTCGCTTCGTTGCGGTGGTTGTAGATCCCGACCAGGTATTGCGGGGTAAAGCCATGGGCCGTCTCTTCGAGGGTTTCCCGGACGACCGCATCGACCAGCGATTCGCCGCACTCCAGGTGGCCGGCCGGCTGGTTGTAGCAGATGCCGTATTCGGTATTCTCTTCGACGAGCAGGAAGCGACCGTCACGTTCGAGTACCGAGGCGACGGTAACGTTGGGTTTCCAGACCATTGCAGCAGCCTTGCAGGGAGCCGAAAGCGCCATTTTACCGCCAACCGGGGGGCGAAATCGGCTAGAATTTCCGCTTCAGGAATTCCGGCAAAGGGAGAGAAGAAGATGTCCATGGCGGATCGCGACGGCTTCATCTGGTACGATGGCGAGCTGGTGCCATGGCGCCAGGCGACCACCCACGTGCTGACCCACACGCTGCATTACGGCATGGGTGTCTTTGAAGGGATACGCGCCTACAAGGCGGCAAAAGGCACCGCCATCTTCCGGCTCGAGGAACACACCGACCGCTTGTTCAGCTCGGCCTACATCTTCCAGATGAAGATGCCCTACGACAAGGAAACCCTGCTCGAAGCGCAGAAGGAAGTGGTGCGCGCCAACCAGCTCGAGTCCTGCTACATTCGGCCGATCGTCTTCTACGGTTCGGAAGCAATGGGCATCGCCGCCACGTCGATCAGCACGCACGTCGCCATCGCCGCCTGGCCCTGGGGAGCCTATCTGGGCGCCGAGGGAATGGAAAAGGGCATCCGGGTCAAGACCTCTTCCTTCACCCGTCATCACGTGAACATCAACATGTGCCGCTCGAAGTCGGTCGGCACCTACACCAACTCCATCCTCGCCCACCAGGAGGTGGCGCACAACGGCTACGACGAGGCGCTGCTGCTCGATGTCGATGGCTATGTCGCCGAAGGCGCCGGCGAGAACATCTTCATCGTCAAGAAGGGCAAGCTGTACACCCCGGACCTCACCTCCTGCCTCGAGGGGATCACCCGCGCCTCGGTGCTGCAGCTCGCCGACGAACTCGACATCCCGGTGATCGAGAAGCGCATCACGCGTGACGAGGTCTATTGCGCCGACGAAGCCTTTTTCACCGGCACCGCCGCCGAGGTGACACCCATCCGCGAACTCGACAACCGCCAGATCGGCGCCGGCCACCGCGGTCCGCTCACGACCAGGATCCAGAGCCTGTTTTTCGACTGTGTGAACGGCCGCGTGCCGGCGCATGCCGACTGGCTCGCCTACGTCTAACCGTTGTTGCTTGCAAGGTTGCCCTAAACATGTCTCAGAACGCCCAGCAGAAGCCCATCGAGGTCACCGCGCACGACCTGCCACTGCACTGCCCGACCAAGGACTCGCCCTTGTGGGCCAGGCATCCACGCGTCTTTCTCGACCTCACGCATACCGGCCAAGTCGTCTGCCCCTACTGCAGCGCCCACTACGTGCTGAAGGGCGAACTGCCGAAAGGCCACCACTGACCGCCGGCTACCCGCCACGGGTAGCCGAGTGAGCAACCCTCGATGAAAGCTCTGATCGTCGCCCCTTCGTGGATCGGCGACACGGTTCTGGCGCAACCGCTTTTCATGCGATTGCACGCGCAAATCCCCGGCCTGCAGCTCGACGCTCTGGCACCGCGTTGGGTGGCACCAGTTCTCGAACGCATGCCGGAAATCGGCAGCATCGTCGACAGCCCGTTCACGCATGGCGAACTGTCGCTGAAAGCCCGCCATCGGGTGGCGCGCCGCCTGGCACAGCAGGGTTATCAGCGTGCCTACGTGCTGCCCAATTCGATCAAGTCGGCCCTGATTCCCTTCCTGGCCGATATCCCCGAACGAATCGGCTTCGTCGGCGAAAGCCGTTACGGGCTGATCAACCACCGTCACAACTTGAACAAGAGCGTGTTGCCGCAAATGGCTGAACGCTTCGCGCAACTCGCCGAGGCGCCGGGCGCCGCCCTGCCGCGTCCGCTCCCGCAACCGCGGCTGGAAGCCAACCCGGCGCAACGCAGCGAGACGCTGGCGGCACTCGGCGTCAAGCTCCCGCAGCAACTGGCGGTCTTCTGCCCGGGTGCCGAGTACGGTCCGGCCAAGCGCTGGCCGTCCGTGCATTTCGCCGCACTGGCCGATGCCCTGGCCAGCCGAGGCTATGCGGTATGGCTGCTCGGTTCGGCCAAGGACCGGGCGATCGGGGAAGAAATCGTCGACCGCGCCAACCCCGGCAGCCTGCCGCTCAATCTCTGCGGCGCCACCTCGCTGACGCAGGCCATCGATCTCCTGAGCGCCGCATCCTTCGTCGTCTGCAATGATTCGGGATTGATGCACGTCGCCGCTGCCCTCGGACGACCGCTGGTCGCGATCTATGGTTCGTCGTCGCCCGGCTTCACCCCGCCCTTGTCGGACAGGGCGAGGATCATCAGCCTGAATCTGCCGTGCAGCCCCTGTTTCAAGCGCCAATGCCCACTCGGCCATCTCGACTGCCTGAACCGGCTCGAATCGCAGCGCGTGCTCGACGCCTGCCTGACCGGAGCAGCGGCATGATCGTCGTCTTTGCCACGCCGGAAGATGTCGAGGCGGCCTTCTACGAGGCCATCGCCCGCGCGGATCTGGGCGCCCTGATGAGCGTCTGGGCCGACGACGAGGAAATCGTGTGCATTCACCCCACCGGCCAGCGTCTGGTCGGCGCCGAGGCGATCCGTGACAGTTGGCGCAGCATCTTCGCCAACAACCCGCGCCTCTCTGTGCGCCTGACACGCGGCCTGCGCTGGAGCGGCATGCTGCTGTCGGTGCACAACGTCGTCGAAACGCTGTACATCGGCGACGAACGCAAGCCGCACGGGCCGATGCTGGCAACCAATGTCTTCCAGCGCGGGGCCAGTGGCTGGCGACTCCTCGCGCATCACTCCTCCACGGCGGCCGACCGCGATGTTGCGGAAGGCGGCGGCGCCAGCGAACGCGGCAAACCGCGGACTTTGCATTGAGCGATTATCGCGCGCCCGGCTGGCTACCCGGCGGCCACCTGCAAACCATCTATCCGCTGTTCATCCGGCCCGACCCCCTGCCCTATCTCCGGCAACGCTGGGAGACGCCGGATGGCGATTTCATCGACCTCGACTGGGTCGATCCTCCAGCCGCCCCGCCGACCGCCGACCGCCGGCCGCTGTTCGTCCTCTTTCATGGTCTCGAAGGGAACTCCAGCAGTCACTATGCGATCACCCTGCTGCGCAGCGCGGCGACCATCGGCTGGAGCGCAGTGGTGGTCAATTTTCGTGGCTGTTCGGGCGAGAGCAATCGCCTACCACGCGCCTACCATTCGGGCGACAGCGACGAGATCGACTGGATCCTGCGCCGCCTGCGGCAGAGCTTCCCGGCACGCCCGCACTACGCGGTCGGTGTTTCGCTGGGCGGCAACGCGCTGCTCAAGTGGCTGGGCGAGCGCGAGGCCAGCGCCGCCAGTTGCGTGCAGGCCGCCGCCGCGATCAGTGCCCCGCTCGATCTGGCGGCCTGTGGTCACCACCTGGCGCGCGGCTTCAACCGCGTTTACACCCGGCACTTCCTGCACACCCTGAAGCGTCATGCCGCCGCCAAGCTGCGCCGCTATCCCGGTCTGTTCGACGAACGACGGATGTGCGCGGCCAGCAACCTCTACGAGTTCGACGACGTCGTCACCGCCCCGCTGCACGGCTTCAGCGGCGCCGACGACTATTGGCGACGTGCCTCGAGCAAACCCTGGCTGGCCGGCATCCAGTTGCCGACCCTGGTCCTCAACGCCATCAATGATCCCTTCCTGCCGGCACACGCGCTGCCCACCGCCAGCCAGGTGGCGCGCAGCGTCCGGCTCGAATTGCCGCGCCAAGGCGGACACGTCGGCTTCGTCACCGGCAACCTGCCGGGCCGGCTGGACTGGCTGCCGCAACGCATCTTCCACTATTTCCAGCACGAGGTTTGAGATGAACGCCCCCCTGCCCCAAGAGATCTTCAAGGCCTACGACATTCGCGGCATCGTCGGCCGGACACTGACCGCCGACATCATCCGCCGCATCGGCCATGGCCTGGGTTCGTTGGCGCTGGAGCGCGGGCAACGCGCAATCGCGGTCGGCCGCGACGGACGCCTGTCAGGACCGGAACTGGCCGTGGCGCTGATGCAAGGGATCCGCCAGGCGGGCATCGACACCATCGACGTTGGCTGCGTGCCAACCCCGGTGGTCTACTTCGCGGCGCACGAACTGGGCTGCCTGAGCTGCGTCGCCGTCACCGGCAGCCACAACCCACCCGACTACAACGGGTTAAAGATGGTGATTGGTGGCGAGACGCTGGCCGGCGAAACGATTCAGGCAATCCGCCGCCGCGTGGACGCCGACCAGCTCGCGCATGGCAGCGGCCAGGCGAGCAGCGTCGACGTGCAGCCGGCCTACCTGGCGCGTATCGGCAACGACATCCATCTGGCGCGCCCGATGAAGATCGCCATCGACTGCGGCAACGGCGTCGCTGGCGGCATCGCTCCGCAGCTTTTCCGGGCTTTGGGCTGCGACCTGGTCGAACTGTTCTGTGCCGTGGACGGAAACTTTCCGCACCACCACCCCGATCCATCCAGACCCGAGAACCTGCGGGATCTGATCCGGGCACTGCGCGACACCGACGCCGAAATCGGACTGGCCTTCGACGGCGACGGCGACCGTCTGGGCGTGGTCACCAAGGACGGGGAAATCATCTACCCGGATCGTCAGTTGATGCTCTTTGCCGCCGATGTCCTGCGTCGCTGTCCCGGACAGCCGATCATCTACGACGTCAAGTGCACCCGCCGGCTGGCACCCTGGATTCGCCAGCATGGCGGCGAACCGATGATGTGGAAGACCGGTCACGCCCTGGTCAAGGCCAAGCTCAAGGAAACCGGTGCGCCGCTGGCCGGCGAGATGAGCGGCCACGTGTTCTTCAAGGAACGCTGGTTCGGCTTCGATGACGGCCTCTATGCCGGTGCGCGTCTGCTGGAAATCGTATCTCAGGCGGCCGATGCGAACCGCCTGCTGAAAGCACTGCCGGACAGCAGCTCGACCCCCGAGCTGAACATCGGCATGCGCGAAGGCGAGCCTTTTGCGCTGATCGAACAACTGCAGCAGCAGGCGAGCTTCATCGGGGCGCGCGAGATCATCACCATCGACGGCCTGCGCGTCGAATACGCTGATGGCTTCGGACTGGCACGCCCGTCGAACACCACGCCGGTGGTGGTGCTAAGATTCGAAGCCGACAACGCCGAGGCGCTGGCACGCATCCAGGCCGATTTCCGCCGTGTGCTGCACGCCGCCCGCCCTGGCATGGCCTTGCCATTCTGATACGCCCCGAGACTCCCGCCCGAACTGCAGCGATGACCGAGCAATCCCTGAAGAGCGCCTTTCTCTTCCGCCAGCCGATCCTTGACCGGAAACAGGAACTCGCCGGCTATCATCTCTCATTGCGCCGCAGCGAGCAGGCGGCCGACGACATGGGCGAGGCGACGGCAGCCGCCGCGGTCTGCGCCGCGTACTCGGAGCTGGGCATGCAGAGCGCTCTGGGCAACGCCTGCGCCTACATCGGCATAGACACCGGCTTCCTGCAGCAGGCGGCACTCGAGTTGCTGCCCGCCGCCGGTGTCGTCCTCGAACTGCTGCTCGACGGCGCACCGGACAGGGAGATCCTGACGCGTTGCCGTGGTCTGCGCGAACGCGGCTATGCGCTGGCCATCACCGACTACCGCGGTATCGACGAACGCAGCCGGCCTCTGCTGTCGATGGTCGATGTGATCAAGATCGACGTCGCCCTGGCTGATCACGAGCAGTTGGGGAACCTGGCCGGCTCCCTGCGCAAACTGCCGATCAAGCTGCTGGCGCAGGGCATCGGCAGCCGCGAACAGATGGAACGCTGTCGCAGCCTCGGCTTCTCCCTGTTCCAGGGCCGCTACTTCGCCCAAGCCGAAATCGTTTCCGGCCGCCGCCTTTCCGCCTCACAGGCGGCCCTGGTTCGCCTGATCAACCTCGTCGGGCGGGACGTCGATACGGCGGTGATCGAGGACGCCTTCAAGCATGAGCCGGCACTCACCCTGAACCTGCTGCGGGTGGTCAATTCGGTGGGACACCGCGGCGGCCGCCTCGCCCAGCCGGTAACCACCTTGCGCCATGCCATCACCCTCTTCGGACGACGACAGTTGCAGCGCTGGCTGTCGCTGCTCCTGCTCGCGCCGAACCACGAAACGGCCGATCCGGCCCGCTCGCCGCTGCTCCAGGTAGCGGCCCTGCGCGGCCGCATGATGGAACTGTTGATCGAAATCGGCCTGCCAGCCAATCAGCGCAAACTGGCCGACCTGGCCTTCATGAGCGGCATTCTGTCAATGATGCCGGCCGCGCTGGGCCTGCCAATCGAGGAAATCCTCGATCAGATTGCCGTCGATGAAGAGGTCCGCGCCGCGCTTTGCCGACGCGCGGGCCTGCTCGGCAGTATCCTGGCGCTGCTCGAATGCTTCGACGACAACGATGCGGCCGGCTGCGACCGACTGTTGACCGAACTGCCCGGCGGCCTCGACCGACAGACCCTCAACGTCTGCCTGAGCGTCGCGTTGCGCTGGTTGAACGGCAGCAGCGAGTAGCTTGTCGCCCATGCAAAGCATTCCGGCGGCACGCGACTGAAGACTGGTTGCAGCCTGTGAAAAATGAGAAACGGCGACCCGAAGTCGCCGTTTCTCACTCGACGCCTGGCAAGACTGACTGCAGATTATTTGCCGGCGCGACGGCGACGAGTCCAACCCAGACCAGCCAGACCGAGGCCAGCGAGCAAGAGGGAGGCAGGCTCGGGGGCAAAGGTGGGCTGACCCAGGAAGACATTGGGACCCCAGAACCCATCGGGCTCAATCTCGTTGTAGTTCACGTAGTTGAGGAACTTGGGCCCCTGACCGTTCTCGAGCTCCCAGCGGGTCGTGCCGACCCCAACCCCGTCACCGACCAGCACGATGTTCGGATCAGTGGCGAAGCCCGGATCGTTCCACGTGTAGTTATCGCCGAAGCTGACGCCGACCACTTCGTAAGAGTGCCCTGCCTGCAGCAGAATCGGAGCAATGGTGACATAGCGGAAGTGGCCGGTCAGCGGATAAGTGTTATCCACGGTGGCGCTGGCGAGCAGGTTGCCGGTACCGGTGCAGTTCACGTTGCTGCATTCATACAACGCCACGTGGTTGGCATTGACGAATCCATTATTCGGGTCGGCATAATAGCCAAGACCCGATGCCGTCACGTCGGAAAGCACGTTGAAGGCAGAAGCAAAGATCCAGTTGTTGTTGTTGAAGCTGTTTCCAGCCGAAGTGAACTCCCACGCCGGACCGGCACTGGCAGTGGCTGAAACCAGCACGCCAATCGTAGCGAGCAGGGCCGAAGAAAGTTTGGACAAGCGCATGGCAGTCTCCAGAAATAATAGATGAAAAGGGCGTCAAACCTTTAACTGCGTCGACAAACAGCCTAAAGCATTTTTTGTGCCTGATCACAGATCACTAATTTAGTGTCACTTTTTTTTGACCTTTGAAACACATGTAAAACTTTTCGACACTGATGTCCGGAGCACGCTCGCACCCACGCGGGGTGAATGGGTGGCCGTCGGGCTCAGGAGTCTTGCCTGACGAAGCCTTGCCCTCTGCAGGTTGAACGGACACGACGCTGCGCTGCCGACCCTCGACTCGCCGTCCGAGGGTGGCCACTTTGTCAGGCACCGAGGGTTCGCTCCAGCGCCGTCAGACCAAGGGCACCGAATACCCGGCTTCTCGCCGACGCTCAGGTGCAGATCGGGTTCGGGCGCGCCGTTCCGGGCAATGGCTGATCTTGTACGGCCTGGTCTGCCTCTGGCCGAGAATCCGCCAGACGATACTCTGGCCCGCTTGCGCCAAACCCGGCTGCCCGGCCTTCTCGGCATGACTCGAGACAAATTCTGCCAAGGCCGAAATCGACCATACTTCCGCCGCCGTCAATACCGGCGGCCCATGCAGGCGCTCCGGGTGTCGAAATTTCTTACATCCCCCCCCCACACCAAGCATCGCACAATTCGCCAGAAGGCAATAAAACAATATAAATCAATTTATTGAAATTATTTTTATAAACTGGAATGGTTTATGCTTGGGGATGTGCGCTGGTCATGGGGACCGGAACAAAACATTTGGCACACCAAGGAGTTAACAACATGAAAGCTACACACAAGATCCTGGCTGCACTCGTCGCCTCGGTTGGCATCGCGTCATCGGCCAACGCTGGCGCGCTTTGGGAATTTGCAACGGCTGGGAACAGCTTTACCAACAACACCTGGGACTTTGCCACCTCTTTCAGGGTGGGTGCCTCGGACCTGACGGCAACGGGCCTCGGTTACTATGCCGACCCGCAGACCGGTCAGGTGCATGCCAACCCGGTGGCCCTGTACAAGTGCGACAACGCCGACTGCACCGGAACGGGCACCCTGATCGCCTCCGCCATCGTTGACAACACCTACCCGATCACTGGTCACTTCCGCTACGTGACCATCGCGCCGGTCACCCTGGAAGCAGGACAATCCTATCAGGTGGCAGGTGTCAGCAGTGGCGACAACTACACGTGGAACGACCCGGGATTTGCCACCGATCCCGGTATCAGCCTGATCGCCCTTGGTAACCAGGTTGGTCGGTGGCTGGCCATCGGCACCCCGGACTTTCTGAATTTCGGCCGCAGCGACATCCCAAATCAGGACGGCTTCTGGGGTCCCAACGTTTTCATTGGCCAGCCGACGTTTGCACCTGAACCGGCTTCGCTCGCCCTGATGGGTCTCGGGCTGGCTGGTCTGCTGGGCGCCCGCCGCCGGCAACGTAGTTAAGACTCCCTTCCGGAGACAGACGACGGCGGCTTCGGTCGCCGTCGTTCTTGCCTCCATCTCGGGTACCGCCGCCACGCCGGATGATGGGAAAACGACCGCGCCGCTGCCCACCAGGTCCACAGATCATCGGCCACGCAATCTCTGTCCCCGGCGGCGACGTTCACGTACTTGCCGCAAGAAGACCGCTCAGCCGTTCGACAGTCCGCCAGCCGTGCGTGATCATTGCCCAGATCGGCCGGCTGACCGACCCACGCATACTCGATCACCCGGCCCGAGATAACCCCGGCCAGCCCGCTGGTACCGCAAATCATCTCCTCAGATGCCGGGCGAGGAGAATCAACGAGGCGGCGGACGGGTTCATCTTCTCCGACCGGCCCGAGACAAGGCTGACCTGGCCGCCGCATCGTCAAGACTCTCGACCCGCTCAACCCGGCCGCTCTGCTGCTGCGAAACACCGGCCAACCTCGAGTGCCTTGCCGGCTTTGACCGCCTCGTACTTCTCCAGGAATGAGGCGTCGATGTCCCGCAGATCGGCTCGTTGTTGCGGCTTGCGGTGACGCATCAGATGACCGGGCCCGCCGTTGTATACCGAGTAGGTGCCACGGGCAAGATCGTCCGCATCGCTGCCGCCGGAGTGGTCGCTTCTGGCAATGGCGTAGTCGCGCAGGTAATGGTGCAGGATCTCGGCCCCGGCGCGACCGTTGTAGCCGACGTCCGACTGCAAACCGGCAACGTCGTAGAAACCCCGCCAGACCCGCGGGTAGACCTGCATCAGGCCGACCGCGCCAACGCCCGACTGGATCACCTGCACCTTGCCTTTCCGGCGCACGAACTGGCGCCAGCAGCTTTCCTGCCACGCCGTGGCGAGCACCAGGTTGCGGTAGAGGGTGTGGTACTCATCGGCCAGGGCATGACCCTCACTCGCCCGCTGATTCAGTGTGGCCTCGGCCGTGCGCTGTAACAGGCTGTGCATCTCGGGTAGATAGGCGTTCAGATCGCTGCTCGTCGGCAACCAGTTGTTCAGGCGCCTGGCGAGCGCCGCCGTCTCGGGGTCGAAGGGTGCGGCCAGCGACAATGGTGCAGCAAACGCCGCGGGTAGCAGCCAGCCCCGGGGATCGATCGGCCACGGCAAACCACTGGCACCGAGTAGCCGGCTTCGCTCGGCGGGCGGCAGCGGAGCCCCGAAACCGAACAGCGAGCGCAGTTCGGGATCCAGGGCAAGATCATAGGCCAGCGGGTCGCCGGCCTTCTCAGACAGGAGCAGACGTGCGAGTTCGCGCAAGGCATCCGGCGTGATCCGGACACCGAGCGCATCGCCCAGCCTCTGTGCCGCCCCGAGTGCGTCACCCGCCTTGAGAAAGGCCTGGAACTGTCGGGCGACCTGCGCATCTACCTCCCTGCTCAAATCCCTGATCAGCGGCGCGAGGCGATCCCAACTGAGCAGAAAGAGTTCGCGTAGCGGGTCCGGGACCGCAGCTTCGCGTGCCAGCAGCGCAACGCCGTCGTGGCGGCCGCTGAGCAGGACAAACAGGAACTCCTGACGCTGTCCGCCATCCCTCGCTTCGCCGGCGGAGCGCTTGACCACCTGGGTCAGGAAGGCGTCCCACAGATCGGCAGACTCGAGCTTCGAGATCGGTGCCGGTGGCCGCCGCGCATCGATCGGCGGTCTGCCTTTGCGCAGCATGTCGCCCAGCATTTCCCAGGGCTGCGCAGCGGTGTCGCGCGCCTGACCCGGGGTCACCAGACCTGCGAGCAGCAGGAACAGCAGCGGCAGAAATGCCTTCATGGCGGAGTCCTCGAGGAGAGCAATTGCACGGGCAACGGCGCGGAAAGTATCGCTGCCCAGCGAAACAGGCGTCAAGCGGGGCGTGCGGTGAGGTGGCCTGGACTACTCACGCGGCCAGAACCACGCCGGCCAGGGTCGCTGGCGGTGTCTATGAACGGCCAGCAATCAGACGACGCGCCAGCCAGTCGCTGACCGCCAGGCCGGTACCGAAATCCCACGCCTTGAGCTTCTCGGGAGCGATCAGCCGGAACTCGGCGAGTTCCTCGTTGAGGCTGATCTCGCCATGCGCCAGCACATGGTAGGCAATGATCACTTCGTGCTTGCGAGCGAAGGGGTAGACACCGATCAGCGTCACGGCATCGATCGCCAGACCCAGCTCTTCCCTGACTTCGCGCGCCACGCCGGCAGCGGGATCTTCATTGCCTTCGAGGAAGCCGCTGATCAGCCCGAAGGCGCCGGCGGCCCAGGCGTGATTGCGTGCCAGCAGGATGCGACCATCGTACTCGACCAGTGCCGCCAGCACCGGCGCCGGATTGTCCCAATGAACGAAACCGCAACCGTTCCGACAGGCCAGGCGGGGGCGCCCGTCCAGATCGATGGTTGCCAACCCTGCCGCACAACGCGGGCAGAAACGCCAGTCGCTCATGCTGGCCGATCGGCCAGCTCGCGGATGTCGGCCAGCAGGCGGTCGACGGTTTCCGGTGCCGTATCCCAGCCACACATCAGACGCGCCCCACCCGCACCGATGAAATTGTAGAACAACCACCCGCGCTCGCGCAGGCCCGCGTCGACCGGTTCCGGCAACTGCACGAAAACAGCGTTTGCCTGCACCGGGAAAAGCGCCGGCCAGCCGGTGATTTCGGCCAGTCCGGCGGCCAGCCGCCTGGCCATCGCGTTGGCGTGTGCCGCGTGCCGCAACCAGGCGCCGTCATCGAGGATGCCCAGCCACGGCGCGGACAGAAAACGCATCTTCGAAGCCAGTTGCCCCGCCTGCTTGCAGCGATAGGCAAAATCCTCCGACAGGCGGCGGTCGAAGAAAAGCACCGCCTCACCCACCGGCAAGCCCATCTTGGTACCGCCAAAGCAGAGAACGTCCACCCCGGTGCGCCAGGTCACGTCGGCCGGACTGACGCCGAGGCTGGCGACGGCATTGGCAAAGCGGGCGCCATCCATGTGCACGCGCAGCCCGAGCTGGCGCGCCGTGTCGGCAATCGCGCGCAGTTCGTCCGGCCGGTACACCGTGCCAACTTCGGTCGCCTGGGTCAACGTCACCACCTTGGGTTTCGGATAGTGGATGTCGCTGCGCCGCGTGACCGCTTCGGCGATCGTCTGCGGGGTCAACTTGCCCTGCTCGCCGCCAACCGCCAGCAGCTTGGCCCCGTTGGAAAAGAACTCGGGTGCGCCGCATTCATCGGTCTCGACATGCGCCAACTGGTGGCAAATGACGCTGTGGTAGGGCTGACAGAGTGCGGCGAGGGCCAGGGAGTTCGCCGCCGTACCGTTGAAAACGAAATATACGTCGCAGTCGGTCTCGAACAATTGCCGCAGCCGATCGGCGACACGCAACGTCCACAGGTCGTCACCATACGAGCGGACATGACCGTCGTTGGCCGCCAGCAGGGCGCTGAGCGCTTCCGGGCAGATGCCGGCGTAGTTGTCACTGGCGAAATGCTGCATCGTTCCGGCCGCAGCGTCTCAGGAGTGCAGCCGCTGTTCGACCCAGGCCCTGACCGAAGCCAGCGCTACCGGCAACTGGGCCGCATCGCTGCCGCCGGCCTGCGCCATGTCCGGACGGCCACCGCCCTTGCCTCCGACCTGGCGGGCGACCATATTGACCAGCTCGCCGGCCTTGACCTTGCCGGTCAGGTCGGCGGTCACCCCGGCAATCAGGGTCACCTTGCCGTCGCTGGTCGAGGCGAGCACGATGGCCGCACTGCGCAGCCTGTTGCGCAGTTTGTCGATCGTCGAACGCAGCGTGTTGACATCGGCCCCCTCCATGACCGCCGCCAGGACGCGCGCTCCATCGACCTCGACCGCCTGAGCCAGCAGGTCGTCACCCTGGGTCGACGCCAGCTTCGCCTTGAGGCGTGCCAGTTCACGCTCGAGCGAGCGCACATTGTCGAGGACCTGGGCCAGTTTGGCCGGTACTTCGGCCGGTGCCGCCTTGAACACGGCGGCCGCTTCGCCGAGCAGCGCCTGTTGCTGCTGCACGAGCGCCAGAGCCGCATCCCCGGTCACCGCCTCGACCCGTCTGACGCCGGCCGCCACCCCGCTCTCGGCAACGATCTTGAACAGGCCGATGTCGCCGCTTCGCCTGACATGCACTCCACCACAGAGTTCCTTTGACGAACCGATGGTCATCACCCGGACTTCGTCGCCATATTTCTCGCCAAACAGCATCATTGCGCCCGAGTGCCTGGCCTCCTCGATCGGCATGACGCAGGACTCGCTCGCCGCATTGGCCAGGATCTCGTTATTGACCAGCACTTCGACCCGGCGAATTTGCTCGGCGGTCATCGGTGCATGGTGGGCGAAGTCGAAACGGGTCTTCTCGGCATCGACCAGCGAACCTTTCTGCTGCACATGCGCGCCGAGCACCTCGCGCAGTGCCTTGTGCATCAGGTGTGTCGCCGAATGGTTGCGCACGGTGCGCGCCCGTGCCAGCACGTCCACGCGTCCGGCGACGCGGTCACCGACACTGAGCAGGCCGGTACGGACGACGCCCTGATGACCGAAAACGGCTGCCTGGATCTTCTGCGTGTCCTCGACGGCAAAGATCCCCTGCGTCCCCTGCAGCACGCCGCAATCGCCGACCTGCCCGCCCGACTCGGCATAGAACGGTGTTTCGTCGAGCACCACGACGCCAAGCTCGCCTTCGCCGAGTTGATCGACCGGACTGCCGTCGCGATACAGGGCGAGGACCTTGCCGTCATATTCGAGTGCCTCGTAACCGCGAAAGCCGGTTTCCGGCCCGCTGTACTCGAGGGCGGCGGTCATCCTGAACTTGCCGGCGGCACGTGCCTGCTCCTTCTGCTGCGCCATCGCGGCTTCGAAAGCGGCGACGTCCACGCCGACACCACGCTCGCGGCAGACATCGGCGGTCAGGTCGAGCGGAAAACCGAAGGTGTCGTGCAACTTGAACGCCGTCCGGCCATCGAAGACACCCTTGCCCCCCATACCCGCCAGTTCGCTTTCGAGGATGCTCATGCCGTGCTCGATGGTTTCGAAGAAACGGTTTTCTTCCTGCCGCAGCACGTCGCTGACGCGCGCCTCGTTGCTCGCCAGTTCGGGATAGGCGGCGCCCATTTCGGCCACCAGATCGGGCACCATGCGGTGGAAGAAGGCGGTCCGCGCGCCGAGTTTGTAACCATGCCGGATGGCGCGCCGGATGATGCGCCGCAGGACGTAGCCGCGCCCCTCGTTGCCGGGAATGACGCCATCGGAAATCAGGAACGAGCAGGCGCGAATGTGATCGGCGAGCACGCGCAGCGACGGGCTGCCCATGTCGGCCGACGAGGTCTCACGAGCGGCGGCAGCGATCAGGCGAACGAAGAGGTCGATCTCGTAGTTGCTGTGCACGTGCTGCAGGACGGCAGCCGTCCGTTCCAGCCCCATGCCGGTGTCTACCGATGGCTTGGGCAGCAGATGCATGACACCGGCCTCGTCGCGGTTGAACTGCATGAAGACGTTGTTCCAGATCTCGATGTAGCGGTCAC
>ERZ761603.1265-NODE-1265-length-19195-cov-8.245246_pt1 | contig 19195 bp, 17 predicted proteins | sample MGYA00511879_ERZ761603 | MGnify/ENA primary metagenome ERZ761603 (study PRJEB28899, sample SAMN02850040) | bioreactor sludge metagenome | biome: EBPR Sludge; feature: EBPR Bioreactor; material: flocular biomat | place: Australia: Thorneside Wastwater Treatment... | reverse complement strand
GGCAGCGGCAGGTCCCCGGAGCCATCTTCATGTTCCGCATGATGCTGGCCGTTATGGTTTGGGTCGTCTTTTATGCGCTGGAGCTCAATACGGTTGATCTGGCGGGTAAGAATTTGTGGTCCAAAATGCAGTACATCGGCATTGTTTACATTGCCGTCAGCTACTTTTTATTTGTCCTGCACTACATCGGCGCATGGGACAGTATCCGGCAGACGCGGCCGTTTCACCTTGCCCTGCACCTCATTCCCACCATCACCCTGCTGCTGGCCTGGACCAATGAAGCACACCAGTTGGTGTGGCAATCCACGTCGCTGCTTTATACCAACCACCTGAGCTTCCTGCGCCTCGGGCACGGTCCCTGGTTTTGGGTTTTTATTGGGTATGCTTACCTGCTGCTGCTGACCAGCACGTTGCTGCTGCTGCGCAAAATCACCACGGTCTCCCAACATTTTCGTGGGCAGATTGCCTTCACCATTTTGGGCAGCCTGTTTCCCTGGTTGGGCAACCTGGTTTACATCTCCAACAGCGACACGATTGTGGTTCTGGACTACACGGTCTTTGGTTTTTCGGTAACGGCCGTTTGCTTCATGTGGGCGCTGTTTCACTTTAGCTTTTTAGACCTGGTGCCGATGGCTCAGGAGGTTGTGTTGCAAAAAGTGGCCAGCGGCGTCATTGTGCTGGACAACCTGAACCGGGTGATTGAGCTGAACGATACGGCCGTTGCCCTGCTCGACCAGGAAAAAAGCCAGCTGCTCGGCACGCCATTTACCTCCTTTGCGCCGGCGTGGGCCAGCATCCGCACCCTGTTGGAGGAAAATCGGCCTGGCCGTGTAGAGCTTATCCTGGGCGAAGAATATTTTGAAGCTTACGTCAGCCTGCTCGACAGCGTCAGTGGGCAGGGCAACGGCCGTCTGATTACCCTGCACAACATCACCCAGCAAAAGAACACCGAACTGCTGCTCAAACGGGCTAAAGAAGCCGCCGAAGCCGCCGACCGGGCCAAGACGCACTTCCTCACCAATATGAGCCATGAAATCCGCACCCCGCTTAATGCCGTGGTGGGCGTCACCGAAATGCTGCGCCAGACACAGCTAAACCCCAACCAGCGAGAAATGCTCGCCATGGTCACCCAAAGCAGCAACAATCTGATGCTGCTCATCAACAACATCCTCGATTTTGCCAAGCTAGAAGCGGGTAACCTGACGCTTAACAAACAGACGTTTGACCTGATCGACTGCGTCTCTGCCGCCTTGGACAGCGTCCGGTCGGCTGCACAAGAAAAATTGCTCCAGCTAAACTACCGGATCGAGCCAGCCACCCCCACCGCGCTGGTGGGTGATCCGGTCCGGCTGCGGCAAATCCTGGTCAACTTGCTGGAAAACGGCATCAAATTTACCGAATCCGGCAGCGTCGAAATTCACGTTGGCCGCCTGGAGGATCAAGATAATTATCTGCTGCAATTTATTGTCATCGATACGGGCATTGGCATTGCGGCAGACCAGATCGAAGCGCTCTTTTTGCCCTTTTCGCAGATCGATGGCTCGATGACCCGCGAACACAGCGGCAATGGGCTGGGGCTGGTTGTCTGCCAGCGCCTGGTGGCATTGATGGAAGGCAGCATTTACCTCACGTCAACAATTGGCCAGGGTACGGCCGTTCACTTCACCGCCCAATTTGCACCAGCGCCAAAAGACCAATCGCCCCAGGTTACGCTGCGCCACCACCAGACCACGCTGGTAAACAAGCGCCTGCTGCTCCTTACCCGCGAGGCCAGCCACCGGCGGCATATCAGCAAAGAAGCCCGCGTGGCTGGCCTGGAGGTTTACGCTGCGGGCAGCAGCCATGAGGCCAGTTACTGGATTGCCAATTCGCAGCCGTTTGACGCGGCGCTGCTAGATACGGCCGTCTGGCAAGATGAACCGTACATCGTCAACCAGCTGCGGCGGCCCGATACCAACACCCTGCTGCCGATCATCCTGCTTAATGCCGATGGCCCCTACCTGCCCCAGGACGCCGCGCCAGACACCTTTGTCGGCAGCCTGGCCCTGCCACTCGTCAGCGCCGAGCTGTACGATGTGCTGATGAACGTCTTTTCGGTGGCCCATGGCCCTGAAAACAGCGACGACAGCGAAAGCGGGGCCAACATGGCCGCCCGGCTGCCGCTGCGCCTCTTGCTGGTCGAAGACAATCACCTCAACCAGCGGGTGCTAATCAACATGCTAGACAAATTGGGCTACCAGGTAGACGTCGCCGCCAACGGCCAGGTTGCCGTCGATATGACGTCCCAAATTGCTTATGATGTCATCCTGATGGACATTCAAATGCCGGTGATGGACGGTATGGAAGCCACACAACAGATTCGAGCCAGGTGCAGCACACGCCAACGGCCGTACATTGTTGCCGTAACGGCCCATGCGCTGGAAGGAGACCGGGAATATTACCTCTCGTCGGGCATGGACGCCTACCTCAGCAAACCGATCACGCTGAATCAGCTGGTCGAAACGCTTTACCAAAGCCGGGGCAAAGTGACCACCTGTCCCTCCACAACGTCGGTTAAACCCGCGCTCCCCGGCCGGGCGGCGGGCAGCCCGGCCGATGAACCAGCCAGCGCCATTGACTTTACCGAGCTGTCCCGGTTGATTGAAGGCGATCCGAGAACCTTCCTGCAGAGCATGGCCCCAATTTTTCTGCAAGACACGCAAAAAGTGCTGCACAGCCTGAATCAGGGCGTCCATGAAGCCAATATCGACGTGATCATAACGGCCGCCCACACCCTGAAAGGCACCAGCGCCAGCATGGCGTGCAAAACGTTGGCCCAGGCCTGCCGCGAACTTGAGATGAAAGCCAGGGCCAATGACCTGACGGCAGCGCCCCAGCAGCTGCAAAAAATTATGGAAGAATACGTCCGTGTGCAGATTGCCCTGGCGGATCAGGTGGCAACGGCCGATTAAGTAGACAGGTGCGCCAATATTTATGCTCTATTCATTTCCCAAATTTGCCAGACTGTTTACGATGGTCGACGCAGCATACCGTCCGAGGGGCCGGTTTGAAATGTAATTTCAGTCTGTTAGCCACGTTGTAACCCGGCTCATTTACACATAAAATAGAGACCGCCAGCTGGCCCTACTCATTTTGACGGCTGCTGGATGACGATACCCATGGTTAAAACTGCAACCTCTGGCAATCCCTATCACCTCAATGGCAGCCCTGGCAGCCACCTCTTTTTTGGCCGCCAGCAGGTGCTTGCCTGGATTCTGGACCAAACAGCCGGGGCAATGGCCAGCAACCAGCTGCTGGTGCTGCACGGCCCAGCCAAAATTGGCAAAACGGCCGTCCTCAAACAAATCGAATCAGGTGCCCTCAACCCACCACTCATTGGCATCTATGTCGATTTTGCCCAAACGGCGCTAGACAGCCTCAGCGCCCTGTACTGGGACATTGCCACCGCCGCCCAACACGCCCTGGCCCGGCAAAACATCGAGCTGGAGACGCTCAACCACCCCGACTTCATAGCCGACCCGGCCAAGGCGCTGCAGAAGCAGGTGCTTTTGCCAGGCGGGAAATTGCTGCAAGAGAGGCGGCCGTTTAACCAACCGATGCAGCGCCGACTCCTCTTTCTCTTCGACAACACCCACCTGCTGCTAGAACAGGTAGACAACGGCACACTACCTGCCAACACGCTGGCCAATCTGCACAGCCACGTCACGATGCCTACCGTCGCCAACGCCCTGTTTGCCTTCACCGATGGGCCAGCAAACCCGGTCACCGAACTGCCTGGCCTGGGCAGCAGCCTGTTCTACGAACTGCCACCGCTCACCGAAGAAGAAACCGTTGCCCTGGTGCGCCAGCCTATCCCCTTCACGCTGGTGCGTGACGTAGCCCAATACATCTACCACATCACGGAGGGCTACCCCGACAGAACGCATCGGCTTTGCCATGCCCTGTTTGAGCACCAGCACCAATACAACCTGGCCCAAATTACCGTAGCCGATGTGGCCACCATTCATAAATTTGCCGCCAACGGCAGCGGGACCACGCCATTACCCACCTATGACTTACAGGGAACCCGCTCGGTAAAACAAGCCTTTCGCCTGGCACACCAGCGGGACATCTGGCAAAGTCGCTCATTCTACCTGCTGCTCTTTGCCATCGTTTTGTTGGGTGCAGCTATTGTGCTGTTTACGGCCGCTGGTGATTCGCCCGTCAGCCAACAAATTGCCGGGCTTTTAGGCGCAACGACGGCCACACCAACGGCCGTACCACCCACCCAGCCCACCATCGTGGCCGAAGCCGTCATTGCCGCCGAAGCACCGCCCACCGAAACGCCATTGCCCACCGAAACGCCCAGCCCAACACCAACCGCCACACCAACCAGCACCGCCACCGCTACCCCCACCAACACCGCCACGGCCACCCCGGACCAATACCCGGCCACGCTCACCCGCCCGCAAGATGGCATGGTGATGCTGCTCATTCCTGCCGGAACCTTCATCATGGGGGCCGCTGAAAACGACTTCATCGCCGCGCCGGACGAAAAGCCCCGGCACGAAGTGCGGCTCAACCAGTTTTACATAGACAAATACGAGGTCACCGTTGAGCAGTATGCCGCTTTCCTCAACCGGCTGGGGGCGCACGAACGGGCCTGCGAGGAAGTAGACTGCGCCTGGCCGCAGGAGTTAGCCGGGTACACCAGCTATCTCATTTTGCAAGACCTGGGGGATGGCACAGAACAATATTACGCCACCACCGGTTATGCCAACTATCCAATCAATCATGTCAGTTGGTATGGGGCTAAAACGTACTGCGAATCAGTGGGGGCGCGACTGCCCACAGAAGCCGAGTGGGAATACGCGGCGCGGGGCACCGACGACCGCATCTACCCCTGGGGCGGCCGCGTGCCCGAACCAGGCGGGGACCTGGCCATTTTCCAGAGCGAAAGTTATGAAGCGCTGCGGCCGGTGGATGCACTGCCTAACGGGGCCAGCGCCTTCGGTATCTTTGGCATGGCGGGCAGCGTATGGGAATGGACGGCCGATTGGTACAAAGAGACGTGGTATGCGGAAAGCAATATCAGCAATCCCATCGGCCCAGAAACCGGCTTTGCCCGCGTTATTCGCGGCGGGGCGTGGCCTTACAACAACCAGGCTGACCGGGTTCGGGCAACCAATCGCAGCTCTTTATCGCCTGACTTTCTCAGTTCGGCCGTGGGGTTTCGCTGTGTGTGGGCACCGTGATCGCCGGCTTTGGCGCTTGCGACTTTTGCGAAGCTGCGTATGATTGCCCAAACTCTTAAACACACTTATTCAGTCAAAACAACTGTTTTCTAAACAAAAGTGAGGCAAAACATGACAAGTACCAGTGATTTACCCATCAGCCCCCAACTGCTTGAGATTTTACGCTGCCCCCTGGCGGTCCAATCAAAGGAGTACGGGGATGATCCGGGCCAGTTGGAACTCGTCCATAATTGTTGGCTGGTTTGTGCCGACACCAACATGAAGTATCCCATTCGCGACGGCATACCGGTAATGTTAATTGATGAAGGGATGAAATGGCGCGATACGGCCGTTGCCGATCTGCCCGTCCCGCCACCCGCAGCCTGAAATGAAAACCATTTTGCAAATCGAAGATAACCACGCCAACCGCTTGCTGGTTGAACGCGTTTTAGAACCACACCCCTACCGCCTGCTCCATGCCGCCGACGGCGAGTCAGGCGTCTCGCTGGCGCTCGAAGAAAAGCCAGACCTCATCCTGGTCGACATGGGGTTGCCCGATGTGGACGGCCAGACCGTCGTGACCTTGCTCAAGCAAATCCCCGACATGGAAAATATTCCCATCGTGGCTATTACCGCCTGGCCGCCAGACAAAGCCCTGGAGATGGCCCAGCAGTACGGCTGTGATGGCTGCATCACCAAGCCGATTAACGTTAAGAACTTTCCCGGACAAATCGCTGCCTTTTTTACTCACAATGACGCCTAAACCCACCGCCACAGAAGCAGCCGCAACACCCAGCATGGTCATTACGCCTGCGAGCAGTTTCACATTTGAGCAGCTAACCGACGCCTACAACGAAACCCGCGTAGACTACCTGGTGCCGATGCCCATGAACGTAGCCCGACTCATGGAATACTGCCGGGTATATGACGTGTCGCTGGAAAGCTCGGTTGTTGCGGTGGAAGAGGACGTGGTACAAGGGTTGGGCATGTTGGGGGTACGGCAAGATCGCGCCTGGATTACCCGGCTGGGCGTGCTGCCGGTGGGCCGCCGCAAGGGTACGGGCAGCGCCTTGATGGCCGGTTTAATGGCGGGGGCCGAGAAGCAGGCCGCCAAAACGGTTTGGCTGGAAGTGATCAAGGGCAACCTCCCGGCGCACAACCTCTTTCACAAGTTTGGTTTTCGCGAAACGCGGGAGCTGATTGTGGCTCGTCGTGCGCCCAAAGCGGAGCTTAACGAGGCAACTTTTGACAAGGTGAAGCAGGTGACGGCGTTGAACCACGAAGACGCCATCATTTTGCTTTCACACCGGCAAGAACGGCCGAATTGGCTCAACGAAACGGAATCACTGCAAAACGTGCGCAACCTCTCGGCCTTGCTGGTGGAGCTGAAAAATGGGGGCCGTGGCTGGGTCACCTACCACGCCGGGCTGCTCCAGCTGACGCGGCTGGTTGTAGAAATTACTGTGGGCGATCCAACCGAAGTGACCGAGGCGATTCTGACCGTGCTGCACCAGCGGCACCGGAGGCAGGATTCCATTGCCGAGAACCTGTGCGAAGATGAGAAGTGGTTTGGCTTTCAGAAAGCAGGCTATTTTGACTCTTTCCGGCGCATCGAGATGAAACGGCCGTTATAACCTCAACCGTTCCCGCGTTATTAAGAGACCAACCATGATAGAACTTCCTCAGCCCACGGCCGTTTTAGACGCCGCCGCTCGCCTGCAAGGTATAGTCAACCAAACTCCCATCCACACCTCACGCACCCTGGATGCCCAGACCGGACAGCACATTTTCCTGAAGTGCGAGAATTTCCAGCGGGTTGGCGCGTTTAAGTTTCGTGGGGCCTACAACGCCGTCAGCCAGCTCAGCGAAGCACAAAAAGCGGCCGGTGTTGTCACCCACTCCAGCGGCAACCATGCCCAGGGGCTGGCCCTGGCCGCCCAACTGCTGGGGGTCAAAGCTACCATCGTCATGCCGGAAGATTCGCCGCAAATCAAAAAGGCGGCCACGGCCGGTTATGGGGCCACCATCGTCACCTGCCCGGCGATCGAGCGGGAGGTGGTGTGCCGCGAGCTGATTGCCGAACACGGTTATACGCTCATCCACCCCTACGACAATCCGCACATCATTGCCGGGGCAGGCACGGCGGCGCTGGAACTGCTGCAAGCGGTGGGGCCGTTGGACCTGCTGCTGGCCCCCATCGGCGGCGGTGGGCTGCTCAGCGGGACGGCCCTGGCGGCGGCAGCTGTTCAGCCCAACTGCCAGGTAATTGGCGTGGAGCCTGCCATAGCCAACGACGCTCAGCAGTCGTGGCAAACCGGGCAGATTGTGCGGTTAACGGCCGTTCCCCCCACCCTGGCCGACGGACTGCGCACTCGCTACGTGGGCGAGCACAATTTGCCCATCCTGCGGCAGCATGTAGCAGACATCCTCACCGTGACAGAAGCGGAAATTGTGGCGGCGCTGCAATTTTTGTGGACGCGGCTGAAGCTGGTGGTGGAGCCCAGTTCGGCCGTGGCTTTGGCCCCGCTGCTCACTGGCCAGATTCGCCAAATAGGGCAGCGCGTGGGGGTCATTTTGAGCGGGGGCAATGTGGATGTGGCCGGGCTGGGGGCGCTGTTTGCCAAGTAATGGGGCGCAGACAATAAAAGACGGCCGTTCAACAACGGCCGTCTTTTGTGGAAAAAAGAGTCAATCTTGCTTAAAGATTGGCTCTTTGTTTTTTTGCAAAATGTTCGGTTAACTGGTGGTGGCGTTTGGTTCGCCCCGGAGGAACAAAATGGCGGCAATGAGGGCAACGGCCGTACCTAAAACAAGCCAGAGCCTTGAGCCAGTCAACCAGCCACGCTCCTGCAACTTGCCTTTGATCTGCTGCCGTCGGCCCGCCCGGCGCATACGCTTGTTGTGGGTCAATTCACCCAGCTTCTCCCGAGCATACCCTTTCGCCTGGGTCACTTTGCCATCCACAACGTGGCGCTTCTTGTCTAGCTTTTCGGCCTGCTTATCAACCTGCTTTCTGATTTGTTCTTCGATTGGTTTTACATTTAAGGTTGTCATTTGAATCTCCTTTTGCCAATAGCGGCTTGAGTCCTGGAGTGGATCAGGCTTGTGTCATTTCTTCCATAACGGCCTGGGTTACCTGCCACGGCCGGAGGGTGACCAGCGATTCTGGCCTGGTTTCTACGGCCGTTTCGTCAGGCTCGCCGCTGGTATCTGCTTCAGGCGGCGCGGCGTGGCTTTGCCGGGCAGACAAATCGATGAAGAAGTCAATTGGACCCCACTCGGCAGCAATATTGTGTACCAGTTGGCCAATGGAACGACTTTCGTTATCCACCTGCTGCACCAGGAGAAACTGGTTGCCCGAAGCCTGGACCTGCGCCCGAAGTCGCTGCGCCGTTGCCACGGGAAGTCGCCCGCACAGCAGGGCGACATCGGCCCCTTTTTGCACCAGCTGCCGGATCAGTCTGTGCACAACGGCCGTGTCATTGCCAATAAGCAAGACGGCCTTTCCTAACAGCGGCAAACTATGTTGATCACGATTCCCTGAAATATCCATAATGTTCTTTTTGTGCGGCAGTTTTTTCGTCGAATAGTTGATCACAATTCTCCTCACTAACATCTATGCCCTGAAAAGCGCCGGGCAAAAGCGCCAGGCATCAGCTTTTCAGGTCCACCCGTTGACTCCCAATTACTGGCCTCATCATACTCACCAGGAACTTTTTTGTAGATATATCACGGTAGAATGAGAAGATATAGAGAAAGGCACATTCTCAGATGAGGCTCTGGCCACGTTGGGCCGGATACAAAAAAGACACAGTTATCTCTGGCCAGAGGGCACATGCCTGTCTGCCAGCGGCGCGTCCATCCGGTTGGTTACAGAGCAGCTACCTCTGGAATAACGGCCGTTTCCGTCCCCCAAATCCAAACCCATCCAACCCCAACCCGCCCGCGCAGCTCCCCAGGCGCAAGGCCACCCGGTCGTCACCAGCCTGACTTGGGCTAAAATGCGTCATGTCATGGTAAATTCTTCAAATTTTTCAACTTTCTCCGCGGCTGAAGCGCCGCAGGTTATTGCCCACTTAAAAACGCTTTATCACCTGGCCGTGTCGGAACGGGAAGCAGAACGCCAGCAAGTCGCCGTTTATTTAAATGATACGGCCGTGCAAACCCTCTCGGCCCTGCATATCCATTTTGCCCGGCTGTGCACCACCTCAGACGGCCAGCTGCGCCGCGAGCTAGACCTGGCACTGCCGCTGCTGGCCGATCTGATAACCGGTCTTACCCAACTGGCGCGGGCGTTACGGCCGTTGGAGCTGGACAGTTTTGGCCTGCACGAAGCGTTACAAATGGCGGTGGAATCTGGTAGCCAGGCTGGCCTGGCTGTGCGGTATGAGGGCCACAGCGTACCCAATCTGCCGAGCGTGGTGGCCACCGCCCTGTACCGTCTGGCCCTGGCGGCCGTGTTGTCGCGGCACAGCGACAGCCAGAGCAGCGAAGGGCGGCTTCAGCTGCACGCCACGCCTGACGGCGTTTGCCTGATCATGCAAAACAACGGCGCGGCACCAGGGCCAACGCCGGAAATTTGGGGGCAGATCATTCATTTTGAGCAGCTCAACGGCCGTATCACGCCCCACTTCAACCCAGGAATTGGCACAACCATAACGGCCGTCTGGCCCTGGCCAGACGCGGCGTCACAAAATCCGCCGGGGTGTAATCCAGTCCCAAACGAGCCCGGCTAAAATGCCAACAGAGTGATGACGCCCATCGTGCCCAGCGTGCTGGCAATCACCCGGCCGGTGGTCGTGGTGGGCGTCACGTCGCCATAACCAAATATCGGGGTATAATGGCACAAACCGGTGTGGGAAACGGCCGTCAACCCAAACCACGCCGCTGTCCGATTCAACAACAGACAACAGAAAGGAAATCATGCCCAGCGAGAGCGAAGCTTCGGCTCAATTCAGCTCTACCCGCGAGCAGCGGCTGTTGACACTGCTGCAAAATATTTCGTTGGCGGTGGCCAAAGACGAATCAATCGAGGCCGCATTTAGCGATGTACTGACCCACATTTGCCAGTTCATGGGCTGGCCGCTCGGACACGTGTACATCTCGTCTCCAGCGGCCAACGCCCTGGTTTCCAGCCGCATCTGGTATACCGCCAACGCCTCGGCTATTTTGCCATTCCGCGAATTAAGCGAAGCCACCGAGTTCCACTCTGGGGAAGGCACTCTGGGCATGGTATGGGATACTGGAGAGTCGATCTCAATTCTAGATATCCACAACAGCAACGTCTTTGTACGCAGCATGCCTGGGCAGGAAGCGGGCATTCGCGCCTACTTCGCCTTCCCCATTCTAATTTCAGGCCAGGTGGTGGCCGTATTGGAATTTTTCTCGCCTGAATCGGTTGTACCAGATCCGGACATGACCTCCATCATCAACCACCTGAGCGCTTTGCTGGGCCTGGCCATGCAGCGCCACCAAACGATTGCCCAATTGCAAGCCAGCGAAGCGCAGCTGGCCGAAGCCCAGCGCACGGCCCACCTGGGCCATTGGGAATGGCATCTGGCGCGTGATGAGGTCATCTGGTCGGCGGAGCTTTACCGCATTTATGGTCTGGCAGTGGGTGCTTTCCAGGCAACCTATGCAGGCTTTTTGGATCGCGTACATCCCGACGATAGGGTGCATGTGCAGGAAAAGGTGAACGAGGCATATAAAAACGGCCGTCCCTTTGACTATTTTCATCGCATTGTGCGCCCCACTGGCGACATCCGTGTTGTTCATGCCCGCGGCCGCCCACTGTATGATTCGGCTGGTACAATTATCAAGTTGCACGGCACCGCCCAGGACATCACCGAGCTAAAAGACGCGGAGAATAAGCTAGCCCAATCGGTGCGCCAGCTGTCGGCGCTGATGGAAGTTGGCCAGGCCATTGCCGCCACGCTGGACCTGGAGCAGATTTATCACCTGGTGCTGACTTCGGTACGGCCGTTGATCGGCGCAGAAGCCGTCATCCTTTTTCAGTACAAAGCGGAAATGCTGGAAGTTGTGGCCTTCGACCACACCAGCGTGCGCGATATGCGCGGGCTGCGCGTTTCGCCAACGGCCGGTATTGCCGGGGAAGTGTGGCAAACCAAACAGTCGCTCTTTCTCACCGGCGATGAGTGCATCAACCGCCTCTCGCCGCAGCTGGCCGATGAGGCCGGTTTCCGACCTGAGGCGATGATGGCCGTGCCCTTACGCTGGCGCGATCGCTCTATAGGGGTGTTAGAAGCCGCCCACCGCAACCCCAACGCCTTTACCAACGATGATTTGCGCCTGCTGGAAATGGCCGCCGCCTGGACCGCCATCGCCATTGGCAATGCGCACCAATACGACCAGCTGCAGCGCCGCCTGGGCGAACAAGATGCCCTGGTCACCATTAGCAACGCGCTTACCGGCACAGTAGAGTTGTCTGAACTGACCAGTCTAATCGTCTCGCAGATTCAAAAAATCATCACCAGGGCAGAATGGACGGCCATTCATTTACACCAACCACGCAAAGGGCTGCTAGAAATGGTGGCCAGCACCGGGCAGGAAATGGATCCCGACCAATTTTCAATTCAACCAGGCGAAGGCCTTGCTGGGGAAGTGCTAGCCAGAGGTGGCGTGATCAACGTAAAAGATTTGCAAACTGATCCGCGCCGCCTGCCGATTGATGTACAAACAGGCACTCGCTCCCTGCTGGTTGCGCCCATCGAAAGCCGGCTGCGCCGCATTGGGACCATTAGCGTCAAATCAACCAAACCCGGCGTCTTTAAAGCCGACGATGAGCGGCTGCTTACCGTACTGGGCGTGCAGGCTGGCATGGCGATTGAAAATGGGCGGTTGTTTGCCGTGCAGCGGCGCGCTCGTGAGCGAGCTGAGCGCCAGCGCGAACGCATGCGCCATATGGCCCGGCGGGTGGTGGAGGCCCAGGAAGACGAGCGAATCCGCATCGCCCGTGAACTGCACGATGAATCAGGCCAGGCGCTCACCTCGCTGAAGATCAGTCTGGACATCATCCGCTCGATGATTCCTGACGAGATGGGAGAAGTACGCCAGAGCCTGAGCGATGTGCTGGAGCTGACCAACCAAACAATCAACAATTTACGGCTGCTGTCGCACAATTTACGCCCACCAGGGCTGGATGTATACGGGCTGGATGCCGCGCTGGAGGGACTGTGCCAGGATTTGCAGGCGCATACGGCCACGCGGGTGGTTTATCACGGGGCGGAACTGCCTGGTTTGCCCGATTTATCCGCGCTGGCGCTGTACCGCTTTGCCCAGGAAGCGCTGACCAATGCCATTAAACACGCCAAACCTACGGAAATTCAGGTGGACCTGTCTATCAATTTGGATGAGGTAACGGTGAAGGTTACCGACAACGGCACTGGTTTTGAGCCGCCCAACTTAGAGATAAGTTTGCCAACACAAGGGAGTGGTTTGGTTGGAATGGTCGAACGCCTGGAAATGACCAATGGTTATCTCACGATTGACTCTTCACCAGGGACGGGCAGTCAGTTAACGGCCGTTGTGCCCCTGACCATGGAGGAAAGATGATTCGCGTTATCATTGCCGAAGACCATAACCTGGTGCGCCAGGGTATTCGGGCGCTGCTAGAAAAAAGCGGAGAGGTCCAGGTTGTGGCCGAAGCCGCCACCGGCGAAGAAGCCGTGCAGCTGACCGAAAAAGAAAAGCCAGACGTGGTCGTGATGGACCTGGCGATGCCCCGGCTAGATGGTGCTCAGGCCTCAGAGCGCATTTTGAGCCTGTCGCTGCCCACCCAAATCATCATTCTCTCGATGCATTCGGACACAACGATGGTGCAGCAGCTGCTGCGCCGGGGGGTGAAGGGTTATCTGCTCAAAGATGCGGTCACCGAGGAGCTGATGTTGGCGGTGCGTTCGGTGAGCCAGGGCAAAATTTTCCTCAGCCCTACCATCTCAGACTCGGTGATGAGTTTGCTGATTTCCCCCCCCAGCAGCCGGGCAGAAACGGCCGTCGATCTCCTAACCGCGCGTGAACGTGAAGTGCTCCAGCTGGTATCTGAAGGGCACACCAACAGCGCTATCGCCGACATTTTAAGCATCAGCGTTAAAACTGTAGAAAAACACCGGGCCAACCTGATGACCAAGCTGGAAGTCAACGACCTCGCTTCGCTCATCCGCGAAAGTATTCGGCGCGGCTTGATTATTCTTGGTGAATAGGGGTAGTCTGGTCCGCCCTACACCGCTTTGCTGGACAAAAAGTAGGGTAATTCCCCATACGAAATCTCTGTGCCCTGTGTCAAAATGGACAAAAGCTAAGAGTTGAGCAGACCTTCTCTTCAACTAACCATCTTCTCCCTTGCTTTCTCAGCCCAACAAATAGGCAAGGCATCTGCCACCTCTAGTGATTGACCGTAAACATTTATGTCGGAGCAAACAATAAAAGTTCTAATTGTTGATGATCACGAAGTTGTACTGCGCAGCATCCAGGCGTTGGTGAGTCGGGAGCCAGACATGGAAATTGTGGCTACGGCCGTTTCTGGACATGAAGCTATTGAGCTAGCCCAGCAACAATCACCCGATGTCATTGTGATGGATGTTTCCATGCCGATACTCGATGGCATCCGGGCGGCGGGTGAGATGAAAAAGCGGGGCGTGACCTCGGAAATCATCATGCTCTCCATGCATTACAGCACCGCGCTGATTCAGCAGGCCCGACGTAATGGTGCGTCTGGTTATATTGTTAAACAGCAGGCCAACAGCCAGCTCATCCCGGCCATTCGTGCGGCCTACGAAGGCAACCTTTCTCTCTAAATTCAGGCTGGTTTAAGGCCTGCTACACACCTTTTGCGCCAAAAGGTAGGGAATTTCCCCATAGGAAAGTAGGTTCATTCCCCATATGGTAAACGGCCGTTATCCGGCATACTAAAAGCAATAAGCAAGACAAAATACCCACTTCGCGTGAGAAGTAAGCTAAGAAGAAGAGCACTCATAGAGATTCAACACCAAAAAGATAAAAGAAGAAAAGGAGCAGTAAACATGATCCGTATTTTACTTGGTCATCCCTCGCGTTTGGTTTGCGATTCTTTACGCACCGCCCTCGATAATGTTGACGATGTCTATGTTGTCGGTTGCGCTACCCGAGCTGAGGAACTTCACTTTCTTCTGCCGCACGGCAACGTTGTTTTAATGGGCACCGAGCTAGAAGATGCTTCAGCGCTCGATATGATGAATGAAATTCGCCTGACCCATCCGCAACTCAAAGTGCTGATCATCGGCTTAGACGACAATCCCGACGTTATTTTGCGCCACATCGAAGCAGGTGCCGCCGGGTACATTCTGCAAGACGAATCCATTATAGACATGGTCGAGAAGCTTCATGCGGCCAGTGAAGAGAAAGCGATCATTTCGCCTTCAGTGGCAGCGGCTATGATGGATCGCCTGGCCCACCTGGCCAACTTAGATACCCCCCTGGCTTACCTGGAAGCCCGAGAAGTTCAGCTCAACGAACTAACTTCGCGAGAAGAGGAAGTTCTCGGTCTGATCAATGAAGGGCTTTCCAACCAGGAGATAGCCGATCGACTGTATATTGAATGTGGAACGGTGAAAAATCACGTCCACAAAATCTTGAAGAAGCTAGACGTCAACAACCGGCAAGAGGCCGCCTACGTGCTGCAATCCAATCATCGTCCTGCCTCAGCAATGGTCTCTGCCTGATACGCCCAAACCCGTTCACCGTGGTGGCCAGAAAAAACAGCAGCGTCAGCATCTCTGGGGAGAGTGCCGCCTGATTTGCATCAATCAAACCAAAGAACCACAGAGTGCACAGATTTCGCCAGCAGGGTCATCTGTGCACTCTGTGTTAGACATGCCTTCATCCCATAGGAGCGTTGAAACATGAGAATCGTAACGGCAATTTTTGCCCCTCAAGCGGTTGAAGCCGCGATTGAATATCTCACCACCAACCACGTTCCGCGTCAAAGCCTCTCCTTGATTGGCTCAGCCGCAGAACTCCCCACCTACCTGGAAGGCGAACCGGAAAAATCGGCCGTTTCCGGCGCACTGCTGGGGGCGGTTTCCGGCGGCACAATGGGTGCCCTGGGCAGCGTCGCCGTGTCCCAAATCCCTGGTTTTGATATTCCCATGTTGGTTTCTGGCTTGATGGCCACCACCCTCAGCGGCGTGGTTGGTGCTTATTTGGGCAGCCTTTACAGCGTCCAGGCAGACACCCAGGAGCAAATTGATGTGCACGAAGAGCTGGAAGCCGGGCGCGTACTGCTGCTCGTCAAAACCACGGAAGATGCCGCCGACGCCATAAAAGAGCTGCTGGAAGAAACAGACGGCGCTCACGTTGAAATCCACATCATCCCCACCGAAGCAGAAGACGAAGAAATACCCGGCACGCCGCCGCTCAGCTAACGCCTGCTTAAATGAAGGAGGATTTGCTTGCAGTTCAAGAAAATCATCCTGTCATTTAGTATCCCACACGAGGGCGTGGCGCGGCCCATGCTCTACAGAGAACTGAACGCTTACCATTTGCCCAACGAGACGTGAAGCGAAGGATTACAAAATGAATCAACAAGAAGTGAAAGACCTGCGGCTGCCCAGCAGTCGTACCGTAGCCGAGCTGGAAGATACCGCCTACCGCCTGAGCCGGAACATCTTGCAAATGACCACCGAAGCCGGATCGGGCCACCCGTCCAGCTCGCTGTCGGCCATCGACGTGATGACCGCCCTCTATTTTGGCGGCATCCTGCGCTACGATCCAAACCAGCCAGAGTGGCCGGGCCGCGACCGCTTCATCCTGAGCAAAGGGCACGCGGCCCCCGCGCTCTACGCCGTGCTGGCCGAGGCGGGCTATTTTGACCCCGAGCTGCTGCTGACCCTGCGCGAGTTTGGCAGCCCGCTGGAAGGCCATCCCAACATGCGGGCGCAGCCTGGTGTGGAAGCTTCTACCGGTTCGCTGGGCCAGGGGCTTTCCATCGGCCTGGGCCATGCCCTGGCAGCCCAGGTAGACAACATGGCATATCGCGTCTACGTGCTCATTGGCGATGGCGAGGCGGACGAAGGGCAAATCTGGGAAGCCGCGCTGGGGGCGGCCAAATACCAGACGGGAAATCTAACGGCCGTTTTAGATTACAACAAATACCAGCAAACCGGCGCGGTCAATGACGTCATGCCGTCGCTGGAGCCAGTCGCCGACAAGTGGGAGGCGTTTGGCTGGGACGTGCGCGAAATGGATGGCCACAACATGGCTGAAGTGCTGGCCGCCCTGCAAGATGTGCGCCGGGTGACCGACCAGCCGCAAATCATCATTGCCCACACGCTGAAAGGGCGTGGGCTCTCCCCATTTGAGGGGGATGCAGTCAACCGCAAACACGGCGAACCGCTCGACGAAGCCGAGCTGGCCACAGCCCTGGCGGAGCTAGATGACCAGCACGCCACCACCGTGGCCACCGCTCTGCCCGATCCCGACTACACCGCCGAAGACCTGCATGGAGAGATATAACGCATGAACCTTGGTAAAAAAATTGGCCTGGAAATGGGACCGCCTACCCGCAACGCCTTTGGCGAGGCGCTGGCTGAACTGGGTAAGACAAACGCCAACCTGGTGGTGGTAGATGGCGACGTGGCCAACTCCACCCGCACCGAATATTTTGGGGATGAGTACCCCACCCGCTTTTTTAACCTGGGCATTGCCGAAAGCAACCTGGTCGGCGTAGCCAGCGGGCTGGCCGCCTCGGGCAAAGAGGTGGTGGCCGCCAGTTTTGCCGCCTTTTTGCTGGGCAACGCCTACGACCAGATTCGCATGGGCATTGCTTATCCTCAGGCCAATGTGAAGCTGGTTGGCTCACACAGCGGCATCAGCATTGGCGAAGATGGCCCCAGCCAGATGGGTATTGAGGACATTGCCCTGGCCACCTCTCTGCCCCACTTCACGGTCATCGTCCCGGCTGATGCGCCGTCAACTGAAGCGGCAACCAAAGCTCTCTTTTCCTTTGACGGCCCGGCTTACCTGCGCACCGGACGGCCGAAAGCCCCCGTGGTGTACCCCAATGGCCTTGAGTTTGAGGTCGGTAAAGCCAACCAGCTGCGCGACGGCCGTCACGCGACGATCATTGCCTGTGGTCTGATGGTGGCAGCCGCCCTGGAAGCCGCCCACACGCTGAGCGAAGACGGCCTGGAGGTGTGCGTGCTGGACATGCACACCATTAAGCCGCTAGACCAAACGGCCGTTATCCGCGCCGCGCAGCAAACCGGAGCCATCGTAACCGCCGAAGAACATTTGTTGGATGGGGGATTGGGAACGGCCGTAGCCGCCTGTGTGGTGCAGTATCACCCGGTGCCGATGCGCTTTGTGGGCATCCGCAACCGCTACGCCGAGTCGGGCGACCCGGCATCCTTGCTGAAAAAATACGGCCTGATGCCCGAAAACATTGTCCAGGCCGTACGGGAAGCCATCGAACACAAAGAAAACAACGGGGACGGTGAGCTGATCATCGAGTTTTCAAACGGAGAAAAAGAGGCAGAATAAAGCTCACCAGGAAGCTACAAGCGGCGGGTGATTGCTCTGCCCCCGTGTAAGATCGCCAGGACAATAACCGCCGCGCCTACGGCGAGAACAAATTGTTGCAGGGCGACGGCCACGCCCAGAGCCGCCGCCAAGAGAAGCGAAGCGGCCGTTGTCAGCCCCTCAATTTTGTTCTCGCTGTCCCGGTTGCGAATAATCGTGCCCGCACCCAGGAAAGTTATGCCGGTAATCACCGCCTCGATAATGCGGATCGGATCCGCGCTAATCACCGATTGGTCCACACCCAGGCGGGTAACCATGACGCTGCCCAACCCGGTGAGCATCGCCGCCGAACCGGCCACCAGCATGTGGGTGCGCAGCCCCGCCGGTTTGTCGGCCGCTTCACGCTCAAACCCAATCGCGCCGCCCAGCAGCATGGCCAGCACAATCTCCCCCAAAATTTGCAGTTGCACCATCATACGCAGCTCAACTCCCATGGTTGAGGTTGGGCCAATCTTTCAGATTGGCCCAACCAGAAAAAGGTTACTTAGCGGATTTCCCAGACAACGTGCACGTTGGCGGTGATCGTTTGGGTACCAGTCTGAATCGGTACGCTGGACTCCGGCGCAGCCTGGTCGGCAACACCAAGAGGGATTGGCCCACCGCCACCCATCTCAAGAATGGTATGGACCGGCCCCAGTTCCGCGCCCGCCAGCTGCGTCAGCTGCTCGGCCTTCGCCTCGGCATTGTTGATGGCGGCTTCGCGCGCTTCCGCTTCTAACTCGGCGCGGTTGCTGATTTGGAACTCAATGCCCTGGACGTTGTTGCTACCTGCGCTAACGGCCGTATCCAACAGCCCGCCCAACAGCTGCAAATCGGTCACCATGACCCGCACCAGGTTGGTCGCCTGGTACCCCACTAACTCGCGTGACTGGCCGTTGTTGCTCGTTTCATACACAGGCTGCAAACGGAATCCTTCCGTGCTGATGTCACTTTCGTCAATACCGGCCTCAATCGTGGCCGAGATTACGGCCGTCATCCGCTCATTGTTTTCTTCCAGGGCAGTTTCGGCCGTATCCGCTTCCGTCTGCACCCCCAGGCGCACCACGGCCTGGTCTGGCTCGGCCTGCACCTGCCCCTGACCCGATACCTCAATGGTGGCCAGGTTGTTGTTGGTTGTCTGGCCGGTTTGCGCCGCTACCGGCAGCGGCGGCTGCGAGAGCAGCGTTAGTCCCACGCCCATAAACAGCGAAAAAGCAAGAAAAAACGTGGCTAAAATCCACAGTTTGCCTTTCATCAGATTCATTACTCCTTTTTGACTCACACGTTCTGAACCCTTACGATAACACAGAAAAAGCCGCGATTGGCGGCTGTGTATCGCAAACATATCCATTTTTGTGCCTGGGTATATACGGGGTGGGAGCAGATTTGGGGATGGTTACGGCCGTTTCATGCTGGTGGCGTACCTCGTG
>ERZ761603.1264-NODE-1264-length-19215-cov-66.909603_pt1 | contig 19215 bp, 16 predicted proteins | sample MGYA00511879_ERZ761603 | MGnify/ENA primary metagenome ERZ761603 (study PRJEB28899, sample SAMN02850040) | bioreactor sludge metagenome | biome: EBPR Sludge; feature: EBPR Bioreactor; material: flocular biomat | place: Australia: Thorneside Wastwater Treatment... | reverse complement strand
CGAGATTACAAGGTGACTGGAGTTCAGACGTGTGCTCTTCCGATCTCGCTGGGCGCGTCGCCGGGCGTTGCGGGCTTCGGTTCAGCAGCAGACTTGGACAATGAACACTCGCGCGAGGGACGATCCGGCATTGTACGGTCAATCGGCGGATCGCCGTGGACGGCGGTCCGCCTGGCGCGCGGCGACTTGCTCGCGTCAGCCCGCGGCATTGGCAAGGAGGGCGCGGCGGAGCGCCGCTCGCCGCTCGCGGGTCTGTTCGGCGGCCTGCGCCTTGACGTGCGCAAAGCCGCGAATCTGTTCAGGCAGGCTGGCCAGCTCTATCGCTGTGTGCAGCTTCGCTTCGTCGGTCGGCGTCAGCGTCTGCAGGATGAGTTCGATGTCAGACTCGTAGTCGGCCAGCAACTGCCGCTCCAGGCGGCGTTCGGCGCTGCGCGCAAAGGGATCGAAAAACGTCCCGCGGAGGAACCTGAGGTGCCGCAACAGGGCAAAGACGCGCAGCATCCAAGAACCATAGGCGCGCTTTTCGATCCTGCCGGTGACGCGGTCGGGTCGGGCGAAGAGCGGCGGAGCAAGGTGGAAGCACAGACTGAAGTCTCCCTCGAACTCGCCGCGCAGGGCCTCGGCGAACGCCGGATCGCTATGCAGGCGAGCCACTTCGTATTCGTCCTTGTACGCCAGCAGTTTGTAGTAGTTGCGCGCGACCGCTTCGCCGAGTGCGCTCGACTGACGACGATGAGCGCTCTCCGCATGGCGCACGCGGTCGAGCAGCACGCTGTAACGCTCGGCGTAGCGCGCGTTCTGGTAGGCGGTCAGGGCTTCCCGCCGGCGCCGGATAATCTCGTCGAGCGTGTTTGTGGGATTCTGCCCTTCGGCTGTTTGCCGGCCCTTGCTCGCCGGTTCGCTCAGGCGACGCACGCGGTCGCCGTCGTGCGCCGCCCAGCGGCCCCAGACGAAGGCTTCGCGGTTGCGCTCGGCGGCCGTGCCATTGAGCTCGATCGCCTGTTCAAGCGCCGCCAGCGAGACCGGCACCAGGCCGCGTTGCCAGGCCACTCCGAGCATGAACAGATTGGTGTAGATCGTGTTGCCGAGCAGGCGGCGAGCCAGATCGGCTGCGTCGAGGAAGAGCGTCTGGCCGGCGCCGCAGGCATCGTCGAGCAGCGCGCGCAACTGTGCTTGCGGGAACTGCCAGTCGGGGTTGCGCGTAAACTCGGCAGTGGGTGTCTCGGCGACGTTCACGACGGCGCGCGTCTTGCCGGCAACGACTTTCGACAGCGCCTCGGCGCTTGCCGCAACGACCAGATCGCCACCGATCAGGGCGTCTGCTTCACCAGTGGCAATGCGCGCCGCGTGCAGGTCTTCCGGTCGGTCGGCGATGCGCAGGTGGGCGAAGACGGCACCGAACTTCTGCGCCAAGCCGGTCATGTCGAGAACGGAAACGCCCTTGCCATCGAGGTGTGCGGCCATCCCGAGGACGGCCCCGAGGGTGACGATGCCGGTGCCGCCAACGCCGGTGAGCAGGATGTTGAACGGCTTATTAGTGTCGGGCAGCGACGGGGTGGGCAGGTCGCCGAGGCCGCCTTCACCGGTATCGATTGCCTGTCCGGCACGCAAGCGGCCGCCTTCGACGGTGACCAGACTGGGACAGAAGCCGTTCAGGCACGAGAAGTCCTTGTTGCACGACGACTGGTCGATTGCCCGCTTGCGGCCGAATTCGGTATCGAGCGGAATCACTGACAGACAGTTTGATTGAACGCTGCAGTCGCCGCAGCCTTCGCACACCGCCGGGTTGATGACGACGCGGCGTGGCGGGTCGGCGAGCTTGCCGCGCTTGCGCCGGCGGCGCTTCTCGGTGGCGCAGGTTTGCGCGTAGATCAGCGCCGAAACGCCGACATGGCGGCGCAGCTCACGCTGCACGGCGTCGAGCTCGCGGCGGTGATGAACCGGCGTGTTTGGCGCCAGATCGTGCAGCTTGCCGTAGTACTCCGGTTCGTCAGTGACGATGACGATCTTCCCGACGCCTTCGGCCGCCAGTTGGCGGGTCATTTGTCCGACGCTCAGGCTGCCGTCGACCGGCTGGCCACCGGTCATCGCGACGGCGTCGTTGTAGAGGATCTTGTAGGTGATCGAAACACCGGCTGCGACCGCCTGGCGAATCGCCAGCAGGCCGGAGTGGAAGTAGGTCCCGTCGCCGAGGTTGGCGAAGACGTGCTTCTCGTTCGAAAACGGCGCCTGGCCGACCCAGGTAACACCTTCGCCTCCCATGTGCGTGAAGGTCGCCGTGTTGCGGTCCATCCAGGTAACCATGTAGTGACAGCCGATGCCAGCGACGGCACGTGAACCGGCGGGAACGTGCGTCGAGGTATTGTGCGGACAGCCCGAACAGAAGTAGGGAATCCGCTGAATCGGCAGGCCACTGCTCCCGGTCGTCGGCACACTGGCCGGGCTCAGCGCCTTTTGCTTGGCTTCGATCAGCGCCATCCGGGCTTGAATGGTCGGCGAGGTGAAGAAGCGGCCGATGCGCGCGGCGAGCGCGCGCGCCACCTGGGCCACCGACAGCTCGCCGGCCGCCGGCAGCAGCCAGTCGCCGTGCGTCAGGTGACCGCTGCCGGTTGGCAGCAGCGACCACTCGCCCTTGTCGTCGAACTTGCCAACGACACGCGGGCGAACGTCCTCGCGCCAGTTGTAGAGTTCCTCCTTGAGTTGATACTCCAGCAGTTGCCGCTTTTCCTCGACGACGAGGATCTCTTCCAGGCCTTCGGCAAAGCGGCGCACGCCGTCAGCTTCGAGCGGCCAGACCATGCCGATCTTGTACAGGCGCAGACCGATCTGCGCCGCCAGTTGCTCGTCGATGCCCAGTTCGTCGAGCGCCTGGCGAACGTCGAGATACGCCTTGCCAGCAGTGATGATTCCCAGACGCGCCGGGCTTGCCGGGTCATTGCTGTCGATGACGATCCGGTTCAGCCGGTTGGCGCGGCAATAGGCCAGCGCGGCGTAGAGCTTGCTGTTGATCAGGCGCGCTTCCTGCTGCAAGGGCGGGTCGGGCCAGCGAATGTTCAGCCCGTTCGGATCATTCGCCGGCATGGCGAAATCATCCGGCAGGCGGATCGCCGGCGAGAGCGGATCGATGCTCACCGAAGCCGACGTTTCGACGGTGTCGGCAAGCGCCTTCATGACCACCCAGCAACCCGAGTAGCGGCTCATCGCCCAGCCGTGCAGGCCGTAGTCGAGGTATTCCTGCAGGTTGGCCGGGTAGAGCACGGGCATCATTACTGCCTTGAACACGTGCTCGGTCTGGTGCGGCAGCGTCGACGACTTGGCGGCGTGGTCGTCGCCAGCAATCACCAGAACACCGCCGAGCTTTGCCGTTCCGGCAGCGTTGGCGTGCCGGAAGACGTCGCCGCAGCGATCGACACCAGGTCCCTTGCCGTACCACATGGCGAAGACGCCGTCGTATCTGGCACCGGGGAAGAGCTTGATCTGCTGTGTTCCCCAGACTGCGGTCGCCGCCAGATCCTCATTGACCGCGGGCTGGAAGACGATATTGGCCGCTTCGAGGTACTGCCTGGCGCGCCAGAAGGCCTGGTCCACCGACCCCAGCGGACTGCCGCGGTAGCCCGAGACAAAGCCTGCCGTGTTCAATCCGGCGGCGAGGTCGCGCTGGCGCTGCAACATCGGCAGGCGAACGAGTGCTTGCGTGCCGGTCAGAAAAACGCGGCCCGAGGTAGCCGTATAGCGGTCGTCGAGCGTGATCGATAGATCGGTCATGACATCTCCTCCTCCAGGACAGCAGACGGCGGGCGGTCAGCACAGCGCATGGGCTCGAGCAACTGCGCTCACCGGCTCAGGCTTGCTCTCATCGAGTGCCGGCGCGGCTGGCCAGTGATCTCGGCCGGCATCTGGGTGCGGCATGCGGCGCAGGCCAATTCGCGCCGCCGCATTTGCGCAGTCGTCACCGCGCGGATGTTGCGCCAAGCCGTGAGAGCAGCACCAACGGCAGCTTGGCGATGGCTGTAGCGCGCCGGAGCAGACACGGCAGCGGCTCGCGCGCTAGCTGGCTCGCGGGTAGTCTATACGCAGCTTCCTGAAATGCAAGCTGGATGAAACACGCGGGCCAGGGGCGCCGGCTGGCGAACTCGCGCGCGCCGCCGGCCTCTGGCGAAAAAGCGCGGCGCTCTACGGCGATTTCGGCAGGAAGCCGGCAAGCAGGCGGTTGAGGAAGCGCCGCCCCCGATCAGTCGGCGCGATGCGCTGACCGCTACGCTCGAGCAGCCCGGTGCGTTCTGCCTGCTGCAGCGCGGCTTCGATCTGCGCCAGCGATTGACCGGTGCGCGCTGCGAACAACGGCGCTTCGAAGCCGCCGAGCAGACGCAGCGCGTTCATCATGAACTCGACCGGCAGGTCGCCCGGCGAAATGCGGTGCTCTTCTTGCACCGGCTGGCCAACGGCGACCTGTGCAAGATACGTTTGCGGCTGCTTCCAGCGCATCTGCCGGAGCACGCGCTCGGGCAGCGTGAGCTTGCTGTGCGCACCGGCACCGATGCCCAGATAGTCGCCAAAGTGCCAGTAGTTCAGATTATGCCGGCATTCGTAGCCGCTGCGCGCGAAGGCCGCAGTTTCGTAGTGGACGTAGGCCGCTGCGGCCAGTTCGCCTTCGATCGCATCCTGCATGTCGGCGCAGGCGTCAGCGTCGGGCAAGGCCGGCGGGCGCGCGGCAAAAGCGGTATTCGGTTCGATCGTCAGTTGATAACACGACAGATGCGGCGGCGCGTAGGCGAGCGCTGTGCGCAGATCGGCGATCGCCTGGTCGAGCGTTTGTCCGGGCAGCCCGTACATCAGATCGAGGTTGAAGTTGTCGAAGTGCCGGGCAGCCGTTTCGATGGCCCATCTGGCCTGCTTGCCGTTGTGGATGCGTCCGAGGGCAAGCAGGTGTCCGTCAGCGAAACTCTGAATGCCGAGCGACAGCCGATTGACGCCGGCCGCGCGATAGGCGGCAAAATTCGCCGCGTCTACGCTTTCCGGGTTGGCTTCCAGCGTGATTTCCGCGTTCGGCAGCACGCTCAGGCGGCTGCGCAGCCCGCCGAGCAGTGTGTCGACGGCGGCTGCCGAGAGCAGGCTGGGCGTCCCGCCGCCGAAGAAGATGCTGCCGACGCGACGGCCCCAGATCAGCGGCACGGCCTGCTCGAGATCGGCGAGCAAGGCAGCGACGTAGTCCTCTTCGGGAAGCGCGGGGGCGCCCGCGGCGCCGGATCGCGTCGGCCAGGCATGCGAATTGAAATCGCAGTAAGGGCATTTCTGCCGGCACCAGGGAAAGTGAACGTACAGCGCGAGCGGAACTGGCGCCAAATGGCGCGGCGCTTCGACCTGGCTGGGCGACGCGGAAAGCACCTGGAGCGGAATGACCGGGCGCGCCGGGCGGCCCGTCATCCTCGCTCCGTCATGCGCGCACGCCGCGCAGGCGCTCGACCAAGCGGGCAAGTGCCTGCCCGCGGTGTGAGCGACGGTTCTTCTCGGCCGCTTCGAGTTCGGCTGCAGTCTTGCCGAGTTCGGGCAGGAAGAAGACCGGGTCGTAACCAAAGCCGTCGTCGCCGCGCGGCGCGGCGAGAATCTCGCCGGGCCATTCGCCTTCGGCGATGATCGGCTGCGGGTCGTCGGCGTGGCGTACGAAAACGATCAGCGCGACGAAGCGGGCGCTGCGTGGCGTGCCGGCGGGCAGTGCGGCGAGCTCGCCGAGCAATCGGGCGTTGTTGCGTTCGTCGGTCCGTGGTTCACCGGCGTAGCGCGCCGACTGCACCCCGGGTGCACCGCCGAGCGCGTCGACGCAGAGGCCGGAGTCGTCGGCAAGCGCCGGCAGGCCGCTCAGACGCGCCGCCTGGCGCGCTTTGGCGAGGGCATTCTCGACGAAGGTGCAGTGGGGTTCCGCAGCTTCCGGGATAGCGAGCTCGCCTTGCGGTACGAGCGTCCAGCCCAGCGGTGCCAGGATGGCATCAAGTTCCCGCAGCTTTTTGGTGTTGTTCGAAGCAAGGACGAGTTTCATCGTGCGAGGGCTTGGCGTTGGTGATCGAAAAGCTGGTTGATTCCGCTTGCCGCGAGATCGAGCAACTGATTGAGCTGCTGACGCGAGAAAGGCTCGCCTTCGGCCGTCCCCTGGACTTCGACGATCCCCTGGCTGCCAGTCATGACGACGTTCATGTCGGTGTCACAGGCAGCGTCCTCGGCGTAGTCGAGGTCGAGCACGGGCAGACCATTGCAGATGCCGACCGAAACAGCGGCGACCTGGTCGCGCAAGGGATTCTCGCTCAGCTTGCCGAGGCTCTGCAAGTGTCGACACGCGTCGTCGAGCGCCAGCCAGGCGCCGGTGATCGACGCGCAACGCGTTCCGCCGTCGGCTTGCAGGACATCGCAGTCGAGTGTGATCTGTCGTTCGCCAAGCGCCTTCAGGTCGACCACCGCGCGCAGCGCGCGCCCGATCAGACGCTGGATTTCCTGCGTGCGTCCGCTCTGCTTGCCTTTCGTCGCTTCGCGTCCGGAGCGCGTGTGCGTCGAGCGTGGCAGCATGCCGTATTCGGCGGTCACCCAGCCCTGTCCTTTGCCACGCAGGAAGGGCGGAAGCACGTCCTCGACGCTGGCGGTGCACAGCACACGGGTGCCGCCGATCTCGATCAGCACCGAACCTTCGGCATGGCAGGTAAACCGGCGCGTGATGCGCACCGGGCGGAGTTGGGCGGGCTGACGCTGACTGGGGCGCACGGTGTCTTCCTACCGGGAGTACTTCTGGATGGCCGTTCTGATTTCTTCGATCGCGTTTTCGATTTCGGCGTCAGTCAGCTCGCTTTTCTGATTCGGTGCTCGGCCGAATTCGCTCAGTCGGGTCGTCACCGTATCGCGCGGCATGGTTTTCGTCGACACGATGCTGCTCCCGCCACTGCTCTCGTCGATGTAGGTGTCTTCCCAGCGGACGGCGATGATCGAAAGATTGTCGGCGTGCAGTCCGCTGCGGGTTTCCGCCTGGTTGAGCAGGACCGGAATGCTGCGCATCAGGTTGGCCGTGTGCAACGAGCGGGCCAGCAGATCGCCCGACAAGCCGCTCCACACACCGTCGGTGCACAGGACGATCAGATCGCCGGCCTCCAGCGTCGTCTTGCGCGAAAACTCTATCTCCGGCGACTGCTGGCCACCCAGGCAACCGTAGATCTTGTTCCGGTCGACGTGCCCGGCCATCTGTTCCTCGCTGATCAGGCCCTGGTCGACCAGAATCTGGACGCGCGAGTGGTCCTTGGTCCGCGTCAGCACGCGACCGGCGCGCATCAGGTAAAGGCGAGAGTCGCCAGAGTGGGCCCAGTAGGCGATGTTGCTCTGCACGATGCAGGCGATGCAGGTCGTGCGCGGCGAATCCTTCAACTGGTGCCGCCCGGCAAAATCGAGGATGGCGCGATGCGCATTGAGCATGCCCTTCTGCAGGAAGAGGAAGGGATCACGCAAGCGAGGCTTCGACTCGCGCTGAAACGCTTCGGTCAGCGTCTGGACGGCAATCTGCGCCGCGACCTCGCCGAAATAGTGGCCCCCCATGCCGTCGGCGACGACCATCAGCAAGGCGTCGCGCGAGTAGCAGTGCGCCAGCCGGTCCTCGTTGTTGTTGCGCTTGCCGGTGCGCGTTTCCTGATAGATGGTGAATTTCATTCGCTCTTCATTTTTCTTAGCTTACCGACGACCTGGGTCAGCCATGTCTCCTTCGGCTGCGGCTGCGGCACGACAACGGGTTCGGTGAGCGCCTTCTGCAAGGCAAATGCGCTCTGCGGACGGTAGCGGTGGTTCAAGCACAGGCACCAGTCGATCGTCTCCAGCAGTTGGTCGGAAAACTGACCCTCCCAGCGTACCATGGCCGGCGCCAGGCGATCCTTCTCCAGGCGGCTGTCGGCAGGTTGCGGTGTGCCGCCAGCGATACAGGCGTACATCGAAGCGCCGACGCTGTAGATGTCGCTCCACGGGCCGAGCAGGTCCCGGTGACTGTAATGCTCGGGCGAGGCGAAGCCCGGCGTGTACATCGGCTTGAGCATCGGCGTGTCGCAGGTCAGCGTCTGGCGCGCTGCACCAAAGTCGATGAGCACCGGCACATGGTTGTTGCGCATGTAGATGTTTGCCGGTTTGAGGTCCAGATGCAGGAGGCGACGCGAGTGCACCTCGCGCAAGCCATTGAGCATCTTGGTAAACACATTGCGGAGGAAGTTCTCGGTGACGCTCGCCCGGTTCTTCTGGATGATTTCCTGCAGCGTCCGTCCGTGTTCGTACTCCATCACCATGTAGACCGTCTCATTGGCGCGGAAAAAATTCAGCACGCGCACTACATTCGGGTGCGACAGACCGGCCAGCGCCCGTCCCTCCTCGAAAAAACACTTCATGCCGTAGCGAAAAGCGGGCAGGTGATCCTCGGCGATAATTGGCGAAGTGCGACCCTCGCCGCGCAGTGCCAGCGTGTTCGGCAGGTATTCCTTGATGGCCACGCGCTTGCCGTGCGAATCCGTGGCAAGATAGACGATGGAAAAGCCACCCAGCGACAGTTGTTGCTCAATGCTGTATTCGTCGAGCTTGAAACCGGCTGGAAGAGGGTGGTTCGCTTGTTGCACCATTGGCGTCAAAGCTATCATTGGCCTTTTTCAGGCATTGTCCGGTTTTTCGGGGGCGGCTGTAAAGCTGCTTGTCATTGCCAACCTTGCACGAGTCAGGAATCCCGATGATTTACAGTATGACCGGCTATGCCGCAAAGACCCGTGCCGCCCCGGGCGGTGTCCTTCACGTCGAGCTGAAAAGCGTCAACTCACGTTACCTTGACTGTCTCTTCCGTGTCTGTGACGAACTGCGCCTGGTCGAGCCGGCACTGCGCGAACTCGTCGGTACCCGATTGACGCGGGGTAAGCTCGAGTGTCGCGTCAGTTTTGCCAGCGGAGCAGGGGGCGGGGCGTCGGCAACGCTCAACGCTGATGTGCTCGATCGCTTGCGCTCCTATGAGCAGCGTGTGCGCAGCGTCCTGCCGCTCGCCACGCCACTGAGTGTTGCCGACATCCTGCGCTGGCCGGGGGTTTTCGGCGACGATACGCTCGACCTGGCGACGCTTGCCCCTGCCTGCCTGGCGCTCGCCGCCGATACGCTGGACGAGCTGAATGCCTGTCGAGCGCGCGAAGGCGAGAAGATGGCCGAGGCGCTGAGCCAACGCGTCGCGCGCATGCGCGCCTTGTTGCGTGCGGTCGAACCGCGCATACCCGAGGCCCAGGCGGCTTTCGCCGAGCGGCTCAGGCAACGCCTGCTGGAGGTCGTCGAGGCTGCAGACGGTGAGCGCATGCGGCAGGAAGTCGCCTTCTTTGCTGCGCGGATCGATGTTGCCGAGGAACTTACACGACTTGCCGCGCACCTCGACGAGGTCGAGCGCGTTCTGGCTGCAGGTGGGGCAAGCGGCAAGCGGCTGGATTTTCTGATGCAGGAGTTGAACCGCGAAGCCAATACGCTGGCCTCCAAGTCGCTGGTGGCTGAGGTTTCGCAAACTGCAATCGAGTTCAAGCTGCTGATTGAGCAAATGCGCGAGCAGGTGCAGAACATCGAGTGAGATTTCACCGGCGCCTCTTGACCCCCCCAAGGGCCGCCTTGCCAACCCCGGAGCTCGCTTCATCGATTTCCACACGCGGCTGATGCGACTCGCGCCTTCGCGCACATACCCGGTTGAGGCGCCGCCCGGCGAAGCCGCGCTCGCCGCCTGCGCGGCACAGGCGGGTCCGGCTGTCGGTGTTGGCAACGGCGTGCAACGGCGCCCGAACCAAGCGCAGCGCGCCCGGACGACCGCTTGGCCCCATCGATGCCGGCAATTCCGGCATGACCGGGGCGACTGTTGGTATAATCTCGGATTAGGTTTCTAGAGACATGATTTGCCGTTCTTTTTCGTCCACCCCAATTGGGAGAGTTGCTCATGGCTAGCGAACGTACCCTGTCAATCATCAAGCCCGATGCCGTTGCCAAGAACGTCATCGGGAAGATCTATTCCCGCTTCGAATCGAATGGCCTGAAGATCGTTGCCGCGAAGATGGCCTGGCTGTCGCCGCAGGAGGCCGGTGCTTTCTATGCCGTGCATAAGGAGCGTCCGTTCTTCAAGGACCTCGTGTCCTTCATGATCTCGGGTCCGGTGATGATCCAGGTGCTGGAAGGCGAGAACGCCATTGCCAAGAACCGCGAATTGATGGGCGCGACCGATCCGAAGAAGGCCGAGCCGGGAACCATACGCGCGGACTTTGCCGAGTCGATCGATGCGAACGCCGTACACGGTTCGGATGGCGAGGAAACGGCACGCACCGAGATCGCCTTCTTCTTCCCGGCGATGAGCGTCTATTCCGGCCGCTGATCGTCGACCCAGCGGGCATATGGTGATCAATCTGCTCGATTTCGATGCGGTCGGCCTGACCGGCTTTTTCGCTGAACACGGCGAGAAGGCGTTTCGCGCCCGCCAAGTTCTGCGCTGGTTGCATCGTTGCGGGCAGGCCGACTTCGCCGACATGACCGATATCGCCAGGAGCCTGCGGGAAAAGCTCTCCACGCTTTCGGTCATCAGCCCGCCGGCGATCATCGCCGACCGCCTGGGTGAGGATGGAACGCGCAAGTTCCTCTTCGCGGTCGGCGGTGGCAACGCGATCGAGACGGTTTTCATTCCCGAGGTCGAGCGCGGAACCTTGTGCATCTCCACGCAGGCCGGCTGTGCGCTTGACTGCTCGTTCTGTGCAACCGGCAAGCAAGGCTTCAATCGCAACTTGAGTGTCGCCGAGATCGTCGGGCAGTTGTGGCAGGTGCGGCACGCGCTGGGTGCCTACCCGAGCCGGGAAGGCTCCGGCGAGCGGGTGATCAGCAATGTCGTGTTGATGGGTATGGGCGAACCCCTGGCCAACCTGGATAATGTCATCGTGGCCCTTCGTCTGCTGCTCGACGACAACGCCTACGGCCTCTCGCGGCGCCGGGTCACCGTATCGACTTCCGGGCTGGTCCCGGCGATCGACCGTCTGCGCGAGGAGTGCCCCGTCGCGCTGGCCGTTTCGCTGCACGCGCCGAACGATCGTCTGCGCGACGAACTGGTGCCGATCAACCGCAAGTACCCCTTGTCGAGCGTGCTGGCGGCGTGCCTGCGCTATCTCGAACGCGCGCCGCGCGATTTCATTACTTTCGAATACATCATGCTCGACGGGGTGAACGACGCCGATGCGCAGGCGCACGAACTGCTCGCGCTACTGCGCGAGGTGCCTTGCAAGCTGAACCTGATCCCCTTCAATCCATTTCCGGGCTCTTCGTATCGCCGCTCGTCGGCTGCGCGCATCCGGCGTTTTGCCGACATACTGCTGGCCGCTGGCGTCGTCACGACGACCCGCAAGACGCGCGGTGACGACATTGCCGCTGCCTGCGGGCAGTTGGCCGGCCAGGTGCGCGATCGCACGCAGCGCACACGGCAACACCCGGTCCAGCTTGTCTACAACGGCCAACTGCAATGACCAGGGCGGTGCTGATCCTGCTCCTCGCGCTGTCGCTCAGCGCGTGCTCAACCGGTGCACTGACGCCGGGTGGTCGGACGAAACCCGATGAGGCAAGCGATTCGCGCACGCCGACGGCTCCACGCGACACGCGAACGCGTGCCAAGCTGCATGTCGAACTGGGCTCGCTCTATCTGCAGGAAGGCCAGCTTGCGGTGGCACTGGAAGAACTGCTGATTGCCATCTCAATCGATCCCGACTACGCCAAGGCCTACAATACGCGTGGCCTCGCCCATTACTACATCAAGGAAATGGAGCTGGCCGAGCGCGACTTTCAGCGCGCGCTGCGCCTCGAACCGAACGATCCCGAGATCCACAACAACTACGGATGGTTTCTCTGCCAGATCGGTCGCGAGAAGGAAGGCATCGCTTTCTTTCAGCGGGCAATCCGCAATCCCTTGTATGCGACGCCCGACAAGGCGTATCTGAATGCTGGTGCGTGTTACACCCGGCTCGGCAATCTTGCGCAAGCCGAGGATTTCGTTCAGCACAGTCTGCGCATCCACCCGGACAACCCGGCCGGCCTGCTGCAGTTGGCAGAGATCAGCTATCGTCGGGGCGACTTCGCCCTCGCCCGGCAGCAGATGCAGAGCGTGCTCAGCCCCGCCGAGCCCGGTGCCGATGCGCTGTGGCTGATCGTTCGCATCGAGCGGAACCTGGGCAACCGTCAGGCGGAAGCGCGCTACGCCAGCCAATTGAAACGGAGGTTTCCGTTGTCGAGCGAGACTCAGGAACTGCTGAAAGGCAACTTCGAATGAGTGAAGAAACCCGATTCTCCCATGCCGGGGGAGAAAAGACGACAGCGATCGGTATTGCCGATCCGCTGTCCGCAGACCAGGTGCTACCGGCGAACGCCGATGTCGGCGGTGTTGGGCAACGCTTGCGCCGGACACGCGAAGCGCGCAACCTGAGCATCGCCGAAGCCGCGCAGTCGCTCAAATTGGCGCCGCGACAGGTTGAAGCCTTGGAAGCCGAGGAATGGTCGGCCTTGCCCGGCAATACGATGATCCGCGGTTTCGTGCGCAACTACGCACGCTTGCTCGGACTGGATTCGGAAGCGCTGATGCACGCGCTTGACGCGGCGCAACTGCAGCAGACGCCCAGACTCGAGGCCTCGGCGGGAACCAGCGCCAGCTTGCCGCATGTTGCCAACCGGGTCGAGCGGCGCGACTTTCTGGCCATCGTCGGTGGACTGCTGCTTCTCGTTCTCGCCCTTCTCATCTACTTCTATGTCCCACCTGAGGCCTGGCACGAGAGGATGAGCGGCATGATCAGCAGTTTCGGCCGGTCAGCGCCGGCTGAACGCACGCCCGCACCGACGGAGGTGCGGCCGGCCGCGGAAGCGCCGACAACCGTCCAGGCCACAACTCAGCAAGCGAGCGCACTGCCCGCCAGCGGCGAATCGGTCACCCCGGTAATAGCGCCAAACGCAACCGTCCTCTCGTCGGAGGCGACGACGTCTGGCAAACCCATAGTGAGCAGCGAGTCTCAACCAGCCGCCAACCGGCTCAAGTTCACCTTTGGCCAGGCCGCCTGGCTGCAGGTGCGCGATGGCCGCGGACAGGTCATCGTGGCGGACAATAATCCGGCTGGCAGTCAGCGTGAGGTCGAAGGGCAACCGCCCTTTGCACTCGTCGTTGGCAACGCGACGCAGGTCAGACTCGAGTACCAGGGGCGCACGATCGACCTGGCGCCACACAGCAAGGGCGAGGTCGCGCGCCTGAATGTCGAATGAACGGCAAGTCGCCGACGAGGCCGGCGTGAGCGGCGGGTTCCCGATCGGCGGGCAGCGGCCGACCCGGCAGGTCCGTGTCGGGCAAACGATGATCGGTGGCGGTTCGCCGGTCCTCATCCAATCGATGACAAACACCGATACCGCTGACGCGCTGCGCACGGCGATCCAGTGCGCCGAACTGGCGCGCGCTGGTTCGGAGTGGGTGCGGATCACCGTTAACACCGCGGAAGCCGCGCTCGCCGTACCCAAAATTCGTGCGCATCTCGACCGCATGGGAATCGACGCACCGCTGATTGGCGATTTTCATTACAACGGCCATCGTCTGCTCAGCGACCATCCCGGCTGTGCGGAAACACTTGCCAAGTACCGGATCAATCCGGGCAACGTCGGGCACGGGCGAAAGCGCGACGAGCAGTTTGCGCAGATGATCGAACTGGCCTGCCGTTACGGCAAGCCAGTGCGCATCGGGGTGAACTGGGGCAGCCTCGACCAGGATCTGCTGGCGCGCATCATGGACGAGAACGCCAGTCGTGCACAGCCGATGCCCGCGCTTGAGGTGATGCGCACGGCTATGGTTGCCTCGGCGCTCGAGTCGGCCGCGCGGGCCGAGGAAATCGGCCTGGGCGGCGACCAGATCGTCCTTTCGTGCAAGGTTTCCGGGGTGCAGGATCTGATCGCCATCTATCGCGAACTGGCGCGGCGCTGCGACTACCCGCTGCACCTGGGTCTGACCGAGGCCGGCATGGGTTCAAAGGGAATCGTCGCCTCGACGGCGGCGATGGCCGTTCTCCTGCAGGAGGGCATAGGCGACACGATCCGCGTTTCGCTGACGCCCGAGCCGGGCGGGCAGCGGACGCACGAGGTCATCGTCGCGCAGGAGATGTTGCAGACGATGGGGCTGCGCGCGTTCACGCCGATGGTCGTTGCCTGCCCTGGGTGCGGCCGCACGACAAGCAGTTTCTTTCAGGAACTTGCGCAATCGATTCAGGCGCACGTGCGGGCAAAGATGCCACAGTGGCGAATCGAGCACGACGGCGTCGAGAGCATGACGCTGGCCGTCATGGGCTGCGTCGTCAATGGTCCCGGGGAGAGCAAGCACGCCAACATCGGAATCAGCTTACCCGGGACCGGTGAAGCGCCAGCAGCTCCCGTATTTGTGGACGGCGTCAAGAGTGTGACGCTACGTGGCGAACATATCGCGGAGGAGTTTACCGCCATCGTCGACGCGTATGTCGCGCGCACCTATCGGAGGAAGTTGTCCGACCAATGAACTCGCCAAAGATTCAGTCCGTCCGCGGGATGAACGACATCCTGCCCGATGAGGCGGAGTTCTGGGAACTTTTCGAAGACGCCGTCCGTAGCTGGCTGAAGCGCTACGCTTACCGGCCGATCCGGCTACCGATCGTCGAACCGACGCCGCTCTTCCGGCGGGCGATCGGCGAGGTCACCGACATCGTCGAAAAGGAAATGTACTCCTTCGTCGACAGCCTGAACGGTGAGTTGCTGACCTTGCGCCCGGAAGGAACCGCCGGTTGCGTGCGTGCGGCCATTCAGCACAATCTGGTCGCCCAGCAGGCGCAGCGCCTCTGGTACATGGGCCAGATGTTTCGCCACGAAAGACCACAGAAGGGCCGTTACCGGCAGTTCAACCAGGTTGGCGTCGAAGCGCTCGGCCTGCCCGGACCGGACATCGATGGCGAGCAGATCCTGATGAGCGCGCGTTTGTGGGCGGATCTCGGCCTCGACGGGATCAGCCTGCAGATCAATACGCTTGGCCAGCCCGACGAACGCGCCCGGCATCGCAGCGAACTCATTGCCTACCTCACGCGCAACGAACAGGCGCTCGATGACGATTCCCGCCGACGCCTGCAGAGCAATCCGCTGCGCATTCTCGACAGCAAGAATCCGGCGCTGCACGACTTGCTGCAGGGCGCGCCGCGCCTGATCGATCACCTCGGCGGCGAGTCGCGAGCCCACTTTGACGGCGTCCAGCAAGTGCTGCACGATGCCGGCCAGGCCTTTGTCATCAATCCGCGCTTGGTGCGCGGGCTGGACTACTATAACCTGACGGTTTTTGAGTGGGTTACCGATCGTCTCGGGGCGCAGGGAACGGTCTGTGCCGGCGGGCGCTACGACGGGCTGGTCGAACAGTTGGGTGGCAAGCCGACGCCCGCTTGCGGTTTTGCCCTGGGTGTTGAACGTTTGCTGGCGCTGGTTCGCGACGCCGGCGGTGCGACCCAGAGCGATGCTGTCGAGGTCTACCTGGTGCATCAGGGGAGCGCCGCCTCACGCGTTGCCGTGCGCGTTGCCGAGCGTCTGCGCGATCAGGGAATCAGCGTCCTCTTTCACTGCGGTGGTGGCAGTTTCAAGGCGCAGATGAAGAAGGCCGATGCCTCCGGCGCAATCTTCGCGGTCATCATTGGCGACGACGAAGCAGCAGCCGACGAGGTGACGCTCAAGCCGCTGCGCGGCGCCTTCGCGCCAGCGGCGGGACAGCAACGAATCGCTGCCGACGATGTCGGCGACGCAATCAGAAATTATCTACTGGATCTGGATCGGGATGAGTGTTGATGGCTACGTATGACCTCGAAGAGCAGGAGCAGATCGCCGAACTGAAGGCGTGGTGGAAGCAGTACGGCAACCTGGTGACGATCGTGGCGACCATTGCTTCGCTGGGTGTCATCGCCTGGCAGGGGTGGAACTGGTATCAGCGTAATCAGGCGGTGCAGGCCTCGGCCGCTTACGCCGTCCTGCAGAAAGCGGTGCTCGACAACGACGCACAGCGGATCAAGGCGGCCAGCGGCGAACTGCTCGAGAAGTACGGCGGTACGACGTATGCCGTGTTGGCGGCACTGAAGGCGGCGCATGTGGCGAGCACAGCAAATGACGTAAAGACTGCCAAGCTGCAGTTGCAGTGGGTCGCCGAGCACGCCAGCGATGATCTGCGCGATCTGGCGCGTTTGCGCCTGGCCACCTTGCTGATCGACGAGAAGGCCTACGACGAAGCCCTGACACAACTCGGCCAGGCGACGGCTGGCGGTTTCGCGGCGCGCGTTGCCGAGGTGCGCGGCGACGTGTTGGCTGCGCAGGGGAAGAGGGCGGAAGCACGCACCGCGTATCAGGCGGCGCTGACTCGTCTCGACGAAGGGGCGAAGAAAGGCGGCGGGGCTGGCGTGCAGGATCGGCAGACGGCCGCCGCCTATCGCGAACTCGTCGAGCAGAAGCTTGATGCGCAAGGGGAGAGCGGTTGATGAAGCGGGCAGCCGCCGTTCTCTTGCTGGGCTTGCTGAGCAGCGGGTGTTCGCTGCTCGACGCATTGAATCCCTTTTCCGGCAGTGGCCCCAAGATGGCCTCGCTGGAGCCGATACAGGCGACGGTGGCGGCGCGCGTCCTCTGGCAGTACGATGTCGGCAAGTCCGCTGGCCAGGCGTTCGTGCCGGCCGTCGTCCGGTCGTCGGTTTACGCGGCGGCAGCGAACGGCACGATCGCCCGCCTGGACGACGGGCAGGCAAGCTGGCGGATCAAGGCCGAGCGGCCTTTGTCGGGCGGTGTTGCGGCTGACGAGCGGATGCTCGTCGTCGGCTCGCCCAAGGGCGAAGTACTCGCTTTTGCCGTAGCCGACGGCAAGCTGCTTTGGAAGACATCGACCAACAGCGAGATCATCGCGCCGCCGGTCCTTGCCCCGGGGCTGGTCATCGTGCGCAGCGGCGACCACCGGCTGACCGCCTACGATGCCTTCGACGGCAAGCGCAAGTGGATCTACCAGCGGCCGAACCCGCCCCTTTCGCTGCGTGTCACGGCACCTCCCGTGCTGGTCGACAAATACCTCTTCGTTGGATTTCCTGGCGGCAAGCTGATCGCCTTGGGGCTCGACAACGGAGCGCCCTTGTGGGAAGGAACGGTTGCACTGCCAAAGGGAGCAACCGAACTCGACCGGATTGCCGACGTGACGAGCGTTCCTGTGATCGATGGTCGCACCGTCTGCGCGGCGGCGTATCAGGGACGTGTCGCGTGTTTCGACCTCGGTTCGGGCAACCTGATGTGGACGCGCGACATCTCCAGTGCCGCCGGGCTCGCGCTCGATAGCCGCTACGTGTTTGTGGCGGACGATAAGGGAGCTTTGCATGCCTTGGACCGGGCCAGCGGGGCAAGCATATGGAAACAGGACAAGCTCTTCCTGCGCCGGCTGACCGCGCCGCTGGTCGTCTCCGGCCTGCTGGCAGTCGCCGATGTGCAGGGGACGGTGCACTTCCTGAACCGCGAGGATGGTTCATTCGCCGCACGCGTGCGCAGCGATGGAAGTCCGGTACTGGCGGCACCGCAGCTTTCCGGAACGAGGGATGTCATTCTGCAGACGAGCGCTGGCAGCGTCCTCGCGATAGGCGTCGAGTGAAGCCCAACATCGTGCTTGTCGGCCGGCCGAACGTCGGCAAATCGACCTTGTTCAACCGCCTGACGCGTACCCGCGATGCCTTGGTGGCTGATCTGCCCGGCCTGACGCGCGACCGGCACTACGGCCATGGTCGGCTTGGCGGCAAACCCTTCCTGGTGATCGATACCGGCGGTTTCGAGCCCCTGGCGAAAGAGGGGATCAGCTACCAGATGGCACGCCAGACCGAACAGGCGATCGACGAGGCGGATGTGGTCATTCTGGTCGTCGATGGACGCAGTGGCGTCACCGCGCTCGACCAGGAGATCGCCATCCGCTTGCGCAGGTCCGGGCAACGCGTCCTGGTCGCAGTAAACAAGGCAGAAGGCATGAATGCGGCGGTCGCCGGGGCCGATTTCCACGAGTTGGGTCTGGGCGAGCCACTGGCGATTTCCGCGGCGCACGGGGCTGGTGTTGGCGGCTTGCTCGAGGCGGCGCTCGCTCCCTTCGCCCAGGCGCAGGAGGAAGCTGAGGCCGACTCAGCGATCCGGGTGGCCATTGTCGGGCGGCCGAACGTTGGCAAGAGCACGATGGTCAACGCGCTGCTCGGCGAGGAGCGAGTGATTGCCTTCGACCAGCCAGGAACGACGCGCGACTCGATCGTCATCGACTTCGAGCGCGACGGCCGCCGTTATGCGTTGATCGATACGGCCGGCTTGCGGCGCCGCGGCAAGGTTTTTGAAACAATCGAGAAGTTCTCGGTGATCAAGACTCTGCAGGCGATCGAAGGGGCCCAGGTGGTCATCCTCGTGCTCGACGCGCGGCAGGACATTGCGGATCAGGACGCGCATATCGCGGCGTTCATCCGCGAGGCGGGCCGCGCGCTGGTCGTCGCAGTCAACAAGTGGGATGAGCTTGACTCGTATCGTCGCCAGCAGATCAAGGAAACGCTGGAGAAGCAGCTCGCTTTCATCGATTTTGCTCGTTTCCACTACGTTTCTGCGCTACGCGGGCACGGTCTGGCAGCGCTCTTCCGCTCGGTCGACGCCGCCTATCGCGCCGCCACCGCCGAGCTGCCGACACCGAAGCTGACGCGCGCGCTGATCGACGCGGTTGCCCGCCAGGCGCCACCGCGCAGCGGTCAGTTTCGCCCGAAGCTGCGTTACGCACATCAGGGCGGCCGCAATCCACCGCTGATCGTCATCCACGGCAACGCTCTCGACAAGGTTCCCGAGTCGTATCGTCGCTATCTCGAGCACACTTTCCGCAGCGTTTTCGAGTTGCAGGGGACACCGCTGCGCATACAGTTCAACGTGTCGAGCAATCCCTTTGCCGGCGAGAAGCACGAGGAGCGCGGCAAGACGGAGAGGAGCGGCAAGGGAGCGACGGGTGGGCGTCCGGCGAGCGAGCAAGGCGCACGGGCGAGCACCGCTCACCCCCAGCGCAGCACGAAGCCGCGCCCACCGGGAGCGGGCGTCGCCGGCACAATGAAGTCGCCCGCGCGAACGAAGCTGCCGACGCGCAAGCCTTGACCAGCGGCACGAGCCTGCCGCTGACCC
>ERZ761603.1258-NODE-1258-length-19256-cov-738.329566_pt1 | contig 19256 bp, 20 predicted proteins | sample MGYA00511879_ERZ761603 | MGnify/ENA primary metagenome ERZ761603 (study PRJEB28899, sample SAMN02850040) | bioreactor sludge metagenome | biome: EBPR Sludge; feature: EBPR Bioreactor; material: flocular biomat | place: Australia: Thorneside Wastwater Treatment... | reverse complement strand
GTTTCCAAAATAGATACATCCAGTCGTCGAACTTGGCGTCTTTTTTTGGCGGAGGAGGAGAAACGACGACTCCCATGGTTAGCGGTCCGCAACGTGGCCGGCAACGCCCGGCGCAGCATAGACCCCGCCTCTCCGAAGCAGATCAGCCAACGGGCCAGCTGCCGCAGGCCGATTGACGATTCCTTTCACGATCTTGTCCTGAATCCAGGGGGCGTATGCCGCCGAAGAGGCCAACAGGGATAAAGGAATAGCAGGCTGCGCGAATCCCGACGCCAGCGCTCCTGCGGTTGCCGCCAGCCTTCCGGTGAGACCACTGTCGGGGTGCGAGGCCAAGATGGTTTTGGCCGGGCCTGACAGGTCCTGAAGGAACGCGTCGCCCTCCGAGAATGCGCGCTTCCCTTTCGTGATGTCTTGAGCCCTGACAGCAGAGTGGAACTGCGCCGGGTTGAATACGCCCTCGGGTGCTGCGACCGATTTGGACGCCTCCCGTGCTGCACTCAAGATTCTCCAGGCCGTGTTGATCCTCCGAAATTCGTCAGAGAATTGTGGGTTAGTCCGCTCCAAGAGGTCTTTAATTTCCGATTGGAGGGCCTTGAGGGCTTCACCCAGGTCGTTTTCAAAGGCCGACGACGACCTACTGTACCTGGACCCTTCATCCCTCAACGACCTGACCGCATCCTGAAGCAGTTCCCCCTGCAGCTGGCCGTTCGGTCCCATGCGAGAGCCCAATTCTCTGTTCACAATGTAATCGAACGCGTCGCTGTACTCTTTCGGCATCTGGGCGACGTGTTGACGCAGAAGCTGGACATTGGCGTAGAACTGCGTATCATTCAGATCAGCCGTCAAATGGGGAACCAGCTTGTTGTATGCCAATTGCGCCGTGTCTCTGAGCTGAGCAATCCCAGCGTGGCCAGGGGCCAGGGCTTTGGTGGGAAGACCTACCATCGGGCCGACAAGCTCCAGGCCCTTGTTCAAGACCATGGTGTTAAGATCGCGCTCCGCCCTGTTAAACGACGACGAAATGGCGTCGCCCAGGCCAAACAGGCTGCGAGATTTTTCTTCGACGCGTGCCGGAATGCCCCCAAGGACCTGCCCTGGCGTAAGCCGAACCCCGCCATCAAGAAGCATCCTGACGTCAGGATTGGTTGAGGCTTTGGGGCTGAGAACTCGAGCGGCACCGGCAAACGCAGCGGGGACTGCCCCCCCTACACCAGCCCCAACAGCCGTCTGTTGGCCTTTGGTGGTCCAGTAGTTTGCCTGATCCTCAGGCGATGTTACCGGAAACATCAGGCCGGAGACGGCCCCCGCCCCCGCCCCCGCTCCGACTCGGGAACCGAGGGAAGCGCCAGAGGCAGCCCTACCAAGAGCCCCAAGTACCAGATTGACCGGGCTGGCGACCTCCCCGATCATTTGGGCGGCGTCGAACCCTTCCCGGCCAGCGGCTTTCCTGGCCTGCTGGTACTCCTGCTCCTTGGCCGCTATGGCGGGGTCAATCTTGTCCCCCAGGCCCAGGGCATGAGCCCCAAGCTGGACTGCCCCAACTACGGGGTTGGCCATCCCCTGCATGACCCCTCCGATGGACGACCCCCTCAGGTTACCGTTGGGGCCGAAGGTATCCGCGATCCAGTTCCCAGCCCGTTGCAGTACGCCAGGACCGCTTGCCCCGGCTTCGTCTTCAACAACGTATCTTCCCATTATTCGCTCCAAAGGTCCTTGAGAGAAATGCCGTCAAACGGATACTTCATCTTGCGCTGCATGTCGTCCATATCGCGTCTGTTTTGGGTTATTCTGGCCATAGTCTCCCCGGCATTGCTGAGGTACTTCTGAAGAGACTCCTCAGCGGTAGGGTTCGCCAGTAGCTTCCTAGCCCTTGCGATGCTAGATCCTCTTGGCCAGCCTTCCTCGGCCTGCACCGCATGCTGGAGTTCGTGCAGTATTGACGATCCCACATCAGAAACCCCGTACCCGGTAGCGTCTATTTCCCCGCTATCGGGGTAGTAAGCCCCAGAAGGGGGAAGCCCGGCTGCCACCGATACTTTGTTTCTCCCCAGTCTTGGATATCCCTCGAACAAGGCGGGGTGTGGATACGAATCTTCTGCTGGGGCAAACGATAATCCAGACCATTTCGTGCCTTTGTCCGACAACTCTTGCATGGCCTCCACCCCTGGGAACTCAGTCAGGGTTCCTGTCGCCCTATGGATAGAACGAGGGTCAACATTGCTCGCCTTCATCTGCAGGGCCAGTTCTGCTGCTTCCTTGCTCCAGGAGGGATGCTTAGGGCCGATGAATATGCCGGCGATGGCCGGGATGCTGCCCTTGGCCAGAGCCGCCAACTTTGTAGGAATGCCTGAGCCGATCAGATCGTCTGGGGCAAACATGGGGGCCTCTAGCTGGCCAGACGCATACGGGCGATCTATGGGCGCAGACCTTTGCTCCCTCTCAAAATCGGTGAGAGGGCGCTCCATGACGCTGGTGTACTCAGGGCGGTATCCCCCTAGTCTGTTCAGGTCAATCCCGTAGAGATCGCGCAGCTTGGGCATTATTGGGTCTCCCACTTACCGTTGACCACCCGTAGAATCTGCCCGGTTTGGGTGTCGCGCAACACCTTACCCTGAGGCCACGTGGCCGGGTCAGGAAGACTGTCTAGTGAGGACTCCTGCGCCGACGCCGGTGGAGTAGGGGACGAGGGCGGGGGGTTTTCCGGCGCAGGGGGCTGCATCCCCTTATACATCCGGGAATGGTGTCCCTGGATACGCTTGACCGCTGCCTCAGTCTTGGCGATCAAGTTGGTAATCTCGTCCTTGGCCTGCTTCAGCGATTGCGCCTTGTCCAAGCTGGCCAGCTGATTTTGGAGCAGTCGGTGCTCGAACTCCGTGACCGCCCCCAGGCCGCTGGAGCCGTTATTACCTGCGGCCTTCAGCGCTTCCAGGGCGGACATGCCTGCCACATCCTTCAGACGCCCCAGCAATACCTTGGCGTTGGCTGATTCCCCGCCAGGGAAGTCAGGAAACACGCCTTGGACCCCGAACTGACCTGACAATCCTGGAGCCTTGAGAATCTGGGCAGCCAGATCGGTCAGGTTCTTCATCGACGCGATGCTGTTTTGTACCCCATGATCGTCCCTGTAGTACTGCGCCATGAACTTCTCATCGGCAGGGCCACCGGGAATGCGGCTCAGTTTCCCATCAGGGTCAAACTGCCACCCAGCAGGGGCTTTGGCCCCCTTCACTTGTTGCTTGAGGGCGGTATCAGCCCGAATTCGGTCAGTCTCCGCCTCTGTGCGCTGCATGTCCTGAATCGTCTTGGCCCTGAGAAGATTGGCGTTGTCGCGCTTCATCTCCTGCTCGGTGTCGCGGCCAAAGTCCACCCGGCGACCGTTCACCATGGCGGACATCGGCTCACCTTTGATATAGTGACCTTTGCCGACTCCGAATACTTCCACCGGACCTCTGGTGTAGTCTAACTCTGGGCCTTGCGCTTGCCCGCGGCCGTTGAACACGTACTCCGCCCCGGTGCGGGTATTCCGCAACATACCTGTGCCGGAGGGCACCGGCTGGCGAGGGTTGTCAATGGGGTTCCAGCGGGCCGGGGGCGGGGGGTCTGCGGGCAAGGCTTGGCGGAAAGCTACTTGCTCGTCCGGCCAGTAGTCCGCCATGGGAGCAGCTACTTGCTCCCCAATCAGCCCACGGTTGGGCCTCCGCATACCGGGAGCATCGCCTTCGCTTCCCAGGGCCATCAAGTCAGAAAGGGTGAGGTACATAGTTGCTCCTTACCAAGTAGAAGTGCGGGAGCGGTCCCCAGGGTTGATCCGGCCCAAGTTGCGAGCATTCTCAGCGGCCACCTTCTGGGCTGTAATCCGAGTCTGATCGTAATCGCCCAGAGCCTTCAACGCAATCCCGGCCTGACTATTGCGATCTTGGCTAGCGAGGCCCGCCTTGCCCAGATTGAACTGGTTGCGTTGACCCACGGCTTGACTCAGCCGATTGAACTCGTTGCCGTACTCCTGCGAGGCCTGCCCCTGGCCGTAGTCGGCAAGAGCCGCCAGAGTGTTGCCGGAGTTCAGCATTCCCCTGGCCGCTGCGCTGCGCTCCAGAGCCTGTTGGCCTTGGTTAAACCGGAACTTGTACGCGTTGGTGTTCGCGATCTGGTCCGGGTTGTCCATGATCTCGAGCAGTCGGCGCTCGTACGGATTGTCGTATGCCGCAGGATCAGTCGCCGGGGTCTGCCCCAACAAGCTCTGAATCTGACTCAGGTAGTTACCCCCTACGGGGACCGGTTGGCTGAGAGCAGTCGCCTGCTTCTGCTCCTCCAGCATGTTGACCAGCATGGCGGCGGGAACCGTCTGATCCACACCGTTGTAGGTACGGCGGTAGTTCCCCATGCCGTCAGGTCGCCATCCGGCAGCGGCGGCATCCCTCTCCAAGGTAGGATGCTGACGAAGGAAACTGAGTTGACCCAACTCGTCAAAGTTCCCCCCAAAGGACAGGGACGGGCGCATTCCGGTATAGATTGAGGTATCAGCAGGCATGTCTAACTCCTAGTCCAGCTCGATGGCCGCCACTTGGACGTGTTCCGGCCTGATGTGAATGATCTCGAATGATCTGCGGCGATACTTGCCGCAGCGGCGCACAACGGCTTGAGCAGCGGACAAATCCACTCTCCGCCCATACGTGTAAGTGGTGTAGTCGTCGTCAGACCAGCGGATCATGGCTTCCCCACCGATCTTGTCCCCGATAACCCGGACCCTCCCCAGAGTTTTCCAGTCTTCATTACCGTCGTCCACCTTATCGGTACGGATGACAAGCTTGATCGGCAGGCCGTCGTCTTCAACCTCGGAATCCATGATTTCGCACAGTTCCCCGGTCGTCTCGTGGAGTACCAAATCCCTGCCGGCAGCGTTCACATATCTCGAGTACTTGAAGTACGTCTCATCGTACCCTGTGGCCGTGATCGTCCCCGTCGCTGGGGTTACTGTAGCCGAAGGCACGGGGAAAGTAAAGTGGTCAGCATCGACGTAAGTGATCTGCTTCAACCCGTTGTAGGCAGTCTGCGACGCCCCTGCGATCGTCACCGGGTCACAATCGGAGTGCCCGTGACCTGTCTGAGTGACGGTAGCTACGCCCCCTGTTTGGGTAATGGTGACAGAGACAGGGGATTGAGCCGTAAGACTGGTCCACACTGCCCACGTTCCGTTGCTGGCATCAAACGCTAGGGTCATGCCGATAGTACGAAGCCCTAGGACATAGAACGAGTGGCCAGCAATGCGCACCCCATAGGCGTACACGTCAGACATTCCGTCGGAGGCCAAGATGCGGTCAACGTCAGGAGTGCTGACCTTAGCTTGCTCCAGCTCCTTCATCTTCCAGACCCCAGGCCCTTGCTGCTTGGCCTTTGACGCCCAATAGATGTTCTCGTCCAGATAGGCTACAGAATCGCCGTTGGCGCAACCAATCTGGGTGAATGCGCTAAGAACCGGCGACAGCGGAGAACCTGTAGCATTGCCGGCATTGTAGAAGTACTCAGTATTCCACTCCTTGAACGCCACCACGTAGTTCTGCGACTTGGCGAGGGCTACCCCCATCCCAGGCTCGATGGCCGCTTGGATGAAGTCCAACGCCCCCCACGTAAGCGGGTCATTCAGGGCGCTGTTATAGATGACCGCATTCTCGTCCATGACGAAGAAATATCCATCCAGGAACACAATGCCCGGCACTGTTGTCCGACCGCCCTTGATCGTGATGGTCCCCGTAGCGGGGGTGGCTGGGGTGCCCGTAACCTGATAGGTGAAATGCGTAGAGTCAGTGACGGTAATCGCAAACGTCCCGTTGTATTCGGTTTGCGCGGCCCCAGCCACCGTGACGTTGTTCCCGGTCTGCCAGTTGGTCGCAGAGGGCATGGTCACCGTTGCCGTTGATCCGGTTCGCGTAATGCTCGTCGGGGTGTGTTGGCTCCACCCAGGGTAGTCTGCGTCTGTTACTTTGGTTAGCACGTTTCCCTCCAGCGAGAAAGCGTCATAGGCTGACTTGAAGAATACCCCGTATAGGCTTTGTTCAGCGACAAACTGCATCATGTCAAACGGCTGGCCGGCGACGGTTACGGACAAGGCGTATGTCGGCATCTGCTAAAGCGCCCCGTAGTAGTACAACCGCTTGCTTGCCCCTGTTGCTGGCGACGCAGCCGGAGTCCCTGAAAGAGTGAAAAACCACTCAGCAGCAGTGAGCCAGGGATAGGTCGGATCCAAGGTTGTCTTTGCGTAGAACAGGCCGTTATACTCTGCTTGGTCGCATCCAGTAATCTCAATGTGCTGATAAGCTCCGTACAACGATGCCGATACTATTTTTGCGGACGTGCCGGTGGAGGTTAGAGTAAAGCTCGTTGTGCTGCGACGCTTTCTGACCTGTCCAACGTAGTCTGAAAACGTAGTTGGCCCTGTCCAATCAACTCCAGATGGCCACCCGCCTGGGTACGGGGACGACAAAAAAGCGTTCTTTCCATTGACGCTCATTTCAATGTATCCAGAAGGAGCAAAACCAGCCGGGTACGTATGCGTTGGGAACGAATTAAAGGTGAACGTTGCGGATACAACGTCTGGGGAATAACTGCTGTCGGAGTCCAACACGGCAACCCCAGCCAAGTTTGCTCCAATAACCTTTTCCACCCAAACTTTTGCGGCCGCAGCAGCCGATGCTGCCTCATCCCCTACCATATAGTTCGGAGATTCTGGAGAGGTAGCTGCTGCTCCACTACTGGCGCTCCCATACCAAAACCCTCTCCATCTGTCGGTTCCAGCTGGAGAAGCCGACCAATACGGGTCTCCAGGCCCAGGAGAGGTCGAGGGGTTGTTTACCATCGCATAGTACCCGCCAACCAGATCGCCGATATAGATGGGCGGGGGCATCGGGACGTAATCGAACACGTCCAGCGTATCGTCGTACACCGTAACCAAAAACCCCTGCATGCCAAGCGCACCTTGATGGTTCGCGTAGTTGTAGTTAGTAGTCACCACCCCTGGACGCTTAATTACGTCCCCCTTCTCATAGACCCCGTTGATATTGCGTCTATCCCGGTCCATGTTGGATATGCGGGTCAGAAGGGTGGGCGGCAGGGGAACTCTCACGTCACCACCCACGCCTCTTTGGGGGTCTTGATCATCACAGGACCCCCGATGGAACTCGACAGGGAATAGACGCCCCTGGAGGCCGTGAAGTTCAGCCCCGCATATATTGGGGACAGAGCCTGCGGAGAACCGGCAGCGAAGGGCGACGGGGTGCTCTGGTACACGTCGTCGTCAATGACCGTCAGCACCGCATCGCGAATCCCGACAATGAGCTGACTGTCGCCAGCAGCGATGTTGCCCAAGCTCGAATTCCCTGGCCGCTTGATCACCCCGAAATTCTCCCCGGTGGGCTCATTAATGCCGTTTATGACTCGGGGGCCGCTGGTTCTATCGTCCTTGGACGTGGAGAGGTCAGTACCCAGAAACTCGCGGCCCACGTCAGTACCCCCCTATGAACGCTGCCAACGTCGAGCCGCTGCCGTTGGTCAGGGCAGGATCAAACTCGGAAATGGCTGGGCGGGTATTCCTTGATTGGATATCCCCCAACTCGTCCTTTGCCGTCTGGACCACTGCCTCTGGCGGGGTCAGCTTGAACTCTGACGCCAACTCCACCGCAAGTTGATAACGCATCCATTTGGCATAGCCGGGAGGATAGGCAATGGAGGAACTCAGGGACGCCAAGGCTGCGAACTGGTCATTCAGACTGAGGGTCATCGTTACCGCTGTTTGCGGCACCGGCCATAGCTTGATCTCCCCGGCAGGGTACTTGGGCTCGTAGTACAGGAAGCAGGGGATGATAGATTGGGTGCTCTTGGACGCGATGTCCATCCACTCGTCGCGGGTCAGGGTCGTCCTCAGCGGGTAGTCGGTCCCCTGGTACGTGATGTACCCGTACTCGACGCAAACCGGGCGGTTGGCCGTCAACTCAGGGGCGACCGATGCTGCGCTGATGGCGTAAGTCTGCTTGGCAGGAGTCAGGTTAAACGTCTGAATGCTGTTGGAGTAGATCGTCAGTCCCTTGTTGTTGCAGGAGTCGAGCAGGTCGTTCAGCACTACCAAAGCGTCATTCTGCTCGTCAGCAGTCGGGGTTTCGCCAGATGCGACGGCCCCCAACAACCTCATTGAGCTAGTAATCAACTGCAGGGCGGTGATAGTCATGTTACGGGTCCATGCCGCTGCCGGCGACGAAGATGCTGTTCATCAGCGCAGCGCTCCAGCCGAGAGTTGTACGCGCCTGATTGACCTTTGGAGATGACCGAGCTATGGCTTGGCTCATTCCGAGATACAAGCCAATTGCCGGGGTTGGCGGGGACGCAATGAGGGCTTTCAGCTCGTTCAGTCTGGTTTGGCCGATAGCAAGAGCACCGGCGTGCAGCTGATGGGCCGTCAGCACGATTGACGATGGGTCGGCAACCGCTTCTGCTGGAGGCATATCCGCGCCGGTGAAGACCGTAATTCTTGCCCCTTCCATGATGTACTTGGGGTCAGGTATGGCATTGGCTTGCGTTTTACCGGCAGCAGTATTGTCAAATTTAGCAATAGGCATCATTATGCTCCATATTCCACTGATGCTTTTCTAAACACCAGAATTACTGAATCCGTTGTGGCTCCAAGATACATGACTCCAGAAAAAGGAACATCCACAGAGGTATCCTGCACTGTAGTTAAGTAATCTGAGGAGTTCATAGCAGTAGTACTAGAGTGAGCACGGCTCACATTTCCAGATACCTTCGAGTATTTAGCGGTAGTGCCTTGATTCTGAGCCCAAGATTCATAGTCTGCAACACATCCTGAGGTCGTACCCGAACTAGCACCGATGGTATTAGCACCAAACTTTATTCGAACTCCTTTGGTAGTTGCACTATTTGTTTGCCTAAATGCAAATATTGCCCTAAATATTCCATTAGGACCCATACTTCCGCCTGGAACTACTCCAGAGCAGGCAACCACTTCTGAAAGAGTCTGGGTAATCCTTCCGGCAGCCAAGTTAGGATGCGGAGTAGGAGAGGTAACAAATGTAGGTTGACCGCTTCCAGAATATGTTTGCTGGAAAATTTCCCCGTTGGTGTCGTCCGACATTTCACACCAGAACAATCCGCCCGCAACCAAACCTCCAGCACCGGCTGGAAGATAGCAATAGCAATTCCGAGTAAAAGCGGCTGCATGCTGCAATGGCGCAGCGGCACTCAGCGTGAAAACCCCACGAGTTCCAGTAAAATTCAGACCATTACTTCCGCCATCCCCGGGAGGAAGCCAAAACGGGATGCCGGATTGAAAGAGTACATAGCTCTCGCTGGGCTTGCGGAGATTCGTCTCGCCGTCGTATGCATCCGCCGGATTCATCCACGAAGCGAATCCGGTAGAGATCAGACTTACGGCGTAATCGCGATCCACAGTCACGATGGACCCAGGAGTAAGCGGCAGTCCATAAACGTCGGACCTACCGCTTCGCAAAATGAGTACTTGAACAGAGGCCATTGCTTTCCCCATTGGGCGGGTTGTTAGCCCGCCCAGGTCACGTTACTGATACAGCCAAGCGATCGGACCCACGTCGGCGGTGAAGGTCGTCGGCGGAGTGAACGACGCAGGGACCGTTCCAAAGGTGCCAGCGGCGCTCTGCGTCATCGTGTTGCTTCCATTCGCCGCAGCCTGACGCCGAGTTGTCGCCGTCGTGCCGTTGCACTGCACAGCCACGAAATACCGACCAGGCTGCAGGATTGGCGACTGCAGTAATGCGATGTTCTGGAACGCATTGGCGCCGGCTGACAGGACGCCAGCAACGGCGCTGTTGGTGATCAGAACTCCGTTCGTGTCGTACAGAGCAACCATCAGGTTGTCGGTGCCGACCGTGGCGCCGTTGAGAACGCCGATGCCGGTCCATTGCGCGAGATGCGGGACGAAGATTTCCGAGCGGTACCACGTGCCGGCGACATGCACCGCCGAAGTGCCGAGCGATGCGAATCCCAGGATCGGGACGTTGGGCAGGATGCGCGGACCTTGAGGGGATGCAGGGGCACCAACCCCTGACGACTGGATCGTGACATTGTTACCGCCGAACACGCCAACTTGGATTTGGCTGAAAGACTTGGACGGGAACGAGCGCGCCACTGCGCCGGAAGCAGCAGCGGCCCAACCTTGAGCGATGAGAGCGGACTCCGTGTCGTCCGGGAACTCCACGGTAGCGCCAGAAGCAAATCCGCCATATGCGCGGGAAAGAACAACAGCCATGTGTTTCTCCTTGAAAGTGGAACGAGTCAGACGCTGTAGTACTTGACGGCCAGCTCGGGGTACGTCGCCGCCCAGCCAAACAGGATATCCAAACGCATGATGCTGTCGTCGTTCGTGCCGTCGTAGAACTCCGTCACCTTGATGGTGAACCCCTCATACGTCTCTTGGGCCACGTCGATGACGCCCTTGCCGCCTGGGGGTGACCACATCGGGACCGTAGCCAGCGTGAAGGCGTCGCGATGGTAGGCGACGTTGGCCTGGAACGCCGTGTTGACCGTACCGACGATCACGAACGGTTGGCCTGTGGTCGGGCTGGCCGTAACGTTCTGGAACGGCCCCGAGGTGACGATGGCCGGACTGATCGGCAAGGTAGTGGCTCCAGACGCAACGTCGGCGGTGAGGACGAAGTTGGCCAGGACGCCGGTGCTGACGCGAGTCTGAGGGTTGACCGCGTACACGCCGGGAAGCGTAATGCTTGCGCCCTTGTATAACGTGCCGCCGCCGGTGGCTGCGACCGTGATGCTAGAGCCGGTCTGGCCCGCGCCGTTGATGTTGCTGGCCGTAGCAGCCGAGGCAGGTTGCGTGGAGACGTTCTGGCTCATGCCGAAGGCCAGGCCGAGGGAATCCACCATGAGGCCGGAACCGTACTGCTTGCTGATCTTGTCGCCGGCGTTGAACAGTCCTGCCAGACCCTGAATGGCCGCACCGTTCATACCTGGCCCCATGGTCATATAGCGCCGCTTGTCGCGCGGAGCACCCATCTCGTCCAGGCGGCGGTTGCAGTCAGTGAAGGCGGCGAGAGCCAGCGCCTGCGTAGTCGGAAGCGTGCCGGCACCGTTGAGGCAGTTGAACGTAGCGGTGCGAGCCAGATCCAGGCCTTGGCGGTCGATCTCGACGGCGATGGAGGCCAGAGCAGCTTCCAGCTTGCGCTCCAGCTTGGTGAGGCTCAGCGTGCGCTCGATGGACGTGAAGTTCAGGTCGCAGCCGCCCTGCGTGAGCGTCAGCGGGACCGTACTTTCCACGGTCGCCTGGGGCACGGCCACGCGGCCAGCCCGGTACGTGTAACGCGGCGGCTTCTTGATGTTGATGGTCTGGCCGGGGGCGTACCCGCGAGTCATGTTGCCGGTGAATTCGTCGGTCCAGTCGCGGTTGACGTTCTTGCTGAAGTCCAGCATGTTGGTGAGGATCGCCAGGGATTCCTTGGCGACGATACTGCAGGTAACGAGGGTGTTGCTCATTTAGGTTTCCTCATGAAGGGTTAGCGAGCCCAACTGGCTCCTTGTTTGGTTCGAGCCGCGATGTACTGCTCCATAGTGGCGGAGCCTAGATCGCGGATGGAAGTGTGGGACGATCTTGGCGGCGTGGGAGGTGGCGGCGGATTCTTGGCCCCCGAAACGACCTTGGGAGCGTCCAGGACTGCCTCGATCTTGCCGATTTCTCGGGCAGCGGCCAGGGGAGAGAGCCGATTCAACCTGCCCACCAACTCAGGGCTTTTCGCCAAGTGATACGCGATTTCCGGGCCACGCTCGGAAGTCAGGATAGCATCGGTGACCGACGGGGAGATTGTGGTGCTGGAATTGCCCAAGACTTCATCATAATCAGAAATGTTGGCCCTCGCCGCCTGTTGGCGACCAGCCCACGATTGGGCGATTTCAAGGGCGGTACGTTCTGCTTCGCTGCGGGTTTGAGCTTCCTGTTGGCTGCGCTGGAACTCCTGAACAGCCGCCCTGGCCTTCCAGTCCGTGAGATCGGCGATGTAGGACTCATAGTCCTGGTAATCGGCAATCTTCGGCATCTGCTGGTCTTGGGGCTGCTGCGCTTGGGGGCGCTGTTGGGGGGATTGTCCCCCTTCGGCGATTCCCCGCCAATAGGCAGCTTCTCGCTCCGCTTCGTGCTTGGCGCGAGTGATTTCGTTGATGCGCTCCTGTGCGGAACGACGGCGAGCTGCGGCCTGATCTACGGGCTCAGGTTGCTGCGCAATCTCCTCAACTTCGGGAGTCTGCTCGACAACTTCGACTTCTTCAGCAGGTTGCTCGATGACTTCTTGGACTTCGTTTTCTTCTGGCATGGTTATCTCCACGAGGGCCTATTGCGCCTGAGTTCCCTGCCGGCCAGCAGGAGGGGCAGAATCGTTCTTCGCAGTGTCGCTGGACACCGTACTTGCTAGTTGTGGGGGCGGTTCCATGCTCTTCAGGAGCAGGGCGATCATCCCCTTCAATTCTTCAATGTCGCGCTGAGTCTGATTCTTCTCAGCCGCGATAGCTTGATCGCTCTCAGCCTTGATCTGGGCTACGGCCACCCCAGATTGCGCCTCTTGCAGCGCCTGTTCGAGCTGCTTGATATATTCCGTGGCCTGAGACATCATCTCCCGAACTTGCGGGGGAATCTGTTGTTGCTCCTCGCCTTCGGTCGTCCTGAACTCAGGCGGGATGGTCTTGAGGATACGGTCAGAGATGTTCGCAGCCCCCGGCCAGTCCATGGCCTTAACCACTTCGTCGCCCGCAACGTCCATCAGCTTCGGCCACGTGCCCGCCATCTCCATCATGGCTGCCCTGGCCTCTTCCCGCAACGAGGAGTAGCTTGGGCCGGCCTGGACGATGACGGAGTATTTGCCTACAGTGACGTCGTTGAGAATCTGCTGAACCGCCTCCACGGTACCGTCTGGACTCTCCACCAGTTGGGGGATCTTTGGTTTGGAGTTGATCGGAGCATGACTAATCGAATCATCTCTGCCGATGATCTGGACAATCCGCTCCCCGGAATACACCTTGGGGATCATGTCGATCAGGCACTGGCCCGCGTGCCTCACCGTGCGGTGGAGGTTGTCAGTGTAATGGAAGTTGGACAGATCGCTCTGCTGCTTGCGGGAACCGATGGCCACACCGCTGGTTTCGTTGCCCCGTGCTCCCAGGCTCGCGTCATAGATGCCCGTGACCGCCTTGATCTCGTCAGAGGCGTGCATGGCCATCTGCAGGACGCCTTGGGGTACGTCGGCCATGGGTTGGCGCGAGGGAGGTGGCGCAAGTATTCCGTTAATCGCCTTGGGCTTGTACTCCAAGTACGAGAACGACCGAATGTTAGCCTGTCTCCACTGCTCTTCGTGGCCCGCAAACTGCCCTTCAGCACCGATGTACGGGGTCTTGGGACGCATGCTGACTTCTTCAGTGGCCGAAGTCATCCAGAAGTTGTACATGCGAGCCGAGTCTTTGGAGTCGCGGATGATGCCCGAGTACGTTACCTCGCCCTCAATGTCGACCTCGGAGCCGATGACCATGAATACAGGGATGTAGTGGCAGGGTATCTCCGTCTCTTCCAGCACATCCTTGAATTCGGCCAGAGAGAATACGGATGACCTCGACCCTGACACCTTAGTCTCTCTCCCCGCCAACTTCCGCCACATGACCTTGCGCTTGTAGGAGGGACGACGCTTGAGGATGGTCACTCCGAACGGCAGCTCGATCAAGTCGCTCTTGAACCCAGACTCGCCGTTGGAAAGTTGGATCAGCTCGTCCGCTTTACGCTCGATGCTGTAGTATTCGACAATGACGATGTCGTCTTCAGTTTCTACCTGCTCGTTGGAAAGCTCGGCGTTCGGGTACTCCTTCTTGAACTCAGACCGGGCCATCGACGACTCGATGAAGCACCAATTCATGTCGCTGGCGTCGGGCTGCTTGGACGACGGGTCAATCCTGACCGCTAACGGGTTGCGGATGCGGTCGAACTTGATAACCTGGTCGAACGACGTCTCGCTCTCGTAGTCGGTGATGAATCGGAAAAACCCAAACCCAGCTGACGCTGCGCCCTGAACGGCAGTGTCGTAGCAGATATCAGCCTTGCTGACGTACTCAATGCTCCTGGCCATCCCCTCCAAGATCAAGGCCACTTCCTTGCTGGCCCCGTCGTTGGCTGGATGAACATGAATGGCCGGGCGGTTCTGGCGCTGGTCGTTGACAACTTGCCGCAGGAACGCCTGGTGTTTGTTGATCGTCAGGCACGGGCGCTGCTCGGCTTCTCGCATTCTCTTGGCGTCAGCCGGCCACTGATCCCCTTTAAGGAACTCCAGGTCATCCTTGGCTTCCTTGCGATTCTCCCGACCAGCCGTTTCCGCGGCTTTGAACCGCTCATTGGCCAGGTCAAGGATGTCGTCTTTATTGGCCATCACCGGCCCCCCATAAATCTTTCAATGCGATTCCTCCAGCAGTGCCGGTGAATATCGCGGCGGCGAGACGTGGATCAATGCGCCCCAGCAAGTCGCTCTTGCCCAAATTGGCGGGGTCAAAGGCGGCAAACGGGGAACGGAGGTTCTGAGGAGGAACGACGTGGCTAAGGGAACCAATGTGCTCATAATCATTCTGGTACGGGATGTGAGAATGCTTACTAAAGATTTCACTGCGGCCCCCTAGCACTTGTTTCCTTCTGGCCTGCTCTGGCAACAGCTCCGCCACTTCCGTGTCCGCCATGGGCTGCTTATAAGGCATGTATGGCCTATCATTCTTGAACAGGACAGGATAAGTAGCCCCAACCGGACCGTCATACTCATTCGCCTGATCTAGCCCGTAAAATCTTTCCTCAGCCGCTCTTTTGGTCCCGACATGCGTCCCCAGGAAATCAGCAGGGACACCCCCTCGCTCCTCGATCATGTAATCCATGGGGGTCTTGGACTTCAGAGGGTCGAGGGACCTAATCTCGTCTTCAGCCTGGCTGTAATGGTATCCCTTCCCCTTGAACCCCATTGCTTCGGCACGTTCCTGCGCAGTGTTGTCCGGTCGCAGGCCGAGGCCGCCTTCACTGACAGGCTTCGCCGCGTTGCGTTGGGCGGTGACGAATGCTTGAGCCCTCGACACCGGGTTATGGCCCAGCCGTTTGGCTGCAGCGATAGACTTCAGCGAGCCCAAAGCGCCACCAAGGCCAGCCAGCTTCGATAGAGCGCCTTGTGGCAAGAAATCCTCGATCGGAACATGGCCCAAACCGGGCTCCGGAAGACCGGAACGAATGTCCCAGGGCTCTGGCTCTTTGGCCAGCTTCCTAAGATCAACCCCGTAAAGGTCAGACAGCTTCGGCATCAGTGAAGATTTCTATACGTGCGCTGGGGGCGGAACATCAAGTGAGGCTCAGACTGAATGGTAACGAATCCGAATCCTTCGTACCAGTCGATCAACCGTTCTTGATCCTTGTCGCATTCCGCATGAACATGGATCAACAGTCCAACGTTGGCGGAATCTGCCCGGTCGCAAGCCTGTTGCATGGCCTTCGTGCCCCAGCCCTGGCCCCGATTTTCCGGGGGAACGTACACATTGCTGACTTCCCACACGAGATTCTGCATGTTCTTGGGCACCGCCAAAGTGACCCCGACGGCCAAAGTGGCCGGCCCAACCCCGATGGTGTTTTTCCCGTTCATGACATCCACGCGAAACCTCCCAGATGTTGGATTGCTCGATCTTCTTCCTCTTTGGGGGCTGGCTTCACCTTGAAGTACTCCGATCTCGTCATGACGATGTACCGCATACAATCCATCAGGTGGTCGTTGATCTTGACGACTTGTCCCTTATCGTCTCTGCGGTACAGACGGAATTCCCCCTTCCAGTTACTGAGGCTTGAGAACACCTTCATCTTGCCGTACGACAGCCTCTGCCAGACGGCGTAAATCCCAGCCTCTTTGGCGTTGTTGGCATTCATCAGATCCAGCCCGAGATCCTCGTACTGCTGTTTCAGCTGTTCGCCGTCGCGCTGGGATCTGCCCCGTGCAGCCGGGTCAATACAACCGGGAATCCATTTCCCACGACCCCGGATGGACTCAGCATGGACGGACGGCTCTGCTTGCCCCCGGTAATGCTCGCTGTAAAGGTAAATGATGTCCGATTCCAGGTCGTGGGCACCCCACAAAGCGGCAGTCCTGCTCCAGCCCACGTCGAGGGCGTACCCACGCGGCCAATGGTCTGGGATGGCAAAATCTGGAACAATGATGTCGCTTTCCGGGACCGGGTAAATGGCCCCAGCACCCAGCTGCGGGATCCCCTTGGTTCTGGAGTCCCTCTGGAACGGAGGAATCGAATCCCAGAGCTGTTGCTTCGCTGCCGGGCTCAGGTGAGGAACATCGTCCCAGCTGGCTGAAACGACAAACTTAGACTGAGATTCGTCGGCCTCACCGTCTTCCGATTCCGTGCCCTTCGGAAGTATGGATAGGACCACTTCCGACATCCCCATGAGCGGGGTAAACGTCAACATGACCATCCCGTTGTTGGTCATGGTCCTCATCAAGCATTCCGTGTACACATCCATGGGCGGTTCTTCATCCAGAAGAATCACGTCCTGTTCTGTTCCTTGGAATGCCTCGCGCCGTTGATCGTAGGACTTAAACGTAAGCCTCGAATTGCCCCCGGAAATATGCTTGACGGACACGATCTCAACAGCATCGGCGATCCCGGCCTTGTTGAGCACCTTATTGATACAGGTCTTAGGGATCAGGCCAGTTCCGAAACTGCCAACAGGCCCCAGAATCTTTTCCTGGAGAATGTCGCGGACCGTTTTGCCGGTATCGCCGGCTGCCCAGGCTTTGATGGGGCGGTTGAATCTTCTGCCAGTCCACCAAGAGGGGTATTGACCCGTCAAATGAAGGACTAATTCATAGCCGCCGACGCCCTCCGTCTTTCCGATCCGGTTAGCGGCCATCATCATCCGTTCCCGATACACGGAACCGGCTTCGAAGAATTGCGTATGCTTCGGGTACAACTCGCGCCGCAGAGGACCAGTATCGGGGTAATACGTGGAAATCTTGTTTTCCCGCATCCTCCGATTCTTCTCTGCTATGGCAGCGGCGAGGACCTCTTTAGCGATTTGCAATTGTCGTTCCTCTCGTTCTTGTGGGGTGAGGACCGGAGAGGTCAGGCACGGTCGGAAGTTCTGGGGCTACTTGCAGGGCCGGGGCGGGCTCTTTCGGGGGCTCGGGGCTGGTTTCGGGGGCATTGGCGATTTTTTCATTGGCGTACTCCAGGGGCAAAGCCCCAATGTTAGTTCTGATGAACTGGTCGAGCTGCTCCTGGGAATACGTCGAGAAGTCTTCCGACCCTACGTTGACGTTCACGGCAACCCCAGGGGATTTCTTCGGCACCACGTACTCCAGGATCTTCATCGCAATGGCCGGGAAGAACTGCTTCACCCCTACCTGATTCCCTTGCGCGTCGACCGCCGGGACGTCTTCCTCGCCCATGACCATGGGAAACAGCCTCATGATCTGGGCTTTGACCCATTTCTCGTTCAGGAAATCGATCGAGTCGATGTCGTTCTGCACTTCCATGACCGCCCGGCGAATGTCTGTCCTGGCCAAGAACTTGTTTCCTTGGCTTCGAGTAATTTTCAGACTCTCGATGGTCTTTGCCAGGGAATACCCGGACTCGACATAGGCCATCACGAACGCCCTTTCGTCGTCTCTCAGGCATTCCATGGCGGTCTTAGGTTGTTCAACGAGATGCAATTTCCGCCCCCCTCTTTTCTGCGAAGCCCTGGATCATGGCCTCGACGTCATCAGGAAGACTCGTTTTATTAAACCTGCCCCTGACCTGGGTGATGAGGGGCCGATTGGGATCAGAAGCGTCTATCTCGACAGTGGCGACAGGCTTCCCGTTCTTACCGCGCAAAGAATAGACTTCAGCCTTGCCGGATTGTATGCCCGCTGCCAGGGCCGGCCCCAGCCCTTTTGCCAGGGGAGTGAGTTTCGTGAACACCCCGGAGCCTATCAGGTCATCAGGAGAGAACATAGGGGCTTCAAGGCGTCCCGACGCGTATTCCCGATCAACCGGCGCTGCCCTCTGTTCCTCTTCCAGGGGCGTCAGGGGCCGTTCCATGACACTGGTATACTCAGGCCGGTATTCCCCCAGCCTGTTCAGGTCGACGCCGTAGAGGTCAGCTAACTTAGGCATGTTTGGTCCGGCCCCGAATCCAGGGGCGTGCGGCAGGGGAGGGGGCTACCGGACACCGGCAGGGGGAGAGTGAACCCCTGTAGTAGACCGGGGCCGGACCAAACATGTCTAAGCCCGCAGGGCAGCCCGCAGGGGGGCCGCCGTTTGTTTGGTTTTGGCCTTGGAATCGCCTTCGAACTTGGCCAAGACCATCAGTTGCTTAACCAATGCCTCTCTCCTTTCCAGTTCCAGGCCCTCTTGCCGAAGGCGATAATTGAGAATGATAGTCCTCGCCAATATGGCGCTATCGTCATAGCCAGACGGAAGGGGAAGATCCCAGAACCTTTTCATAATCATGATTCCTCATGATCATATTATACCACAGGGGGCCGAAACTGTCAATTGGGGACAGAAGATGAATCGAGGGGCCGAAGACGTTTGCTCCCTTCTCCCTCCAGGCCGTGTGATCAACAGAACTGGGGTGTTTTCTCTTGCCCGAAGACGTTTGCCTTCGATTCCGATAGGGCCATCCGATATAGATGAATGTCCTTCGAGGAAAGATGCGGGGCGGGCTCAGAGCGACGAAAGACATGGAAACGTGAATGTAGGTCAAACTTTTCAAGGTGTACCCCCACCCCTATATATTTCCCCGTCATATTTCCCCGTCATATTTCCCCGTCATACGTCCCCGTCATATTTCCCCATCATATTTCCCCGTCATACGTCCCCGTCATACGCCGTTCGTCGTGGTGCAACATGTTACCGCCATGTAACCCATGTTACCGTCATGCAACCCATGTTACCGTCATGCAACCCATGTTGCCGTCATGTAACCCATGTTACCGTCATGCATCAACCGCCGTCCCACGTGAAACAGATGTGTAGGGCCTGGGCCATGTTACCAGCCAGCGGGCCTCCGGACGCTCGCCGTGTTTATCATGGGCCGGGGCCGGGCGGGCCGGGGGCCGGGGCCGGGCCGCGAGCCCGACGGCGGGGCCGGACGATACCGTCGCGGGGTATCGACGCGGGGAGATCGGAAGAGCACACGTCTGAACTCCAGTCACCTTGTAATCTCG
>ERZ761603.1256-NODE-1256-length-19269-cov-44.234152_pt1 | contig 19269 bp, 17 predicted proteins | sample MGYA00511879_ERZ761603 | MGnify/ENA primary metagenome ERZ761603 (study PRJEB28899, sample SAMN02850040) | bioreactor sludge metagenome | biome: EBPR Sludge; feature: EBPR Bioreactor; material: flocular biomat | place: Australia: Thorneside Wastwater Treatment... | reverse complement strand
CCACACCCGCAGGGTCGCCTGACAGGCGCCAGCGCGGCTTGCTACCGCCGATAACACGTGCGAAGATTGCCTCCTTCCGGTTCCGGGCTGGCCCACTTTTTCCGACACCACATGCATCCACACCAACACGGCATAAACATCGAGGCGCTGCTGGCGCACGTGCCGCTGTTCAATGAACTGGAGTCCGACGAAATTGCCCGCCTCGCCCGCGGCTCGCGTGAAGTCACCGCCGCACGCGGTGACATCCTCTTCCACAAGGGTGACACGCCGACCGGCTTCTATCTGATCGTCTATGGTCAGGTAAAGCTGGCATTCACCTCCCCGCAGGGCGGTGAAAAGGTGGTCGATATCGTCGGACAGGGTCAGACTTTCGGGGAAGCCGTGATGTTCATGGACAAGCCCTTCATGGTCTACGCGCAGGCCCTCGCCGACTCCTTGCTGTTGCACATCTCCAAGACGGCAATCCTCGAGGAGCTCGACAGTGATCCGAAGCTTGGTCGAAAGATGATCGCCGGTCTGTCGATGCGTCTGCACCACCTGATCAATGACGTCGAGTCGTACTCCCTGCATTCGGGTCGACAGCGCATCATCGGCTACCTGCTGCGCGAATATCCGACCAACGGCGAGAAGTCGGTCACCGTCACGCTACCGACCAACAAGGGCGTCATCGCTTCGCGCCTCAACCTCACCCAGGAGCATTTCTCGCGCATACTGCATGAACTCTCCGAAAAAGCGCTGATCATGGTCGAGGGACGGAAAATCCATATCGCCGATGTCGAGAAACTGCGCAGCCATGATCAATGAAATCAGCAGCACCCATACCAACCGAGAGGAGACCCCAAGCATGGCACTGGAAACCGAGATCAAGCTGAGCCTGCCGGCTACAGCCGCACGCCGGCTGCCGGCCCACCGGCTGCTGGCTGAAAGCAAGCCGCTGCGACAAAAACTGGTCAATACGTACTACGACACGCCGGAACTGAGTCTTCAGCGCAGGCGCCTCGCCGTACGCTACCGCCAGAAAGGCTCCGAATGGCTGCTGACCGTCAAGAGTGATGCCCCCTCACCCGGCGGTCTGGCACAACGCAGCGAATGGGAGGTGCCCGGGCAACCGGGCGAGTTCGACTTTTCGCATGTGGACAATCCGAAACTGCGCCGTTTCCTGGAAACCGCCACTCCCCAACTGGCGCCGGTATTCACCACAGACTTCACGCGCAGCTACTGGGTGTTGTCGCCCCAGGAGGGGACGCGCATCGAGGTCGCACTGGACCGCGGGACGATTATCGCTGGTGGGCGCAAGGAGACCATCTGCGAGGTGGAACTCGAGTTGCTCGAGGGAGACGTGGCGGATCTGTTTGGCACGGCGCTGGCCCTGCAGGCCGACCTGCCGCTTCACCCGGAGGGCGCCAGCAAGGCCGAGCGTGGCTATCGACTGGCGGCTGAAACCGCGCTGTCTCCCGCCAAAGCGGGGGACGTGCCATTGCAGATCGGTATGAGCAGCGTCGGGGTATTCCGCAGTACCGCCTTCTCCTGCCTGTCGCAACTGCAAGGCAACGAGCGCGGCGTGCGGGAAACCGATGCCCCCGAATTCATCCACCAGGCGCGCGTGGCGATTCGCCGCCTGCGCTCGGCCATCCGGCTGTGGCGCCCGCTGCTGCCCGAGGAGTACGTCAGCAACTTCGACCCGCGCTGGCGCACACTGGCCAATCAGCTCGGCGACACCCGCAACTGGGATGTTTTCATCACCGAAATTCTGCCCCCGATCGTCAAGGCATTCCCCGATCACGCCGATGTGCAGCGACTGTCCAGCGAGGCGAAAAGCCAGTTGGTGGCCTGCCGCAAAGCAGCCCAGGCGGCCATGACCGCAGCCACCTACTCGCAACTGCTGCTCGAGTTCACCGCCGCGACGGTCGCCCTGCAGGAAAGCAGGAAACCGCCGCTAGCCGCTTTTGCACCCCGTTCGCTGAACAAGCGCGCCAAACGCGTCGCCGCACTGGCCAGCGAAACCAGGGATTCACACCCGGAAGCGCGGCATGCCCTGCGCGTCGCGCTGAAGCGCCTGCGCTACGCGATCGAGTTTTTCGCTCCCCTGTTCCCGGCCAAGCGTCTGCAGCGCTATCACCAGAGCGCCGCCGGCCTGCTCGACCTGCTCGGGCGGATGAACGACACCACGGTAGCCGAACAGCTTGCCGTGCAGGCCCTCCCCGGCCACCATAGCGACCTCGTACGGGCCTGGCTGACTGGCCGCAACGACCTCATGCTGGGTCAGCTCGAACCGCTGCTGGGCGAGTTTCTCAGCCATCAGGCGCCCTGGGAGCATCCCTGAGCGGAGGGCACGTCGCCTGGCCTGACCGGCAGGCCACCGCCCGGCATCGCCCCAGCCAGACCACGCCCGCTGAGCGGCCCACCGGATCACGGCACTCCGGCTGTCGGCAGGCACGGTGCGGCGTTGCCTGGTGCCGCTTCCTGTTAACCGTGCTGGGAGCGCTGTGCACTACCCAGCCGGCGGCAGTTGCGGCAGAACTGCCGGCCACCGTCGCCCACGCTCTCGAGGAAGCCGGCATTGCGCCGCGCTCGGTGGGCATGGTCGTGCAGGCAATCGATGGCGGACCGGCGCTGCTCAGCCATAACGCGCGGCAAGCGCTGAACCCGGCCTCGACGATGAAGCTGCTCACCACCTACGCCGCCCTCGAGTTGCTCGGCCCGGCGCATACCTGGAATACGGAGGCACTGGTCGATAGCCCGCCGGCCGATGGTCGGCTGGCAGGCAACCTGTACCTGCGTGGCAGCGGCGACCCCAAGCTCGGTCTCGAACAGTTCTGGCTATTGTTGCGCCAAATCCGCGCCCGCGGGGTGAGCGAGATCAATGGCGACCTGATCCTCGATCGCAGTGCCTTCGCGCTCCCTGCCCACGATCCGGGCGAATTCGACAAGCAGCCCTTACGGCCGTACAACGCCGGACCGGACGCCCTGCTGGTAAACCTCAAGAGCATCCGCCTGACGTTGCAGCCAGACCCCGCCGGCAAGGCGGTCAAGGTGTTCGCCGAAACACCGAGCGATGGCTTGCGCATCGCCAATCGCCTGAACCTCGGACGGGAAGCCTGTGGCGACTGGCGCGAACAAATCAGGACGACCGTCGCCGGCCAGACCATCGAACTCAGCGGCAGTTTCCCGGCAACCTGCGGCGAGAAGGCGCTGCACCTCGCTCCCTGGCCTGCCGACAACCAGGTGGAAAGTCTGTTCCGTGCGCTGTGGCGGGAACTGGGCGGCAGTCTGCGCGGCGGCGTGCGCCAAGGCCGAACACCGGCAGGCGCCGGCCTGCTGGCCATCCAGGAGTCCCCCGCCCTGGGCGAGGTCGTCCGCGAAATCAACAAGTACAGCAACAACGTGATGGCCCGCCAGCTTTTCCTCAGCCTCGACGTCGAACGTCCGGCAACGGCCGAAGGCGCACGCCGGCAAATCGCCGGCTGGCTACAGGCCAAAAACCTCGCAATGCCCGAACTGGTGGTGGACAACGGCTCCGGCCTGTCGCGCAGCGAACGCATCTCGGCCGAGAGCCTGGCACAGTTGCTGCGCGCCGCCTGGCAAAGCCCGGTGATGCCCGAACTGATGGCCTCGCTGCCGCTCGCCGGGATGGACGGCACCTTGCGCAAACGCCTGAACGGAGGTGCGGTGAGCGGGCGAGCGCACGTCAAGACCGGCTACCTCGAAGGGGTGCGGGCGATAGCCGGCTATGTGCTGGACAACAGTGGCAAGCGCTGGATCGTCGTCTGTCTGATCAACGACCCCAAAGCGAGACTCGGCAAGCCGGCAATCGATGCTCTGCTGCTCTGGGTGACGCAACGCTGAGTCCCGACGCGGCGGCACTTGTCGGTCACCGCACGCGCTCGGACCGGACTCCAGAGCCAATCGAGCCGCGCTTCGGTGGCCGTACTCGACGGGCAGGGCATGATCCTCAGCGTCAGCCGGGGATGGCGGGTCTTTGCCGAAAGCAATGGTGGGAGCGCTGCGCTGGTGGCGTGGGTCGGCATCGACTACCTGGCAGCGGTGCGACAGCCGGCCACCACTGACGTACTGGCCGCCGCCGCCCTGCAGGGCCTCGAAGAGTTGCTGTGCGGGCAGCAGACGCGCTTCGCTCTCGAGTACCCTTGCCATTCTCCCGAATGCGAACGCTGGTTCGAGTTCGCCGCTGCGCCGCTGCCGGATCTGGTCAAGGGGGTGGTCATCACCCATCGCGACATCAGTCCACGCCAGCTGGCGCAGTATCCCCCTGGCGAGCGCTCCGTCGCCCCCGATCGCCGACAGCCCGATCTGAGCGCGGTGTTGAACAGCCTGTCGTCGATGATCGGCTACCGGGACCGCAGGTTGCGCAACCGCTTCGCCAATCACGCCTATTGCGACTGGTTCGGCATCGATCCGGCGACCATCCCCGGCAAGCACATCCGGGAAGTGATCGGAGAGGAACGCTATCGCCTCAACCTGCCCTACATCAGGGCGGTCCTGCGCGGCAGCGCGCAGCAGTTCGAGCACGCCATCCCTGCACCGGACGGTCGTTCCGTACGCCATGCGCTGGCTCGTTACATTCCGGACGTGGTCGGCGACGGTGAAGTGCAGGGGTTCTTCGTCGAGGTCATGGACGTCAGCCCGATCATTGCCAGCGAGCAAGCATTGCAACGTGCTCAGCAGATCAGGGGACTGGGCAGTTAGACGACCGAACTGCCTTCCGGGGTGCGGACAGGCAGCGTGATGCTGAACCAGATCCTCGGCATCGGCCCGGAGCACGAACATACCAGCGAAGGATGGGTCCGGCTACTGCATCCGGAAGATCGCCAGCAGACGCTCGATCACTTCACACGGGCAATCATCGAGCACCGGACACTGGACACCGAGTTCCGCATCGTTCGACCGGGTGATGGTGCCGCACGCTGGATGCATGGTCTCGGCCAAGTCGAGTATTCAGCCGACGGACAACCCCGGCGCGTGCTGGGCACGGTGCAGGACATTCCCGAGCGCCGCGTCGCCGAGCAAGCAAGGCAAGTACTGCTGGACGAAAATACCCGCCTGGTACGACGCCTGATCACCATGCAGGAGCATGAGCGTGCCGAGTTGGCGCGAGAACTGCACGACGGACTGTCCCAACACCTGACGGCCATCCGGGTCCTGGCCGGCACCCTGCAGCGCCATGGCAAGCAGGACCGTGGGTGGATCAAGACCAATTCCCAGGCGATCGAGCACTCGGCGAGCGAAATCTACCGGGTCTTGCACCGTCTGATGGAGGGACTGCATCCGAACGTTCTCGACTCGACGGGAATTGCCGAGGCCCTTGCCACGCTGATCGGGACCTGGGCGCAACAGCACCCGGAAATTGTGTGGCGGGCCTCGCTGCCGCGCGACATGGTGTGCACCGAAGCGCAGGTTCGTGTGGCCCTCTACCGCATCGTGCAGGAGTGCCTGAACAATGTCGCCCGCCACGTGGAAGCCAAACGACTGCGCATCGTCCTTGCCGCCAGGCCATCGCCACAAGGCGATGGCCTGCGCCTGATCGTCCGCGATGACGGCCGGGGAATGGACACTGGCGCCCGCATCGCGGGCTTCGGCCGGCTGGGAATACGGGAGCGCGTCCTCAGTCTGGGCGGCTCGCTACAGATCAGCAGCAGCACTGGCCGCGGCACGCGGGTGCAGGTCCCCCTTCCCAACAACTGAATGTTTTGTCGAGGTGCCGACCAGAGCCGCGTATCCTCCCTGCCGCTGGCCGCACTGCCGCAATTCGACGGTCGAAAGAGCGCCCCGTTGGCGCAGCAGTTGCAGATGATCCGGGCGTCGCCTACCGTACTTGACGGCGAGGCGGTCGAGGTAGAGCAACCAGGCATCCTCGTCCTTGCCATCTGCCAGCGTGGCTGCCTCGGGCGGCCGCGCATTCCAGACCGTATAACGGTAGGCGAACTCCGCCCAGTCATAGAGCGACTCGAAAATCGCATCCGGCCTCGTTGCATGCCGATCGGCCTGGGCACTGCGCAGGATGCGCAGTCGTGCGTTGGGATCGGCACCCGCTTCGATCAGGATGCGCATCAGCCGGGTGTCCATATCGACCACCGCACAGAACAGAGGGCTTGCCCCATCCCGGCCAAGTGTATTCGGGTCGGCGCCAAGACGCAGCATCTCCTCCACCACTTCGTCCCTGCGCATTCCCGGGCTGAACTCCAGGGCACTGATCACATGTTCCAGGATCGTGTCGCCGGAGTGATCGCGGCCATTCAGATCAAACCCGCTGCTCACCTGCGCCCGCATCGCCGAAATATCGCCCGCCTGTGCGCTCCCCACGAAGCTGTGTATCCCGGCCTGCCGATCAACCGGGTGTCGCATAATACCGTTCATTCGCAACTCCCTCCTCGATGATTGACAAGTGTTCCGGCCGGGACTGCGCCACGCTCGGCCAGTCGCTCGACAGCGCCGGGACAGCCTCCTTCCCGTCGCGGCTTGCAGGAGCGGCAGTCGGGCCGGGTCGGCAAGCGGCTGCCGACCATCCCACGGCCTGTCGCAAGTCGCCGACAAACTTGCCAGGTTGCCGGGTCCGGGCCGATCACAGAAGGCACCGGCGGGCGGTCCGCTGCGCCCACCGCAAGCTGCCCAGCCACGCCCGACCTGCGCTGGCATGCAGAACGCACCAGTCGCGCAATCGCCCGCTGCACCGCAGGGCAGTCGGGGCGTGCAGAAAGGGCAGCCTGCCAGGCCCTGATCGCCTGTGGGTAGCGGCGCAGACGCAATTGCACCAGGCCAAGCTCGTACCAGGCGCCGGCCAGGGTCGATCCGCTCCGGCTCGCCGCGCGCAGGCATTGCGCAGAAGCGCAAAGCGTCTGGTCACCCCGGAACTGCAGAAGCGGGCCATCGACCGCGCCATCTGCGACATCGAATGCGGCAATTGCCTCGCATCGCCGCCGGGTCCGGTAGTAGACCAGACCGAGGAACTGCATGGCTACGGGGTCCTCCGGGATGGAGCGCAGGATGTTGAGCGCCAGCCGCTCGGCCCGCCCGAACTCGCCCCTCTGATAGAACATGCCGAGCAGGTCAAAGAGGGTGTCAATCATTGGCAGATCCTCACGCAAGGAACTCGGGGGTGTGGCAACCGGCCACGGGCGCTGACCGGCGTATCGATGAGCGAATTCTGTCCTACGGTCGCTACCATCGATAGTGAAAAAAGTCCTGTCATGGGTGGAAAAGTTTCCCGACCACACGGATGCCTCGGCAAGCACCATGCGATCGCCGAGGCATCCGTGTGCTTGCCCGAGGGCAGGTCAAACCGCGCGACTTGGGCTGCCAAGCGCGTCAGGGTTCGACCAAGCCCTGTCGGATAGACAGGCGTGCCATTTCTGCGGGGCTGGAAACGCCCAGCTTGGCCCTGATCTGGGTGAAATGGTTGCTCACGGTTTTGCTGCTCAGATGCAGGATGCGCGCGCACTCCGGCAGGGTGTGGCCCTCGCTGAACAGCTTGAGAACCTGGAATTCGCGCTGCGTCAGCCGGTTGATCTGGCCGCTACCCACCGGGCGGTGGCGGTCGAGCAGGACGCGCGAGTCATGCACGCTATACACCAGAATTGCCGCTTGCGCGGTCGAGCGCCCGAATGCACCCGAATGCGCCGGATTGCCTCGATGCCGCCGAAGCCTTCCATGCTCAGATCCATGACCAAGACGTCCGGCCGATTGTTGCGGTACTCGGCGTAGGTCGCCTCACCGTTTGCCACGTCCAGCAGCACCTGCAGACCGGAGTTCGAATCGATCAGACTTCGCAGGCCGGCCCGCAGTGCCGGATGGTCGTCTACCACCATGACCGGGACCGGCCTCTCCTGCATGCCACGGACGCCCATTCGCCATTACCCCCGAGTCTTGCCGAAGCGGTCGACGTCCCGCACGAAAACCGCAAAATCCGCCGCCGCCAACGGCTGGCCAAACAAATAGCCCTGCGCCTGATCGCAGCCCCTGGCGCACAGGAAAGCAAGCTGTGCCTCGTTCTCGACTCCCTCGGCGATGATCTGCAGGCCAAGATTGTGTGCCAGACTGATCGTTGCCGCGACGATCGCTTCGTCGTCCGGATCGACCGCGAGGCCGGCGACGAATGAGCGATCGATCTTGAGCTTGTCTACCCGGAAGCGCTTCAGGTAACTCATCGACGAGTAACCGGTACCGAAATCGTCGATCGAGATGCGGACACCCAGGGCACGCAGCTTGTCCAGCGTGGCAATTGCTGCCAGTGGCTGATCCATTGCGATGCTCTCAGTCAGTTCGAGCTCAAGGAAGCATGCCGGCACCCCCTCTTGAGCGATGATCTGCGCCACCGATTCGGTCAGATTGGCCTGCCGGAACTGTACCGCCGAGAGATTGACCGCGACGCTGATCGGCGGCAGACCGGCGCGCTGCCATATGCGCAGTTGACGGACCGCGGCACGCAATACCCATTCGCCGATCGGCAGGATGAGCCCGCACTCCTCCGCGATCGGCACGAACTCAGCCGGTGAAACCATGCCCAGTTCGGGATGCCGCCAGCGCAGCAGGGCCTCGGCGCCGACCAGTCGGCGATCGGCCAGCGCGAACTGTGGCTGGAAATGCAAACGCAACTGGCCGTGTTGGAGCGCGCGCCGCAGATCATTTTCGATCTGCAGGGTGCGCGCCGAACGCTCCTGCATCTCGGCAGTGAAGAAACAGTAGGCATTGCGCCCGTTCTGTTTGGCGCGGTACATCGCGGTATCGGCACACATCGAGAGACTCTCGAAGCTGTCGCCGTCGGTCGGGTACATGGCGATGCCGGCCGACATGGTGCAGGTCAGTTCGTGCTGCTCGATGCGATAGGCCGGCACCGTGACTTCCAGCAACTTGGCCGCGACGTGCGCCGCACCGTCGGCGTCGGTGTTGGGCAGGACGACGATGAACTCGTCACCGCCCAGTCGAGCAACCGTATCTTCATCGCGTACGGTGCTCTTCAGTCGCCGCGCCACCTGAACCAGCAGTTCGTCGCCCACCCGGTGTCCCAGCGAATCATTGACATTCTTGAAACGGTCGAGATCCAGGAAGATCAGCGCCAGTGATTCGCGACCACGGTGCGCACGGGCGAGATCATGCCTGACCCGCTCGTCGAGCAGGCTGCGATTGGGCAGCGCGGTCAGCGGATCAAAATGGGCCAGACGCTGAATGCTGGCTTCCGCCTCCTTGTGCTGGGTGATGTCGATGAAGGTTCCGATGTAATGGGTCGTCACACCATCCCGCTCGACCCGGCTGATCGACAGCCATTCCGGATACACGCTGCCGTCCTTGCGCCGGTTCCAGATCTCGCCCTGCCACTGCCCCTGCGCCTTGATCGTCTGCCACATGTGGCGGAAGAAGGCGGCTTCGTGCCGACCCGAGGCAAGCATGCTGGGATTCTGACCGAGCGCATCCTCTTCACCATAACCGGTGATCCGGGTAAACGCCTGGTTGATCATGACGATCCGGCAAGCACCATCGGTAATCGCGATGCCTTCGCCACCCTGCTCGAAAACCTTGGCGGCGAGACCGAGCTGTGCCGTTGCGAGCTTCTGCGCGCTGATGTCGACGACCGTACCCAGATACCCGCCGAGCACGCCCTGCTGATCACGCATCACGGTCACCGCCAGACGAACGGTGATGCGCCGTCCATCCTTGCGCAGGCAGGTCGTTTCCCGCTCGTCGGCTTCGCCACTGATGCGCGCCCTGATGACCAGGGCATCGAAACCGCTGGCCACCCGGATACCCAGTGCGACGCTTAACGTCTCGGCCAGCGCCGCCACTTCGTCGGGATCGTGAAAGATGACCGGCGTCACCTGACCGATCACCTCGTCTGCGCGGTAGCCAAAGATCGTCTCGGCCCCCGGGTTGAATACCGTGATCAGGCCTGCCGGATCGGTCGCCACGATGCCGCAGGCGGCACTGGCAAGGACCAAAGCCTTCAGGGCTTCACTTTCCCGCAACGCCTGTTCGGCCTGCCGGCGCTCGGCGAGCAGTGCGGTGTTTTCCAGAGCCACCGCAGCGCTCGCCGCCAGACCCTGCAGCAGACGCACATCGACCTCGTCAAATCCGCCGGGCTTGTCGTGGATTTCGAAGCAACCGAGCAAATCGCCGTGGCGGCCAATGATCGGCATGTCGAGCAGGCTGTCGAAACCGATCGCCCGCCGGACCTCCTCAATCACATACGGGTCGCTCCCGGCGTCGTTGGTGAGATATGCAGCCCTGGTTCGCAGAACCTGTCCCGGCACCCCATATCCCGCCGGGAAAGAGTGGGCGACCGGCAGCCACTGGCCAGCCCGGTGGTACTCGCTGAACACCATCTCCCCTCCGCAAAGGCGCGCGGCAGCGCCACTGGCAGCCCCGGTGATCTTCAGTGCGGCAACCACGAGCTGGCGCAGGATGACCGGAATGTCGAGCTCGCTGTTGATCTCCTGACTGGCACCGGACATCAGCGCAAGTTGCTCGTTGCGCCGCAGCAGCGCCGTCTCCGCCTGCTTGCGTTCGCTGATGTTCATTGCCGTACCAACCGCCAGGAGCGCGCGCCCTGAAGGATCGCGCTGGGCGACGCGCCCGCGCGTCAACAACCAGACGCACTCGCCGTTACGGTTGACAATCTGATGCTCGAAACTGAAGACCTGATCGCCGGGCTCCATCGCCACCTGGAAGCGCCGGACAAGCGCCGCCCGATGGTCGGGATGCACCAGTTCCATCAGTGCACTCGAACTCGCCGGATCTTCGCCATGGTCCAGTCGCAACAGTTGCAGCATGCTTGCATCGTAGTGAATGCGATCTTCTACCAGATCGAGCTCCCAGAAGACCAGTTGGGTTGCCTCGATCGCCATGCGCAGGCGAGCTTCGGCGCGCTTGCGTTCGCTGATGTCGCGCGACAGGACGATGAAGCGTGGCGCATCACCCGGCTTGCCGGACTTGCGGGCGACCGACAGCTCGAACCAGAAGTTGCCGCGCGGGAGCTGCAGTTCAAACTGCTGGCCAGCCGAGTGACCGCTCTCCGCGGCCTCCTGCAGGGCAACCAGACAAGTGGCCGCTGCCGCCGGCGGAAGGACATCGGTCACCCGTTTGCCGAGCAGCACAGCAGCCGGAGCGGCCAGCAGGTCGGTACGCGGCGAACGGCATTCATGGTAAGTGCCATCGAGCGCCAGCTCGAACATCGGATCGGGTACCGTGTCGAGTGTCGCCTCAAGCTTTGCCGTGCGTTGCCGGACAACCCGTCGCAAGGTGATTACCCAGATCAGGAGCAGACCACCAAGCAGCGCGCCGAGCAGAAGCGCATAACCCAGATAACGGGCCGTAGGCGAGAGGACAAAAGGAATGCCCATCCATTTCTGCCGCAGGCCGTGCTCCTCGTCTGCAGAGATGCTGGCAAAACCCCGCTGCAGCAGGGCCAGCGTCGCCGCATCACCCTTGTGGACCGCCCGGTGAAACTCGCCGGTATACAGCGTGAAGGCCTTGTTGAAGACTTGCTCGGCATGGTAGCGGTAAAGCAGATAGTTGGCCGGCGGTTCGTCAAGACAGAACACCCGAACCTTGCCGTCAATCGCCCCGTGGACCAGCTCTTCGTAACTGGCAAAAAGCTCGACATTGCTGATGCCCGCACTGGCAAGTGTCTCGATGCAGGCATCGCCGGCCTTGGTGCCAACAAGAAAACCGCGCAGGGTGGACAGATCGACAATCCCGCCGACCCGGGAATGAGTGTAGATTGCCACCGGAACCGGTTCATAGGGTGGTGAGAAGTCGAGCGTCCGTTGGCGCTCGGGAGTCCTGAAGACAGTGTCGATCACCTCAGCCCGCCGGCTGGCCATGCGCTGCTGTGCCGTTGCCCAGTCGCTGGCCAGCAGATCGACCTTGACACCGGTCTTGCTCTCCCACAAGCGCCAGAGATCGACCAGATAACCGGTCAGCGTGCCGCTGGCATCACGAAACACGTAGGGCGGGTAATTGTCGTCGATCACCACCCGGAGCCGCTCCGGCGCTTGTGCCGCAGTCGCCGGGGCCGCAGCGACACAAGCCGGCGGCTGCAGCCAGGCGAACAGCAGGGACAGCAGGCAGCACGTACGCAGGAAGTGCATCAATGACAATCATCAGGACGATCAATGGCCGATGATAGTCGATCAGCCACGCACTTCACAGGTGCGAACACCGCGCAGCTTCGCCGACCTGCCGACCGCCAGATGACCGAACCGCCGATCCCCGGACAGGCTTCAGCCGCCGACCGGCCGCCGGTCGGCCAGGGCCAGCCAGCCGCGGATGACGCGGTAGGCCACCCAAACCCCGAGAATGACGATCAGCACCCAGGCGATCGGTATGCCGACAATCGTGATGATCAGCAGGCCATAGACCAGCAACCACAGCAGGGTGAACCAGAAGGTCCGGATCTGCCAGCGATAGTGGCTGTCGAGCCAGCTGCCGATCACCTCGCCGCGCTTCAGATAGTTGAGCACCACGGCGATCAGCGACGGCACGCCGAAAACAAAGGCACCGGCCACGCTGGCCGCGCCGGTCACCCCGACCACCACGGCCAGCGCGTGCAGCCCGTAGATGACGTGGCACCAGGCACGCGCCCCTTCCAGGTCCGACCGAGGCATCGATTCTTGGCTCATCCTTATTCTCCAGAGTCAGGGGCTGGGCACCGCCAGCCGGCTACAGCCCGCCGCCGGGCCAACCGAGCGGTGTTCACAGGCCCAGATCAGTCCACAGCACATCGATCCGTTGCTTCACCGCCGGGTCCATGACGATCGGCCGGCCCCACTCGCGGCTGGTCTCGCCGGGCCACTTGTTGGTCGCATCGATCCCCATCTTGCTGCCCAGACCGGCCACCGGGCTGGCAAAATCAAGATAGTCGATCGGCGTCTGCTCGGCAATCAGCGTGTCGCGCGCCGCATCGACCCGCGTGGTCATCGCCCAGATCACTTCCTTCCAGTCGCGGACGTTGACGTCGTCGTCAACCACGACGATGAACTTGGTGTACATGAACTGGCGCAGGAAACTCCAGATGCCGAACATCACACGCTTGGCATGGCCCGGGTACTGCTTGCGGATGCTGACCGTCGCCAGGCGGTAGGAACAGCCCTCCGGCGGCAGGTAGAAATCGACGATCTCGGGAAACTGCTTCTGCAACAGCGGCACGAAGACTTCGTTCAGTGCGACGCCGAGCATTGCCGGCTCATCGGGCGGTTTGCCGGTGTAGGTGCTGTGGTAGATCGGTTGCCGACGCATCGTCAGGCGCTCGATGGTGAAGACCGGAAAGCGGGCCTGCTCGTTATAGTAGCCGGTATGGTCACCGTAGGGCCCTTCGAGCGCGCTTTCCTGTGGATCGATGCAGCCTTCGAGAACCACCTCGGCCGAAGCCGGCACCTGCAGATCGGAACCCAGACATTTCACCACTTCGCTCTTGGCACCGCGCAGCAGACCGGCAAACTGATACTCCGAGAGACTGTCAGGCACCGGTGTCACGGCAGCGAGAATGGTCGCCGGATCCGCCCCCAACGCCACTGCCAGCGGGAAAGGCTGGCCAGGATGCTGCAGGCAGTGCTCACGAAAATCGAGCGCGCCACCGCGGTGCGCGAGCCAGCGCATGATCACCTTGTTCCGACCGAGCACCTGTTGTCGATAGATGCCGAGATTCTGGCGCGTCTTGTGCGGTCCGCGCGTCACCGTCAGCCCCCAGGTGATCAGTGGAGCCGCGTCGCCCGGCCAGCAGAACTGGATCGGCAGACGCGCCAGATCGACCTCGGCACCCTCCCGGACCACTTCCTGGCAGGGTGCCGAGGAACGCACGCGCGGCGCCATGTTGAGCACCTGCCGGAGCACCGGCAGTTTGTCCCAGGCATCCTTGAGCCCTTTCGGTGGTTCGGGTTCCTTGAGATAGGCGAGCAGCTTGCCGACCTCGCGCAGGGCGACTACCGACTCCTGCCCCATGCCCAGCGCCACCCGCCGCGGCGTTCCGAACAGATTGGCCAGCACCGGAATGGCGTGCCCGCGCGGGTTCTCGAAGAGCAACGCCGGCCCGCCGGCGCGCAGCACGCGATCGCAGATCTCGGTCATCTCCAGGCGCGGATCGATCTCGACGCTGATCCGCCTGAGCTCGCCCAAGCCCTCCAGTTGCACGATGAAATCGCGCAGGTCATGATACTTCATCGGCTGCGCATCTCCGGCTACTGACGAGTGCGATAGGAATAGTGGCAGGCGACGCAGGCCGAGGTCAGCGAGGGCAGCGCAGCGATCGTCTTCTCCCGATCACCGCTTGCCGCGATGCGCGCAAAATCGCTCGCCGCCTTGTGGCCATCCATGCCGATCGCGTGCATCGCCACTGGCATGTGCGGTCCGGGACGGGCGTCGAAAGGCTGGCCGCGGTGCTTGCCCATGGCCGAAACGCCAAGTTCCCGCTCCGCGATCTCGCCAGCTTCCTTGAGTTTTCCGGCCGCCACCAGGCCGAGAATCTCGTTCAGGGCGAGCAGGCTGGCGCGCATCTCGGCGCGCAGATTGACCTCTGCCGCAAGCGGCATCGGCACCAGATGGCGGGTGTCTTCGGTCGCCTGCAGGGCGCTCGAGAGCAGCGCCAGGGCGCCGAACAGGCAAGTCTTCATCCGTTGATTCCTCCGGTGGCAAGATAATCGAGGGCAATGCCGGCGAAAACGCTGGCACCCAGCCAGTTGTTGTGCCGGAAGGCCTTGAAGCAGCGCTGCGGGTCGCGTTCGCGGATCAGCGTGTAATGATAGCCGGCGATGCCGGCAGCAACCGCCAGCCCGCCGTAGAACCAGGCGCCAAGGCCGGACTGCTGCCCGATCACGCCGATCAGGCCAAGCGCCAGTGCGTAACAGAGCATCACCACCGCCACATCGGCCCGGCCAAAGGTGATCGCCGAAGTCCGGATGCCGATCTTCAGATCGTCGGCCCGATCGACCATCGCGTATTCGGTATCGTAGGCAATCGCCCAGCAGACATTGGCCAGCAGCAGCCACCAGGCCTCCGCCGGCACGCGGCCGAGCTGGGCAGCGTAGGCCAGTGGAATGCCGAAGCCGAAGGCAACACCGAGATAGGCTTGCGGAATCGCCAGAAAACGCTTGGTAAAAGGATAGCTCGCAGCAAGGAACAGCGCCGCCGCGCAAAGACCGACCATCAGCCAGCTGCGCAGCGGCAGCACCAGCACGAAGGCACAGCCGACGAGGGCAGCAAACAGCAGCAAGGCCTCCCTGACCGAGACCCGGCCGGCGGCCAGCGGCCGATCGCGGGTGCGCGCCACATGCGGATCGAAGTTGCGGTCGGCGAGATCGTTGATCACGCAACCGGCCGAGCGCATCAGCACCGTCCCGAGCACGAAGATCCACACCACCAACCAGTCCGGCCGGCCCAGCGCCGACAGCCACAGGCCCCAAAGTGTCGGCCAGAGCAGGAGCAGGATGCCGATCGGCTTGTCGAGGCGCATCAATCGTTCATAGAGGTCGATCCGTTCGCGCAGTCTCTCACCCGTAGTTCCCATGGGCTTCATTCTAGCGCCAGTCACCCCGCAACCCGGTGACGATCTCCTGCAGATGCTCCGGCGTCGCCGCCTCCGGCGCCACCGGCCTGCCCACGGTCAGCGCGATCTTCGAGAACAGGCCACGGCGCAGCGGTTTGCTCATTGCCGGCCCGTCCTTGCGGCTGAAAAAGCTGCCCCACAGGCCCTGCAGCGCCAGCGGAATCACCGGCACCGGCGTCCGCTCGACGATGCGCTGTACCCCAGGCCGGAAGGGGTAGAGTTCGCCGTTGTCGGTGATCCGTCCCTCGGGGAAGATGGCCACCAGTTCGCCCGCCCCGAGGGCTCGCGCCACCTCCTCGAACGCCGCCTCCAGCATCGCCGCATCCTCTCGGGCCGGCGCAATCGGGATCGCATGCATGTGGCGAAAGATGAAGCCGATCAACGGTGTGCGGTAGATCCGGTAATCCATGACGAAACGGATCGGCCGACGGCTGGCGGCGGCGATCACCAGCGGATCGACGAAACTGACGTGGTTGCAGATCAGTACCGCCGGCCCCTCCTCAGGAATGTTTGCCGCCCCCTGCTGGCGCAGGCGGTAAATCGAGTGGATCAGCAGCCAGGCGATGAAGCGCAGCATGAACTCGGGCACCAGACTGTAGATGTAGACCGCGACCGCCGCATTGCACACCGCCGCGACACCGAACAGGGCGGGGATCGACAGGCCGTCGCCGAGCAGACCGGCGGCTGCCAGCGACCCGACAACCATGAACAGTGCATTGAGGATGTTGTTGGCGGCGATGATGCGCGCCCGCATTTCGGGCGCGCTGCGCAGTTGAATCAGGGCGTAGAGCGGCACGATGAAGAAACCGCCGAACAGCCCGAGTGCGAAGAGATCGAACAGCACCCGCCAGGTCTCGTGCAGGGCGAGCAGGCCGCCCAGCGACAGCGGTACCCCGGCAGGCAGCCGGGTGGGCGAGGCAAAGGCCAGGTCGATGCCGAACAACGTCAGACCGATCGAACCGAAAGGCACCAGACCGATCTCGACATGACCCGCCGAAAGCCGCTCGCAAAGCAGCGAACCCAGCCCGATGCCGATCGTAAACACCGCCAGCAGAAGCGTCACCGAGGTTTCGCTTCCCCCCAGCACGTCCTTGGCGTAGGCCGGAAACTGTGCGAGAAAGAGTGCTCCGTAGAGCCAGAACCAGGAGATGCCGAGAATCGACAGGAAGACCGTACGGTTCTCGCGCGCAAAACCAATGTTACGCCAGGTTTCGGACAACGGATTGAGACTGACCTGCAGTTCCGGCGCCGGCGGTGGAGCCGTCGGAATGCCGCGGCTGCACAGGTAGCCCAGCAGTGCGACGACCAGGCCGGCATAAGCCACCCAGACGGGATGATCGGCTGCGCCGGCAAGCAGACCACCGGCCAGTGTGCCGACCAGGATGGCGACGAAGGTGCCGGCCTCGACCAGCGCATTGCCGCCGACCAGCTCATCCTCGCGCAGGTGCTGCGGCAGGATCGCATACTTGACCGGACCGAACAGCGTCGAATGGAGTCCGAGCAGAAACAGCGCGCTGAGCAGGACCGACAGGCTGTGCAGCGAGAAGCCGACCAGTGCGACGGCCATGATGAGGATTTCGAGCAGCTTCACCAGGCGAGCCAGCTTTGCCTTGTCGTACTTGTCGGCCAGTTGTCCGGCGGTCGCCGAGAACAGGAAGAACGGCAGGATGAAGATGCCTGCCGCGAGATTGGTCAGGACGCCCGGCGCGATGGCCGTCCACTTCGCGGCCTGGAAGGTGAGCAGCACGATCAGCGCATTCTTGAACAGGTTGTCGTTGAAGGCACCAAGGAACTGTGTCCCGAAAAAGGGTGCGAAGCGACGGACCTTGAGCAGACCAAACTGGGAACTCATGCATTCTTCCTTTCAAAGAAGCTTCGGGTCTCGAAGATCGCCGGGGGAAAGCGATGCCCGCGCCACGCCAGGTGCCGCTTGAGTACGAAATCGAAGAGCAGCGGATTATGCTGCCGGATCGCCTCGAGCAGTGGCACTGCCGTCGGTGCCAGCATGCCGTGCGCGGCAAACTCGTCGGGCAGGATCAGCGGCACGATTCCCGGCAGCGGGTAATCGGAGCCGTTGAGCAGGCGCGCCTGCCATTCACCCCGCTCGAGCAGGGTCTGCAGGACCGCGATGCTGCGGTTCCTTTGGGTCAGGGCCGAGATATCGGCATAAAGCAGTTTCTCATAACGCGCTTCGCCCATCATGCGGGAAAACAGAGCGAAGCAGGGAAGCTGCGGACCGTTCGCTCCGCGGTCCAGATCGACGGCCTCGCCGAGCGAGGCACAATGCGCCACCACCACGCGCACACCATGATCGAGCGCGCGCCGCAGCAACAAGGGGTTGCCGAAGGCCTGCCGGTCACTGCCACGCACCGCCTTCTCTTCGCCGGCGTGGCTGATCAGCGGCAGACCATGGGCGGCCAGCGCCGTATAAAAGCGATCGCACTGCGCTGACGACGGATCAATGCCCATCGCCGGCGGCAGCCATTTGACCGCCAGCGCGCCGCCCTCGACCGCGGCGGCAAGCTGCTCGACGCAGTCGGCCCGGTAGGGGTGAATCGATGCCGCCCAGGCAAAGTACTGCGGGTGACGGGCGGCAATCTGCCGAGCATAGGCGTTCGGCGTATAGAATGAAGTGAGCGCGGGGTCGGCCCGCCCGGTCGTATCGTGAAAGCGGTCGAAAGCGAACAACAGCAACCGGGCACCCGGCGCCAGCCCGTCGACCAGATTCTGCATGCGCTCGACGTAACTCTCGTCGACCCGCCCTGGCGCGTCATGCACGCAGCCGGCGTTGAGATAGAACAGGCGTTGTGTGTATTGCAACGGGTGGAAGAGGCTCTCCATCTGTGGATTCACCTCGATGCCGCTACCCGAATCGCCAGTACCCACCAGGTGTACATGACAGTCGAGAAACTGCGCCGGGTCGATCCCGGCCCAGGCCGAGTGGACCAGTCGTTCGATTCCGCCACCCTGTGGCAGCGATGCCCGGCAGTTGTTGAACAGCGCCCCGCGATGTTTGGTGACGACTCCCGAAAGAACGACGCCACCAGCCACCATGCCAGCCACCAGAAAGCTGCGCCGGTGCGGTTTCCTCCCCGCTCCCTGCCCTACCACGCGTGCCATCAGGTGGACTCCTCGACATAGGACAACACATTGCGCAAGGATTGTTCGAGAAACGACTTGTTGATCCAGAAATAGACCTCCTTGCCGAGCTTCTCGGAGAGCAAGACTTCGGCATCGCGCAAGGTCTTCAGATGATGCGACACCGTCGACCGGGCCAGCGTGGACACTTCAGCGATCTGGCCAACATTGAGACGCTCGCCGGGCTCGAAAAGCAGCAGAATTCGCTGTCGGTGCTGATCGCCAAGCGCAGCAAAAACCCTGGACATCGACCGCCACTCCTGCGGCATCATTCGCCCGTAATCACCCCGCATGGCCTGCCCTCGCCCAAGAAGCACCAGGAAAATCCAGAAACATATCGACTAGTGTAGTCATATCGACATTCAAGTCAAGCCAGATCGTGCATCCTGCCCGAGAATGTCAACCGGCTTCATGATCACCGGTGGACATCACGCTTATCGTCCGCCGTTGGCAACGAGGCTGCCTGCCGGGCGGGTCCGATGCAAGGGAGCAGACAATGATCGATGTGCAGTAATTATTCCAGTCGGGAGGTGGATCGTGTCCCCGGACGTGGTGTAAGAGGCAATCAGGAAGTCATGGACTCCGGC
>ERZ761603.1255-NODE-1255-length-19284-cov-18.119767_pt1 | contig 19284 bp, 17 predicted proteins | sample MGYA00511879_ERZ761603 | MGnify/ENA primary metagenome ERZ761603 (study PRJEB28899, sample SAMN02850040) | bioreactor sludge metagenome | biome: EBPR Sludge; feature: EBPR Bioreactor; material: flocular biomat | place: Australia: Thorneside Wastwater Treatment... | reverse complement strand
AACTGCTGCACAACTGCGCACACGCCGCCTATCTGCAGTATTCCTGGAACGGCCATATTCGACCGCAGTGACTACGGCCATTCGCAGGCGCTCGCCCGGCGTCTGCGCAGCGTCGGCGCGACCGGCGCAGTCTATCCCTCAGTGCGGCGAGCGAAAGGACAGTGCCTGGCCGCATTCACGCCGCAACTGCTGCACAACTGCGCACACGCCGCCTATCTGCAGTATTCCTGGAACGGCCACGAAATCGACGCCGTCTTCGAGTTTTCGCGACGCGCCTGAGCGGCAGCGGACTATTCCAATAGGTGGAAACGCCAATCGCCGCCGTGTGAAGCGACGGCCGGCAGAGCCCAGCCAATCCGAACAAAACAGGCCTGCACTCGATTATTTTTCTAGCTTGTCGGCTTTGCCTGACTCCTGATTCCAGGCGACAAACTCCAATGGCCGGAGCCGGAAGCGGATGGCATTGCCTTCGTGCAGATTTTTGAATTCTTCGGCAAGCAGGGCGACGAACTTCGCACGATCCCCCTCGGCGACAGTGGCTGGAATGACAGCGCGCATGGCCGCCGTGCTGGCGGCCCTGCCTCCACGCACTATCGATCGCACCGCTTCGGTCAGCTCTGCCCGGTAACGCAGACGAAAGAGGTCCGGCGGGATCAATTGTTGCCTTACCGCCACATACTGCTGACAGGAACGCTCGTAGGCCCAGACGAAAACATCGCGCAGCAATTCGATCCGCGCCAGTTCATAGACGCCGATCATGGCATCAATGTAGGCCTGCTCGGGCACGTCGATGAACGACAGCGGGCAGAGGTTGCAGCGGATCAGCGGGATATTTGCCGCGAGGCGTGAAACGCGCTTGTTTACGTCCTCGAAGGCCTGCAAATAGGGGAGATGAGCCATCAGAAAAAACGCCTGCTCGAACGGATCGCGAATTTCCCCCGCCATGTCGAGGACGATGCCGAGCAACGCGTCCAGGCGTTGCGGCAGGGCGATGGGCAGATAGACGCTGCCACTGATTTCCACGGCCCGCTTACGCACCCGGCCGCCGGCCTGTGGATCCCGCAACAGGCCATCGGAAAGCAAGGCATGCAGGGCGAGAATGGTCTCGGTGTTCACGCCGACACCATCCACCTCGCGCACCAGGTATTCGATGGCGGCCTTGTGGTTGAGGATCATCTGGGTTTCCAGCCCATCCTTGCCTTCGGCCGCCAGGCCGTATTCGATCAGGCGCTCGGTATCGAGCCTGGTGTAGGTATTACCCTCCAGCCGCGACGAGGCCCACGAGAGGTCGATCAGCAGCCGATTCATGATGTCGCGGGCAAAGGTGCCCGCGGCGGACTGCTCGGCCGGCGATCGCCCCAGCGAATGCAGTTGAGCACGCAGGGCCGCGGGCAGGTAGAAGGTTTCGTTGGGGCGATAGGCTTCGAGAAACCGGATGTCGTAACTCACCGGCCGGCGTTGATGCAGCGGCTGCCGTACATACGCCTTGATGTCTTCGCCTTCGGGAGACAGCGGGACATAGATTTCGCCGCTGGCCTGACCAGGAATTAGCGCGGGTACGATGTCCCCCTCGCCTGCCACCGGCGCCAGCCGGTATTTCAGTGCCCTGCCTTCGCCAGCGGTGACAATACGCGCCAGCGCTGCCAGTGAGGCAAGCCGGCGCTGGAGTGTGCGGCGGGAAATCTCATTGCCCACGGAGCGCAACAAGGCTTCCAGACCGATGCCGTCCGGGTGACGCGCGATCAGTTCGGCGATTTCATTCAGCTCCCCTGGGGAAACGATTTTGGGCATGGGATCTGCGCGGCGTTATGGCATGAAAGCGAATATAGCGCCATATTATATGGCGCGCACTGTCTTTTGCGCGCCATATTGACGTCCTCAAAATGGGCATCTGCCAAAGCGCTTGTCGCCACTCGTCAAGGAAAAGCGTGCCGCTCGGTGAGAGTTGCCGCACGCCAGGGCGGAAATCTCTCGCCGAGCGGCACGCACCCCCACCGACGCCCAAACCCCGATGCCGCCCGGGTAGCGCGCGTCGTCAGCCGAACGGCCGCACACCAAACAGCCAACCGTGCGCCCAGAACGCGAACACTGCCCAGGCCACCACCCCCACCGCCACGGTGACGGCAGTGCCAGACCGGGTGCCGGCCGGATAAACGGTGCCGGCGGCACGGTCGCGCTGCCTTGACGAGCGGAAATCAAGCACCGACCAGAGCAACAAGCTGCCGAACAGGACCAGGTCGGCCAGGGTGTGGTTGGCCAGCAGGTGCGCCAGCGCCCAGACTTTCACGGCCAGCACCATCGGATGGTGCACACGCGCCTTGATGCCGTTCCGCGGCACGTAGGCGGCGGCCAGCAGAATGAAGGACGCCAGCATCAGGAGCGCCGCGAAGTGGCGCATCCCGATCATCGGCGTCCACAGCAGCACGGGATCGAGGCGCGCCTGGCCATAGCCCCAGACCAAGAGGCCGAAGCCGAGCAAAGAGAGCAGCGAGTAGCCGCCCTTCCAGGCGTTCGCGCCGATGCGCGCACGCACCCCGCTGCGCCAGTCGTCGGCGAAGATGCGCACCGAATGCACGCCGAGGAAAATCACGAGGCCGAGAATTAGAGTAGTCATGGTATGAGAGAGGAATGGAGAGGGGGGTGAAGGTGAAACAGGCGCGTGGTCTTCGGTGCAGCAACCACGCCGTAGCGACGCGACCATTGCACGGTATCCGCCAGCAGCTTACACCGAAAGCCGATCGACTCGCCGACCCGGCCTCCAGCGAAATACGCAAGACATTGCTCATGCGACGCTGTTCATCAATGCACGGTGCACACCATGCACGGATCGAACGAGCGCACGACGTGCTGCACGGTGAGCGGCACCGTTTCACCCTCACCCACCGGCAGCCCGACCAGCGCCTGTTCGAGCGCCCCGGGAACCCCCCCCGCATCGCGTGGCGAGAAGTTCCAGGTGGTCGGGGCGATGATCTGGTAGCGGGCGATCTTGCCGCCGTCGATCTGCAGCCAGTGACCGAGGGCGCCGCGCGCGGCTTCGACGAGGCCGACGGCGCTGGCCTGATCGGGCAGCTGCCACTGATTGCAGAAAGGCTCGCCGGGTGTCAGCGCACGGACCCAGTTTTCCATCGCCGGGACGACCAGGGCAATTTCGAATAGCCGGGCGACAACGCGTGCCAGGACGCTGCCACCATTCGCCGCGACCAGCGCGCGCAGCAGTGGCTGGCCGTTGACCATCTGCCGGGCCAGCGCGCCGGTCTCGGCGACAGCTGCGTCGTAACGCGGCGCCTTGCACCAGGTATAGGCGTCCGGCTGCTCGGCAAACTCGGCGATGAGTGGGCGTGTCTCGCCATGCCGCGGGTGCAGCGGCTGCTCACCGAACAGCCAGGCGTGGGCGACGTCTTCGCTGATCAGTGTGTCGTCGAAAGCCTGGGCGCCGCCGTGCCAGACGCCGCGGGCAAAGAGATGCGGGCCATCGCCGCCGGCCGAGCCGGGCTGGTCTTGCTGAACGTAGGCGCCGTAGCTGAGGAAAATGTCGCTGCCGCGTCCCATGCGCTCCAGGCCGAGGTCGGCGGCGATTTCCAGGAAGCGCGGGAAGTCGCCTGTCCTGCCCTGCGCCCAGGCGGCGAGCTGCTCGGCGCTGCCTAGGGCGATGACGTTTTCGAGCGTGTCGCCGAAGACGCTACTGCTCAGAAAGGCGCGAAACTCGCGCAGCACGGTCAGCAGGCGGACTTTTTCGGTGGCGGTGATGGCGCGCGTCGTGCCACCGGGTTGCAGGGCCAGGCTGTGCGGCCACTTGCCGGCCAGGTAGCCCATCAGGCGCAGCCAGTCGGCGCGGGCCGGCAGCACCTCGCGCAGGGCTTCGCCGACGTCGGCCTTGAAGCGTCTTTCGGCCTGCGCGTGCCAGGGGCGAGTGCGATAGGCGGCGCGCGCGAAGTCGGGCATGAAGAACAGGTAGAAGTGGGTCAGGTGGTCGGCCAGGTTTTCGCAGGCCAGAATCAGCTGGCTTGCCAGACGGCCGTTGATCGGCATTTGCAGGCCGGTCGCGTCGGCCAGTGCGGCAGCGGCGGCAGCCGACTGCGACACCGAGCAGATGCCGCAGATGCGCGGCACGATGACCAAAGCGTCGAGCGGATGCTTGGCAATCAGAATCTGCTCGAAGCCGCGGTAAAGCGACGAGCAGACCTGCGCCGAGGCGACGCGGCCATCGGCGATATCGAGGCTCACTTCGAGGTCGCCTTCGACGCGATTGAAGGGACCGATCGTCAGGCGACGGCTCACTTCGGGGCGCCTTTCCTGGTTCCCGGCAGGATCAGCGGGTGATCGGAGCGCGAGTTCTCGCGCACCCGCCGGGGCGTCGCCGACTTGGACAAGGCGGCGAGAGCGACGAACCAGGCCTTGGGCATGTCGATCGGCAAACCCATCGGGATGCCGGCGACCTTGGGGGTTTCCATGAACGGATGGCCGGGTTCCTCGAAACCGGGTTCGGTACAGGAGATGCAGGCAAAGCCGCCGCGCACGCAGGAGCCGACGCCGTTCCATGGCCGCAGGTTGCAGTCGGCATTGGCCTGGGTGCCTTTGCAGCCCATGTTCTCCATCAGGCAGCCGAGATCGGAGAGTTTCTCGGCGCTGGCCTTGAATTCGTAATACTCGTTGCGCGGGCAACCGTGGTGCACCAGTTGCTCGGTGTAAGAACGCGGCCGCTGCCAGGCGTCGAGCTCGCTCTCGGAGAAGGCGCCGAGCGCCAGCGCCAGCAGGCTGTCGACCACCCAGCCGGGATGCACCGGACAGCCGGCGACATTGATCACCGGCAGGCCGGCTGCGGCACGAAAATCCGGGCCGAGCAGGCCGCCTGCCTGGTCGCCGTCGAACTGCAGACCGCAGGCGTCGGTGAGGTTTTCGCCGGAGGAGATGATGCCGCCAAAAGCGGTACAGCTGCCGATGGCGATGACGTGCTGGGCGCGCGCCGCCAGTTCGCGCACCCAGTCGATCACCGGCCGGCCGCTACCGGAGAGCAGCTGAAAGCGGCCACTGCCCTTGGGCCCGCGCAGCAGCGCGCCTTCGACGCAGAGGATGTCGAAAGGCAGCTCGCCGTTGGCAGCCGCCTGCAGCAGAGCGAGGGCCTCGTCGCCGCTGGCTTCCGACAGACCGGGGTGGAGCAGGAGTTCCAGGCCGGCATCGGCGAACTGCGCCAGCACGCCGGCGCGGTTCTCGGCACCGAGCAGCGACTGCGTGCAGCCGCCGCAACCCGCGGCCTGCAGCCAGAGCACTTTCATCCGCGTTCCAGTCCGTAGCGCAGCAGTTTGTGGCGCAGTCCGACGCGCGACAGACCGAGCTCGCTGGCGGCGCGCGACTTGTTCCAGCGATGACGGATCAGCGTCTCCTTGAGCACCCGCGCTTCGAGCGCTTCGAGACGTTCCTTGAGGCCGCCATCGACGGCCATCTGATCGAGCAGATCGTCTTCCTGCTGGTCGAAGGCCGGCGTGCGCAGGATGCGTGGCGCCAGCAGCTCGGCGCCGAGGCGCGGTGATTCGCAGAGCGCCAGCATGCGCAGGATTTCGTTCTGCAGCTCGCGCACGTTGCCCGGCCAGGGGTAGGCGGCGAGGCAGGCGAGCGTTTCGGTGGTGAAACCGTCCACCGTCTTGCCGAGCATTTTCTGGCTGGCATCGAGCAGACGGCCGGCGAGCAGCGGGATGTCCATCGCCCGTTCGCGCAGCGCCGGCACGTGCAGCGGCACTGTCGCCAGGCGGTAGTAGAGGTCTTCGCGAAAGCTGCCGGCGCGCACGTCGGCCTCGATGTCGTGATGGGTGGCAGCGACCACGCGCACATCGACCGAATGCGGGCGGCTGGCGCCCAGGGGCCGAAACTCGCCTTCCTGCAAGACGCGCAGCAGCTTGACCTGGAAGGCCGGGCTGGTATCGCCGATTTCGTCGAGGAACAGCGTGCCGCCGTCGGCCTGCTGAAAACGGCCGCTGCGATCTTCGTAGGCGCCGGTGAAGGCGCCGCGCTTGTAGCCGAAGAGCTCGGCTTCGAGCAACTGGTCGGGCAGCGCACCGCAGTTCTCGGTAACAAAAGCCTTGTCGGCACGCCGACTGCAGTAGTGGATGGCGCGGGCCAGCATTTCCTTGCCGGTCCCCGACTCGCCGCTGATCAGCACCGAGAGATCGAACGGGGCGATTTTCTCGATCAGCGCGCAGACGCCATTGAGCGGGCTGGCCGGGGTGCGGACCAGCGCTTCGAGGCCGAACTCGCGTTTGATGCGCTCGCTTTTTGCCTCGACTCGGCGCGCCAGCACCGGCTCGGCGGTGCGCAAATCGACCGACAGGCGCTGGCTTTGCTGCTGCAGGCGATAGACGTTGGCCGCCGTCTGCAGGGTCAGCAACAGCTGCTCGGGATGCCAGGGCTTCATCAGATACTGGTAGATACCGGCCTCGTTGACCCCGGCGATGATGTCCTCGGCGTCGGTGTAGCCGGAGAGAATGATGCGCAGGGTATCCGGCCACTGGCTGCGCACACCCTTGAGAAATTCGACACCGCTCATTTGCGGCATGCGCTGATCGCAGACGACGATCTGCACCCACTCGCTTTCCATGATCCGCTGCGCCTGCTCGGCGCTGGATGCGGTGAACACTTCGAAGTCGTCTTCCAGGGTCCGCCGCAAGGCTTCCTGCGAGCGCAACTCGTCATCGACCACCAGCACCGTCGGCAGCTTCGCCTTCGGGAGGGCAGTCATTGCGGCAGGCTCCAGCCGAGATCGCGATGAATCGCCAGGTGACGCGGCGTCCACGAGGCCGGCGTCTTGTGCACGAAATGGTAGCGGGCGACGTGATAGCTCGGGTCGAAGCCGTAGAAGTTGCGCTGCAGCTCGGCGAGTTCCGCGGCACGATAGCTGGCCAGCGGTTTGAGCGCCTCGTCGGCGTGGCGCTGCGCGCCTTTTTCCTGCAGACGCGCGGCAAGATCAGGAGCGGCAGCCAGTTCGGCCGCACGCCGCGCGACGTCGACGCGGAAAGCGTCCAGATCCCCAGCCAGACAGGCGTCGACAAGACCGGCGGCGAGGCCGACGGCAGGGCTCATCGGCAGACGGTTGCGCATCATCGCCTGCGCGCCTTCGACACCGACCCGCGCCGGCAGCAGGTAGGTCCAGTACTCCGAGCCGTAGAGGTTGCCCATGTTGCGATAGTGCGGATTGAGCAGCACCCCGGTACGTGCCCAGACCAGGTCGGCGGCGCGCGCCAGGAAGCAGCCGCCGGCGCCACAATTGCCCTGCAGTGCGGCGATAGTCAGCTGCGTCTCGTTGCGGATGATGGCTTCGGCGAGGTCATCGATGGCGTTGATGTTGGCCCACGACTCGTCGGCCGGCGATTCGGCGGCTTCGATGCTGTGCAGATGGATGCCATTCGACCAGAAGTCACGGCCGCCCATCAGGACGATGATGCTCACCGGCCGCTGCTGCGCCCACTGCCAGGCGGCCAGCAGGCGCTGGCACTGGCGGGTACTCATGGCGCCATTGTAGAAGTCGAAATGCAGGAAGCCGACCGACCCGGCCTCTTCGTAGCGAATGTCCTGCCAGGTTCTGCCGACGGCTGCGAAGTACCTTGTTTCCCCGGCCAGCGGCGCTTCCGGGATGCTCGCCAGTTGTGTGGCAAAGACCTGCGTGGCCGGCAGTTTGAAGGTCCTGACGTTGGCTTCGGACCTGGCGTCGGCTCTTGCCGCGGCATTCGCCTCCTCCTCGCGGCGCACATGGCCGATCCACAGCGCGCCGTCCACTGTCGCGCGCAGGATCGCCGTTTCGCGCCAGGCGATCACTTCACCGGGAGCGCCGCCGCGTAGTCTGTCTTCCGGCCAGGCGTCGAACAGCCGACACGGCTCGCCGAACAGGCGATCGGCGACGCCGGGGAAGCCGTCGGCGGCGTTCAGCCGGGCCAGGATCGTCGCGCTGTCGTCGTGCTGCCAGTCGATGGCGCGATCGCTCTGGCGCAGCAATGGCCGCGCGCAGCCGCGTATGCGGGCACTGGCGTCGGCGGCATCGACGGGCACGGGCACGAAACTCCCGCTCGCAAAACGCTCGACGGCACGCAGCACGGCGCAGCTCGCGGCCTCGGTCACCTCGTGGCGGTAGAGGCTGGACTTCCTGGCGACGCGCATCGGGAAGTTTTCGCTGGCCCAGATCGGGCCACCGTCGAGTTCACCGGTCGCCTGCAGGACGGTGACACCCCACGCCTGCTCGCCTTCCTGGATCGCCCAGTCGAGTGCCGACGGACCGCGATCGCCGACGATTCCTGGATGCACGATCAGGCAGCAGTGCTGCTCCCAGATCGACGCCGGGATTGCCCGGCGCAGGTAGGGGGCGACGATCAGCTCGGGCCGAAACAGCGCGACCGCTTCTTCGGCGACCGAATCGGCGATGTCGAATTCGACCGACAACTGGTGACCACGGGCAGCAAGTTCGCTGTACAAGCGCTGGCTGAGACTGTTGAAGGAATGGCAAAGAAGCAGGATGCGCATCCTTGCCCCGCTCAGCAGATGCGCGGCAACTGCTCGCCGGTCAGCCAGTCGACGATGCGCCGACCGCCGAAGCCGGTGGTCATCTGCACGAAATGGTGCGCGTCGACATGCACGCTGCCGATCAGGGCCGCGCGTTGGCCGAGGGGATGGGCACGCATCGCGGCAAGCAGGGCGTGCGCATCTTCGGGCGCAACGATCGCCAGCAACTTGCCTTCATTGGCCACATACAGCGGGTCGAGACCGAGAAACTCGCAGGCGGCGGCAACCTCGGCCTGCACCGGCAGCGCACCTTCCTGGAGCATCATGCCAACGCCGGATTGACGGGCGATCTCGTTGAGCGTCGTCGCCACGCCGCCGCGGGTCGGGTCGCGCAGCGTACGAATTGCGGCGCCACTGGCGCGCATGGCGGCGATCAGGCCGTGCAGCGCGGCGGTATCGGAAACAATGGGCGCTGCGAAACCGAGGCCCTCACGCTGCGCCATGATCGCCATGCCATGCTCGCCGATGCTGCCGGAAACGATGATCTGGTCGCCGGGTCGCGCACGGTCGCCCGAGAAATCCTCGCCGTCGGCAACGACGCCGACGCCGGTGGTGGTGATGTACACGCCATCGCCCGCGCCTTTCTGAACGACCTTGGTATCGCCGGTGACCACCGGCACGCCGGCCGCGCGTGCGGCGCACGCCATCGACTCGACGATGCGTGCCAGATCGGCGAGCGGCAAGCCCTCTTCGAGGATGAAGCCGGCAGCCAGATAGAGCGGCGTCGCGCCGAGCACGGCAACGTCGTTGATGGTGCCGTTGATCGACAGGCAACCGATATCGCCACCGGGAAAGAACAGCGGCGAAACGACATGCCCGTCGGTGGATATCACCAGCCGGCCCGGCGGCATGGGCATCACCGCGCCGTCGTTGCGCTGCCCGAGAAAGTCGTTGCCCAGATATTTCGCAAACAGCTCCTCGATCAGCTGTGCCATGGCCCGGCCGCCGCTGCCATGGGTCATGTCGACGGCGCCGTGGCGCAGGTCGAGCGGGCGCACATAGCCCTTGCGCACGCCGTTCATGGCGTCACCGCGAGATCAGGCGCTGCGCAAGTAACGCGGCCATCGCTGGCAGCAACATAGCGGCCAAAGGAATAGTGCGCGGCGCAGGCCCCTTCGGATGACACCATGCACGAGCCGACCGGGTTTTCCGGGGTGCACACGCTACCGAAGATGCGACAGTCCTGCGGCCGCTTGACGCCGCGCAGAACGGCGCCGCACTCGCACGCCGGATGGTCTGCGACCGCCTGGTAGCCGACGGCGAAGCGGCGCTCGGCGTCAAAGTCGGCAAACTCCTGGCGAATGCGCAGGGCGCTATAGGGCAGCTCGCCGAGGCCGCGCCAGGCAAAGGAGCGGCGCAGCTCGAAGACTTCCGAGACCAGCTGCTGCGCCTTGCGGTTGCCGTCGCGGCTGACGGCGCGCGAAAACTCGTTTTCGACCAGCGCCTGGCCGCCATTGACCTGCTTGATCAACATCAGGATCGCCTGCATCACGTCGAGCGGCTCGAAGCCGGCGATGACCACCGGCTTGCGGTACTCCTCGGCGAAGAATTCATAGGGACGCGTGCCGATGATCGTCGACACGTGCGCCGGCCCGATGAAGCCGTCGAGCGGCAGCGTGCCCCAACGGCGGACTTCCGGTGATTCGAGAATGCTGGCAATCGCCGACGGCGTCAGCACGTGGCAGCAGAGCACCGAGAAATTGCGCAGGCCGAGCGCCTGCGCCTGCTTGATGAGCAGCGCCGTCGGCGGGGTCGTGGTTTCGAAACCGATGGCGAAGAAGACTACCTGCCGCTCGGGATGCTGCTGCGCCAGCGCCAGGGCATCGGCCGGCGAATAGAGCATGCGAATCTCGCCGCCCACAGTCGCGCTCCCCGCAGCCGCCGCAGCGCGACCTCCCCGGCCCAGCTTCGCATTCGCCTTGATCAGCGACAGACCGTCCGACGCCGGCACGCGCATCGGGTCGCCATAGCTGCATAGGGTAACGCCGGCATCGACAGCGAGACGAATGGCCATGTCGATGCGCCCGATCGGCAGCACGCAGACCGGACAGCCGGGGCCGTGAATCAGATGCACCGAGGGCGGTAGCAGATCGGTGACCCCGTAGCGCGCGATGGCGTGCGTATGCCCGCCGCAGAACTCCATGAACGCGTAGTCGCGATCCGCGCGCACCGCCTTCCTGATCGCCGCGGCCAGGCCGCGGGCCAGTTCACCATCCCGGAACTCGTCAATGAACCTCATCGGCCAGCGCTTTTGCTGTCAGGGCGTTCCTCTTGCGACCACTTCATTGGCAACCCTCTCCTCACTCGCTGCTTCGCCGCCTCAAGCGGCCGTGCCTGCGCTTCAGGCGGCGTTTGCTGTCGCCTCCTGAAGCGCAGCCTCACCCAGCTCGGCAAACAAGGCCAGGGTCTTTTCGGCTTCTTCGGGGTCAAGCCGGGTCAGCGCATAGCCGACATGCACGATGACATAGTCGCCGACGGCCACATCCTCGACCAGCGCCAGCGAGATTTCCTTGCCCACGCCGGCGACATCGATCAGCGCCTGCTCACCGGCACGCAGCTCGACGATCCGACAGGGCAGCGCCAGACACATCGCCGCCGCGCCCCTAGCGAGCGACCAGATGCTGCAAGGCGACCCACGCCTGACCGACGCTCAGTCCGCCATCGTTGGGCGGCAGCTGCCGCGCTTCGACGAGGCGCATTCCCTGGGCACTCAAGCGCGTGCGCAGACCGCTGACCAGCACCTGGTTGAGGAAACAACCACCGCTGCCGACCACCGCCTCTTCACCCGGAACCAGCACGCGCAACCAGTCGCCGAGGGCGGCAATCAGCGTCGCGTGAAACAGTGCCGCACCACGCTCGGGGTTCTTCTCATCGGCCAGCACGGCCAGCAAGGGCAGCAGATCGAGCCGACCCTGCGAAATCTTCCAGCCCAGATCCAGGGGCAGGACATCGCCGTAGCGCTGTGCCATGCCCTCGAGCAACATCGCCGCCTGCCCTTCGTAGGCCATCACCGCCTTGATTCCGAGCAGACCGGCGGCGGCGTCGAAGATCCGCCCCATGCTCGACGTCGGCGGGCAGTTCACATTGCCAGCCAGCATCTGCGCAACGGCCGGTGCCGCTTGCTGCGCCGAAAAACGCTCGGCGATTTCATTGGCCCGGCCAAGCCGATGCAGCACCGCTGCCGCCATGCGCCAGGGTTCGCTGGCAGCGCGGTCGCCACCGGGAAGCGCCAGTGGCGCCAGGGACCCCAGGCGCTTGAACTGGTCGCCATCGATGCGCAATAGTTCGCCGCCCCAGGCGGCCCCGTCGGTGCCGACGCCAACACCGTCCAGCGACAAGGCCAGCGCCTTGCCCTGCATGCCATGTTCGGCGAGAACGGCAGCGGCATGCGCATGATGATGTTGCACACCGAGCAGCGGCACACGGGACTGCTCGGCGAATGCAGCGGCAAAGCGGGTGGAGTGAAAATCCGGGTGCAGGTCGTGCGCGACGATCGCCGGTTCGACGCCCAGCAGTTTCACCATCTGCGCGACGTTCTCTTCGAGAAAATCGCAGACGGCGGCGTTGTCGAGGTCGCCGATATGCTGCGACACGAAAGCCTCGTCGCCGCGCGTGACACAGATAGTGTTCTTGAACCAGCCGCCAACAGCCAGCACCGAAGGACCGGAAATCGGCAACTTGATCGCCCGCGGCGTATAGCCGCGCGCGCGCCGGATGAATTGCAGGCCACCGGAGGTAATCCGCGCCACGCTGTCGTCGCAACGGGTGATGATCTCGCGGTCATGCATCAGGAAGGCGTCGGCAATACCGTAAAGGCGCAACAGGGCTTCGTTGTTGCCCACCACCAGCGGCTCGCCGCCGGGGTTGGCGCTGGTCATCACCAAGGCCAGATCCTGTGCCCTTTCCAGCCATCCCATTCCCGGTGGGCGATTCGCCGCTTCGTGAAAGAGCAGGAATTGCAGCGGCGTGTAGGGCAGCATCACCCCCAGCCAGCTCAGCCCCGGCGCCACCCCGGGCAAAGCGGCATCGGTGTTGCCGCGCTTCTTGATGAGGATCGCGGGACGGGTCGGCAGGGTCAGCAAGCCCGGCTCGCCGATGCCCATCTGCACGAACTTGGCCGCCGACGCGGCGTTGGCGAGCATGACCACGAAGGGCTTCTCGTCCCGTTGCTTACGCTCGCGCAGCAGCGCGACGGCGACTGCGTTGCGGGCATCGCAAGCCAGGTGAAAGCCCCCCAGGCCCTTGATGGCGAGAATCTTCCCGGCGCGCAGCAGGGCCAGCGTCTCGGCGAGCGGGTCGCCAGGCAGTGGCAGCCCGTCGGCATCGACCAGACGCAACTGCGGACCGCACTTCGGACAGCAATTGGCCTCGGCGTGAAAACGTCGATCCTCGGGCTTGCGGTATTCCTGCTGGCACTTCGGGCACATCACAAAAGGCTTGAGACTGGTACGTACCCGATCGTAGGGCAGGCCGCGGCTGATGGTGTAGCGCGGCCCGCAATTGGTGCAGTTGGAAAAAGCGTAGCGCCAGCGTCGGTTGCTGGGTTCGAAGGTCTCGGCCAGGCAGTCGCGGCAGACGGCCGTATCGTGCCCGATCATCGTCCCCGCCCGACCACTGCGGCTGTCGATGATCACGAACTCGCGACCATCGTGTGCTGCCGGCGCAGCAGCACGAGACACCACGGAACCTACCCGGGCCAGAGGCGGTGCATCCTGCTCCAGTCGACTGATGAGATTCTCGACCTGCTCGGCCGCACCGCAGACCTCGATCTCGACGCCGCGCGAGTCGTTCCGAACCCAGCCGCAGAGCCCGAGTTCGCGGGCCAGGCGCCAGACGAAGGGGCGAAAACCGACGCCCTGGACAACGCCGCTGACGCGGATGTTCTGGCAAATCATGCTCTCGGTCATGTCAGCCTCCCGACACGGCAGAGAGTTGTGCTTCGAGTTCGACGATGCGCCGCTGCAATGCGGCCACGCTCCCCTTTTTCTTTTCTTGCACCGCCGTGCAGCCAGCGATCAGCCAGGCCAGCCATTCGTCCAAGCCCTCGCCGGTGGTCGCCGAAACCTCGATCACCTGCAGCTGCGGATTGATCTGCCTGGCGTAGGCAACGGCTCGGTCGACGCTGAAGGAAACGTAGGGCAGCAGATCGATCTTGTTGAGCAACATCAGCGAGGCGGCGTCGAACATGCCGGAGTATTTCAGCGGCTTGTCATCTCCCTCGGTCACCGAGAGAATGACCACCTTGTGCGCCTCGCCAAGATCGAAGGCCGCCGGACAAACGAGGTTGCCGACGTTTTCGATGAGCAGCAGCGAATCGTCGGCCGGTGCCAGCTCGTCGAGCGCGTGGCCAACCATGTGCGCATCCAGATGACAACCCTTGCCGGTATTGATCTGTACCGCCGGCGCGCCGCTGGCACGGATCCGCTCGGCGTCGTGGCTGGTCTGCTGGTCGCCCTCGATCACCGCGATCGGCAGCTGCGAAAGCTTCGCCTGCAGCGCTGCAATGCTGCGGCACAGCAGGCTGGTTTTTCCCGAACCGGGGCTGGAAACCAGATTCAGCGCGAAAATGCCCTGCTCGTCGAAACGACGCCGGTTCTGTGCCGCGTAGCCGTTGTTCTTGGCCAGGATGTCGCGCTCGATCTGCACCATCCGCGAGGCTGTCGTCGCCTCCGCGGTGCTCCCTTGCCTGGCTTCGTTGCCGTCCCTGGCTTCGTCGGCGTGGTGGTGGTGGTGTGAATGGTAAGGCAGGTGTGCAGCGCCGCCATGTTCATGCGCGGGCTGGCCAGCGTCCGCGGCGACCGCGACATAGCGCATGCGGCGATGAGTCGGGCCACCGCCCCACTCCCTTGCCTGCGGCGGCGCGTGGCCCCGCGCGACCGGCTGAACGTCTTCCTGCCCGGGCACTGCTCTACCGGCAACGCGAGTCTCCCCGGCACTGCAACCGCAAGTGGTACACATCTGCTGTCTCCTTCTTCATTATTATTCGACCTCCAGCTCCTTGACCCGCATCTCGGTACCGCCGGTCGCTTGAACCGGATAGCCGCCGCAGGCTGGGCAGGGGTCGTAACGGGCCGCAAGCGGCACCGTCTGATTGCAATTAAAACATAAACCTTCGCCAGCTATCTCGATCACCTTCAGAAGGGCTCCCTCGGCCAGCGTGCCGCGAATCACGGCGTCAAAACAGAAACGCATGGCGTCCGGCTCAACGGCCGCGAGTTCGCCAATTTCAAGGAACACGGTCTTCACGCGCTGGAACTGCTGAGCACACGCGGCATCCTCGACGATCTGCAGAACGCCCATGGCCAGCGACATCTCATGCATCCTTTACCGTCACCTCGAAAAGCACGCAGGGATCGAGCGACAAGGCCAAGCGGCGCCCCGCCAGCAAGGCTTCGGCGCGCGTCGCGGCCGGACGACCGGTCATCTCGCGGACGAACACGCCCTGCGGGTGAAAATTCCATTCCGTCGGGGCAACGATGGCGTAGCGCGCAACCCGGTCGCCATCGAGCTCGACGCGGTGCAGCAAGGTGCCGCGGGCGGTTTCGACCCGCGCCAGCCCGCAACGTTCAGCGACCTGCGCCACATCGATCCAGGTCGAGCGCTGCTCGGGCTCGGCCAAAGCCTGCGCCAGCCCGCGCAGATCGACATAACGCGCCTGCAAGCGCGCCTGCAGCCGCCGTCCGTCGCTGAGCAGTGCCGCCACCTCGGGATCCTCGGCCTGCCGGGCAAGCACTCCGGTTTCGGCCGCCTGGCCGGCGAACGTGGGTTGTTCGGCAAAAGCGTCGTCGCCAAAGTGCGACTCCCAGTCGGCGGCCGACAGGCGCGGCAGCAAGGCGACCGGCGCGGCGAGCATGCGCTCGTCGAAACGCGGCGGGCACTGCTCGTCCAGCCAGGCAAGCAAGCAGGCGCCGAAGGCAGCCGCGCCAGATCCATTCCTGCCATCGGCAGCATCGGCAAGGCCCAACAAGCGCTTGCGCCAGACCAGGAACTCGTTCTGCCGCGCCGGCTCCCCAATCAGCGATGGCCAGTCGAGCAACAGGCGCCACAGATGCTCGCCGATCGCTTCCAGCGCCACGGCCAGTGTCTGCGCAGGCGTTGCAGCAAGGTCCGCGCGCAGACCGCGCGCGGCCTGCAGGGACAGTTGCGCCGCCGAAGCCTGCGCACAGCGACAAAGACTGAACAAGCGGGGAATGAATTCGAGAACGCGCTCAAACGAGAAGCCGCGCAGGGCACGCGCTGTCGTCGCCGGTCGCGTGGAAGCGACTGCCGCGGCACCAATTTGCCCGCCATTCCACGTCAGTGCCAGCTGCAGAACACCCTGTTCCACCGTCGCCCTCCCGGAAAGCCTCGTCCGACAATAACAAAAGCCTTTGAATCGATTTTGATTTCGGTCAATCCGCCGCTAAACTGCCGCCTTCACAATACGGCCTCGCCGGCCCTCGCCTTTTTCCGGGATTTCCCTCTGCATGCTTGAAGCTTCGAATCTGGAATGCGTACGCGGTGAGCGCAGCCTCTTCGCCGACGTCAGCTTTCGGCTGGATGGCGGCGAGATGCTCTACCTGCAGGGAAGAAACGGCTCCGGCAAGACCAGCCTGCTGCGCATGCTCTGTGCTCTGACGCCAGCAGTCAGCGGCGAGATCCGCTGGCGCGGCGCCCCGATCGGCAAGCTCGGCGAGGAGTTTCGCAGCGAGCTGTGCTACCTCGGCCACCAGAATGCGATCAAGGAAGAACTGACGCCATTCGAGAACCTGCTATCGGCGGCCCGGCTGGCGCAGGAAGTTCTTGACGAGGAGGCGGCGCTCGAGGCGCTGGCCCTGGTCGGGCTGCGCGGCCGCGAGGATCTGGCCTGCCGCTATCTTTCGCAGGGCCAGAAGAGGCGTGCTGCGCTGGCCCGCCTGGTCAATGAAAAGCGTGCGCTGTGGGTCCTCGACGAACCCTACGTCGCGCTTGACCCGGCGGCCGTCGAACTGGTCGCCGGACTGATCGGCGCCCATTTGCAGGCCGGCGGACTGGCCGTGCTGACCACTCACCAGACGGTGACCGTGCCGGCGGGCGCGGTGCGCGAACTCTGGCTTGGCGATGGCGATGCCACGCGGCGCTCACGGTAGTTAAGGAGATGCTAATATTGCTCCGGGCGGTCATCGGCCGCGACCTGCGCCTGGCCATGCGCCGGCAGGCCGACATCGTCGCGGCAATGTTCTTTTTCATCATCGTGGTCAGCCTTTTTCCGCTCGGCGTCGGACCCGAACCCGACCAGTTGCGGCGCATGGCGCCCGGAGTGCTGTGGGTTGCCGCACTACTGGCGACGATGCTGTCGCTGCCGCGGCTGTTTGCCGACGATCACCGCGACGGCACGCTCGAACAACTGGCGCTGGCACCGCAGCCGCTGGGCTTGATCGTACTCGGCAAGGTGATCGCCCACTGGCTGGTCGCCGGACTGCCACTGGTCATCCTGGCACCGGTGCTCGGCATCCAGTTCGACCTGAGCAGGGACGCGCTGGCGGTGCTGACCGTTTCGCTGCTCATCGGCACACCGGCGCTGTCCGGAATCGGCGCCATCGGCGCGGCGCTGACCTTGGGCGTGCGCGGTGGCGGCGTGCTACTGTCGCTGCTGGTCCTGCCACTGTACATTCCGGTGCTGATCTTCGGTGCCGGCGCGGTCGATGCGACAGTCAGCGGGCTCGGACCGCAGGCCCATTTGTCGCTGCTTGGCGCGCTTGCGCTGGGCGGCGTGTTTTTCGCGCCGTGGCCCACTGCCGCGGCTCTCAGAGTTGCCCTGGAATAAATGACTGACAGAGTAATCAACTGGTTCAAGTACGCCAGCCCGCAGACTTTCTACCCGCTTGCCGGCAAGCTGATCCCGTGGTTCTGGGCGCTCGCGGCGCTGTTCGGCATCGCCGGGCTGGCGATCGGTTTCCTGATCGCGCCAACCGACGCGCAGCAGGGCGAAGGCTATCGCATCATCTTCCTGCACGTACCCGCGTCGTGGATGTCGATGTTCATCTACCTGGTGATGGCTTTCTGGGCCGGAATCGGGCTGGCGTTCAATATCCGCCTGTCGGGAATGATGGCCTCGGCGCTGGCGCCGACCGGCGCGCTCTTCGCCTTCCTGTCGCTGTGGACCGGCGCCCTGTGGGGCAAGCCGATGTGGGGCACCTGGTGGGTGTGGGACGCGCGCCTGACTTCGGAACTGATCCTGCTTTTCCTGTACATCGGCTTCATCGCCCTGCAGGCGGCGATTGACGACCCACGCCGCGCCGACAAGGCCGGTGCAATTCTGGCGTTGGTCGGGGTGGTGAATATCCCGATCATCTATTTCTCGGTCAAGTGGTGGAACACCCTGCATCAGGGCGCTTCGGTGAGCCTGACCAAGGCACCGAGCATGGCCGCCATGATGCTCTGGGGCATGCTGCTCTGCGCGCTGGCCTGCTGGATGTACAGCATCGCCATCGCCCTGATGCGCGTGCGCACGATCATGCTCGAACGCGAGCGGCATACCGATTGGGTGCGCGAGCTGCTGGACGAAAAAGGGTAAGAACATGCACTGGAACAGTTTTGGCGAATTTCTGGCGATGGGTAGCCACGGCCTCTACGTCTGGGGCTCGGTGGTGGTGATGGCGGTGCTGATGCTTGCGGAACCGATGCTGCTGGTACACGGTCGCAAGACACTGGTCGCGCGCCTCAAACGCCAACTTCGCGCCGAGCAGCAAGAGGCCGGGGCGAATCGCTCGCCAAGCCACCACAGCCACAACGCGCCTCGCAACACCCCACAGGAGTAAAGCTTGAAACCTCGTCACAAGCGAATTGCCTTGATCGTCGGCGGCCTGGCCATTCTCGGTATTGCCGCCATGCTGGTACTCAATGCCTTCCAGAGCAATCTGGTGTTTTTCTTCTCGCCGACCCAGGTCGCCGCCGGTGAAGCGCCGACCGGCAAGAGCTTCCGTATCGGCGGCATGGTCAAGGAAGGCTCGCTGGAGCGTCAGCCTGATGGCGTCACCCTGCGTTTCGTGGTCACCGACACGGACAAGGAAATGACGGTTGCCTATCAGGGAATCCTCCCCGATCTTTTCCGCGAAGGCAAAGGCGTCGTCGCGCAGGGCAAGCTTGGCGACGGTGGTCTGTTCACCGCCTCGGAGGTGCTCGCCAAGCATGACGAGAACTACATGCCGCCGGAAGCGGCGAAGGCAGTCGGCGACGCACACGAACGGGCAGCAGCCAACAAGGCGGCAGCAGAGGCCGCCAGCCAGACCATCAAGCAATAGTGCGCACCTTCGGAACACACGGAACCTTCGGACAATAGGCTCATGATCCCTGAACTCGGCAACTTCGCACTGATCCTCGCGCTCTGTGTCGCCCTGGCGCAAGGCACGCTACCGCTGATCGGCGCCCACACCGGCCGACAGCAATGGATTGCCCTGGCGCGGCCGGCGGCCGTCGCGCAGGCACTGCTGCTGGCGCTTGCCTTCGGCTGTCTGACCACGGCCTTCGTGCAGAACGACTTTTCGGTGCTCTACGTGGCCCAGCACTCGAACACCCTGCTGCCCATCCAGTACCGCGTCGCCGCGGTCTGGGGCGGACACGAAGGTTCGCTGCTGCTGTGGGTGATGATGCTGGTGCTGTGGGCACTGGCCGTCGCCATCCGCTCGCAGCAACTTCCCGAGCACATGGTGGCGCGCGTTCTCGGCGTTCTCGGCCTGGTGACCGCCGGCTTCCTGCTCTTCATCCTGCTCACCTCGAACCCCT
>ERZ761603.1248-NODE-1248-length-19341-cov-76.323447_pt1 | contig 19341 bp, 15 predicted proteins | sample MGYA00511879_ERZ761603 | MGnify/ENA primary metagenome ERZ761603 (study PRJEB28899, sample SAMN02850040) | bioreactor sludge metagenome | biome: EBPR Sludge; feature: EBPR Bioreactor; material: flocular biomat | place: Australia: Thorneside Wastwater Treatment... | reverse complement strand
CGTTCGTCCGGTGGTGTGGGAGGGGGAGGCCGCGAGGCTTTCTCCTATCCCGATCATTGCGGCGAGGCTTGTCCTCGCCGTGTCGGCGCCCTTCGCGCTGACCCCGGTTGGCTGGCGGCTTTGCTCGAAGCGCTTTCGGCAACAGCCCGCTGCGGCTGCCGGCTGATCGCCTGGCCAAGCTTTTTCGGCCGCTTGGCGAGCGGCGCTTCAGCCTTGCTGTCTAGCAGCCGCTGCCGAGCGGAAAAACGCTCTGCTGATAATTGATCGACAGCGCACTGACCAGCGGTTGATCCTTCAGGCGGCGCGCGATCTCGCGCTCGGCCCGGTTGACCGCGGAGAGGTCGGCGAGCACATCGACGGGCAGGAAGATCTCGACTTCGACCCGTCCGTTCAGATAGTGCAGCACGACCCGCTGTGCTTCCGGCAGGCCGGCAAGAATTGGCGACAATTGCTGCATCAGGGCGTTGCGATCGGGCAGGCTGTGGCTGTTCACGTCGTGGTCGAGATCGTTTTCGACGTCCACATGAACCAGCACGTCGGCCACCGAGGCGTGGGTGTCGAGGACCCGCTTGCGGGTCATTTCGGCGACTCGGTGTCCTTCTGAAACGCTCACTCGCGGATCCACGCACACATGCGCATCGACCAGCGAACGATGCGCCATGCGTCGAGTGCGCAGCTCATGCAGGCTGCTCACTCCCGGTGTGTCGATGATGACTTGCCGGATACTGTCGACTTCTTCCGCCGACAGTCCGGTGTCGATCAGCTCCTGCAGGGCATCCCAGGAAAAGACGACGCCCATGCGTACGATCATGAAGCCGACAATGACTGCGGCAACCGAGTCGGCGAAGGCAAAGCCCATCAGGTTGCCGACGATGCCGACTGCGACGACGAGTGAGGAAGCAGCGTCCGAGCGCGCGTGCCAAGCGTTGGCAACGAGCATCGGCGAGCGCAGCCGCTCGCCGACATGCAGCATGTAGCGGAACAGGCCTTCCTTGGCCGCCAGCGCGATGACCGCCGTCCACAGAGCAAGCGGCGCTACCGGTGGCAGATTGCCCAGGTCCTGCAACTTGATGCCGGCGCTCCAGATGATGCCTGCGCCGGTCGCAGCAAGAATCGCCCCAAGCGCGAAAGAGGCCGCCGTTTCTATCCTGGCGTGCCCGTAGGGATGGCGTGCGTCAGCCGGATCCTTGCTGTGATGTGCGGCAAAGAGGACGAGAAAGTCGCAGACGAGGTCGGACAGCGAATGCAGCCCGTCGGCAATCAGGCCCTGCGAATGGGCAACGATACCGGCAACGACCTGGGCGGCCGTGAGGAAGACGTTAACCACGACACTGACCCAGGTACAACGCTGGGCCATTGCGTGGCGACCTGGGTCGTCGAACGATACTTCAGAGTGTTGTGCCATGCCTCAATCGTCGCCAGCTTTCCTTAAGCGATTCTTAAGCCTCGCCGTGCATCGGTCGTGCGCGAGCGGTCTGCTCGAAGGGCCATTCAGTGGCCAAGCGAGCTGACCACCTGCGAAAAGGTCTGGGCAATCTCCTCGGGTTGAGGTTCCAGTCCCATCTGCCGTTCGATCTGGCGCAGCGAGAAAATTCCGCACAGCACATGGTTGTCGGCTGCGTCGTGGTCTACCACCAGACAGAAGGGCGTCCCGAGTGCTTTCAGCGTGCTCAGGACGTTGCCCACATGGGCGTGCGCGACATCGCGCAAGTGCATGACTTCCGCATCGTCATGCTTGTCGATCATGACATTGGCGACGACCAGCTCGGTTGGATGCAGGCCCATCTGGTGGGCGACGGCAAGCGGACGACTGCCCTGTGTTCCCGCTTCGGTGACAATCCCGAGCAGTTGCGCCCGTTCGTCGGCGACGAGGAGAAATTGAGCATGCGCGCACGCCATCATGCGGTTCGCTTCTTCCAGCGAAGCACCAGGGGAAATCGTCAGCGCCGGCTGTCGGCGATAATCGGTCATCACCTCGAGCGCAGGCGAGCCTGCTTCGACCTTCGTTTGCGTAATGACTTTCGAGAGATAGCATGGAACGCCGCGTGTGAGCTTCGTCCAGGGTAGCGGCTTGTAGCGATGGTCGGACATTTCCTCATTCCTCACCGTTGTTGACAACCCGGGGATTAAAGCACTGAAGTCGGCTGCCTGACAAGGTTTCGCTGGCCACCGGCGGGCTTTGTCAAGCGACCGAGAATTGCGTGAATCGAGTCTTGCGGGTAGTATCCGTGCCACGCGCCGTAAGGGCCCGTCGAGAGGCTCCTTGCGTCGCGCAGGCGGTGCGCTGCCGGCGGTCGGTCGCCCGCTGTCTACCCGGTTCCGGCGGCGGGGCCGCCGCTCCTGCGTCCGGCTTCTGTGTTCGTTCGGGACGCCCTCGATGCCCTCTCCGCAACCACCTTTACCGTCCAGAGAATGATTTCCGGCCTCCTCAAGAAGATTTTCGGCAGCCGTAATGACCGGCTGATCAAACAGTACAAGCTGGTCGTGCGCAAGATCAATGCGCTCGAAGCGGGAATCGCGGCTCTCTCCGACGACGATCTGCGCAGCAAGACAGCCGAGTTCAAGCGGCGAGTGGCCAATGGGGAGACGCTTGAGGCCGTGCTGCCGGAAGCGTTCGCCGTCGTCCGCGAGGCCAGCAAGCGGACTCTCGGGATGCGCCACTTCGATGTCCAACTGATTGGCGGCATGGTCCTGAATGATGGAAAGATCGCCGAGATGCGCACCGGCGAAGGAAAGACGCTGGTCGCCACTCTGCCGTCGTATCTGAACGCACTGGCCGGGAACGGCGTGCACATCGTCACGGTAAACGACTATCTGGCCAACCGCGACGCCGAGTGGATGGGCCGGCTGCACCGCTTCCTCGGGCTCACCGTCGGCGTCAACCTGTCGCAGATGCCGCACGAAGAGAAGCAGGCGGCGTACGCTGCCGACATCACTTATGGTACGAACAACGAGTTCGGCTTCGACTATCTGCGCGACAACATGGTCTACTCGGCGGCCGACCGGGTGCAGCGAAAACTGGGCTTCGCCATTGTCGATGAAGTCGACTCGATCCTGATCGACGAGGCGCGCACGCCATTGATCATTTCCGGGCAGGCCGAGGATCATACCGACCTCTACCTGCGGATGAACGAGGTCGCTCCGCTGCTCGTCCGCTGCAGCGAGGAAAATGGTCCGGGCGATTACTGGGTCGACGAGAAGGGACACCAGATCCTGATGACCGAAGCGGGCCACGAGCATGCCGAGGAAATTCTCGCCGGGGCGGGCTTGCTGCCCGAGGGCGGCAGTCTTTACGATGCCGCCAACATCCTCCTGATTCATCACCTGAATGCGGCGCTGCGCGCACGCAATCTTTTCCTCAGGGACCAGCAGTACGTTGTCCAGCGCGGCGAGGTGATCATCGTCGACGAGTTCACCGGTCGCTTGATGCCCGGCCGTCGCTGGTCGGACGGTCTGCATCAGGCGGTAGAAGCCAAGGAAGGCGTGCGCATCCAGAACGAGAATCAGACGCTGGCCTCGATCACCTTTCAAAACTATTTCCGCCTGTACGGCAAGCTGTCGGGAATGACCGGAACGGCTGACACCGAGGCCTACGAATTTCAGCAGATTTACGGACTGGAAACGGTGGTCATCCCGACCAACCAGCCGATGCGCAGAACCGACCTCAATGATCAGGTTTTCCGTACGGCCAAGGAGAAACACGCGGCGATCGTCGCCGACATCCGGTCCTGTCGCGAGCGCGGCCAGCCGGTACTCGTCGGGACGACGTCGATCGAGAACTCGGAGTTGCTTTCTGCTCTGCTCGACCACGAGAAAGTTCCGCATCAGGTGCTCAACGCCAAGCAGCATGCGCGGGAAGCGGAGGTCGTGCGCGAGGCTGGTCGCCCCGGCGTCATCACTATCGCCACCAACATGGCCGGGCGCGGTACCGACATCGTCCTCGGCGGGAGCATAGAGAAGCAGATCGCGCTGGTGCGCGACGACGAAGCGATCAGTGCCGACGAGAAGGAGTCACGTATCGACGACCTCCGCCGGCAGTGGCAGCAACTGCATGATCAGGTGGTTGCTGCGGGCGGCTTGCACATCATCGGCTCGGAACGGCACGAATCGCGGCGCATCGACAATCAGTTGCGTGGCCGCTCGGGCCGCCAGGGTGACCCCGGTTCGTCGCGTTTCTATCTGGCGCTCGACGATTCGTTGTTGCGCATCTTTGCCGGTGATCGTGTCAAAGCGATCATGGAGCGGCTGAAGATGCCCGAGGGCGAGCCGATCGAGCATCCGCTGGTGTCGCGCTCGCTGGAGTCGGCGCAGCGCAAGGTGGAAGCGCGCAACTTCGACATCCGCAAGCAGCTCCTCGAGTATGACGATGTCGCGAACGATCAGCGCAAGGTGATTTACGGACAGCGCAATGAATTGCTCGAAAGCGAAGACATCTCGGAAACGATCACCGCGATGCGCGAAGGCGTTCTGCATACCACCTTCCGCGCCCATGTTCCGGAAGACAGCGTCGAAGAGCAATGGGACCTGCCGGGTCTGGAGAACGCGCTCGCGAGCGAGCTGCAACTGTCGCTACCGATCGTCGAGTGGTCGAAGAACGAGCCGAATCTGAGCGATCGGCAGATTCTCGAGCGCATCGTCGATGCGGCTGCCCGCTCGTACGCGGAGAAGGTCGACCTGGTCGGGGCCGAGGTATTTCATCAGTTCGAGCGCAATGTGATGCTGCAGAGCCTGGACACACACTGGCGCGAGCATCTGGCGGCGCTCGATCATCTTCGCCAAGGGATACATCTGCGCGGTTACGCGCAAAAGAATCCAAAACAGGAATACAAGCGCGAGGCCTTCGAGCTTTTCGGGCGCCTGCTCGACACGGTGCGTGCCGACGTGACGCGCGTGCTGATTACCGTGCAGGTACGCGCGCAGGATGTGCAGGAGTCCGTCGCGCATGCAGACGTCCAGAATGTACGCTATCACCATGCCGACTACGATGAGGCTATCGAGCAGGGAGACGACGAAGTGGCGGCGGGCCGCCAGAAGACGGCCACCGGGCGCCACAAGGTCGGCCGCAACGAGCTTTGTCCCTGCGGTTCGGGCAAGAAGTACAAGCATTGTCATGGCAAGCTGTCATGAGGCGATCGGCCTTTTGACGTGGGTGCCGCCGTGCCGCTTGCCATCAGGTGGCATGGTGCGGCCAGGCGGCGTGTTCGTGCTGCGCTGAGCGCCATTTTCCGGAGGTCGTAATGCCAGTCAATTACCAGACGCCGCCCGCCGAAGATCTCTTGCCGGTCGCCGGTGTCCGCCTTGGCGTCGCCGAGGCGGGAATTCGCCGGGCCGGACGCAATGATCTCGCCCTGCTGGTGCTTGACGAGGGTTGCCGGGTCGCCGCGGTGTTCACCCGCAATCGTTTCTGCGCCGCTCCAGTCGAGGTTTGTCGTCGCAATCTCGCGCACGGCGGCGAGATTCGTGCCTTGCTGATCAATACGGGGGTGGCCAACGCGGGAACGGGCGAGGCGGGCCGGCAGGCCGCCGAGGACACTTGCACTGCGCTTGGAGAGTTGCTGGCGGTCGATGCCAGCCAGGTTCTTCCCTTTTCGACCGGGGTCATCCTTGAGCCTCTGCCCGTCGATCGACTGATCAGCGGTCTGCCGCGCTGCATCGCTGATCTCGCGCCCGACCGCTGGCTCGCCGCTGCGCACGCCATCATGACCACAGACACGGTGGCGAAGGCTGCCTCGCGGCGCATCGATATCGCAGGCCGGCCGGTAACCCTGACGGGTATCAGCAAGGGGGCCGGCATGATCCGGCCGAACATGGCGACCATGCTCGGCTTTCTGGCAACCGACGCCGGGCTGCCCGCGCACCTGCTGCAACAACTGGTGCGCGAAGCCGCCGACGAGTCGTTCAATTGCATCACCGTCGACGGCGACACGTCGACCAACGATTCATTTGTCCTCATCGCCACCGGGCAAAGCGGTGTCCATATTCCGACGCCACGCGAAGTGGACTACCCGAAACTGCGCGACGCGGTGATCAGCCTGGCTGGAGAACTGGCGCAGGCGATCGTGCGCGATGGCGAAGGCGCCAGCAAGTTCATCACGATCCGCGTTGAAGGCGGCCGGGATCGTGAGGAATGCCGCCGAGTCGGGTATGCCGTTGCCCATTCGCCGCTCGTCAAGACCGCCTTTTTTGCGAGCGATCCGAATCTTGGGCGGATACTTGCCGCGATCGGCTATGCCGAAGTCAATGCGCTGGACGTCGACCGAGTCAGCGTCTGGCTGGCGGTTGCCGGGGAGGAAATCCTGGTTGCCGAGAACGGCGGTCGCGCTGCGTCATATCGCGAGGAGGATGGCGCCCGCATGATGCGGGCCGCCGAGATCGCGATCCGCGTCCAGCTCGGCCGGGGCCTTGCCAGCAGCACGGTTTATACCTGCGACCTGTCCTACGATTACGTGCGGATCAACGCCGACTACCGCAGTTAGCGGGGCCGGTTGCCGGGCTATCGGCCGGGATGCACCGACTCAATGCAGGACATGTGGAACGGCCAGGGTGAACTCGGGAATGCGGGCTTCAAATTGCCATCCGTCGACAGCGGTCATCTGGTAACTGCCGCGCATCGTGCCGACCGGCGTATCAAGTTGGCAACCGCTGGTATAGACGAACTTTTCTCCCGGTTGAAGGAGGGGCTGCCGGCCAATCACGCCCAGGCCGCGGACCTCCTGAACTTCGCCGCCAGCATCGGTGATGATCCAGTGGCGTGCGATCAACTGCGCCGCGACCGAACCGACATTCTCGATCGTAATCGTATACGCGAAAACGTAATGGTCGTTTGCCGGCTCGGACTGCTCGACGATGTACTGCGGGACAGCGCTGACGGCAATTGCGTACTTGTTGCTTTCACTCATGTGGGCTCGCATGCGGACGATCGAAACCCGCATTGCACACCAAACCAGCGAGACTGGCAAGCGGGCTGCGGGTCGCGCCACAGCGGATCAATAGCTTAGGGAATCATAGGTTCGGCGACGGCCAAGAATTTCGATGCTGACCCGGTTTGGTGCGCAAATGGCGATTTCGCCTGGGCGTGCGAGCCATCCCTGGCGCACGCAGTATTGTCGGGGACCCGGATCAGAACTTACGCGGATGCGTCGCTGATCGACGACGACTTCGGTCAGGCCAAGCGGGCCAGGGACTTCGATGCGGCGATCGCGCGCCAGGTCCAGCTCGAGGTAGATCTCGCCATTGCGTCGAATGACCGCCTTTTCGCTTGGCCCGGTCGGCCAGCTGGTGACGGCAGCGGTGGTGCAGGCAGCGGCAGCAAGGAGCAGGCACAAACCGTCGCCGGGCCGGCACAGACTCAACCAGTTCACGGCCGGGCCGGCGGGTTGCTGGTCGCTGGCAATTCACGGTGACGAATGAGGACGCACGCGCTGTCGTGAAAGGTCTTGCCCAACCATTCGGCAAAATACACCGAACGGTGCTGGCCGCCGGTGCACCCGATGCCGATCGTCAGGTAGTTGCGACTATCGCGTACGTAGCTCGGCAGCCAGGTGCGGATGAAGCATGCGATGTCGCCGCGCATGTGCAGAACCTCAGGCTCGATCTCGAGGAAGTCGATCACGGCTTGATCGAGGCCGGTCAGCGGACGCAGCGACAAGTCGTAATGCGGATTCGGCAGGCAGCGCACGTCGAAGATCAGATCGGCATCGAGGGGCGCTCCGTTCTTGAAACCGAACGACTCGAAGAGCAAGGTGAGTCCTTGATGCTGCACCACTGAGGGCTTGAGACTGACAAACTGGCGTATCCATTGGCGCAAGACGCCTGCTTTAAGCGCGCTCGTATCGATGTGATGGCCAAGTGCGGACAATCCGGCGAGGCGGACTCGCTCTTCCGCGATCGCTTCAAGCAGGGTCAGCTCGTCACTGGCCAGCGGATGGCGGCGGCGCGTCTCCGAGTAGCGTTTGAGCAGCGTCGAATCCTGCGCGTCGAGGAAGAGAAACTGCAGCTCAAGGTCGTTCGCACGCAAGGCGTCGAGCTGCAGCGGCAGCATGGCGACGCTTTCGCCGCCACGGATGTCGATGACCACGCCGACCTTGTCATAACCCTGCAGTTCGAGCTGCCCGACCAGTTGCTGCAACAACTGCGAGGGCAGATTGTCGACGCAGTAATAGTTGGCGTCTTCCAGGACTTTGAGCGCGACCGACTTGCCCGAGCCGGACAGGCCGCTGATGAGAACGAGATGCATGTCGCTCAGGATAATCGAAGCATGCCTTTCCGAGCAAGCCGGGATGACCTAGACTGGAAACTTTGTAGCTAAAGGATCAAGGCATGGACCCTGGGCAAATCACTTTTCTCGCCGACCTGGTTGCGCTCAGGCGCGATCTCCATGCGCATCCGGAACTGGCGTTTGCCGAGACGCGCACCGCCGCTCTGGTCGCCGATGAACTGGCGTGTTACGGCGTCGAGGTTCATCGCGGTCTGGCGCGGACCGGCGTCGTCGGTGTGCTGCGGCAAGGCAGCAGCGGGCGGGCGATAGGCTTGCGCGCCGATATGGATGCGCTTCCGCTGAGCGAGGAAAATGCCTTTGCCCACTGCTCGCGCACGCCCGGGTTGATGCATGCGTGCGGGCACGATGGGCATACCGCGATGCTGCTTGGTGCCGCACGTTATCTCGCTGGGCAGCGCGGTCTGGGGCGCTTCGACGGCACCGTGTACTTCATCTTTCAACCTGCCGAGGAATCGGAAGGTGGCGCGCAGGTGATGGTCGCTGAGGGGCTGTTCGAGAAGTTCCCGATGGACGCGGTCTTCGGTCTGCACAATTGGCCCGGCCTGCCGGTTGGTGAAATGGCGGTCGTCGCCGGCCCGGTGATGGCTGGCACTTGCGCCTTTGAGATCGATGTGCAGGGTACTGGCTGTCATGCGGCCATGCCGCATCAGGGGGTTGATACGCTGCTCGTCGCCAGCCACCTGGTGATCGCGCTGCAGAGCATCGTCGCGCGCAACATTCACCCGTGCGAGTCGGCGGTGATCAGCGTCACGCAGGTGCACGGGGGCGAGGCGTGGAACATCCTCCCGGAGAGGGCGATCTTGCGCGGCACGATACGCAGCTTCGACCTGGCGATGCAGGAGCGCCTGGAACGACTCGTCGAGCGTCAGTGTGACGGTATCGGGCGGGCTTTTGGCGCGCGCCTGTCGGTTCACTTCGACCGTCGCTATCCGCCCACGGTCAATAGCTCCCCGGAAACCGACATCTGTCGACAGGTGGCAGGTGAGCTGCTTGGGCGGGACAAGGTTCGCGCGGATGAGTTGCCGTCGATGGGTGCGGAGGACTTTGCCTACATGCTGCACGAGAAGCCGGGATGCTACGTCTGGCTGGGCAACGGGCCGGGTAGCGGTGGCTGCACGCTGCACAATCCACGCTACGATTTCAACGATGAGATCCTGCCTCTTGGCGTCGCCTACTGGATTCGGCTGGTCGAGACGCTGCTGCCTGGCGCAATGCGAGGTGCTCGAACGGGCTCAGGTTGAGTCCGACGGCAGATCCGCAGCGAAGCTTTTTTGTTACACTCGCCGGGTTTGCCCAGTGTCCATGCCGAGCGAGCGCTGCTGTTGCCGTTGGTGTTTCCTCAGTCGCCGAAAAAATGGCGGGGAGCGCCTGGTGCAGTAGTCAGGCGCTCCCCGAGTTCGGGCCAGGGCCGGAACTCCAGAGACCATAAAAGGAGAACAGCGGGCGTAGCTTAGGAAGTGGGGCTTACAAAGAGCTTACGACGGCCACCGGGCTACGGACCGACACCTTATGCGCATTCTCCTCGCCGAAGACGACAGGATCATTGCCGACGGCCTTTGCCGGTCGTTGCGCCAAGCTGGTTACGCGGTCGATTGCGCAGACAACGGTATGGCTGCCGACACTGCCCTGATGACCAACGCTTACGACCTGGTGATTCTTGATCTCGGGCTGCCGCGCTTGTCCGGGCTGGATGTGCTGCGGCGTTTGCGGGCGCGCAATTCAACGACGCCGGTGCTGATTTTGACCGCCCTGGACGGCGTCGACGATCGGGTCAGGGGGCTCGACCTGGGGGCCGACGACTACATGGCGAAGCCGTTCGAACTGGTTGAGCTGGAAGCCCGCGTGCGGGCGCTCAGCCGCCGTTCATCGGGAACCGCGACGATCATCCAGTGCGGTTCGCTGACCTTTGATCAAAATGACCGTTCGGCTTTGGTCAATGGCGAAATGCTCGAGCTCTCGGCGCGCGAACTCGGTTTGCTGGAGATTCTCCTCCTGCGCGCACGACGCCTGGTAAGCAAGGACCAGTTGGTTGATCACCTCTGTGGTTGGGGAGAAGAGGTGAGCCACAACGCCATCGAGGTCTATGTTCACCGCTTGCGCAAGAAGCTCGAATCGACTGGCGTCAATATCATTACCGTGCGCGGCCTCGGATACTACCTTGAGAAGCCTGCTGAAGAAAGAAGGCACTGACGCCGAGCGCTCGCTGTTTGGCGAAATCCTGGACTGGATGCTCGCGCCGCTGCTCTTCGTCTGGCCGATCAGCATCGCCTTCACGCATTACTTTGCCAACACGGTTGCCAGCTTTCCGTACGATCAGTCGCTACGCGAGCGCGTCGCGGTACTCGCGCGTCAGCTCAGTCTGGCCGAGGGCAGGGCGCAATTGCGCGCGCCGGCGACGGTGCAGGCGTTTCTGCGCTCGGACGAGATCGACAACGTCTATTTCCACATTCTCGACGGCGCGGGCGGGTTGATCGCCGGCGATCCAGAACTCCCGGGGCCACCGACCGAGTCCGGATTGCGACAACGCGAAAGCGGCGAAGTGTCGTTTCGCGATGACGAGTACCGCGGTCAGGCGCTGCGCATCGCCTACCTCTATCTGCCCGTCCCGGGTGCGCCGCTCGACCGGCGCATTCTGGTCGAGGTTGGCGAGACGACGGAAAAGCGTTCGCAGTTGGCGAACCGGATCATGACCAGCGTGATTGTTCCGCAACTGGTGATCATTCCGCTCGCCGTCGTGCTGGTCTGGTTTGGTTTGTCGCAAGGCCTGCGGCCGCTGACGCGTTTGCGCGATCGAATCGAGGCGCGCCGCGAGGCCGATCTCTCGCCGATTGCTCTGCGTCGGGTTCCCGAGGAGCTGCGGCCGCTTACCGAGGCCTTCAATTCGATGCTGAGCCGCATGCACCGCAACGTCGAGGCGCAACGACGTTTTATTGCCGACGCGGCGCATCAGATGCGCACGCCGTTGACCGGCCTGAAGACGCAGGCGCAACTGGCGATTCGGGAAAGCGATCCAGCGCAGCTTCGGCACGCGCTGCAGCTTATCCTGCTTGGCGTCGACCGTGCGTCGCACCTGGTCGACCAGTTGCTGGTACTCGCCCGGGCTGAGGCCAGCGGTGGCGCGCAGCAGGCGCTGCTGCCACTCGACATCGATCAGTTGCTGCGGGAGAGTGTCGAGGCCTGGGTCGTCCGCGCGCTCGACAAGGGTATCGATCTGGGTTACGAGCCGGCTGGCGAGGTGCTGGTCGAAGGGCACGCCTTTCTTTTGCGCGAGATGATCAATAATCTGCTCGACAATGCTTTGCGCCATACGCCTGCCAGCGGGCGCGTCACCGCGCGCGTCGTCGCGCCGGGCGATTTCGCCGTGCTCGAGATCGAAGACAGCGGGTCGGGCATTTCAGACGAAGACGCGCTCAAGGTCTTTGACCGTTTCTATCGTGCCGAGGGATCGGCTGGGGACGGCAGCGGTCTGGGGCTGGCGATCGTTCGCGAGATCGCCGAGTTGCATCGGGCGGCGGCCAGCCTGCGGCCCAACATGCGTGGCGTCGGCGCGGACCAGGCGGTCGGCTGCACGGCGCGGATCGTCTTTCCGATCTTTCGTCCGGCTGAGTTCAACAGCTTGCGCGTCGAACCGGTGCAGACCGGGTTTGCCTGACGCGACAAGCGGGCGAAGACGGTGGGAGGTTGCGTCTTCCCGGCAGCCTCCCGGCAAGCAGTCGCCTCGGCCGCGAAGCCGCTGGCGCCAGGCTTCAGCTCAGCTTCTTGAGATAGTCCGGGGCATATTCGAGCAGGAAGGCCCAGAAGGCGGCGAGCGCTGGCGTCAGGTGCTTGCTTCGGTGGCGCACCAGATGCCAGCGCCGCATCACCGGAGTCCCCTCGACCTTGAGGATGTGCAGGCGCTGGTTGCTCAATTCGAGGCCAAGCGTGTGCTGCGAAATGAAGGTGATTCCGAGACCGGCGACGACTGCCTGTTTGATCGCCTCGTTGCTGCTCATTTCCATCCCTATATGCGGCCTGACCGAATGATCGTTGAAGAACTGCTCCATGGCGGAGCGTGTTCCGGAGCCCGTTTCGCGCACGATCAGCGTCTCGCCGGCGAGTTCCTCGACGGCGATGTTCTGTGCTGTACGCAAGGGATGGTCAGTGCCGGCGACGATGACCAGGGGGTGCGGCGCAAAGGCTGTCGCCGTCGCGTCAAGCTCGGCCGGTGGGCGCCCCATGATCGCCAGGTCGACCTCGTTGCCGGCGAGCAGCCGATTCACCGTCATGCGGTTGTCGATTCGCAGGCTGATCACGACGTCCGGCTGTCGCCGGCGAAACTCGGCGAGCAGACCGGGAGCGAAGTACTCGGCCGTACTCACGACCGCCACCGCGATGCGTCCGCCTTGCAGTCCCTTCAAGGCGAGCAAGGCCTCATCCGTTTCCTTCAGCAGTTGGAGGATTTGCCGTGCCCGGTCGAGCAGGATTTCTCCCGCTTCAGTCAGAAAGACACGCTTGCCGATACGTTCGAACAAGGGAATCCCGCTGACTTCCTCCAGTTGCTTGATCTGCAGCGAAATCGCGGCGTGCGTCAAATGCAGCGTCTCGGCCGCCCGAGCAAAGGAGAGGTGGCTGGCGGCAACGACAAAGATTTGCAGCTGGCGGATCGTGGCGTTTCTCATCGATTATCTTTTGCTAATGAAAACAGACAATATGTTTAACTAGCGTTTTTGTTTCATGCCGCTAGAATCTGTCCCGGGTCGACATTTGCCAGGGTGTATTCAGGAGTATTGCCATGCTGTGCGGACGTACCAACGTCAACAAGTTTCTCATCGAGGAGCAGCGACGGAATCCGACGCTGGTCGGCGACTTCTCGATGCTCATCAGTGACATCGTACGTTCCTGCAAGGCGATTGCCCAGGGCGTGTCACGCGGTGCGCTGGCCGGCGTGTTGGGCGATGCGGGCGGCGAGAACGTTCAGGGTGAGGCACAGAAGAAGCTCGATGTGCTGGCCAACCAGGCGTTCATTCATCACTGCGAGTGGGGCGGCCATCTGGCAGCGCTGGCTTCCGAGGAGATGGAGGCGGTCTATCCGATACCTGCCGAACATCCGCGCGGCAGGTTCCTGTTGCTTTTCGATCCGCTCGACGGATCGTCGAACATCGACGTCAACCTCTCGGTGGGCAGCATCTTCTCGGTTCTCCTCTGCCCGGACGATTGCCACCCGGACGGGCCGACAGCCGCCGATTTCCTGCAAACCGGCGCGCGCCAGGTGGCGGCCGGCTACGCGCTCTACGGCCCGTCGACGATGCTCGTTCTGACGGTCGGGAACGGGACGCACGGGTTTACACTCGACCGCGACATTGGCGAGTTCCTGCTGACGCATCCCGACCTGTCGATTGTTCCGGAAACGCGCGAGTTTGCCATCAACGCGTCGAACGAGCGTTTCTGGGAGCCGCCGATCCAGCGCTACGTCGCCGAGTGTCTGGCCGGCCGAGCGGGCGTTCGCGGGATTGATTTCAATATGCGCTGGGTTGCCTCGCTGGTTGCCGAGGTGCACCGCATTCTGATGCGCGGCGGTGTCTTCATGTATCCGCGCGACAGCAAGGACACACGCAAGCCTGGCCGCCTGCGCCTGCTTTATGAAGCCAATCCGATGGCGATGATCGTCGCCCAGGCGGGTGGCCTGGCCTCGACCGGGAGCGAGCGTATCCTCGACGTTCGCCCGAGCAGTCTGCACCAGCGGGTGCCGGTGATCCTGGGTTCGCGCCGTGAGGTCGAGCGCATCGAGCGCTATCATCGCGAGCACGAAGCGGGTGAGGACGAGCCGTTCAAGTCACCGTTGTTTTCCACACGCACGCTTTTCCGGGACGACTGAGGCCTGGCCTTCACTCGCCCGGAATCCTGTCAGGCCAAGGAGAATCATCAGATGTCAAGCAAGAACCCTGTGATTGCGGTGACCGGTTCCTCGGGCGCGGGCACGACCTCGGTCACCCGTGCTTTCCAGCATATCTTCCGGCGCGAAAACCTGCACGCTGCAATTATCGAGGGCGACAGTTTTCATCGCTACGATCGGCAGGAAATGCGTGCCAAGATAGCCGAGCACGGCCTTGCCGGCAACCACCACTTCAGCCATTTCGGTCCGGAAGCAAATCTCCTCGGCGAACTGGAGACCCTGTTCCGCGTTTATGGCGAGTCGGGCAAAGGGCGCAGCCGACACTACGTACACGACGACGCGGAAGCTGAGCGTTACGGCGCGCCACCAGGAAGCTTCACCGAATGGACCGACCTGCCACCGGATACCGATCTGCTCTTCTACGAAGGTCTGCACGGCGCAGCGAGCACTGACAGCGTAGATATTGGGCGCTATGTCGATCTCTGCGTTGGCGTCGTGCCGATCATCAATCTGGAGTGGATTCAGAAGCTGCATCGCGACCGGGCGCAGCGCGGCTATTCCACCGAGGCTGTGATGGATACGATCCTGCGCCGGATGCCCGACTACATTCACTACATCTGCCCGCAGTTTTCCAAGACGCACGTCAATTTTCAGCGGGTGCCGACGGTGGACACCTCGAATCCCTTCATCGCCGCCGACATTCCCTCGCCCGACGAAAGCATGCTGGTGATTCGCTTCGCCAACCCGAAGGGGATCGACTTTTCGTATCTGCTGAGCATGTTGCACGATTCGTTCATGTCGCGCCCGAACATCATCGTCTGCCCGGGCGGCAAGATGGGGCTGGCCATGCAGATCATTCTCACGCCGATGATTCTGCAATTGATCGACAAGAAGCGGCGCCTGCGTCGCGAGTGATAAAGCGACTGCACGTGCGCGGTGTTTCCGTCCTTTCCGCCTGAAGGAGATGATTGTGCCGACCGAGTCCCGCAAATTCCGCCGGCGCTGCGCCAACGCGCTGCGCTTTCTCGCCATTGACGCCGTGCAGGCGGCCAATTCCGGTCATCCGGGAATGCCGATGGGCATGGCCGATATTGCCGAGGTTCTCTGGCGGCGCCACCTGAAGCACAATCCGGCGAATGCGTCATGGGTCGACCGCGACCGTTTCGTGCTCTCCAACGGGCACGGTTCGATGCTGATCTACGCCTTGCTGCACTTGAGTGGTTATGACCTTCCGCTGGCCGAACTGCAACGCTTCCGCCAACTCCATTCGAAAACGCCCGGACATCCCGAATGCGGTCTCACGCCAGGCGTCGAAACGACCACCGGGCCGCTCGGGCAGGGGCTCGCCAATGCGGTCGGCATGGCGTTGGCCGAACGCCTGCTGGGCGAACGCTTCAATCGACCCGACTACCGGATCGTCGACCATTACACCTATGCCTTCGTCGGAGACGGCTGCCTGATGGAGGGGATTTCGCACGAAGCCTGCTCGTTGGCCGGCCGCCTGTCGCTGGCCAAGCTGATCGTCTTCTACGATGATAATGACATATCGATCGACGGGCACGTGCAGCCCTGGTTTGCCGACGATACGGCGAAACGCTTTGCCGCGTATGGCTGGCGCGTCATTCCCGATTGTGACGGGCACGACGTCGACGCGATCGAGGCGGCGATTCGTCTGGCCCGGACGCCGACCGGACGCCCGACGCTGATCTGCTGCAAGACGATGATCGGATTTGGCTCGCCGAACAAGGGCGGCACGCATGAAAGCCACGGCGCACCCTTGGGTGCGAGCGAGGTCGGTGAGACGCGTCGCCAGCTCGAGTGGCCCTACGCACCCTTCGAAATCCCCGAGGCGGTGCGCGCCGGCTGGGATGCGCGCGCGCGCGGCATGTCTGCCGAGGAGGAGTGGAATCAGCTCTTTGCCCGCTATCGTAGCGCCTATCCCGAGCTGGCGGCAGAGTTTACGCGTCGCATGCGGGGCGAACTGCCGGCCGACTGGTCGACGCAGGCGGCTCGCTTGCTCGAGCGTTTCGTCGACGAGAACGCCGGCATGGCGACTCGCAAGGCTTCGCAGAACGTGATCGAAGCCATCTCGCCGGGGCTGCCCGAGTTGTTTGGCGGTTCGGCCGATCTGACCGGGTCGAATCTGACCCACTGGAGTGGGACTCGGCCGGCCAACCGCGAGGTGGCGGGCAACTACCTCCATTACGGAGTACGCGAATTCGCCATGACGGCGATCGCCAACGGCATCGCCTTGCACCGCGGCTTCATTCCCTATACGGCAACTTTTCTGGTCTTTTCCGACTACGCGCGCAATGCCATCCGCATGGCAGCGCTGATGCGGCAACGCCAGTTGATGCTCTACACGCACGACTCGATCGGGCTCGGCGAGGATGGGCCAACGCACCAGCCGATCGAGCACGCGGCCTCTTTGCGCCTGATTCCAGGGCTGGACGTCTGGCGCCCGGCGGACGCCGTCGAAACCGGCGTCGCCTGGCTGGCCGCCGTCGAACGCGCCGATGGTCCGTCGTGCCTGCTCCTCTCGCGGCAGAACCTGCCCGCCATCCAGCGCACCGCCGCCCAGGTCGCGGCGATCAGCCAGGGCGCCTACGTTCTGCGCGAGGCGAGCGGCGAACCGCCGGCGGTCGTCCTGCTGGCCACCGGGTCGGAGCTTTGCCTGGCAGTCGATGCCTGGACCATCCTGGCCGCCGAGGGACTTGCCGCGCGCGTCGTCGCGATGCCCTGCGCGCGTCGCTTCGACCAGCAGGACGAGGCCTATCGCCGGCAGGTACTGCCGCCGTCGGTACCTGTGGTCGCGGTCGAGGCCGGGCATCCCGACCTGTGGTGGAAGTACATCGGTAGTGCTGGCGCGGTGATCGGGATCGATCGATTCGGCGAATCGGCGCCCGCCGACGAACTCTACAAGTTCTTTGCCGTCACGGTGGAAAACATCGTGGCAAAAGCGCGCGGCCTGGTCGGCCGATCACCTGCTCCGAGCGGCAGCGAAGGCTAGTGTCTGTGCAAGATGTCCGACACGCTAGCGCGTGCCCCTGGCCATCTCCTATCAGTGGGTTCTCGGCAAGCGGGGGCAACAGGCTTGCCCGTCGCTTGCGCCCGTCCTCCCGCTCGCCGGGCGGCTGAGCAGGAGGTGTCGATCGCGCCGGTTTAAAGCGCGGGGTACTTGGCCGGGTCAGACATCTTCTCGAGCGCCCGGGTCAGGTCCGAGAGGGGGATCTTTTCGTCGTAGATGCCAGCACTGACCTGAATCCCCGTCGTGAAGGACATGTCTGCGGTCAGCGCGTAGGACAGTTTGCGCGACAGGCGCCCGGCACCGGGTTTCTGCCACATGTATTCGACCCAGCCGCCACGCGCTTCGCTGCCCGCCTTGCAGAGTTCCTTGAAGATCGGCCTGCCCGTGTTGTCGGTAATCTGCATGATTGGCTTGCCGACCAGATCGGGTCGCATCGGGTGGGCCATCATCCGGTCCCGACGGCAGTCATAGACGAAAACGTAACTGTCTTTCCACACCCATTTGCCATCCTTGTTGTTGAACTCGGCGTACCCGGCCGAGCCCTTGTCATGGAGAAACTTGGCGGCCGCACGCACGTTGTTCACTGCTTCCTCGGCCGTGGCAGCGTCGCCTTCGGCTGCACCCACCCACTGCCCGCCGGCAGCCAGCGCGGCCAGCGCGGCCAAGCATATCGTTCTTCTTCCCGAAATCATAGCGTCTTGCTCCCTCACGATTCACTCATACATGTCCGCAGCATTATTCATTCTCGCCGACACAGGCGGATCAGCCGTGGCGGCGCTCGCTGTCACCTGATCCAGGGCTTACCCACCGGCAGGACATCGCGCCCGAAGACATCGGCAAAGATGATATGGGCCATGATGTACCATGCCATGGCAGCCGTGGCCATCAGCTCGTAGCCGGCAACGACGGTCAGATCCGGGTAACCAAAATGAGCGAGGTCAAGGAGAATGAAGCCGATGAGCAGCAGTGTGAAGGTCAGCGCGAGGGCACCATGGATGCGCAGCGAACCGACCCAGAGAATGGCGGTAAAAACCGTCCAGGCGACCAGGAACCAGCCGACGTCCGTCTTGCTGGAAGTGTACAGGTCATAGTGATTGCCGATCAGGAGAAGGGCGAGTGCAATCCAGAAGCACCCGTAGGCGGTGAAGGCACAGTAGCCGAAGTTGTTCCCCGTCTTCATTTCCTGCAACCCGGCGATCATTTGTGCCAGCCCACCAAAGATGAGGCCGAGCCAGACGACTGGCCCCAAGCCCATCCAGCCGACGTTGTGAAACTGCAAGACCATCGTTGTCAAACCAAAGCCGGCTAGACCCACCACTGCCGGATTCCCCAATTTTTGTTCCGTCATCATCACCCCTTGACAACAAACTGGGCAGAAAGGGCTGCCCGCCCATCTGGCTGTGCGGTCAGTCGTTGTCCAGACTCGTCTCGTAAAGTCGACCTGTTCAACTCCCTACTGGCGACCTCAATTATACCATGCGATAGCACGAATCCGTACTTGCGGCTGTCGTCGTTGCGGCCGATCCGTGGCGCACGGCGGCCGCGCAAGTGTCGAGTATCGCCTGCGTCAGCTGATTCTTTGGCCACCTCTCAGCGCCTGTTCAGAGTCGCCGTTGCCCAGTTCCAGCAGGCATTCCGCCCGCTTCTTCCGGTCGCTCCTTCCGGCAGGATTGATCGCGCACGAGCCTTGCGACCACCGCGGACAGATTGCTTGCGCTGTGCACGGCCAGTGATCGGGCGCTTGACACGAGCCGGGGCACGCCGGGATACTCCGCCTGCCGATAGGTCAGCGGCCAGGCAGTCGGCAGCCACTACCGGACGGCGCCAAATCGCTCGCTGTCGCCGCAGTCGAGTTTCTCCGATCTTCCATTGATTTCCCACGCTCGATGACCGAAGCAGAGAAGCAGCCCGCCGCCGCCTCGCTGGCGCAGCTCAGGGTCGAGCGCAGCGCTGCTCCGCTGCGCCGCCGGCGGCAGCGCTTGGTCGTCTGGCTGGTGACGGCGCTTGCTTTTGGCGCGCTCGCTGCCTTCATTCTGTTCCCGCGCACGCTCGAAGTGCAGCTCAGCCCGGTGTTCAGCGCCTATCCGGCGCAGCAGTACGCACAACTGACCGCTTCCGGTTATGTCGTCGCGCAGCGCCGCGCCTCGGTGGCCTCCAAGGGGA
>ERZ761603.1235-NODE-1235-length-19437-cov-438.207564_pt1 | contig 19437 bp, 18 predicted proteins | sample MGYA00511879_ERZ761603 | MGnify/ENA primary metagenome ERZ761603 (study PRJEB28899, sample SAMN02850040) | bioreactor sludge metagenome | biome: EBPR Sludge; feature: EBPR Bioreactor; material: flocular biomat | place: Australia: Thorneside Wastwater Treatment... | reverse complement strand
ACAAGGTGACTGGAGTTCAGACGTGTGCTCTTCCGATCTCAGCACCTCGACCACGCGCACGCCGGCACCCCGCCAGCCCTCGTCCAGGTAGACGCCAAGCGACGCCGTGGCGTCGCGGTCGCTGCCGCTGGGCGTGAAGAAGCTGCCCTGGTGCGAGGCGTTGAGCTCGCCCACCATCTCGTTGAGGATCTCGACCAGTTCCTCGGCGACCAGACCGGGTGGTGGCTGTGGAACGGGCCGGAGGTCAGGGAGCTCGCCTCGCCGCCCGCAGCGGGCACGACCCAGCTCTGGCCGCCATGCGCGAAGCCGGCCGATGTCTGTCGCTTGAGCGATCCGGGATCAATGCCGCAAGGGGGCGCGGTGCGCCGTCCGGAATGGGTGGCGCGCTCATTCGGTGTCGCCTCGAGACGCCAGCTTCGCGCGACGGTCACGACCGGACGCCAAGCCGGGCAAGTGAAAGCCCTCGTCGATCTCGCCGATCCGTTGCGCCACCCCGTCTCGTTGCGGGATCCGCGCCGCCGCTTTAGGGCGCTGGCCGATCGTCTCGGCGTGCCGCGAGACGATCGGCCAGCACTTACTGGCGGACACCGCGATACCGCAATGCTCTGTCAGCTTCTGCGGAATGCACGCCGCGGGCGGTGTCCGCCCCAAAATCGACGATGCTCGCTGCAGCGGCCCCGAGCAGCCCCGGCAGACCACCTGCGCCGAACGCGTGAATGGCCGGATCTCGGGCCCGCTGGTCCCCTGCCGGAAGACCTGCTCCGCTACTTCGATCTTGCCGTACCGCGTCTGCCAATGGACGTTATTGTTTCCTTCCGCTACACGCCCGACTGTTGCGCCAGCTCTTCCTCCTTCCGCTGCGCTTGCCGTCGCGCCCAGCCACGCAACGCCTCGTTGCCCAGTTGCCGCAATTGCTCCGTCACCCGCCGTTCCGCCTCCGCCGCCTTCTCAACATCGCCGGGCGCATTCTCGACCACCGCCAACCACCTCACCCCGGCGTCAGTCGCACTTCCGATTGCACCCCGAGATCGCCGCGCGCTTTGAGCAAACGCAGCAGGTCGCTATAATGTTTGGCGACTTGGCGGGTATTCGGATATTCGGGCATCCTCTCCCTCGCGGCCGGCCAGGTGCCGGTTCCTGTATGTTTTGCCGGTGTTCGAGACCCTTCCTGAAACGAGATGCGGATCCTGCTTAGTAATGATGACGGTTATTTCGCGCCAGGACTCGAACACCTGGCGCGGACGCTGGCTGATGTCGCCGAGATCACCGTGGTCGCGCCCGAGCGCGACCGCAGCGGGGCCAGCAACTCGCTGACGCTCGATCGTCCGCTGTCGCTGAAGCAGGCAGCCAACGGTTTCTACTACGTCAATGGCACGCCGACCGACTGCGTCCATCTGGCGGTCACCGGCATGCTCGAGAAGCTGCCGGATATGGTCGTTTCCGGCATCAACATCGGCGCCAACATGGGCGACGACACCATCTATTCGGGGACCGTCGCCGCTGCCACCGAGGGCTTTCTGCTCGGCGTGCCGTCGCTGGCGGTTTCGCTGTGCAGCAAGACCGGCAGTCATTTCGCCACCGCTGCCCGTGTCACGCGTGAACTGGTCCTGCTGCTGCAGCGCCAGCCGCTGCGTCCGCCGGTCCTGCTCAACGTCAATGTTCCCGACATCAGCCATGAGCGGTTGGCGGGCATCGTCGCCACCCGCCTCGGCAAGCGGCACAAGGCGGAGCCGGTGGTGCGCACGATCTCGCCGCGCAATGAGACGGTGTTCTGGGTCGGTGCTGCCGGCGAGGCGCAGGATGCCGGCGAGGGCACCGATTTCTTCGCCGTCCAGAACGATCAGGTCTCGGTGACGCCGCTGCAGATTGATCTAACCCATACGGCCCAGTTGTCGCTGGTGCGCTCGTGGCTGGCGCAATGAGCGGCGCCGTCGCCGGTTTCGGAATGACCTCGCAGCGTACGCGAGGGCGCATGATCGAGCGTCTGCGCGAACAGGGAATCGCCGACGAGGAGGTGCTGGCAGCGATTGCCGCCGTGCCGCGGCATGTCTTCGTCGAGGAGGCCCTGGCGTCGCGCGCCTATGAGGACACGGCGCTGCCGCTGGGTTTTTCGCAGACGATTTCGCAACCCTATGTCGTTGCGCGGATGATCGAGGTGCTGCGTGCCGGTCGCGAAGAACTTGGCAAGACGCTGGAGATCGGCGCTGGCTGCGGCTATCAGGCGGCGGTTCTGGCGCAGCTGACCGACGAGGTCTATGCCGTCGAGCGGATCGGGCCCCTGCTGGCCAAGGCGAAGGTGAACCTGCGCGCGATCGGCAAGCCCGAGGTTCGCTTCAAGCATGCCGACGGACAGCTCGGCCTGCCGGAGGCGGCTCCCTTCGATACGATCATCGTTGCGGCTGCGGCGGCACGGGTGCCGCGTCCGCTCGTCCAGCAACTGGCCGAAAATGGCCGCCTCATCCTGCCGCTCGGCGCGACCGCGCAGCAGCTCGTGTTGATCGAACGATGCCGCGAGGGGCTGGTCGAAAAGCGTCTCGACGCCGTGCGTTTCGTTCCTCTCTTGTCGGGAGTTCAATGAAGGACCAGGCGCCTCTTTCAGCTCATCGAACAGCTCTCCTGCTGGCGGTCGTGCTCGCTCTGGCGGCTTGTGCGGGCAAGGGATCGGCGCCGGCCGACGAGGCCGCCCGAGTGCCGGCAAAGCAGTCGGGCACGCTGGTGCCCGGCACCAAGGACAGCTACGTCGTCAAGCGCGGCGATACGCTGCATTCGATTGCCCTTGATCACGGGCTCGACTACCGTGAGCTGGCGGCGTGGAACAACATCGAGAATCCGAACCGCATTCTGGTCGGGCAGGTTCTGCGGGTGCGGGCGCCGGGGACTGCCGCTGCCGCTGATGGCGTCGTGGTGCGGCCGGTGACCGCCGGCGCGGTGGTCGAGCAGCGACCACTGACGGCTGCTGCGGCGGCGGCAGGCGAGCAGCGTGCTCCGGCAGCGGCGGCGGAAGCGCTCAAGCGTTCGCCGCTGGCAGGCAAGGAACCCTACTCGGAGCAGGCTCTGGCGCGCGCGCAGGCGCAGGCGGCCGAGCCGGTGGCGGTGGTTGCTGCCGCTGCGGCGAAGCCGCCGGAGGCGCGACCGGAAGCCAGGCCGGAGGCGCGTGTCGAGGCGAAGCCCGAGCCTCGGGCCGAGAGCGCGCCGCGGACGGACGACAGCGCTGTCGGCAACGACGATGTCAGCTGGATGTGGCCGGCGAGCGGCAAGCTGATCGGCACCTTCAGCGACGGTGGCAACAAGGGAATCGACATCGCCGGCAAGGCTGGCGACAGCGTCGTCGCTGCCGGCAGCGGCAAGGTCGTGTACAGTGGGACCGGCTTGCGCGGTTATGGCAAGCTGGTGATCGTCAAGCACAACAATACCTATCTCACGGCCTATGCGCACAACCAGAATGTTCTGGTGAAGGAGGGCCAGTCGGTCGGCAAGGGACAGAAGATCGCTGAAATGGGCAATACCGACGCCGATCAGGTCAAGCTGCACTTCGAGATTCGGCGCCAGGGAAAGCCGGTCGACCCGTTGAAGATCCTGCCCGGACGTTGATGATGTCCACCGCCTACGACGCTGATTTCGATCCTTTCGCCGATATCGTCGAGTCTGGCGAATGGCGTGTCGGCGAGCCGGCGCCGCTACCCGAAGTCGTCGATTCGCTGCCGCCGCCCGAGGCTGAACTGCTCAACGACGTGACGCAGCATTACCTCAACGAGATCGGTGCAAAGCCGCTCTTCTCGCCCGCCGAGGAAGCAGCCTGGGCACGTCGTGCGCGTGCCGGGGACTTCCTGGCGCGGCAGAAGATGATCGAGCACAACCTGCGGCTGGTGGTCAACATCGCCAAGCACTACCTGAACCGTGGCCTGCCGTTGCTGGACATGATCGAGGAGGGGAATCTCGGCCTGATTCACGCCATCGAGAAGTTCGATCCCGAGCGCGGTTTTCGCTTCTCGACTTACGCCACCTGGTGGATTCGCCAGGGCATCGAGCGCGCGATCATGAACCAGTCGCGGACGATCCGCTTGCCGGTGCATGTGGTCAAGGAGATCAACCTCGTCCTGCGTGCGATTCGCCACCTCGAGGCCGCCAACGGCCGTGAGATCTGCGTCGACCAGATCGCCCACCTGATCGACCGGCCCAGTGACGAAGTGCGTCGCGTGATGGCGCTGAACGAGCGGATCGCTTCACTCGACGCGCCGCTGCAGGTCGATCCGAGCCGAACCATCGGCGACGTCATCCCCGACGAGCAACTGCTCGAACCCGACGAACTGCTGCAAGCGAATGAGATCGGCGACCTCCTGCAGCGCTGGCTGGCACAGCTCGGCGACAAGCAGCAGCAGGTTCTGCAGCGCCGCTATGGCCTCGGCGGGGGCGATGCGTGCACGCTCGAGGAGATCGCCCTCGACATGAACCTGACGCGCGAGCGGGTGCGCCAGATCCAGATCGAAGCTCTCGATCAGTTGCGGCGCGTCATCCGGCGCGGTGGCGGCACAGCAGGCAACCTGCTCTGACGCCGCCGGCCAGTGGCCGGCACTGTTCGGCCGCCGGCCCGGCTGCGATCACTGGCTGCGGGTGGCGGCCGGCCTGCTTCCGCGGGCGGGGTAGGTGGCGGCGTCGAGAAGCGAGTTCCAGGTTGCCGCGTCGAAACCGCGCACGTGCTGGCGGCCAATGCTGACGCTGGGCACGGCCGCTTCCCTGCCGAGCAGACGGCCGAGTTCGGCAAGTTCCTCATCGGTCCTGAGGATTTTCTCGGTGAACGGAACGTCGCGCTGCTTGAGCAGATCGCGCGCCTCCTGGCAGTACCTTCCACAGCGTTCGTCGGTATAGAGCACGACGGGGTACTTCTCGCTCGCCTGGCGTACGGCATAGGGCAGAGGTGGCTCGTCGGCACTGCTGCCGGTCGTCGTATATCTGGTGATGTTCCTGGCGCCGGGTGGTGGCGGCATGTCCGAGATCACCGTACCGCCGCTGTTCGGGTCGAGCCAGCGATAGGTGGTGGTCTGGGCTGTGGCGCCGGCACTGGCCAGCAACAGCCAGAGTACGGCAGGGACAAGCCTGATGCGGTTGCGGCCGCTGGTGATCGGTGTGCGCATGCGTGCAGTTCCTCCGATCAGACGGCGATCATTCCGCTGTGCCGCAGCAGCGCGTCGACCTGGGGATCGCGGCCGCGGAAGGCGCGGAAGTTGTCGATTGCCGGCCGGCTGCCGCCGACCGACAAAATCTCCCGCAGGAAGCGGTCGCCAGTGCTCTGGTCGAAGGGGTTTCCGGCCTCCTCGAAAGCGCCGTAACAGTCGGCCGAGAGGACTTCGGCCCATTTGTAGCTGTAGTAACCGGCAGCATAGCCACCGGCAAAGATGTGCGAGAAGCTGTTCGGGAAGCGGTGCCAGGGAGGCGGTACGAGAACCGCCACTTCGCGTCGCACGTCGGCGAGCAGTTCAAGCACGCTGCGCTCGCCGGCAGGATCGAAGTCGCTGTGCAGCAGCAGGTCGAAGAGCGAGAACTCGACCTGCCGCAGCATCTGCATGCCGCTCTGGAAATTCCTTGCCGCCAGCATCTTGTCGAAGAGCGCGCGTGGCAGGCTTTCGCCACTGTCGATGTGGGCGGTCATTCCCTGCAGGACGCTCCACTCCCAGCAGTAGTTTTCCATGAACTGCGACGGCAGCTCGACGGCGTCCCATTCGACGCCGTGAATTCCCGCGACGCCCGGTTCATCGACCTGCGTCAGCAGATGGTGCAGGCCATGACCGGTCTCGTGGAAGAGGGTGCTGACTTCGTCGTGGGTGAAGATCGCCGGTCGCGGCCGGCCGTCCTTCTCGCCAACCGGTCGCGAGAAGTTGCAGTTGAGGTAGGCGACCGGTTTCTGGATGGCGTCGCTGCTGCCGGCCGGCGACTGCAGGCGGAGCCGGCGGCGGCCGATCGCTTCGTCCATCCAGGCGCCGCCACGTTTCGTCTCGCGCGCGTAGAGATCGAGGTAGAACTGCCCGACGAGTTCGCCGGCCGGGTTCTCGATACGGAAGAAGCGAACGTCCTCGTGCCAGACCGGTGCCTCGTCCGGCCGCAGGCGGACGTCGAACAGCGTCTCGATGGCCGAGAACAGACCGCTGAGAACCCTCTCCTCGGTGAAGTACTGTTTGACTTCCTGCTCGGAAAAGGCATATCGCGCCTGCAGGAGTTTCTCCGAGACATAGGCGACATCCCACGCCTCCATCGGCTGCAGGCCGAGTTCGCGGCTGGCGAAGTCGCGCAGGTCGGCGACGTCCCGCTCCGCGAATGGCCGCGCCCTGGTCGCCAGATCGCGCAGAAAGGCGAGGATCTGCGGCACGGATTCAGCCATCTTCGGCACCAGCGAGACCTCGGCAAAGCTCCCGTAGCCGAGCAGTTGCGCCTCTTCGCGGCGGAGCTCGAGAAGCCGCCGGATCAGGGGCGTATTGTCGAGTTCGGCGGGGCCGAACTCGGCGGCGCGGGTGGCGTAGGCGCGATACATCGCTGCCCGCAGGCGCCGGCTGTCGGCGTACTGCATCACCGGCAGGTACGAGGGCATGTGCAGCGTGAACTTCCAGCCGCTCGCGCCGTCGCGTTCGGCTGCCTCGCGGGCGGCCTGGCGAACGTCGTCCGGCAGCCCGGCCAGTTCGTTCGCGTCGGTCACCAGTTCGCTGAAGGCGTTGGTGGCGTCAAGCAGGTTCTCCGAGAACCTGGCAGCGAGTTGCGCGAGTTCTTCGCTGATCGCCTGGAAGCGTGGCTTGCTCGCCGCCGGCAGCTCGGCTCCCGCCAGCCGGAAGTCGCGCACCTCGTGCTCGACGACCCGCTGCTGTGCTGATGACAGGGTGGCGAACTCGCTGCCTTCGGCGATCGCCTTGTACTTGGCGAACAGCTGCAGGTTCTGACCGACTTCGGCGTAGAAGCGCGAGACTTCGGGCAGCATCTGATTGTAGGCGTCGCGCCATGCCGGCACGTCGTTGACCGAGTGCACGTGGCCGACGATTCCCCAGGCGCGCGACAGTTGTTCGAAACCGTCGGCCAGCGGTGCAGCGAAATCCGCCCAGGTCGCGGCGACGCCATCGGCCGCAAGTGTTTCGATCAGGCCGCGGCAGCGGGAAAGCAGTTCGCCGATCGCCGGTTGCACGTCTTCCGGCGACAGCAGGTCGAAGCGCGGCAGGCCGGACAGATCGAGCAGCGGATTGTCCTGCAGGTTGTGATGGGTCATCGGTGGTTCCGGGTGGCGAAGAGGACTTAGCCGGCGCCGCTCTCTGGTGCCGGGAACGATGGTCATTCTACTAGGTCGCGGTAGGCGTGCCACGTGGCGTGCCCGAGCAGCGGCATGAGGACGATCAGGCCGAAGAACAGGCTGAGAAAGCCGATCGCCGTCAGGACGACGACGATGGCGCCCCAGGCGAGCATCGGCAACAGGTTGGCGTCGACCGCGCGCAGACTGGTGCGGATGGCGATGCCGACGGTCGTCGGCCGGTCGAGCAGCAAGGGGACCGAGATCACGGTCAGCGAGAAGACGAGCAGCGCCTGTATGCCGCCGACGAGAATCCAGATCAGCAGCAGGTCGCGGTGCTCGACCGAGAGGTGAATCTCGGCCAGCAGAGCCAGCAGGTCGGGAGCGATGCCGGGCGCCAGAAAAGCGAACAGCAGGCTGGAGATGCGTTCCCAGGCGAGGCCGAAGAATCCCAGCAGCAGTCCGAGTTTCGCCAGTTCGATGGCGTTGCGTCGGCCGCCGGCCAGTGAGCCCAGGAAGGTCGACTTCTGGTCGTTCTCCAGGCGCCGGCTGATTTCGTACAGGCCTCCGGCGAGCAGGGGGGCGACAAGGAAGAAGCCGGAGGTGGCGACGATGAAGAAATGTCCGTTGCGCCAGGCGAAGATGGTGATCAGGTCACCGGCAATGGCGAACAGCAGGCCATAGGCGAGGCTGGCGATCGGGTTCGCGCGCAGGTCCCGCCAGCCGGCGGCAAGCCAAGCGAACGGCCGGCCGATGCCGACGCTGCGTACCGCGGGCGGTGAATCCTGACGGTCGGTTGAGCTTGTCTCCACACCCATGCGCACTCCTTGTGAGAGAGGGACGAAGACCGCTGCCATGCGCGTTGCGCCGGGCGGTCGATCAGTCGACGAACTTCTCGCCGGTCAGCCGTTCGTAGGCCTCGATGTACCTGGCGCGCGTGCCGGCGAGCGCCGCCGCCGGCAGCCTCGGGCCGGGTGCCTGCTTGTTCCAGGCGAGGGTCTCGAGGTAATCACGAACGTACTGCTTGTCGAAGGACGGCGGGTTGAGTCCTTCGCGGTAGGCGTCGGCGGGCCAGAAGCGGGACGAGTCGGGAGTCAGCGCCTCGTCGATCAGGTGCAGGACACCGCTCGCGTCGAGACCGAACTCGAACTTGGTGTCGGCAATGATGATGCCGTGGGCCGCCGCATGCCCGGCGGCGGCGGTGTACAGCGCGATGGCGGCCGTTCGTGCCTGGCTGGCGATGTCCTCGCCGCTGCGCCCAGTGGCCGGCAGCAGGTCGGCGAGCGCGCGCGCGCACTCGGCAGCGGCCCGTTCGAAAGCGACGTTCTCGTCGTGATCACCGATCGCCGCCTTGGTGGCCGGCGTGAAGATCGGCTGTGGCAGCCGGCTGGCGAGCTGCAGCCCGTCGGGCAGGGCGATGCCGCAGACGGCGCCGGTCGCCTGGTAGTCCTGCCAGCCCGAGCCGATCAGGTAGCCGCGCACCACCGCCTCGATCGGCAGTGGCCGCAGGCGCTTGACGACCAGTGCGCGTCCCCGTACCTGCCAGCGTTCGGCGGCAGCGACGACCGCTTCCGGGTCGATGCCGGTGAGCTGGTTGGGGACGATTGCCGCGAGGCGGTCGAACCAGAAGCAGGCGAGGCGGGTGAGCACCCTGCCCTTGTCGGGCACCGGGTCCGGGAGGACGACATCGAAGGCCGAGAGGCGGTCGCTGGTGACGATCAGCAGCCGGTCGCTGCCGACGGCGTAGATGTCGCGCACCTTGCCGCGGCCGAGCAGCGGCAGGCTGGTGATGTTCGATTCAAACAGGGCTGCGCTCACTTTGTTGTTCCGCGGCTGGGATGACGGCGAGAAAGTTCAAGCCGGCGATTATAGGGCAGAAAGCGCGCTCCCCGGAGCTCGCTGGTGATGGTCGCCTGCGCCCTTCGCTGCTGGCCGGCGCGGCGCGCTGCGCGTCAATGCGCCGCGCTCTCTCGCTCCTGCAGCCGCTGGCGCAGGCGACCGATGCCGAGGACGGCGAAGGCGGCGATCAGCGGAATCGATACCGCGGTGGCGAGCTCGGGCGAGAACTGCGGCAGCAGCTGGTTGGCACCCTTGGCGAGGTAGTGCACCAGTTGCGAGGCATAGTAGGTGATGGCGACCACCGACAGTCCCTCGACCGTCTCCTGCAGGCGCAACTGCAGGTGTGCGCGCCGGTTCATCTGTGCCAGCAGTTGCTGGTTCTGCCTTTCGAGTTCGACATCCACGCGCGTACGCAACAACTGGCTGGTGCGCGCCAGTCGATCCGACAGCTCGTCCTGGCGGCTGGCCATCGCATTGCAGGTCTGCATCGCCGGCAGCAGCCGGCGCTGCATGATCTCGTGAAAGGTCGGGCAGCCGCTGACGCGCGTCTCGCGCAGCTCGCTGATGCGCTGCATCACCAGTTCGTGATAGGCGCGGGCGGCGGCGAAGCGGAAGTTGGTTCGCGCCAGCGAGTGTTCGACCTTTGCCGCGAGCCGCGTCAGCTCGCCGAGGACGTGGCTTTCGTCGGCCGGAGAGTTGGCCTCACCGATGTGGTCGACCATCGTCGCGAGTTCTTCCTCGGCTTGCCGCATCCAGCCGCCGACGTCGGTGGCGACCGGCAGAGCCAGCAGTGCCAGCAGGCGATAGGTCTCGATCTCGAGCAGGCGCTGCACCGTCCGCCCCGCCTGCCGTGGGGTGAGCGAAGCGTCGATGACGAGAAATCGCGTCGCTCCTTGGTCGAGCATGAAATCGGTGAAGACCCAGGCAGCCTGATCGGCAACCTGCGCTGCGATCATCTGGCGGCCGGTCGGAGACAGTTCGGCGGTGATCGATTGCGGCGCTACCTCGGCGATCGTTCGCAGCTCGACGTGGGTGGCGACGATCAACTGCCCGGGGACCGCCTGCAGGCATTCGCGTGGCAGCAGGTCGATTGCGCTGGTGGTCGGCGCAATCGGGTCGGCGCCGGCCGGCGAGCTGAACACGGTGTAGCTGGAGAACTCGGTATGGCGTTCCCAGCGCAGGAGCAAGCCAGCGCCGGCGAACAGGGCGGCGTTGTCGGAACCGCTCAGCCGGCTCATGCCGGCATCACCGGCAGCCTGCTCGAGTCGCTCGCTTTCGCCGGCGAGCGAGGCCGGCTCGTGGGTGAACACGAGGTGCGAGACCAGCGCCGGCGCCCTCAGGGCAGGCGTCGGGCGGGCGTGGAAGCTGTCGTTGAGCAGCTGGCGCAGCGGGTGCTGCGCGAGACCGGCTGGCGGCTGTTCCGGGTGCGTCGTCATCGCATTCTGGCCGGCCGCGGCGCTCGCGAGCGCCGCGGTGGCGCGTCTGCCGATCAGATTTCCTTGTCGCCGCGCATCGTTTCGAGCGAGCCGAGGACGCCCAGTTCACCTTCGACCGAGACGCCGATCGCGTGGGCAAACTCGACCACCTTGCTGGTGACCTCGACGTTGTACTCGCAAGAGGCGACGCTCTTGCCGTCGGCCATCAGCGAGCCGTCCATCATCACCGACGAGAAGCCGGAGCGGATGGCGGACATGCAGACGGCGGGCGACTGGCCATGGTCCTGGTGCATGACGATCGGGATGTGCGGATAGGCTTCGAGTGCGGCCAGAATCTGGTGGCGGAGGAAGGGCTCACCAGCGTACTTGCGGGCACCGGCCGATGCCTGCATGATCACCGGCGCGTCGACCTCGGCGGCGGCTTCCATGATGGCCCAGACCTGTTCCATGTTGTTGACGTTGAAAGCGGGCAGACCATAGCCGTTCTCGGCGGCGTGGTCGAGCAATTGACGCATCGACACGATTGGCATGATTGATTTCTCCAGTTGTTGCCCGCCACGGCGGGCAGGGCAAGCCGGCCGTGCGGCTTGCCGGGAAGGACGGTCCGACCGGAGTGTGCAGGTTTTGCCGAAAGTTCGCTGTTCCCGTCAGACCTGATAAGCCTGTCGATCGCCGACGCGGACGATCTTCAATGTATTGGTGCTGCCGCTGCTGCCCATCGGGTCGCCGGCGGTGAGGACGATGAAGTCGCCCTTCTCGACGATGCCGGCACTGGTCAGCAGTTCCTCGGCATCGTGCAGCAGTTCATCGCGGGTGGTCGGTCGCTGCGTCATGAACAGCGGATAGACCGCCCGGTAAAGGCACATCTTGGTCAGCGCTTCCGGGCGCGGGGTCAGCGCGTAGACCGGAACGCCACAGTTGAGGCGGCTCATCCAGAGCGCCGTCGCTCCGGACTCGGTGAGGGCAGCGATCGCCTTGACCTTGAGGTGGTGTGCCGTCCAGATCGCGGCCAGCGAAATCGTCTGGTCGATGCGCGTGAAGACCTGGTTGAGGAAGGCACTGTCGAGAGTGACTTCGGCCGATTTTTCGGCCGCCTGGCAGATCCTGGTCATCGCTTCGACCGTCTCGACCGGATACCTGCCGGAAGCGGTTTCGGCTGAAAGCATCACCGCATCGGTGCCATCAAGCACGGCGTTGGCGACGTCCGAAACCTCGGCACGCGTCGGCGTCGGCGAGAGGATCATCGACTCCATCATCTGCGTCGCGGTGATCGCCAGCTTGTTCTTTTCCCGCGCCATCTGGATCATGCGCTTCTGCAGTGCCGGCACGGCCGCATCGCCCACCTCGACCGCCAGGTCACCGCGCGCGACCATGATGCCGTCCGACGAGGCGATGATCTCCTCGAGCGCAGCCACCGCCTCCACCCGCTCGATTTTGGCGATGGTCAGCGCCTGGCCACCGGCGGCGTGGATCAACTGCTTCGCCATGTACATGTCGGCGGCACTCTTGGGGAACGAGACGGCGACGAAATCGACGCCGATGCTCGCTGCCGTGCGGATGTCGTCCATGTCCTTGGCAGTCAGCGCCGGTGCCGAGAGGCCGCCGCCCTGGCGGTTGATTCCCTTGTTGTTGGAGAGTTCGCCGCCGTGACGAACGACGGTGAAGATCTCGCTGCCGACGACCCGTTCGACGTCGAGGACGATTCGGCCATCGTCGAGCAGGAGGACACTGCCGGCGGAAACGTCACGCGTCAGGTCCTTGTAATCAAGGCCCACGCGTTCACCATCGCCCAACTCGCAGCGCGAGTCGAGGATGAAGCGCGCACCCTGTTCGAGCCAGATCTTCCCTTCGGCGAACTTGCCAACGCGGATCTTCGGTCCCTGCAGGTCGGCGAGAATGCCCACCGGTCGCTGCAAGCGGGCCGCCACTTCGCGCACCAGCTGCGCGCGCGCGATATGGTCGTCGGCCGAACCGTGCGAGAAGTTGAGGCGCACGACATCGACGCCGGCACGAATCATCCGTTCGAGGACTTCGCTGCTCGACGATGCCGGACCGAGGGTGGCGACGATCTTGGTATCTCGTGACATGTCTCTTCTATTATTGTCTGTTGTTGTCGGCTGCAGCAAGTGGGGCGCCCGCAGGCGCCCCTTGACACTCGCTCAGCGAGACATCACCCGCACCATGTCCAGCACCTTGCAGGAATAGCCCCACTCGTTGTCGTACCAGGCGACGATCTTGACGAAGGTTCCGTCAAGTGCCATCCCGGCTTCGGCATCGAAGACCGAGGTGCAGCTCTCGCCGCGGAAGTCGGTCGCCACGACCTTCTCGTTGGTGTAGCCGAGAACGCCCTTCATCGGACCCTCGGAAGCGGCCTTCATGGCGGCGCAGATCTGCTCGTAGGTGGCCTCGTTGCTCAGTTCGCAGGTCAGGTCAACGACCGAGACGTCCGAGGTCGGAACGCGGAAAGCCATGCCGGTGAGCTTCTTGTTGAGCGCGGGAATCACCTTGCCGACAGCCTTGGCGGCACCGGTCGAGGACGGAATGATGTTCTCGAGAATGCCGCGGCCGCCGCGCCAGTCCTTGTTCGACGGACCATCGACGGTCTTCTGGGTGGCGGTGGCAGCATGGACGGTAGTCATCAGGCCGCGCTTGATGCCCCAGTTGTCATTGAGGACCTTGGCCACCGGTGCCAGGCAGTTGGTGGTGCACGACGCATTCGAGATGATCGTCTGGCCGGCGTAGGTCTCGTCGTTGACGCCAAAAACGAACATCGGCGTATCGTCCTTGCTCGGGGCGCTCTGGATGACCTTCCTGGCGCCGGCGGCGATGTGCTTCTGGCAGCTGTCGAGGGTCAGGAAGAGGCCGGTCGATTCGACGACGACGTCGGCGCCGACTTCGTTCCACTTCAGCTCGGCGGGATCCTTGACGGCGGTCAGGCGGATTCTCTTGCCATTGACCACCAGCGTGTTGCCGTCGACGGAGACGTCACCTTCGAAGCGGCGATGGACCGAATCGTACTTGAGCATGTACGCCAGATAGTCGGGCTCGAGCAGGTCGTTGATGCCGACCACCTCGATGTCCGGGAAGTGCTTGACGGCAGCGCGAAAAACCATGCGGCCGATACGGCCAAAGCCATTGATGCCTACCTTGATAGTCATTGAAACGGTCTCCTTGAGAAATTACAGCAGTGATTTCACCATTCTGACCACATTGGCCACGGTGAAACCGAAACAGTCAAACAACTGGTCGGCGGGTGCCGACTCTCCAAATCGATCGATGCCGAGCACGGCACCGTCGAGTCCAACGTACTTGTACCAGTAGTTGCTCACTCCTGCCTCGATCGCCAGTCGCGGAACGGCAGGTGGCAGAACGGAGTTGCGATAGCCCGGATCCTGACGGTCGAAGGCCTCGGCGCAGGGCATCGACACGACGCGCGCAGCAATGCCGTCTGCCAGCAGTTCACGCTGCGCAGCAAGCGCCAGATGGACTTCCGATCCGGTGGCGATCAGAACCGCGCGCGGCGCCGCACAGTCGGCGAGGACGTAGCCGCCGCGGCGGATCGTCGAAGCTGCGGCGGCGGTGCTGACGACCGGCAGGTTCTGCCGCGACAGCGCGAGGATTGTCGGCCCGTCGCGACGCTCGATGCCGGCCACCCAGGCGATGGCGGTTTCACTGGCGTCGGCCGGTCGCCACAGGTCGACGTTCGGAATCAGTCGCAGGCAGGCGAGATGCTCGATCGGTTGGTGCGTCGGTCCATCCTCGCCGAGGCCGATCGAGTCGTGCGTGTAGACCATGATCTGCCGCAGCCGCATCAGTGCGGCCATGCGGATGGCGTTGCGCGCGTAGTCGGAGAACACCAGGAAGGTGGCGGTGAAGGGAGTCAGGCCACCATGCAGTGCCAGTCCGTTGGCGATCGCCGTCATCGCGAACTCGCGCACGCCGTAGTAGATATAGTTGCAGTTGCCTGCCGTTTCGCGACTGATCGCCTGCGCACCGGGCCACCAGCTCAGGTTGGAGCCGGTGAGATCCGCCGAGCCGCCGACGAGCTCCGGCAGTTGTGGGGCGAGGGCGGCGATCGCGTTCTGCGAAGCCTTGCGGGTGGCGATGTTGCCGGCGCCGGCGGCGTCGGCAAGGCAACCCGCAACGGCATCCTGCCAGCCGGCCGGCAGTTCCCCCTGCATGCGGCGCGTGAATTCAGCAGCCAGCTCGGGAAAGGCTGCTGCGTAGGCGGCGAAGCGCTTCTGCCAGTTGCCCTCGAAGAAACTGCCACGGACGCGGCCGTCCCACTGTGCGTAGACCTCGACGGGAATCTCGAAGGGTGCATGCGGCCAGCCGATGTGGGCGCGCGTTGCGGCGACTTCGGCGGTCCCGAGCGGTGCGCCGTGCGCGTCGTGGCTGTTCACCTTGTTCGGCGCGCCGAAGCCGATCTGCGTCCGGCAGCAGACCAGCGTCGGTCGCTTGCCATCGGTGCGCGCGGCCAGCAGGGCCTGGTCGATCGCCGGAGCATCGTGGCCATCGACGCCGGCGATCACTCGCCAGCCGTAGGCTTCGAAGCGCTTGCGCGTGTCGTCGGTGAACCAGCCCTCGACGTGACCGTCGATCGAGATCCCGTTGTCGTCGTAGATGGCGATCAGCTTGCCCAGTCCGAGGGTGCCGGCGAGCGAGCAGGCCTCATGCGAGATCCCCTCCATCAGGCAGCCGTCGCCGACGAAGACGTACGTGCAGTGGTTGACGATTTCGTGTTCGGGCCGGTTGAACTCGGCAGCCAGGAGCCTTTCGGCAATCGCCATGCCGACAGCGTTGGCGAGCCCCTGCCCGAGCGGCCCGGTCGTCGTTTCGACACCGGCGGTGTGCCCGACTTCCGGGTGGCCCGGTGTCCGCGACCGGAACTGACGGAACTTCTTCAGGTCGTCGAGCGAGACGTCGTAGCCGGTGAGATGCAGCAGCGCGTAGAGCAGCATCGAGCCGTGCCCGTTCGAGAGAACGAAACGGTCGCGGTCGGGCCAGCCGGGATCGGCCGGATTGTGGCGCAGATGGCGGCGCCAGAGCACTTCGGCGATTTCGGCCATCCCCATCGGCATCCCTGGATGACCGGAGTTGGCTTGCTGCACCGCGTCCATGGCGAGGGCGCGGATGACGCTGGTCAAGGGGGTGAACGGTGTGGGCACGATGCTTCGCGAATCCGTGACAGGAGGTTGAATCGCATGTCCGGATTATCCGCCAAAAGCGGCGCTTTTGCCACCTTCCTCAGCACCGCCCCGCCAGGGTCCCCTCATCCGCGTCGCTACAGGGGGAGGCGAGGCCGGTTACGGCTGCCGTTCGGCGGTGATGATCGCCGCAACGACGTCCGGCGGGCACATTGACAATGTATAGCTAACCATAAATAGAAAAAAGTTTAACTTTCAATAATGAATGCTGCCACCTAAACTGCTCGCACTTCGACCAGCAGACCACCTCCGATGATCCTTGTCCCCGCGGCAGCAAACGAACCGGCAACGCCGTTCGGAAATGACGACAGGACGCTGCGGGCGCTCATCTTCGATGTCGACGGGACGCTCGCGGAAACTGAACTCGATGGCCATCGGCTGGATGCCGATCTGGTCGACCTGGCGCAACTGTGCCGGTGGCATCGGCAGACCGCCAGCGACGCCCGGTGCTGCCGGGCAGAACGCCTGCCGCACAACTGAAACTCACCATTCTTCACATCGACGCAAGGGAGAACAACATGGACCAATCGAATCGTTACGCCGACCTCAGCCTCCGGGAAGAGGATCTGATCGCGGGTGGCAAGCACATCCTCGTCGCCTACAAGATGAAGCCGAAGGCCGGCTACGATTACCTGCCGGCAGCCGCGCACTTTGCTGCCGAATCGTCGACTGGCACCAACGTCGAGGTGAGCACGACCGACGACTTCACGCGTGGCGTCGATGCCCTCGTCTACCAGATCGACGAAGCCAGCGAGGAAATGCGCATCGCCTATCCGCTCGAACTCTTCGACCGCAACGTCACCGATGGCCGCATGATGATCGTCTCGTTCCTGACGCTGTGCATCGGCAACAACCAGGGAATGGGCGACATCGAGCACGCCAAGATCTACGATTTCCACGTCCCGGAGCGCGCGCTGCAGCTCTTCGACGGCCCGGCGAAGGACATCTCCGATCTCTGGCGCATCCTCGGGCGACCGATCAGGGATGGCGGCTACATCGCCGGCACGATCATCAAGCCGAAGCTCGGCCTGCGCCCGGAACCCTTCGCCCTGGCCGCCTACCAGTTCTGGCTCGGCGGTGATTTCATCAAGAACGACGAGCCGCAGGGCAACCAGGTCTTTGCACCGATGAAGAAGGTCATGCCGCTCGTCTACGACGCGATGAAGCGGGCGCAGGACGAAACCGGGCAGGCGAAGATCTTCTCCGCCAACATCACTGCCGACGACCATTGCGAGATGTGCGCGCGTGCCGACTACATCCTCGAGACCTTCGGCCCGGACGCCGACAAGGTGGCCTTCCTCGTCGACGGTTATGTCGGCGGCCCCGGCATGGTCACCACCGCCCGTCGCCAATACCCGAACCAGTATCTGCACTACCACCGTGCCGGCCACGGCGCAGTCACCTCGCCGAGTTCGAAACGCGGCTACACCGCCTATGTCCTGGCCAAGATGGCGCGGCTGCAGGGGGCTTCGGGGATACACGTCGGCACCATGGGCTTCGGCAAGATGGAAGGCGACGCCGATGACCGGGCGATCGCCTACATCATCGAACGCGACGAGTACCAGGGTCCCGCCTACTACCAGAAATGGTACGGCATGAAGCCGACGACGCCGATCATCTCGGGCGGCATGAACGCCCTGCGCCTGCCGGGATTCTTCGCCAACCTCGGTCACGGCAACGTCATCAACACCGCCGGTGGCGGCTCGTACGGTCACATCGACAGTCCGGCCGCCGGTGCCATCTCGCTCCGCCAGGCCTACGAATGCTGGAAGGCCGGCGCCGACCCAATCGAATGGGCGCGCGAGCACCGGGAATTCGCCCGCGCCTTCGAATCCTTCCCCGGCGATGCCGACATGCTGCACCCGGGCTGGCGCGACAGGCTCGGCGCGCATCGCTGAGTCGGGCGGCTGGGAGACGGACCGATGACAGGCAGCAGTACGGCGGCGGTTGACCGCCGGCACGGCGGGGGCAGGCGATGACGACCGACAGTGAGCAGTACCGGGTTCGCCGGGAACCCTTCTACCGCCAGCAGGGAAACGAGGTCGCGCTCTATGCTGCGGCCTACGCCGCCCGTCTGCCGGTGATGGTGAAGGGGCCGACGGGCTGCGGCAAGTCGCGCTTCATCGAATACATGGCGTGGAAACTCGACCGGCCGCTGATCACCGTCGCCTGCAACGAGGACATGACCGCCTCAGATCTCGTCGGCCGCTATCTCCTCGAAGCCGGCGGCACGCGCTGGCTCGACGGTCCGCTGACGACCGCCGCGCGCATCGGCGCCATCTGCTATCTCGACGAGATCGTCGAAGCACGGCAGGACACGACCGTCGTCATCCATCCGCTGACCGACCACCGGCGGACGCTGCCGCTCGACAAGAAGGGCGAACTGCTGCACGCGCATGTGGACTTCCAGCTCGTCATCTCGTACAACCCGGGCTACCAGAGCCTGATGAAGGACCTCAAGCAGTCGACCAAGCAGCGCTTCACCGCTTTCGACTTCGACTATCCGGAGGCCGAACTCGAAGCGACGATACTAGCCGCCGAAAGCGGCATCGATCGCACGATGGCGGCGCAACTCGTCAGCATCGGCGCCGCTGCGCGGCGGCTCAAGGGGCATGGCCTCGACGAGGGCGTGTCGACGCGGCTGCTGGTCTATGCGGCGACGCTGATCCGGCACGGGGTCGCTGCCGGCGACGCCTGCCGCATGGCGCTCGTGCGTCCGATCACCGACGACCGCGACATTCGCGAGACGCTCGATCACGCGATCGACGCCACCTTCGCCTGAGGGCGGCTGTCGCCATGCTCCGCAACGAGACTCCGGCGGATCGCCTGGCCGCCTGCCGCGCGCGGCTCGACTGCCGCCTGCCGCAGGTCGACGGCGTCTTCGCCGACTGCCTGCGCGATGCCCTCGACGTCCTCACGCCGGCGGGCGTCGACGCCTACCTCGACTGCGCCCGCTTCCTCGGTCGCATCGGCCGTGGCGCCGAACCGGTACTGGCCTTCCTCGAGGAATGGCCGGCGGTCGCCCGCAGCGTCGGCGAGCAGGCACTGCCGGCGGTGCTCGCGACGCTGCAGAGCTTCCACAAATCGCCCAACGGCAAGGCCATCGCCCCGTTCCTGCAGAGCCTCGCCGCCGTTTCGCGGCGGCTCGCTGCCGGCGAGCCGCTGCAGCACTACCTCGACCTGACGCTGCGCCTGCTGGAGCAGACCTCGGGATCGATCCACGGCATCCACAAGAGCTTCGCCAGCCCCGGCCTGCCCGACTTCCTCGTCCAGGCGCCGACGCTGCTCGCCAGCCTGAGCATCGCCGGCCTGAAGAACTGGGTCGACTACGGCGTGCGCAACTACGCCACCCACCCCGAACGGCAGCGCGCCTACTTCGGCCTGCAGTCGGCCGACAGCCGCGCCGTTTTCCGGCGCGAGCGGCACGGCACCCTGCTGGTCGACCACGAACGCCAGCTCGATCTCTACCTGCGCGCGCTCTGGGGCGAGCAGGCGCTGCTCGTCCCTTACGCCGTCGGCATCGAAGCCGCGAGCCCGGCGTCGCCGATGCCGCCTGCGCAGCCCTACGACGACGCGGGCGGCATTCGCCTGCCCGATGTCCTCGACGACGAGCGCGGCGTCAGCGGCATCGACCGCTATCGCGCCGCACTGGCACACATCGCCGGCCACCGGCGCTGGAGCACGCCACTCTTCG
>ERZ761603.1231-NODE-1231-length-19490-cov-25.897865_pt1 | contig 19490 bp, 23 predicted proteins | sample MGYA00511879_ERZ761603 | MGnify/ENA primary metagenome ERZ761603 (study PRJEB28899, sample SAMN02850040) | bioreactor sludge metagenome | biome: EBPR Sludge; feature: EBPR Bioreactor; material: flocular biomat | place: Australia: Thorneside Wastwater Treatment... | reverse complement strand
ACATCCTGAAAAGGTTCCGCGAGAACGGCCACATCGATCCCGACCTGCACGACGTGTTCATCGGCAGCGAGATCTACCGCAGGTACGCCGCGCAGTTCCTCGATGCCAAGCAGGTGGATTGCTGAGGGAGACGAACTGCCGGAACTGGCTCAATGTTGCTGCGCAGGATCAGCGCGGCGAGGGTGTGATGAAAGATTGGCCGGCACAGCGCGGCCATTTGTCAGGCGAGCAAGCCCACCCTTCCGGCCCGGGCGGGAACCCCAGCGCTACGCAGTCAGCCCGGCTAGCCAAAGAGCCGCATCGGTGATGCGTATCGCCGACCGGTATTCTTCCTGGCGCAAATCTCGAACGAGTTGAATCGCTTCTACCTGTGGAAACCTGCCGGAAAAGCTGCCCAGCGCGCGATGGGGGGTGTTGTCGGAGAGCTTGCATTCGATCAGGTGGGTGAGATTCTTGTCGTTGCTTAGTGCAAAATCCACTTCGGTGCCATCCTTGGTCCGGATATAATGCAGGCCCGCTGGTTGTCCCCGTGCATCCTGCAGAAAATGCACATGCTTGAGCAGCATGGCGGCGACCGCGTTCTCGAATCGCGCCCCCTCGTCTCCCTGCACCAGGCCGGTGTCGAAGAAATAAACTTTGGGGGTCTGCAAGATGGCCCTTGCCACGTTCCGGTGCCACGGTTGTACCGTGAAAACGATGTACAGCGCCTGCAGGATGTCCAGATAGCGCTTGAGCGTGGTCGGCGAAACGGCCAGGTCGCGGGCGATCGAAGCCAGTGACACGGGAGAACCGACGCGCTCGCGCAACAGTTCGACGAAAAGCCGCATCGTATTGATTTCATGAAGACGTGAGAACTCCAATACGTCTTCTCGGATAAGATCCGTGAAATACTGGCGACGCCAGCGAGCGGCATCTTCGGCGCTGGCGGCCAGGCAAGGCTCTGGAAAGCCGCCGCGCTGCATCAGACGATCGAGGGCCATTGCAGGCGTATCTCCATGCTGCTCGCACCATTCGCGTACGGAAATGGGGTGCAGGCGGAAAGGCAGATAGCGTCCCGCCAAAGAGTCTCCACTCTGGCGCCAGGTCTCCATCCGCGCGCTGCCGGTCACCAGCAGCGCCTGTCCGGGCCAGCGGCCATCGATCACACCCTTCAACCAGTTCTTCCAATCTGGCATTTTGTGGATTTCATCCATGGCCAGCAGGCTTGCGCGGGGATTCCAGCTCTGGCGCAATAGCACGGCGCGATCACGAGCGACATCCCAGTTCAGATACTGTGCCGGCTGGAAGCGCTCCATGAGGTGACGGCACAGGGTCGTCTTGCCGACCTGCCTCGGGCCGGTTAGCAGAACCATTTTGCGGCCAAGATCAGCCGCGACGAGATCGTCAAGATAGCGTTTCATGGCGACTATTATATTGAGCTATACAAGAAAGTCGAGACTATATTGCACTATTCGATCAAATTTACGATGATAAACACCAAAACGCCCATTTTTGGCATGTTTTCGGTGTCGACCGCGAAAGTCACCGCAAGGGCGCCATAAACCCTCTCGCAGGCGCTCGGCATCCTGGACAGGTTCCGCCACAACGACCAAATCGATCCGTGCCCGCAGGATGTATTATTGCTCCGGGAGGTCTACCGCAAGTTCTCTGAAGCGTTGCTCGGGAACGATCAGGCGGGGAGCTGAACCGGACCGATTTTTGCCTCTTGGAAGGTGAAGGGTTGGGAGGCCCTCACCACGAACGGTGTTATTTCACGTCAAATTGAATCCGGCGCCGGCGCTTCAAACGATTCAACGTCGGCATAGATGGCATTGACGGATACACTGCTCTCCAGGCAATCGAACCAAATCTCTCCCGAATCGAAATATTCCGCCTTCCAGTCGTTTGCGCGCCGATAGACCTCGACGTGCCTGGCGTTCTGCGCCACCAGCACGTATTCCTGCAAGCTCGGCAACGTCTGGTAGGCCAGCAGTTTTTCGCGGCGGTCGATCCGTTCCGTCGAGTCGGAGAGCACCTCGACAATCAGGCAGGGCCGGCTGCGAAAATAGGGCTGCCGGTCATCGGGAGCGCAGGACAGGAGCAAGTCCGGGTAATAGAACACCATCTTGCCGGCAATGCTCAGCCGCAGCTTCATGTCGGAGGTAAACAACTGGCAGTGCTTTTTGCGCGCTGCGGGCGTCAGGGCGAACGCCAGTGCATTGACGATCAATCCATGGCTATCGCTGGCGCCGCCCATTGCATAAACTTGGCCATCGACATATTCGTGCCTGATTTCACTGCGCAACTCACCGTTGAGGTATTCATCGACAGAGATGAAAGTATTTACGGCGGGTAAGGGCGGCATGGCGAAATCCTCGTGGCAGGCATGGCGCAAGTGTAGCAGTCTCGCTGCGTCAATCAATGCTGCGGGGTGCCGACCAAAGAGCGAGATCTACCGCAAGTATGCCGCCGAGTTCCTCGACGCGAAGCAGGTGGATTGCTGCGGGATACGGCTTAACCATTGGTGAGCGTTATTCGTAGTCGACCGCGACAGGCGGCATTTCGCCACGGCACCGACGAATTGCGCCACAAGCAGGTGACAAATTTTGTCATATTGCGCGGTGACGGGATCTGCCTGTGGCCCCCAAACCCGCTGAAACAGCCCGATGACGCGAAAAGAGGGTTCGTCCATGGGGCTGGCACGGTTTGTGATAGAGTAAAGCCAGCGGTTCCCGCTTTCTAGCCAAAAAGGAGATTCAAATGAAACGTGTTCAACAAGGCTTCACCCTCATCGAACTGATGATCGTCGTGGCAATCATCGGCATCCTGGCCGCCATCGCGCTGCCGGCCTATCAGGACTACACCGTGCGTGCCAGGGTTTCCGAGCTGATTCTGGCGGTGTCCGCCGGCAAGACTCCGGTTGCCGAGTTCTACCAGATCAAGAACGCACTGCCGAATGTGGGTTCCGTTCAGATCGATACGCAGACGTCGAAATACGTCCGGAGTGTTCGCTGGACCGGGACGGCAATCGAGGGGCAGGCCAGCAACGAGATGGGCAACGCCGCAGCGAATGGCATGCAGATCACCATGACCCCCTCGACGCAAGCGGGTTCTGCGGTCTTGAACTGGGCGTGCGGCCCTTCCGCGACCAGCCCCATGCCGAAGAAGTACCTCCCGGCGAGCTGCAAGTCCGACTGAGCCTGTCTTCTGCAAGAGCGAAGGGCGTCCTCAGGGGGCGCCCTTTTTTGTTATCGTGGATAGGTCTTTCCCAGCCCCATGAAGACTCTGCAAAAGCTGTCGCTGCGCGCGGTTGTCGCCGCGGTCTTTCTCTTCCTGCTCTTTCTTGTTTACCGGCCGGGGTTGAATGGAGGCTTCTTCTTCGACGACGCCGTCAATATCCTTTTGTCCGAAGGGGTCAAGATACGTGGCATGTCCGCCGAGGCATTGCGGAACGCATGGAACAGCGGCGTCGCCGGGCCTTTGGGGCGGCCGATCAGCATGCTCACCTTTGCGGCGAACCATTATTTCGGCGCATTCAATCCTTACTGGTTCAAGCTCACCAACCTGTTCATTCATTCCCTCAATGCGGTGCTGGTCTATTGCCTCTGCCTGCTGCTGATCAAGGCAAGCAGGGCAACGCCGGGCAACGCGACAAGGCTGCATGTCTCGGCGCTGGCAATTGCCGCTCTCTGGGCATTCAATCCGATACAGGTCACTTCGGTACTCTACGTCGTGCAGCGGATGACGAGTCTGTCATCGATGTTTGTACTGATGGGGCTTGTCCTTCACATCTGGGCGCGACAGCAGCAGGGTTGGGGCCGGTCCGCTCTGTCCTGTCTTGCCGTGGCCTGGGGAGTCTGCCTGCCGCTGGCCATGCTGAGCAAGGAAACGGGCGTATTGTTCGTTTTGTATGTCGCGGTTTACGAGGCGATATTGCACCGGTACCTTGCAGGCAGATTCGACCGCTTTGCCAGGTTGTATTTCCTGTTGCTTGGGTTGGCCAGCGCAGCGCTCATCCTGGAGCTGTGGGTCGGTCCGGCGAGTTTGTTGCGCTCATACGAGATGCGCTCGTTCACGCTGGCCGAAAGAGTTCTGACAGAGCCGAGGATTGTCTGGGACTACGTGATGATGATATCGCTCCCGAGCCTGCCTCGCTTTGGCGTGTATCATGATGATTTTGTCATTTCCAGGAGCCTCTTGCAGCCCCTGGAAACCTTGGTGGCGATCGGAGGATTGGTCGCGTCCGTTGCCGTTTCGTGGCTGCTGAAGATGAGGGCACCCTTCATTTCTTTCGGGATCGCCTGGTTCCTGGCTGGCCACAGCCTGGAATCAACAATCTTCCCGTTGGAACTGATGCATGAACACCGCAATTATTTGCCAAGTCTGGGGATTGTCATCCTGATTGCTCCCGTCCTGATGTCCGAGAAGATGAAGATGCCGGCATTCCGATGGGCGATGGGGTGTTCCGTGACTGGCCTGTTGGTTTATTTTGCACTGACCACCCACTTGCGTGCCGACATGTACGAAAATGAATACAAGCGCACGCAGATCGAGGCCCAGTATCATCCCGATTCGGTCAGGGCGCAATATGACGCAGGAGCGGTGCTGGTGAATATGTACAATCGGGATCGTGCCCCGATTCTCGCGTCGATGGCCGACAGACACTTCGAGAGGGCCAATTCACTGGATGGCACGTACAAACTGGCGCTGGTTGGGCGGCTCCAGCTGGACTGCATCACGGAAAAATCGGCGAGACCGGAAGTGTTCGAGGAATTGAAGGACCGGATTGCGCACGGCAAGTGGATCCCGAATGACAGAACGGTGATGCACGCCATTGCAGACATGTCAAGTGGCGGCACTCTGTGTCTCAGTCGGGAGCAGGTCGATGCCTTGTTTGCTTCGGCGATCGGCAACGGGTCTGCTTCAACTGAAGATCGCACAGTGGTCTATTCCGACTATGCGTCCTATCTCTGGGTAGGCCAGAATGACTACGAAGCGGCTCGCCGTGTCCTGGAGGCATCGGTGGCAGCGGATCAGGGCAATGTCCTCAATCGCCTGAATCTCCTGCAGTTGCTCAGGCTTCTAGGGGATCGCGAAGGGGTTTTGAATCTGTATGCCGACCTCAAGAATAGGGATCTTGGTCGCCCTTACTTGGCCAGGTTTCAGGCAATAGCAGGTGAGTTGCGCGCCGAGGGTGTTGTCAGAGATGAGAATTAGTGTCGTTTTGCCCGCCCGAAATGAAGCATCGTCATTGCTGCAACTGCTGCCGGCGGTAAAGGGTCTTCTTCCGGAAGCCGAAGTGATCGTCGTCAATGACGGCTCCAATGACGAAACGGAATCCGTTGCATTGCATTGCGGCGCACGGGTTTTCAGCAACCCCTATCCGCAGGGTAACGGCGCAGCCGTCAAAGTTGGCGCGCGGAGGGCGACCGGGGATGTGTTGGTGTTCATGGACGCCGACAGTCAACATCCTGCGGAAGATATCCAGAGGCTAATCGAGAAACTGGAGAGCGGGTACGATATGGTGGTCGGGGCGCGCGACGGGGCGGGGCAGGCGAGTCGTCATCGCGGCTTTGCCAACGCATTTTACAACCGCCTGGCTTCGTGGATGGTGGGGCACAAGGTCAGGGACCTGACGTCCGGTTTCCGTGCCGTCCGGCGCGACAAGTTCCTCGAATTTCTTTATCTGCTTCCCAACGGGTTCTCCTACCCGACGACGATCACGATGGCCTTCTTCCGGGCTGGCTATTCGGTTGCGTATGAGCCCATTGCCGTGCAACCGCGCATGCAGGGGACTTCCAGCCACATCCGCCTATGGCGCGACGGAATCCGCTTCCTGTTGATCATATTCAAGATCGGAACGCTATATTCTCCGCTGAAACTCTTTGCTCCGGTTGCGCTAGGGCATGCATTGCTGGGCATCGGCTATTACGCTTTCTCCTATTTGAGTTATGGGCGCCTGTCATTGGCTACGATCTTCTTGCTCAGTGCATCGGTGACCATCTTTCTTATCGGGCTGGTCTCAGAGCAGATCACGCAACTTATGTACCGCCCGTCAGGGCAAGAAAGATAGTTGGCGCACGAGTCAACATAGTTCCGACCGAGACATCGCTTTGCTTTCAAGATTTCCCTTGTGACAGCAGGAACCGTTCCAATTATCAGCATCGTCATTCCGGCGCTGGAAGTTGACCGTGAATTGCGACGTTGTATCGATTCGGTTCGCATGCTTTGTCCTGATGCTAGCCGTTGCGAGGTCGTACTGGTGGTCCCTGAACGATGCGCAAGAGATGCCCGCTCGAGCTTCCCCGACGAAGTGGTTATTCGGGAACGCTTTTCCAGCATATATGGTGCGATGAATGATGGGGTTGCTAGAAGCAAGGGACAATACGTCTATTTTCTCGGAAAAGATGACATTGTGTTGCCAGGGCTTGTGAGCGCGCTTACCATATTGAGCAATCAATCGCCGAGCGTTGTGTTCGGTGACGTATATTGGGGTGACCGTGGCATCCATTCTGGAAAGCCATCAAAGCTAAAGATTATCGGAAAGAATCTCTGCCATCAGGGCATCATCTATTCGCGTGAAACAATTTTGAAGTACGGTCCATACATTCGAAGAATGAAGGTGCAAGCCGATCAGCTTGTTAACACCAGGATCCTTTGGGATAGGGAGGGCGACAACAACTTTGTATATCTCGACAAGCCTTTGGCCTGGTACTCCGGGGCGGGGTATTCGTCGAGTGTGCGCGACCCGCTGTTCTGGAGGTTGCACCCGCTTATTCTTGAAAAATATGTTGGCGCCTGGGCGGCGTGCCTACTGAAGCTGTACAGAAGGTTGAAGGTTTAGCGAACCTCTGGGATTCCGTGCCCGATCAGTAGTCGGAGCTTGTGGGGTACCAGGCGGAACTTGCGGAAATATTCAAGAAAATTAATTCTCCGGGTTTCTTGAACTCTGCGGCGCCCTGTGAGCAACAAATCGAAGTTGCGAAAAAGGTATTTCGGTAGGGAAAAATAGATTGCTTTCACTTTCTCCCATGGTGTGCCGCTTGCTAGAAGGACAAGTCCCTCAATGCCAAGAAGTAGCATGTGGATCGGAAAGATGATCAAGAGAAGCGACCCCGGATAGGTCATGATCATCACCGAAGTCTTGTTTCTCTCGCTGAGACTCCGCCGCCGGGTAGTAGATTCCAGTTTGTTCTTCGCGACTCGCCCACCGCCGAGATTTTTCCCGATCCAGTGGTCAAATCCTGGGTGATTTAGCATCGTCACGGAGTACCCCCTCAACCTCGCGACGCAACAGAGATAGGTGTCCTCGGCTACCGATCCGAACCAAGGTGGAAATCCGCCGAGTTCACTCCACAACTGACGTGATATCCACAGGCATGCACCGGTAACGAACCCGACTTCCGATGGGCCTTCGTCAAACATCGGGACCGGGTTCATAAACAGATCAAAGCAGTAGCCCCGGTCGACGAGCGATCCTGCCTGCAAATCATGTTGGGGAAGACCGAGAATTCCCATTGTTGTCTGCGTGCCAGCATACGAACTTAGAGCGGCGAGGCTGCCTTTGCGCAGTATCGCGTCATTGTTGAGGAGCAGCACATACTGTCCTCTGGCTTCAGCCACCATCCGGTTGTTGCTGATACAGAAGCCCACGTTACTGTCGCTTCCCAACAAGAGCACGCCGGGAAACTTTTCACGGATGATGCTGACGGAGTTGTCGGTGGAGCAGTCATCATGAACGATGATCTCAATGTCGAAGGTGCGTTCTTGCTCGATAACCGAGCGAATGCATTGCTCGATACAGGTAGCGCCGTTGTAGTTGGCAATGCAGATACTGATCAACGGGTACTCTGTCGAGTAAGGCGGTGCAGCTGTCGCACTATCGGGCAATGCGGTCATAGCTGCCTTGACAAGCTTGAGTAACTAGCCATTGGGCAGAAGGCCGCGCAAACGCTCTCCGAAGTGGTCCCAACAGAACGATTGCGCATAGTCCCTTGGCGCAAAATCTATAACGGATGGGTCGATGAGCAGCCGTACGACGGCCTGGGCGAAAACGTCATTCTTTCCGGCGGGAATCAGGCTGCCTGAGATACCATCCATGATTGCGTCAGGAACGCCTCCGACGGCGAAGGCAATGGTCGGCAGATTATGTGCAGCCGCTTCGATGGCGACCATGCCGAAGCCTTCGACATCTCCAGGAATTTCTTGGACGGGGAAGACCATCGCGTCCGCCGCCATATAGGCGCTGGAAAGCGTATCGTCATCTTGCGGCCCAAGAAAGTTGATCACCCTGCCGAGCCCACTCTCGTCGAGCGTCTCCACAACTTTCGCCCACTCCCCCGGCGTGTGCCGAAGGGCATGTTTTGGTTCGTCCCCGATCACTACGAGGTGCGCGTCCGGAACCGCAGCGATGACTAGGGGCAGGATGTCACGTACAAAAACAGCCAAACCCTTACGGGCATTGATGCGTCCTACATAGAGCATGAGTGGGCGATGCTCAAGGCCAAAGCGGCCACGGAACTCTTCACGGCGTAGCCGAGCTTGGGACAGATCCGGCAAGGTTACGCCCGGGTGCAGAATGGCAATGCGTTCTGAGGCTATGCCTGCTTTGATTGCCAGGTTACGGGTGGACCGGCTATTGACCAGTACCAGGTCGAAGTGGCGAAAGAACGGCCGCCACAAGCATCTGTATACAGGGTGTTCCACTTCAATATCGAGTCCATGTAGATAAACGACGCTTGATGCACCGACAATCCGAGCGGTGATCCAGGCCAAGGGAGCAGTCAGACCGCTCCCGGCCAAGACGATGGTCGGACGATTTCTAATGGCGAAGAAAATCGATCGGAGAGCAGCGCCTAGAATGAAACGCGGCATTGGTGCAAATGGAACTTCATCAGCAGTGACCTCGATGGGTAAATGGTTTTTACACCCGGAAGGCCCTACGACATGAACCTTTTGATGTTTGCCGAGTGCCAAGATGATATGCCATATCAGTCGTTCCATGCCACCAACAAGTGGCGGAAGGTTGCGTGTGACCACCAACGTACTGATCAAGTCAGGAGATGTCATCGATCCGCCTGACATTCAGACGCCAGATATTTTGGCGCGCTCCTCGCAGCAAAGAAATCAAGTGATCCAAGATCGTCGGCTCCTTTCCCTGTTTCCTGAATACAACTCCGTGACTGGCAAGTAATGAGATGCTGTACTTCAAATCGGAAAGGTAATGCTTATACACATTACTTACTATCGGATCGGGCAAGGCATAGCCGTTGGACAAAATGATTCTCTTGCAAATTCTGAGGCCGTGAAAATGATATGCGATTGCGCTGCTGAAGGGGAATCGCGTGGCATTCCAGGGGGCCAGTAATAGATGTCGCTGTTTGAGAACGTGGACTGCCTCACTAAATCGCTCCGGCCAGTCATCCAGATATTTCTGATCGCCGAACTTCCCATCTTCGTGGCGTGAATAGCACCATTCAATGCAGCGTTCCTCCCACCATTTTCGAACCAGTTCTCCGCCCGTGCGTGTAAAGGTCATGAACTGGACACAATATTCTCCAGCAATTTCGGATTGATCGTATTCAGGGGCGTAGGCGTGCTCGGTGATCAGGACTGCTTTTTTCGATTCGGCAAACTCCTTAAAAATCGGATCCGGTGTTTTGCGGAACCACATATCTGCATCGAGATAGGTTACACGAGAGACGGTCGGGTCGGCAGCGAAGACAAAGCGGGGGGCAAAAGGCGTCAGGGTCCAACAGTATTCAGCAATTGAGCGCCTTCGCTTTACACGCCGAAGTTCTGGAGTCTCAATGTGGCTCAGCTGTAATAACCGGATGTTGGGCAGAGCCAACATGCTGAGCGCATTGAAAGCTTCATTATCAACACACAAGACCCACAGCGCATATTGCCCAGCATGTCGCTCCATCGACTTGTGTAGTGCCAGCCCCTGAGGAAGAAAGAGGCTGTCAAACAGCGTTACGTAATGCTCCATCAGTCTGCGTCAAAACGGTCTACAGCATCAATCACCCTAAACACATCGGAGTCGGTCATCTGAGGGTGGCACGGCAGCGAAAGGCAACTTGCTGCGTGAGCGTCGCTGTATTCCAAGCCCTGCGGGTCACGGGCGATCTCCCGACATGGCTTCTGCATATGGACGGGAATTGGATAGTGAATCAACGACTGCACCTGATTGTGCTGCAAATGTCTTTGTAGCGCGTCTCTGTGTTTGCACGTGACCACGTAAAGATGAAACACATGAGAGCCCGGATGTTCAGCCGCTGCCAACTGCCTGACTCTTGGGTTATTGATGCCGATGCGATACATCTCGGCAACTCTTTGGCGTCGCTCGGTAAATTCGGGAAGCCACTTCAACCTCTCGCTTAATATTGCCGCCTGCAGTTCGTCAAGCCGGCTGTTCAGCCCAAGTTCTGGATGGTGATAGCGTATGGCCTGACCGTAGTTCCTTTGGTGGGCGGCTGCTTCCGCGAGTCTTGTGTTGTTTGTAACAAGGATTCCTGCGTCACCCAGTGCCCCAAGATTCTTTGTTGGGTAGAAACTGTATGCACCTATCTCGCCAAAACTCCCGGCAGTTCTGCTTCGCCATTGCGCCAAATGCGCTTGGGCGCAGTCTTCAATCAAAAAGATGCCGTGTTGATAGCAAAACTGTTCCCATGCATCCATACCCCGAATCTGGCCGTACAAATGGACAAGAACAACTGCCCTGGTTCTTGGTGAAATACAACGCCCGACACTGTCGAGCGAGAGCAGCGCCGTATCCGGATCGATGTCTGCCAGTACCGGCGTTGCCCCCGAGCGAATGATTGCCAGCACCGTGGCAAAAGCGGTCATTGGGGTTGTGATCACTTCGTCGCCACGGCCGATGCCCAGTACGCGTAACGCGATCTCGATCGCATCCATCCCGTTGCCGACACCCACTGAGTGATTCACACCGCAGGCCGCCGCCCATTTTCCCTCAAATGCTTCGACTTCCTTTCCCAAGACATACCAGCCAGACTCAATGACTCTTTTTGCAGCATCCAGCATGGCGTCGCGCAATGCTTGGGGTTCGGCTTTGAAGTCGTTCATCAAGATCATGCGTTGTCATCCCAGTAATGGGTGTGGTGCTGGCAGTAGTAGGCCGTAGTTCGCTGCAACCCCTCCCGCAATGCAACTTTCGGCGTCCACCCTAACTCACGCGTGATGAGCGAATAATCGCTGTAGTAGTCACCGATGTCGATGGCTTTACGTTCTGGCGGGAAGGGCACCAGATCGAAACCTCTACCGTGGCCTAGTTCGACCATCATCTCTGCCAAGGCCTTCAAGCCAATGACTTCAGCGCTGCCCAGGTTGTAGACCTTTCCATTTGCCACGTCGCTGGCGCCAGCGAGCAGCAATGCCTCTACGCAGTCACCGACGTAATTGAAATCGCGTAGTTGCATACCGTCACCGAAAACCTTAATGGGTTTACCCTCGATCAGTAGTCGTACCCAGATGCCGAGGAAAGTCTGCCGCGCATCCTTAACGCGCATTCCTGGTCCATAGGTATTGGTCAAGCGGAGTGCGCAGGCGCGAATTCCATGGACATTGTTGTAGAGCAGGTGATACCACTCCCCTGCCAACTTGTTGATCCCATTGACGTCCACGGGTCGGATAGGGTGCTTTTCGTCCACTGGCAGATAATCCGGCTTGCCATAGAGTTGACGGGTGCTGGCAAAAATGACCTTGATTGCAGGGTTAGCCTTGCGGCATGCTTCTAATATTGATAGCTGGGCTGCAGCGTTGATATCCAAATCTGTCTGCGGATCGCTCATAGAATCGAGATGACTGGTCTGCCCGGCAAGGTTGAACAAGAAATCCTTACTCTTTACCAGATAGGCCATCGCGAAGGGGTCGCGTACATCGCAGACGTTGACGGTGACTTTGCTACGAAAGTCTTCTATGTTGAATGGGTTGCCTCCGTAGAGTGGAATAAGACTGTCGACCAAAGTTACTTCCGCACCCAGTGCGACCAATGCTCGCGCAAGGTTTGATCCGATGAAACCGAGCCCGCCGGTTATCAGTATCTGTTTGTTTGCGTATGAATCTTTCATGATACTTTCTCCGCAAGTACCAAATGATCAAGGAATAAATCTGGATTGCGGGGCAACAATACTCGGGCAATCAGGCCAAGGGCATTGATAAGGGCGATCAAGGTGATTGTCACCCCAAGTTTAATCAAGTTTGGCCAATCCCGGATAATCTTGAACAAATAGGCATTCGTCAGCTGGAACAGAATTGTGGCGTCAGCGCCAAGCTTCTTATGTTTGAGAATCCGAAATCCACTTTTCTTGAGCAAGAAATCTAGGCCAAATGTTGAATACCTTGCATAATCGTTCGGTTGCTCATGTTCATCCCAGACGAATGGTACGGTCAACAGCAGTTTTCCGCCTGGTTTCAATACCCTATTGATTTCCAGAAGAAATTCATCCGGATTGAAGACGTGCTCAAGTACTTGGTTGCAGAGTGCCGAATCAAAAGAGGCATCGCTGTATGGAAAATCTTTGCCATCGTATAAATGGTCGGCCAAGCCACGCTTGCGTGAATCCTCGGTATCGATGTCGAGGCCTACGTAGGCATCCACCATGAACAGACTTTGGTAAGGCTTGGTACCGCATCCAATGTCCAGCAATTGCCCATTCATCGCAGAGGCCATTTCCTTGATGCCGTCGCAAAGTGCTCTCCTGGCAATGAAAAAAGGGTTGATAAAGATGCCGAGCAGGCTCGGAAAGAACGCCTGCCTTCGGAATATCAATCTCAGCGTTGCCTTCATGCTCTGCCTTCGAGCAGCATGCCCTCAAATGAGAATGCCAAGCCGTTGGCTGAAAAAAATTGACCGTCGCTTCCGGGCATCTTTGAGATTAGCACCCAGTTCCGCTCAAGTGTCCTCATGAACGGTTCCAATCCGAAGACCCACATTGGGTAGCTTGCCTCGTAGATCTGAGCTGGTGTTCTCTGGATGAGCAACTTGTGTTCAAGAAGTGAGGAAAATGGTGTTCTGTCGATGATTACGGATGAGGCGCCATAGCGGGCCAGACTGTCCATGATATCTGATGGGTTCTCGAGATACTGCAAGACACCCGAAAGCAAGACTACATTGGGTTGATTTTCTGCCAGGCACTCATCGACTGTCGTGTAGAAGCGCAATTGATCATCCTGCAATTGCGCCCTCCCAGCGTCCACATAGTGAGGTTGTTCCACGATGCTCCAGCGAACTTCAGTCAAGGAATTCAGGTAATTGCGATTCTGGAAATAACTGCTACCGAGTGCCCCGCCGAAATCCAGTACGCTGAGCGTACCGTTGTTGCGTGCAGCAGACCACATCAGGCCAGCCAATAGTGGCCAGGCGTATTCGATCTGGTCGAAGATGACAGAGTCTCGCTCATAAGCGGCTTCACCGTGCTTGACCTTGAGCGTCGCTTCCAATACTTTGGCTAAAATGTGCCCTGCTTGATACCCAGCGCACCGGGCAGTTGCTTCTTCCCAACTCTTGAACTCCCCTTCGAACCGGAGCCTAGTCCCTAAGTGCCGCCCAAAGAATCGCAAAATGGCGGGCGGTACCCAGTCTCTGGCAAAAGATTTATGGCATTCGTTCTTCATAAGAACTCTTGTCGATTAATAATGCCTCATCGTATAGGATTTCTTGTCGTGCATCTTCGGGCAATGTGAGGTTATCATCATAGAAGTAGCGCGACAATATACTTGATGAATCTTGAATCGAAAAGTTCCGCGATAAGACACCCGGCCAAACTGGCAACAAAATTTCGGACATGGGTACAGTCCTAATTACATTCACCAAGACCCTGGATTTGCCGATGCTGTGAAGTGCCGAAATTCGATGATTTCCATCTAAGACCACGTAACGCGTTCCCTTCGCAGACGTCAGTTTGAATGCAGTTATATACCCGAAACGGTCTGGGATGTAGCCGGACCTCATTGCAGTATATGCGCGCTCCAACCAGAAAAACTCCCTGTTTATATGTGACGCCAGTACCCCGCCCGGAGAAAAGTGACACACGATGTCGGGATTGTTATACGGGGACCAGCAAGAGTACTTCGGCCGGAACATCGCTGAAAAGCTCCATGGGTATAGCCAAGCAGGGTATGATCGCTCAAGCGGAATTCCAAGTGCCTGCGCGAAGCTATTGTCTCTTAGTGCCAATATGCGCATGACAAACTTCTCTCGAACGGCAGTAATGTCGCATTTGCCTTTAAGCCCAACTATATAATCCTCATAGATGTTATTTCCGAATCCCCCATATCTAAAGCCTCTGAAATGGACGCAGTCAGAAATCAAGACTTCAATGACTCTAGGTTTCAGCATGGTGACCCACAAGGCATTGCAACTTTGTTTCTGAAGTTCTTCCGCAGTGATTCCAATGAGATATTGTGATCAGGCCTGCAAGTTGAGATGGGCCGTTTCGGTCCACTACTCCTCGCCGCACTCGGCGAGTAGCACGGAAGCGAGGCCACATGGAATGGGCCGATGGGGGAACAGCTCTAGGGACGCTATGCAGTCTGTGATGGCCTGTCATGGCTTGCAAATTTGGAATACCACTACATTGCTACGCTCGTAGGAGCAGAGGAAATGGCGGGCCATTACCTTGAGACTTGCCTGCGAACACAATTCCACGAGTTCATTTTCGCAGATTGGATACGATTTTATATGGGACCAAGGTGTCTTCTTGGATCTATTGGTCTGTGTCAAGACGCCCGCCAAGGCCTTCAGCTTGTACGCAAGACGGATCATCAGAGGCTTACTCGGTGGAGAAAGATATACCTGCAGGAGCAATTCACCTTTTAGTATTCTCGAGAATTCGCGAAGTATACCTAGACGCTTGTTCCGTGGAACCAGGTGCATTAGTCTGAAACAAACAATCAGATCGACGCTGCCGGACGCTATAGCTCCAAGACTTTCGCCGTCTCCTACAGACAAGAGTATTCGTTGATTGGAGTCAGCAGAAACTTTCTTTCTGGCCTGATCAATCATGTGCTCTGAGATATCAACGCCGATAATTTCGGCATCTGGCGGATAATATCCAATGAATCTTCCGGTGCCAACTGGCAGGTCCAGGACGGTGATGACACCTTTGTTACGGAAATATTCTTCTACGAAGTTGTTTTCTCGAATCCAGTGTTCCTCGCCCTCTCTATCGGCATCGTAGGAAACCGCAACGTTTGAGTCATAAGCTATGTTTGGCATCTATCTCAGTCAGTCAGAGTTTAGTTTGCAAATTTGCAAATTTGCAAATGGCAGGATTAATGCATTTACGAAGATACGGTATGATCGAGGTACGAGAACCCAATATATAACAGTATTAGAGCATAGACTGGCGATAAGACTGGAAATCGCTGCACCATAGGCTCCCAATGGCTCAATTAGAAAATAGTTCAACCAGACATTGACTCCCAATCCCGCTGAAGTCCTGATCAATGTTACATGGCTCCTCCGGCTAGAAAGAGAATAATAGTCATTTGCAACACTCACGGCTGCTGGTATGAGCATCGGGCTGAGTATCTTCAATAGATCTGCAGACCGCTGGTAGTCTGGACCATAGAGAGCATCTATAATCGAATCAGAGAACATGAAGAGAACGATCGCAATCGCGGTCGTACCCCAAAACATTGTTGAGGTTAATTTAACAAAAAATCTGTCTCTTGAATCATCTCCGGTCAAGTTCGCCATTTTCGGTGCCAAGCTTGAGCAAATGATCATTGGGAGAAAGAAAAACATAGTAACGGGGGTGGCCGCTATAATGTATAGACTTACTTCGATTACGCCCTTGGAGTGCTCTATCCAAATTTTGTCCACTTGCATGTAAGCGGTTAGCAAGATCCCTGACGCCAGAAAGAAACCTCCTTCAGACAGCATTGCCTTGCCCCGTTTGTAGTCAATCATCCATTTTGTCCTGCTCGGAGTTTTCATGTATGAATAAATAAGTAGCGCTCCGGCGGTTATGGCTTCAAGTAATACGATCCATGCAAATGCCTCTAACGGTTGGCCCGTTAATATAAACAATATTTTCAAAAATGTTGCCAAGCAAAAGGCAGTCAACTTCGCTTTAACGGTCGTTCTGCTTTGGAGTCTGCTTTGAAACCACAAGTCAACCGATTCAAGCGGCTGAAATAATATTATGCCGGCGATGATTGAAACGAGAAAGAGTGCCACATCATCGTTGGGCTTAAGTATTAGTATCGCTATCAGCGATCCAATATACAGCAGTAGAGCTGCAACTAATCTAAGGGAAAATACCGTACCAAGGATCCCGGGAGTGCTTTCTGGCGACCTTGTCATTTCACGTATCGCAATATTATCCATGCCCAGCGAATTGGCGGATTGGAATAACGCAACAAATGCGAGTGTATAGCCAAGTTTGCCAAATTGCTCTGGACCAAGGTAACGTGCTATCCATGCACCTACGATCAACCCGATACCCATACGCAGAACCTTGTCGATGAGTAGCCACCCAATGTTGTCAAGAATCGCGATCAAGCTAGATTGATGCTCTATGCGGCCCCTCAATGGTGCAGGGAGAACTCTTATTAGCGCTGAGTATTTTGGAGTTTCGTTTTCGTTCATTCGCCTGTTGTGTATTCCCTGTGACCTTCATGTAGGCGTTGGGGCAATATAATGTCATACCCTGTCATTGGGCAGGATATTGAATTGGGAAAGGTAGCCTGATGGCGGCGAAGGGGAAGACGGACGACAGCTTGGCGAAGGTGAAATACCGCTACCGGGTCAAGAACTGGGCGGAATACGATCGGGAGCTGGTCAATCGTGGCAACCTGACCCTCTGGTTTGACGAGGACAGCGTGGCCAGGACGTGGACGCCGCCGCGCCCGGCGGGCCGAGGCAAACCGGGCACCTACTCTGACTTGGCCATCCAGACCTGCCTGACGCTCAAGGCCCTGTTCCGTCTGAACTATCGGGCGACTGAAGGTCTGGTCAAATCGCTGATGCGCCCAGGTACGCTGGACTTGCCGGTGCCGGACCAGACCCATATGTCGCGGCGGGCGGGCACCATGGTGGTGAAGATTCCACGCCGTCCGCGAAAGGGTTGCACACATGTGGTAGTGGATTCCACCGGGCTCAAGATCTTCGGCGAGGGCGAGTGGATGGTTCGCCAGCACGGTATCGGCAAACGCCGTACCTGGCGCAAGATCCACCTGGCCGTCGACGAAAGCGCCCAGGACATCATCGGGATTGAAGTGACGACAGCCCACTAGCACGACGGCGAAGTCTTCCCTCATCTGCTGGCACAAGTCGAAGGCAAAGTCGCTCAAGTTTCCGCCGATGGCGCCTAATACACCGAGGGCATCCACGCCGCCATTGCCGAGCGGGAAGCCAGGGCGACGATTCCGCGACGCCATGATGCGGTGCCCTGGGGGAACGACCATCCACGCGATGTCATCCTGGCCGGAATCGCGGCCAGGGGACGGGCAGGCTGGACGGAAGCCTCCGGCTACCACGGGCGCAGCATCGCCGAGAACATGATGTATCGGCTCAAGCAACTGGGGGATCGACTCTTCTCCCGTACCTTCGACCGGCAGGTGGCCGAGAGCCATGTCTGGGCAGCCATCATCAATCAGTTCACCCACCTTGGCATGCCGAACACCGTCCGCGCTTGGCAAATTGCGCCCACCGTGTGAATCAGGACGGGGAACGGGGCAGTTCACGCCGAAAATCGCCAACCTAAGCTATTGTTGTATAAGTGTATGCTAATTGTGCACCAACGCCCTTCATATATTGGGAGAGAGAGTGTCAGGATAGTATGTGGAGTAGGCGTGCTTGATTCCTTCCTCAAGGCAAATTCTGGGTTGAAATCCTAGGCGCCTAAGTCGCTGACAGTGTAGGAGTTTTTTCGGTGTGCCATCTGGCTTCGATCGATCGAATTCGATAGAACCTTGGTAGCCCACGATCTTGGCTATTATATCGGCCACTGCGCATATGGTGACGTCCTTGCCATAACCGACGTTGATATGACTAGGTATCGGGTGAGCACATGCATCGGGGACGACTCTGTCAGAATCCATTACAAGTACGCAAGCGGTTGCCAAGTCGCTGACGTGGAGAAATTCTCGACGGGGCGTACCGGTTCCCCAAAGTGAAACACTGATTCTCCTTGAGATCTTGCTCTTGACCGAAATCGGGGCTTCCGGACTTAGGCCGATCATGGCCTTCACCTCGAGTGGAATCTCACCGTATCGCTTTTCGTCGGCGATGATGGCGTGGAGGTCAAGCTGTCGTGCAAGTTTTGCTAAGTGGAACTTTCGGATCATTGCCGGAATGACATGGCTATTGGCGAGATTGTAGTTGTCGCCCGGTCCATAGAGGTTGCAGGGCATGATGCATCGGTAGTCGGTGCCGTATTGCCGGTTGTAACTTTCGCACATCTTGATGCCGGCAATCTTGGCGATCGCGTAGGGTTCGTTGGTGGGTTCGAGCGGTCCGGTCAGCAGGTATTCCTCCTTGATCGGCTGCGGGCAATCGCGGGGGTAGATGCAACTTGAACCGAGGAACAGCAGTTTTTGCACGCCTGCGCGCCAGGCTTCGTGGATTACGTTGGTCTGGATCGCCAGGTTTTCGTGAATGAACTCGGCCGGATAGGTGCTATTGGCGTGTATGCCGCCGACCTTGGCGGCGGCGAGATAGACCTGATCAATGCGTTCGTTCTGGAAGAAGGCGCGGACAGCGGTTTGGTCGGTCAGGTCCAGTTCGGCGTGGGTGCGGGTAACGATGTTGGTTTGGCCATCGGCAGTCAGAGCGCGAACGATCGCCGAGCCGACCATGCCGCGATGGCCGGCCACGTAGATTCTCGGTTGGCGGGTTGGTTGCATGCGTGAATCCATAACCTTCATGGCTTCCTTGTATTGTCTTTCAGCGTCTCCAGGGCGCGTTCGAGTACTATTCTGTCTGCCACGACCTCTTCCCGAATCGTCTGTTTTGTACGCAGCATACCTTCCAGGTTAATTGTCCGAACCGGGATGCCATCCAGATCGAGGGTCTCGGCGAACCGGTTGAGCGTTTCGTAGGTTTCTCCGCCCGCGTTGAGCATGATGTCTACGACGAATTCGTCTGCAACGCGAATGTTTTCACCTTCCGCGAACCAGTTTGGATCGAGGTCCTTTGCCGCTTGGTCGGCCAGAACCATCAACGCCCGCCGAACTCTTTCTCACGATTCCCGGGTGGCGGGCACCAGGACATCGATGTCCGTGGTGGCGCGATGGTAGCCGTGGGCGAACGGCGCATAGCCACCGATAAGTAGGTAGTCAACTTGGTTGCTGTTCAGTGAACTGACAAGCGTCTTGAGGTCTTCCAACGATGCTGGATGGCTGTATTGCTGCATCAGGGGCGGTTCAGAGCAATTATGGCCATGCCTTCGATCAGGCAGTCCTGTTGATGGCGGTTGGCTGCTTCATTGGTCTCGAAGCGGAATACGCCCTTGGGAATATAGGCCAAATGACCGGACGGGAGG
>ERZ761603.1229-NODE-1229-length-19563-cov-41.690127_pt1 | contig 19563 bp, 19 predicted proteins | sample MGYA00511879_ERZ761603 | MGnify/ENA primary metagenome ERZ761603 (study PRJEB28899, sample SAMN02850040) | bioreactor sludge metagenome | biome: EBPR Sludge; feature: EBPR Bioreactor; material: flocular biomat | place: Australia: Thorneside Wastwater Treatment... | reverse complement strand
GCGTAGTCGTGCGCCGAAATCATGCCGCCTTCCTTCATGTTGGCCAGCATCATTTCGCAGTTGGCGATGCCGGTGCGCCCGGCCACCTTGATGCCGCGCGGCGACAGGCGCGGGTAATAGCCCGCCTCGGCCAGGCCGCGTGCCTCGCGCAAGGCCACATAGAGGAGTTCGTGAGCGTTGAAGACGACCTTGTCCGATTCGACGGCAAAGCCGAGCTCCTTCGCCTGCGCGCCGCTCTTCGACACGTTGGCCATGGCGATGGTCAAGAACACCGGCTGAATGAACTCGAACGGGTCGTTGCCGCCGGTCTGCGCCGCCGACTGTGCAGCGCGAATGGCAAACTCCTTGCAGCCGCCGCCGGCCGGAATCAGGCCGACCCCGGCCTCGACCAGACCGATGTAGCTCTCCAGCGCGATCACCCGTTTGGCGGCGTGCATCAGGAACTCGCAGCCGCCACCCAGAGCCATGCCCTGTACCGCCGCGACCACCGGCACCTTGGCGTACTTGAGTGCCATCGAGGTGTTCTGGAACTCGGCGACGTAGGTTTCCAGCAGTTCGAACTGGCCGGCAGCGATCGCCTCGGCGACCTCCTTGAGGTTGGCGCCCAAGGCGAACGGTGCCTCGTGCCAGACGACCAGCCCCTGAAAATCGGCCTCGGCACGGGCCACGGCTTCCTGCATGCCGACGATCACGTCGCGCCCGAGGGTGTGATTGCGCGACTTGACACTGACGATGGCGATGCCGTCGTCGAGCTGCGGCAGTTTCCACAAGCGGACACCTTCGTTCTCCCACACGGTAATGCCGGCCACTGGCTGCTCCCCCGGTACACGCTCGGGGAAGACCTGGCGCTGGTAGACCGGCAATGCCGAACGCGGCCGATAAGCATCGGCGCTCGCCGAGTAGGAACCCTGGGCGGCATGAACGCCCTGCCCGGCAACCCGACCAAAGACCCAGGCCGGCAGTGGTACCTGACTCATCGCCAGGCCAGCGTCGATGTCGGCCCGAATGGCCTCGGCAATCGCCTGCCAACCGGCGGCCTGCCAGCTTTCGAACGGTCCCTGCGCCCAACCGAAACCCCAGCGCATCGCGAAGTCGAGATCGCGCGCGTTGTCCGCGATGTCAACCAGGTGAAAGGCCGAGTAATGGAAGATGTCGCGAAAGATCGCCCACAGAAACTGCGCCTGCGGATGTCCGCTGGCGCGCAACTGGGCGAATTTCTCGGCCGGGTCACGGTTCTTCAGGATCGCCAGAACCGTCGGATCGATGTCGCCCGCCGTCTCGCGATAATCCTGGAGAGCAAGGTCGAGGACCTTGATCGCACGGCCATCCTTGCGGAAAATGCCGCAGCGCGTCTTCTGTCCCAGCGCGCCCTTGCCGATCAGCGCGGTGAGCCAGGCCGGCACACCGTAGTATCCATGCCAGGGGTCTTGCGGCAACGTGTCCTGCATAGTCTTGATGACATGCGCCAGGGTATCCAGCCCGACGACATCGGCAGTGCGATAGGTGGCACTTTTCGGGCGGCCGATGATCGGACCGGTCAGCGAGTCGACGATGTCGAAACCGAGGCCAAACCGCCGGGTGTGATGCATGACGGCAAGGATGGAGAAAACGCCGACCCGGTTGGCGACGAAGTTGGGCGTGTCGAGCGCGCGCACGATGCCCTTGCCAAGACGCGACACCAGCCAGGATTCGAGCTTGTCGAGCAGCGCCGGCTCGGTGCTGCGGGTGGCGATCAGTTCCACCAGATGCATGTAGCGCGGTGGGTTGAAGAAATGGATGCCGCAGAAGCGCGTGCGCAGTGCTTCGGGAAGGCCTTCCGACAGACGGTTGATCGACAGCCCGGAGGTATTCGAAGCGATGATTGCCTCAGCCGGGATGAAGGGCGCGATCTTGCGATAGAGATCGTCTTTCCACTCCATCCTTTCGGCGATGGCTTCGATGATCAGGTCGCAATCCTTGAGCAGATCGAGGTGCTGCTCATAGTTTGCGGCGTCGATGTAGCCGACGCGGTCCTTGGTCGCCAGGGGCGACGGCTCCAGCTTGCGGAGCCCGTCGATGGCTTTTCTGACGATCCCGTTGGGATCGCCCTCCCTGTCCGGCAGGTCGAAAAGCACTACCGGCACTTCGGCATTCGCTAGGTGCGCGGCAATTTGCGCGCCCATCACGCCCGCCCCGAGTACGGCGGCCTTGCGTACGATGAAGTTGCTCAAGCTGTCCTCCTTTTCTGGGTCGTCTACGCTCGCCGGGAACATCCCGCCGCGGCTATGCACAAAGCCACTCAAACGAACGTTTGAATTATACGCGAACTATTGCCTGAGTCAACACGAAAAAGATGGCGCCGCTTGGTAATTTCCGCCTCACGGCAAGCAGCGACGACCGTCAGGCACGGCCCGGCAGCCTCAGGCTTGTCGCCGTCAGTCGATTTCCGGCAGGGCCCGCTTGTTGCCGTGTTGGTCGATCGCCACGTAGGTCAGCACGGCTTCGGTCACCTTCACGGTGATCGGTTGCGCCGGGTGGCGTTCGGCGAAGACCTCCACCCGGACGGTGATCGAGGTGCGACCGGTACTGACCACTTCGGCAAAGAAGCTGACGACATCGCCGACCGATACCGGCTGCTTGAACAGGAAGGAATTCACCGCTACCGTGGTCACCCGGCCACGCGCCCGGCGCATCGCGGGGATCGCTCCGGCAACGTCGACCTGCGCCATGATCCAGCCGCCGAAAACATCACCCTGCGGATTGACTTCGGAGGGCATCGGCACGACGCGCAGGATCGGCTGCCTGTCGGGCAATTGCGTCATGGTGTCAGGCATGTTGGCTCCTCAGATAGTTGAGCGGTCCCCCAGTAAACGGCGCGAAGCCGGTTCCGAAGATGACACCGGCGTCGGCCAGATCGGCATCGGCGACGATCCCGTCGCGCACCAGTTGCTGCGTACGTTCGAGCAGCGGCTTGACCAGGCGGATGGCAAGCCCGTCCGGGACCGCACCCGCCGGGCCTTTGGTCGGCTTGCCGCCAGGGTAATCGTAGAAACCTCGGCCGCTCTTCCTGCCCAGGTGACCGGCGTTGAAGCGCTCGACCAAGCAGCGTGGTGGTTCGGCGGAAGCGCCAGCCAGACTCCTTCCGGCAGCCATCGCGACGTCGAGTCCGACCATGTCGACCAGTTCGATCGGCCCCATGGGCATGCCGAAGGCGAGCATGGCCTCGTCCACGGTTTCCGGCCTGCTGCCCTCGTCCACCGCGCGCATTGCCTCCAGCATGTAGGGCCCGAGGACGGCGTTGACCAGGAAACCCGGCGCGCTTTTCACTGGCAGCGACAGGCGGTCGATCTGCCGGACGAAAGCGGTCGCCCGCTGCACGCTCTCATGGTCGGTTCCATCGGCGGCGACGACCTCGACCAGCGGCATCTTGGCGACCGGGTTGAAGAAGTGGATGCCGATCAGTCGCTCGGGCCGCGCGAGCACCATACGCAGATCTTCGATGCGCAGGCTAGAGGTATTGGTTGCCAGCACGGCGTCCGGTCTGATCCGCCTCTCGATCTGTTCGAGCAGGGCGTGCTTGGCTTCGAGATTCTCGAAGATTGCCTCGATCACCACGTCGGCCTGCCGCGCGCCGTGCCCCTCGGGATCCGGGATCAGGCGATCCATGACGTTACGCAGTTCCCGTCCGTCCCTGATCCGCTGACTCCAGCCCGAGTAGGCACGCTGCAGGGCAGGTGCGATTCGTTCCATCCCCTGATCCTGCAGGGTGACGGTGAGCCCGCGCAGCGCGCACCAGGCGGCGATGTCACCACCCATGACGCCGGCGCCGACGACATGCACCCGCCCGGCCTGAAAAGCGCCCGCCTTGCCGAAGCTCTTCAGGCGCTCCTGCAGAAAGAACACACGCACCAGGTTGCGCGCCGTCGGCGAGCGAACGATGCTGTCGATCAGTCCGGGCGCAGCCAGCGCATTACCCTGGTGTCGGGCCCAGATGTCGATAATCGCGTAGGGCGCCGGATAGTGCTCGCGACGCGCGCGCCTGGCAAGCTGCTGGCGTGCGCCACTCGCCACCACACCCTTGAACGGGCCGTTGAGCAGGCGTTGCAGCAGGGGGAGACGGCGGCGTGGCGAATTGGCCACGACCAGCAGCGCGGCAGCGCTGTCCATGACGCGCGGCGGCACACAGTCGTCGGCCAGGCCGAGACGTTTGGCCTTCTTGGCATCGATCGTCTTGCCGGTCAACATCATGTCGAGCGCCGCCTGCGGCCCGATCCGCTCGGGCAGGCGCAGCAGGCCGCCCCACCCAGGCACGATGCCGAGCATCACTTCCGGCAGACCCATCCGGGTCGACGGCTCATCCACGGCCAGCAGGTAACGGCAGGCGAGCGCCAGTTCGAGACCGCCGCCGAGGCAATGCCCGCGAACCAGCGCCAGGGTCGGATAGGGCAGTGCCGCCAGACGGTTGAAAAGTTGCCAGCCGCGTGTCACGAGCTCGATCCCTTTCTCCGGCGTATCGAGCTGGGTGAATTCCTGGATGTCGGCACCGGCAATGAAGCCGGCTGCCTTTCCGGAGCGGAAGATCAGCCCTTTCGGCGGGCTATCCTCGAGTTGATCGAGCAGCAGGGCGAGTTCGTTCATCACGCCGCTCGACAGTGAATTGGCCGATTCTCCGGCCTTGTCGAACGTCGCCCAGGCCAAACCCGCGTCATCGACTTCGAGGCGCCAGTGCCGGTAGGGGTTTGCAGTACTGTCCATACGTTTTCCTCTATTGCCGTACTCGCTGTCACGGCTCGAGTCGAGCCGCACATCGCGAGCAGCAAGCCTTTCGCGACAAGTTCGCTTCATCCTTCGCCACATCGGCCAACTGCCGACAACGAAGCGCTCACGCTGCTCAGCCGATCGTTTCGACCAGCATCGCCCCGCCCTGCCCACCACCGATGCAGATTGCCGCAATACCACGCCTGGCGTTGGTGGCATGCAGGGCGTGCAGCAGGTGGAGGACGATGCGGGCACCCGATGCCCCGACCGGGTGGCCGGCAGCGATTGCTCCGCCGTCCACGTTGAGCTGCTCCGGCGCGAGCGTTCCGAGGGCGCCCGACAGACCGAGTTCGTCACGGCAATAGTCGTCGGATTCCCAGGCGGCGACGCAGGCGAGCACCTGGGCGGCGAAAGCTTCGTTGATTTCCCAGAGATCGATGTCGGCCAAGCCAAGTCGCTGTCGCTGCAAGATCGGCGTTGCGGCGTGCACCGGTCCAAGCCCCATCTGCGCTGGATCGAGGCCGGCCCACTGGGTATCACTGATCCTGCCCAGAGGCGCGAGCCGCCACTTGTCCACTGCCGCCTCAGACGCCAGGATCAGCCAGGCCGCACCATCGGTGATCTGCGAACTGTTGCCGGGCGTCACCCGGCCATACTTGCGGTCGAAAAAGGGTTTGAGCTTGGCCAGACCGGTCATGCTGGAGTCCGCACGCACGCCGTCGTCGTCGGCGTAGACGCGGCCCTTGACATCGACCAGCGGCACAATTTCGCCGAAGCGTCCGGCGACACGCGCCGCCAGGGCACGCTGGTGGCTGCGCACGCTGTATTCATCCATCTGCTGGCGCGAGATGCCGAAGCGCCAAGCGAGGTTTTCGGCGGTCTGCCCCATCAGCAGACCGACCACCGGATCGGTCAGACCCTTGAGCAGACCGATCACCGGCGACAACAACTGCGTCGGACGGAGTCGGGCAAACATGCCGATTTTCTGCCCGACGCTCCTCGCCTGCATCATCTGGGCGAACCAGCGCACCATCGCTTCGTTGTACAGCAGGGGGGCATGTGACAAGGCATCGACGCCGCCGGCAAGCACCAGTTGCGCGCGACCATTCTGGATATTGGCGACCGCCGAGTCGATCGCCTGCATACCGCTGGCGCAGTTGCGCATCACCGTCCACGCCGGCACCTGATGGCCACAGCCAAGACGCAGGGCGACGACGCGAGCGATGTTCACCTCGTCGGGCGACGGACTGGCGCAACCGAGAATCACCTCATCGAACGCAGCGGGTACGAACGGCTGTCGGATGAGCAGTGCACGCCCCGACTGTACCGCCAGATCGCTGGCGGCGAAAGGACCGGGCGCATTGCGTCCCTTGAGGAAGGGCGTACGTGCGCCATCGACCACGTAAACGGGCTGGAATGCCACCTATCTTCTCCTTCGTTCAGGCTGACCTCAGGGCAACAGGAGACACGGAACTCTCGCTCCGTGCCTCGGGCTTTGGAGCAGGTGGCGGCCGGCTATGCCGCCGCTTTGTGCAACAGCGGCTGCTGCCGCATGCGGCCCAGGTCGTGCGGAAAGTCGTCCACCCGGATGACGACATCGCGCAACTCGTTGCGTCGCTTGAGCACGGCGTACTCGGCCGACGTCACGATGCCGGCAGCGAATGCTGCATGCGCCAGGTCGCGGACGTTGGCACCGGGGTTGTCGAGCAGCACGCCGCTCTTCTCGGCCGTACGGATCTTGGCCTCGATCGGTTCGGCTTCGATACTTGCGGCCAGCGCCAGTTCGAGCGCGCCGACAGCCTCCGCTTCGGTCTTCGGCAGATAGGTTTCGGCGGTCAGGCGGTCGCGCGATGCCGATGGTCCGATCAGCAGCTTTGCCACTTGGTGACCGATGCGGTCCGACGGCACGTCATAGGGGTGACCGAGCGGAAAGACCAGACGGTAGAGCATGCGGCCGATCCAGCGCACGGGGAAGTTGGCAATCACCCCGTCGAAGGCCATCTGTGCCTTGTACATCGCATCCCACATCGCCCAGTGCATCAACGGTGCGTCGGCCTGCTGACGTCCTTCAGACTCGTAGCGCTTGAGGGTCGCCGAGCACAGATAGAGCATCGAGAGAATGTCGCCGAGACGCGCCGACAGTTTCTCGCGGCGCTTCAGCTCGCCGCCCAGAACCAGCATCGAGATATCGGCCAGGAAGGCGAAGGCCGACGAGAAGCGGGTGAGCTGCTGGTAGTAGCGTCTGGTCTCCGGCGCCACGTTGGCCGGCACGGCGACAAAATGAGAACCGGTAAGCCCCTTGCCCAAGGCGCCGAAGGCGTGCCTGATGGTGAACACGAAGTGTCCGAAGAGGGCGCGGTCGAAGTCGCGCAGGCCCTGCTGGCCGTCCGGGTTGAACGCTGCCTTCATCTCTTTCAGGACATAGGGATGGCAGCGGATGGCCCCCTGACCGAAGAGGATCATGCTGCGCGTCAGAATGTTGGCGCCTTCGACGGTGATACCGATCGGCAACTGCTGATAGGCGCGGCCGATGAAGTTGGACGGTCCGAGACAGATGCCCTTGCCGCCGACGATGTCCATGCCGTCATTGACCACCTGACGGGCCCGCTCGGTAACATGGTACTTGGCTATCGCCGAGACGACCGACGGCTTCTCGCCGAGATCGATCGCGCCGGCGGTCATCTTGCGCACTGCGTCCATCATGTAGGTGTAGGCGCCGATCCGGGTCAGCGGCTCCTCGACCCCTTCGAAACGGCCAATCGCCATCTTGAACTGGCTGCGCACCCGTGCATAGGCACCGACACTGCGCGCGGTCAGTTGCGCCATGCCGGTATTCGAAGACGGCAGTGAGATCGAGCGACCAGCCGCCAGACACTCCATCAGCATCCGCCAGCCCTGGCCGACCATCGCCGGACCACCGATCACGTAGTCGAGCGGCATGAAGACATCCTTGCCGCGGGTCGGGCCGTTCATGAACATCGCGTTGAGCGGGAAGTGCCGACGACCGATCTCTGCACCGGGGGTGTCGCGTGGCACCAGCGCACAGGTGATCCCGACATGCTTCCTGCCACCGAGCAGCCCGTCCGGGTCGTAGAGGTGGAAAGCGAGGCCGAGGATGGTGCACACCGGTCCCAGCGTAATGTAGCGCTTGTCCCAGGTGACCCGCATGCCGAGTACTTCCTTGCCCTGCCACATGCCCTTGCAGACGATGCCCACGTCAGGAATCGAGCCGGCGTCCGAACCGGCCCACGGACTGGTCAGCGCGAAAGCCGGAATTTCGATGCCCTTCGCCAAGCGTGGCAAATAGTGATTCTTCTGCGCTTCGGTACCGTAGTGCAGCAACAATTCGGCCGGACCGAGCGAGTTGGGCACCATCACCGAAACAGACAGCGCCGAGCAGCGGGTCGACAGTTTGGTGACGATCTGTGAATGCGCGTAGGCCGAGAACTCAAGCCCGCCGTACTTCCTCGGGATGATCATCCCGAGGAAGCCCTTGTCCTTGATGTACTGCCACGCCTCGGGCGGCAGATCATACAGCTCGCTCGTCACTCGCCAATCGTCGACCAGCGCGCAGGCCTGCTCGACCTCGTTGTCCATGAACGACTGTTCTTCCGGGGTCAGCTTGGGTACCGGATAGGCCAGCAGCTTGTTCCAGTCGGGATCGCCACGGAACAGTTCGCCATCCCACCAGACCGTGCCTGCCTCGAGCGCGACGCGTTCGGTCTCCGACATCTGCGGCAGAATCCGTTTGTAGGTACTGAAGATCGGCCGGCTGACCAGCGTTCGTCGCAAGGGACGAACGCCGAACAACACGGCCAGGCTCACCACGGTGGCACCGATGAGTATCGAGATGATCGTTGTGATCATGGCTGTTTCTCCTGTCATTGGTCTTGGGTTCTAGATCTCGGGTCTGATTTCTCTGGCCGCCTTTTCTGGCGACTCTTTTTGCTTTACTGCCGGCTCGTCGAATTGCGGCAAGGGCGCACGCAGACCACCGAGCAGGAAGGGCATCAAGCGCTGCGCGAGCCGCCTGGCGAATGCACTGTCGTCGAATTCCTCGGCCGGCATCTCGCCGGCCAGATCACCGACTTCGACACCGGTAACCACGCGCAGCACATCCGTGCCGGCAATGGCATACGACATGGCGCCAAGCATGAAATGCAGACGCCAGACGATCTCGGCTTGCGGCACGTCTGGCAAGGCCCGGTATAGCGCCCGTTTGTAACGCTCGATGACTTCCGCGTACTCGCCGGCAAAAAACGTCTGAATGAACTCGGCCGGCTCGGTCAGGGTGCGCCCAAGCAGGCGCAGAAAGGTCATGCCGCCCAAGGCCGGATTCTCGCCCATGCGCAACAGGGTTCCGAAAAATGCCTCGAGAATCTGCGATGGCTTGAGCGCTCCTCCGACCACCTGCTGTTCGAGGCGATCGAGGGCGCGCAAACGTTCCTCGTTGAGCCAGCCGAGACGACGCCGGAACACTTCGCGCAGCAACGCCTCCTTGGAGCCGAAATGGTAGTTGACCGCTGCCAGGTTGACCTCGGCTGCCCCCGTAATCATGCGCATCGACGTCGCTTCATAGCCGTTTTCCATGAACAGCCGTTCTGCTATATCGAGGATGCGCTCACGGGTATCACTGTTGGTCTTTTGTTCGGACATTGGCTCGCTGACCCAGGAATGGTGGAAGGCGAATGATTGAACCGCTTGGCAAGCGACTTCTTTCAAACGTTCGTTTTGATGTTACGGCCAGAAAAGTGGGAACGCAAGAGTTTTCTGCAGTTTTCTGTATCCCGGTTGAAGACTGGGTCGACAACAGAGCATACTCTGCAGTTCATGGACTCGATCGAGCAGCCGAAAAGATGCGTCGTACCTCCTCGCACGACCCCGCCCTCGGCTCGCCACCGGTTGCCGACGCCCATCTCGCCAGCACGCTGAACAAGCTGCTACCGTATCTGTGGCAGTACAGGTGGCGTGTCCTGCTCGCCCTATCGTGCCTGTTCGCGGCCAAAGTCACCAATGTCGGCGTGCCACTGGTCTTCAAGCAGATGATTGACGGCCTGGGCAGCACTCAGCAAGCACTCGCCTTGCCCGCCCTGTTGCTCCTGCTCTACGGAGCGCTGCGCTTTTCCACCTCACTGTTCACCGAATTGCGCGAGATCCTTTTTGCACGCGTCACGCAACGTGCCGTGCGGCGGATCGCCCTCGAGGTCTTCCGGCACCTGCACGAACTCTCGCTGCGCTTCCATCTTGAACGGCAGACGGGAGGTGTTTCGCGCGACATCGAGCGCGGCAGCCGATCAATCTCCAGCCTGATCAGCTATACGCTCTACTCGATCCTGCCCACGCTGGTCGAGATCAGCCTGGTACTCGGCGTCCTCCTGGTCAGGTACGACGTCTCCTTCGTCCTCATCACTCTGGCCTCGCTGACCGCCTATGTGGTATTCACGGTCAAGGTCAGCAACTGGCGCATCGCCATCCGCCGCAAGGTCAACGAAACCGATTCGGCAGCCAATACGCGTGCCATCGACAGCCTGCTGAACTACGAAACCGTCAAGTACTTCAACAACGAAGACTACGAGGCTGGGCGTTACGATCGGCAGATGCAACACTGGGAAGACGCCGCCACGCGCAGCCAGATTTCGCTCTCCTGGCTCAACTTGGGCCAGCAGTGCATCATCGCACTCGGTGTCACGGCAATGATGTGGCAAGCGGCCAGCGGAGTGGTCGCCAACAGCATGACGATTGGCGATCTGGTGCTGGTCAACGCTTTCCTGATTCAACTCTACATGCCGCTCAACTTCCTTGGCGTGGTGTACCGCGAGATTCGCCAGGCGCTCACCGACATCGAACGCATGTTTGACCTGCTGGCGGTCAACCGCGAGATCGCCGATGCCCCCGACGCGCTTACCCTTGCCCCTGGGCCGATGCAGATCGCTTTCTCGGAGGTCGCGTTTTCCTACGAAGCAAACCGACAGATCCTGCATGGCGTCAGCTTCACCATTCCTGCCGGGCACACGGTCGCCGTGGTCGGCCAGTCGGGTTCCGGCAAATCGACTCTGGCGCGCCTGCTCTATCGCTTCTACGATGTCAGCGGCGGCTGCATCCTGCTCAATGGCTGTGATCTGCGGCAACTCACCCAGTCCAGCCTGCGTGCTGCAATCGGCATCGTGCCGCAAGATACCGTACTGTTCAACGACAGCATCTATTACAACATCCAGTACGGCAACCCGCAGGCCAGCCGCGACCAAGTCCTGGCGGCGGCCGGCGCGGCGCAACTCGCCAATTTCATCGAGCAACTGCCAGGAGGCTATGAGACGCGCGTCGGGGAGCGCGGATTGAAACTATCGGGTGGCGAAAAGCAACGGGTTGCCATCGCCCGAGCCCTGTTGAAAAACCCGCCGGTGTTGATCTTCGATGAAGCCACCTCGGCACTCGACTCGAAAACCGAAAAGGCCATCCAGATCAGCCTGGACAGTGCCGCCCGCGGTAGAACGACCCTGGTGATCGCGCACCGCTTGTCGACGATCATGAATGCCGACGAGATCCTGGTCATCGATACCGGCCGCATCGTCGAGCGCGGCACCCACCAGCAACTCGTCGAGGCCGGCGGCGCCTATGCCCAGATGTGGGCCCTGCAGCAACTCGAGGAGTCCGCCGAGACCGGCGCCGAGCAGCGCCCGCCGATCTGACGGCAGACACGCAAAAGCCAGGCCGTAGCCGAGCCAGGCCTTTCAGGACAAGCTCAAGGCGCATGGCATGACCTGCTCGATGAGCCGGCAAGGAAACTGCTGGGATAACGCCCCGACGGAAAGCTGGTTCAACCGCTTCAAGAACGAGCGGGCGCATGGCGTTCGTTACGCCACGCACGCCGAGATCAAGGCTGCCGCCTTTGAATACATTGAGGTCTTTTACAACAGAAAACGGCAGCATTCGACCCTCGGCTACAAGTCGCCCATGCAGTTCCTGGCGGCTTGGCTCAGCAGCCAGAATCAGGAAAAAAGGGCCGCATGAAACCCACTCGTTGGCAGACGAAAAACCGAGGGAACCTCATAGCCTCCGATGAATGGCAGTTATTTGTGGCTGCAACAACGTCCTCCTCCGCTCTTCTGTTCGCTTCCACGATACCGTATCCTTTCGGCATGAGCGAATGGCAATCCTTGGCGGTTGAGAATCCCGAAATCCCCGAAGTCCTCGACATGGACGGCGGAGAAACGATTGGCGCCGCCGAAGCGATCGGCGACGACTACGCCATGGCCATCCAGCTCCGGATGGAGCTGCGCGCATCCATCGCACGCGAGAAGCCCAAGTTCCTTTGCCCGATCTGCCAAGTCCCCGTCTATCTGGTTTCCCGCAAGGAGGGCCGGCGCTTCTTCTTCCGCCATCTGATCGAGGATGGCCGCTGCTCCGCCCACACCCGGGGCGAGCTGGGCGAGAAGGAGATCGACGCCCGCCGATACAACGGAGCCAAGGAAAGCCGCGACCACCTCCGGATGAAAGAGATCGTCGCCGAGAGCATCGCCTGCGACCCGAGGTTCTCCCTGCCGAAGACCCAGGAGACTTGGAAGGGGGCACTCGGAGGGTGGCGCTGGCCGGATGTCCAGGCCAAGTTCGGTGAACTGCGGATGGCCTTCGAGATCCAGCTCTCCACGACCTACATTCGCGTCATCGCCGAGCGGCGGGAGTTCTATCTCCGGGAGGGCGGGCTGCTGGTCTGGCTGTTCAAGCGCTTCGACGAAAGCGGCAACCGCCTCACGCAAGACGACGTCTTCTACAACAACAACCGCAACGTGTTCCTGGCCAGCGAGGAGACGCTGGCGGCCTCGAAGGCGGCCGGCAAGCTGTGCCTCGAATGCCGATGGACAGAGCCGGTCTTAGACGGCGGCTCGGTCGTCCTCCATTGGCAGCGAAAGATCGTTTCCATCGACGATCTCACCGTCGACACCGAGCGGCAGCGGATCTTCTTCTACGATTTCGACGGAACCGTCGCCCGGCTGTCCGCGAACGCGAAAGCCGCCCGGGAGGAGACGCTGCGGCGACGCTTCGAGGCGTTCTGGCTGGATCGGGCCGAGCGCGGCCGGAGCGACGGACGCGACGACTTGGGGCCTTGGAACGGCTTCAGGAAGGCCTTTGACGAGATCGGATTGAAGCTGACGACCTATCCTGGCGGGGAAGGCTCGGAGACTCTGCTCAATGCCCTGTATAGCGCCAAGCACGGCCGGATCATCGGGTGGAGCTACAAGAAGTTCATCGAGATCGCGCACCGCATCGCCGGCGGCCACAAGCCCTACCTGTGGGCTTTCCGCCTAGCGCTGGCTGCCTACGATAGGCGGGCGTTGATCCTGTCCGAGGACCAGTCCGGGCTGTGGCGGAAGAAGGTCGCGCGCTACAAGGACTTGATGGACGAGGGAGCCGCGGAATACCAGCCGGACCGCCGCTTTGACGGTCTCGTCGCCTTCCTGTTTCCGGAGATCGCCGACGGCCTCGGAAAGTATCCGACCCCCGAGCCTGGAAAAGGCTAGGGCCTCCGAAGAGGCCCCAGATGCCGGCTCAACTCGCCGGATTTATTTCAACAGATTTAGGAAACGGTTCAGCCGTTGCCTGGCTTTTGCGAATCCTGCTTGCTGCCGACGGGAGCAAGTCTAACTGGTTGCCGAATCGCTCGCTGCTTCCGGCCGGTCGAGCAGTTCGATGAAGGCCATCGGCGCATTGTCACCATCGCGGAAACCGCACTTCAGAATCCGCAGATAGCCCCCGCTTCGCATCGCGTAACGCGGCCCGAGTTCGTCGAACACTTTGACCACCATATCGCGATCGCGCAGCCGGTCGAAAGCCAACCGACGATTGGCCAGACTTGGCGTCTTGCCGAGCGTGATGATCGGCTCGACCACCCGCCGCAGCTCCTTTGCTTTCGGCAGTGTGGTCTTGATGACCTCCGAACGCAGAAGTGAGACGGTCATGTTCTGCAACATCGCCAGCCGGTGCGAGCTGGTACGGTTCAGTTTGCGAAGCCCCAAACGGTGACGCATATCAATTCCTTCCTGTTCTTTTCCGGCTGTTCACTTCTCAAGCCCGGCGGGCGGCCAGTTCTCGAGTTTCATGCCCAGGGTCAGGCCGCGAGCGGCCAGCACTTCCTTGATTTCATTAAGTGACTTGCGCCCGAGGTTGGGCGTCTTCAGCAACTCGTTCTCGGTTCTCTGGATCAGATCACCGATGTAGTAGATGTTCTCGGCCTTGAGGCAGTTGGCCGAGCGTACGGTCAGCTCGAGGTCATCGACCGGCCGCAAAAGCAGCGGGTCAACCTGGATCGTCTTCTGATACTCGACCGGCATTGCCGTTCCGGCAAGGTCGGCGAATACCGAGAGCTGTTCCATCAGGATGCGTGCGGCAGTGCGGATCGCCTCTTCCGGCTCGATTGCACCATTCGTCTCGATATCCATCACCAGCTTGTCAAGATCGGTCCGCTGCTCGACACGCGCGCTCTCCACCGCGTAGCTCACCCGGCGCACCGGGCTGAAAGACGCATCGAGGACGAGCCGACCGATGCTCTTGCCACCATCACCCAGTTCCCGCAGGTTGCCGGCAACATAGCCGCGCGAACGCTCGACCTTCATCTCCATCGCCAGCTTGCCGCCGGCCGAGAGGTGGGCGATGATGTGTTCGGGGTTGATTATCTCGACATCGTGCGAGACTTCGATATCCCCGGCCCGAACGATTCCCTTGCCTTCCTTGCGAAGGTGCAGGACAACCTCTTCGCGGTTGTGCAGCTTGAACACCACTCCTTTGAGGTTGAGCAGGATGTCGACAACGTCCTCCTGCACACCGTCGATCGTCGAATACTCGTGCAGGACGCCTTCGATGGTGACTTCTGTCGGTGCGTAACCAGGCATCGACGAGAGCAGAATACGGCGCAAAGCGTTGCCGAGCGTGTGTCCGTAGCCGCGTTCAAACGGCTCCATGACCACTCGTGCATGCACCGGCGACAAGCTCTGCACATCAATGATGCGCGGTTTAAACAATCCACTGCTTTGCATGTACAGTCCTTTGCCTGATTCCTTCAAGCCTCGCCGCTGTTACTTCGAGTACAGTTCGATGACCAGACTCTCGTTGATCGTTGGCGGCAGCTCGCTACGCTCGGGATGCGCCTTGTACGTACCTTTGGCTGTCTTGGCGTCGACCTCGACCCACTCTGGAAAACCCCGGGCTTCGGCAGCAGCGAGCGCCGCCTTGACGCGCAGGTGGGCCTTGGCCTTTTCGCAGACCTCCACGACATCACCCGGACGAACCTGGTAGGACGGAATGTTGACACGCCGACCATTGACCAGGACTCCATTGTGCCGTACCACCTGGCGCGACTCGGAGCGCGATGCCGCAAAACCCATGCGGTAGCAGACGCTGTCCAGACGGGCCTCAAGCAACTGCAGGAGCACCTCACCGGTAACGCCCTTGCGGCGGTCTGCTTCCTGGTAGACCTTGCGGAACTGGCCTTCGAGGACACCATAGATGCGGCGGATTTTCTGCTTCTCCCGCAGGTGTACCCCGTAGTCGGACAGCCGTTGCCCGGACTTCTGGCCATGCTGACCGGGGGCGTACGAGCGGCGTTCGATCGCGCACTTGTCGGTAAAGCACTTCTCACCCTTCAGGAACAACTTTTCGCCTTCGCGGCGGCACTGACGGCACTTCGGATCGAGATTGCGAGCCACTTTTCCTTCTCCTTAAATCCGACGCCGCTTGGGCGGCCGACAGCCATTGTGCGGAATCGGCGTGACATCGGTAATCGCCGTGATCTTCATACCCAGGGCATTGAGCGCACGCACCGAAGACTCGCGTCCGGGGCCGGGCCCCTTGATGCGCACCTCGAGGTTCTTGACACCGCACTCGACCGCCACTCTGCCGGCCGCCTCCGCGGCAACCTGCGCGGCAAAAGGTGTGCTCTTGCGCGAGCCTTTGAAGCCGGCACCCCCGGAGGTCGCCCAGGACAGAGCGTTCCCCTGACGATCGGTGATGGTAATGATCGTGTTGTTGAAAGACGCGTGGATGTGGGCAACGCCCTCTGCCACGTTCTTTCTGATTTTGACTTTCTTGCGAACTTTTACAGCGGTCTTGGCCATAGTCAGGTCCTAGCTCCTATCATTTCTTGCCGGCGATCGGCTTGCGCGGACCCTTGCGCGTACGCGCATTGGTTCGCGTCCTCTGGCCACGCGACGGCAGACCCTTGCGGTGGCGGAGACCACGGTAGCAGCCAAGGTCCATCAACCGCTTGATGCTCATGGTTACTTCGCGACGCAAATCGCCCTCGACACTGAACTTGCCAATCTCGTCGCGCAGACGCTCCAGCTCGGCCTCGGTCAGGTCCTTCATTTTTGTTGAACGTACAACCCCAGCTGCATCACAAATTTTCTGTGCGCGTGGACGTCCGATACCGTAAATCGCGGTAAGCGCGATTTCGGCATGCTGGTGGTTCGGGAGGTTTACGCCTGCGATGCGGGCCATCGATTCACCCCAAAATAATCGAAACTTGCAATTATATCTTCAACCGCTGACAACTCGACGAGTCGCAGCGATCAACCCTGACGCTGTTTGTGACGTTGATCCGAACAGATCACCCGCACAATGCCATGGCGCCGAATGATCTTGCACTTGCGGCAGATCCGCTTGACCGATGCCAGCACTTTCATGATTTACTCCTGATTCTCCGGATCGAGGCGCAGCCAGCCTTTCGCCGATTTTTTGCGTAGAGATTCTTCACTTCGCGCGGAAAACGATTCGCGCGCGACTCAGATCGTAGGGTGTCAGTTGCACTGTCACCTTGTCACCCGGCAGAATCCGGATATAGTGCATCCGCATCTTGCCCGATATGAAGCCAAGAACGATGTGACCGTTCTCCAGTTTCACCCGGAAGGTGGCATTGGGCAGGTTCTCGATTACCTCGCCCTGCATTTCAATCAAGTCTTCCTTTGCCATCCTATTTCGCCGGATATCCGGAGCCTTTGAAGTTCGCTTTCTTCAAAAGGCTCTCGTACTGGTGGGACATGGCATAGGCCTGGACCTGAGTCATGAAATCCATCGTCACAACGACGATGATCAACAGCGAAGTGCCACCGAAGTAAAAGGGCACGTTCCATTTCAGGATCAGAAACTCCGGCAGCAGACACACGACGGTGATGTAGCCGGCACCCACCAGAGTCAGGCGCATCAGGATCTTGTCAATGTAACGCGCCGTCTGATCACCCGGCCGAATGCCGGGTACGAACGCACCGCTCCGCTTCAGGTTATCTGCCGTTTCCTTGGAGTTGAAAACCAGCGCCGTGTAGAAGAAACAGAAGAAAATGATCGCTGCTGCATAGAGCATCACATAAATCGGTTGCCCTGGAGACAAGGCACCGGCAATGTCCTTCAGCCAGCGCATCGACTCTCCCGAGCCAAACCAGCCCGCAACCGTCCCGGGAAAAAGAATGATCGACGAGGCAAAAATCGGCGGAATGACGCCCGCCATGTTCAGTTTGAGCGGCAGGTGCGAACTCTGGCCACCATAGATCTTGTTGCCCACCTGCCGTTTGGCATAGTTAACCAGGATCTTGCGCTGACCTCGTTCGACAAAAACCACAAAGGCAGTCACCAAAACCACCAGGACGCTGATCACGATCGCCGTCAGCGGATGCATCGCACCGGTGCGAACCAGTTCGAGGAGACCACCGATCGCATTGGGCAAACCCGCCGCAATACCGGCAAAGATGATGATCGAGATGCCGTTACCCAAGCCACGCTCGGTCACCTGTTCACCCAGCCACATCAGGAACATCGTTCCGGTCACCAGGGTGGTGACCGTCACCAGGCGGAACATCATTCCGGGTTCGAGCACCAGTCCCGGTTGCGACTCCACCGCCACCGCGATGCCGATACCTTGAAAGAGTGCCAGGAACACCGTACCGTAGCGGGTGTACTGGGTAATCTTGCGGCGTCCCGCCTCGCCCTCTTTTTTCAGACCCTCGAGCTGAGGGCTGGCATGAGTCATCAACTGCATGATGATCGATGCCGAGATGTACGGCATGATCCCCAGAGCGAAAATGGTGAAGCGCGAGAGCGCGCCACCGGAAAACATGTTGAACATGCCGAGGATGCCGCCCTGCTGCTGGTTGAACAACTCGCTCAGCACACGGGCATCGATTCCCGGCACAGGTATATGCGCGCCGATCCGGTACACCACCAGCGCGCCGAGCAGGAACCAGAGCCGGCGCTTCAGATCGCCGAACTTGCCGCCCTTGCTGACCGTGTTCGAACTAGTTGCCAAGTAAGCTCACCCTTGCCTGCCGCTATTCCGCAACGCTGCCGCCGGCGGCTTCGATTGCGGCGCGCGCGCCGGCCGTTGCACCAATCCCGCGCAGGACCACCTTGCGCTCGATCCCGCCCGAGAGCACCACCTTTGCCGACAGGGCATGCTGTGACACGAGATTCGCCTGAATCAGGGTTGCCAGGTCGATCTCGTCAACGGGAAGTCGCGCGATCTCCGACAGGCGCACCTCGAAGTTCCGCTCGCGAGTCATCGACTTGAAACCACGCTTCGGCAGGCGCCGCTGCAGCGGCATCTGTCCGCCCTCGAAACCCACCTTGTGAAACCCACCGGCGCGCGACTTCTGACCCTTGTGGCCACGCCCGCAGGTCTTGCCGAAACCCGAGCCAATGCCACGCCCGACCCGCTTCCTGGCCGGCCGTGCACCTTCGGCACCTTGCACGTCATTCAATTCCATCTTGACCCTCACACTTCAGGAGGTAGGACACCTTGTTGATCATTCCGCGAACCGCAGGCGTATCCTCGAGGACCGAACTGCTGTTCAGGCGACGGAGCCCCAAGCCGCGGACGGTCGCCCGGTGCGATGCCTTGGTTCCGATCAGGCTCCTGACCAGCGTCACTTTCACTGTCTTTTCAGCCATCTCTTCCTTACCCCATGATCTCGGCGATGGATTTTCCACGCTTGGCTGCCACTTCGGCAGGCGTGGTCATTGCACGCAGGCCGTTGATCGTCGCGCGCACAATGTTGTACGGGTTGGTCGAGCCATGCGCCTTGGCGACCACGTTGGTCATTCCAATGACGTCGAAAACCGCCCGCATCGCGCCACCCGCGATAATGCCGGTTCCCTCCGGAGCCGGCTGCATCATCACCCGTGAAGCGCCGTGGTGCCCGACAACGGTATGCTGCAGGGTACCGTTCCTGAGACTCACCTTGATCAGGCTGCGGCGCGCTTCTTCCATCGCCTTCTGCACGGCCACCGGCACTTCACGCGACTTGCCCTTGCCCATGCCGACACGCCCGTCCCCGTCCCCGACGACGGTCAGCGCCGCGAAACCGAGAATCCGACCACCCTTGACCACTTTGGTCACCCGGTTGATCGAAATCATCTTCTCGCGCATGCCGTCGTCCGGCTTGTCAGCTTGCTGTGGTTTTCTGCTTTGCGGTTTAGCCATTGTTTACTCCAATTCCCTGCTCAGCGTTCAGAACTTGAGACCGGCTTCACGCGCCGCATCCGCCAGAGCCTTGATCCGCCCGTGGTAGCGAAAGCCGGCACGATCAAACGAAACCTGCTCGATCCCCGCCTTGCGGGCGCGCTCGGCGATCAACAGGCCAATCGTTTTGGCGGCACTGACATCGCCCCCGTTCGGCAGCATCTTGCGCACCTCCGGCTCGAGCGACGAAGCAGCGGCCAACACTCTGGAGCCACAGGGCGAAATCACCTGAGCGTAGATGTGGCAGTTGCTGCGGTGCACCGACAAGCGCACTGTTTTCAGTTCGGCAATCTTGGCCCGGGTCTTGCGGGCCCTGCGCAAACGCGCCT
>ERZ761603.1228-NODE-1228-length-19573-cov-86.485347_pt1 | contig 19573 bp, 17 predicted proteins | sample MGYA00511879_ERZ761603 | MGnify/ENA primary metagenome ERZ761603 (study PRJEB28899, sample SAMN02850040) | bioreactor sludge metagenome | biome: EBPR Sludge; feature: EBPR Bioreactor; material: flocular biomat | place: Australia: Thorneside Wastwater Treatment... | reverse complement strand
TCTGGCGCGCGCCGTCGAGCGTGCTCTTGACGTCAGGGAAGCCTGCCTCGGCGTTGAGGTAACGCTCGGCTTCGGCTTCCGGGATAAGCGTCGGGTCGGCCAGCAGCGCCTCGGCGAGCGGCACGAGCCCGGCTTCGCGCGCGATCAGCGCCTTGCTGCGCCGCTTCGGCTTGAACGGCAGGTAGAGGTCTTCCAGCCGCTGCTTGGTTTGTGCGCCGTCGATTTCGCTTGCCAGTTCGGTCGTCAGCTTGCCTTGCTCGGCGATCGAAGCGAGGATCGCCTGGCGGCGTTCTTCGAGTTCACGCAGGTAGGCCAGACGTTCGGCCAGAACGCGCAACTGATTGTCGTCGAGGCCGCCGGTCACTTCCTTGCGGTAGCGCGCGACAAAGGGTACGGTGGCGCCGTCGTCAAGGAGCTGGGCGGTCGCCAGCACCTGAGCCGGGCGGCAGCCGATTTCTTCGGCGATGGTCGTGGCGATGCGTTGTTCGGTCGGGCTGGGCATGGTCGTCGTCGGGGCAGCGGGAGAAGGCAGGTCGGCCGGGCAGGACAGGGCCGACGGGAGAATGACAATGACAAAGCCCCCTTGCGGGGGCCTTTTCGCTTGCTGGCAGCGCGCCAGAGATTACATGCGCGCAATCATCGCGTCGCCGAACTCGGAGCAGGAAACTTCGGTCGCGCCTTCCATCAGACGCGCGAAGTCGTAGGTCACGACCTTGTCGCCGATGGCAGCTTCCATCGAGCTGATGATCAGGTCGGCGGCTTCGATCCAGCCCATGTGGCGGAGCATCATTTCGGCCGAAAGAATGAGCGATCCGGGATTGACCTTGTCCAGGCCGGCGTATTTGGGTGCCGTGCCGTGTGTCGCCTCGAAGCAGGCGTAAAGGTCGGAGATGTTGGCGCCGGGAGCGATGCCGATGCCGCCGACCTGCGCCGCGAGCGCGTCGGAGATGTAGTCGCCGTTCAGGTTGGTCGTGCAGATCACGTCGTATTCGGCCGGACGCAGGAGGATCTGCTGCAGGAAGGCGTCGGCGATCGAATCCTTGATGATGATGCCGCTCGGCAGCTTCAGCCACGGTCCGCCGTCGATCGGCACGCCGCCGAATTCTTTCTCCGCCAGCGCATACGCCCAATCGCGGAAGGCGCCTTCGGTGAACTTCTGGATATTGCCTTTGTGCACGATGGTCACCGAGCGCCGCTTGTTGGTGATCGCGTATTTGATCGCAGCGCGTACCAGGCGCTCGGTCCCTTCTTCGGAGACCGGCTTGATGCCGATGCCGGAAGTGGCCGGGAAGCGGATCTTCTTGACCCCCATTTCCTCCTGCAGGAACCTGACGACCTTGTTGCAGGCGTCGGAGCCGGCGGGCCACTCGATGCCGGCGTAGATGTCTTCGGTATTCTCGCGGAAGATCACCATGTCGGTTTTCGACGGGTCCTTGAGCGGCGACGGTACGCCGCGGAAGTAGCGCACTGGACGAACGCACTGGTAGAGGTCGAGTTCCTGGCGCAGCGCGACGTTCAGTGAGCGGATGCCGCCGCCGACCGGCGTCGTCATCGGGCCCTTGATCGACACCGAGTATTCCTTCAGCGCTTCCAGCGTTTCGGCCGACAACCAGACGTCGGAGCCGTACATCTGGGTCGATTTTTCGCCGGCGTAGACTTCCATCCAGTAGATTTTCTTACCGCCGCCGTAGGCCTTGGCGACTGCCGCATCGACCACCTTGATCATGACGGGCGTGATGTCAACGCCGATTCCGTCGCCCTCGATGTAAGGAATGATCGGGTTATCAGGGATCGCCTGCCCGGGAACGATTTTCTGGCCGCCTTGTGGGACTTTGATCAGACTTGCGCTCATGCATGCTCCATGTCGTGTGGTTGGTTTTTTCTCGGGTGCCGGCACCGGTAACCGGCGGTCTCGTCAAGCTCGCGGCCTGCCTGGGGGGCGACGCTACGCGGGTGGGCAAGGAGGTTCTGTCCGAGCCGGGCTCTCCCGCGACACCATCTGCCATTATGTCTGAAACTGTGACAGTCTGCCAGTCGATTGGATTTGCGCGGATGCCTCGGCCGCTTTGATGAAGCACTCGCGCAGCCGCGCCTTGGCGCCTGGCGGCGCTTGGTGCGGTGCACCACTGGCGGTGCTACAATCGCTTCACCCGAGACCACTTGAGTCCACGCCATGGATATTGCTACCGTTCAGAACGCTCTCGCCCAAAGTGTCGCCGCGGCCATGATCGATGGCTTCAATCGGCACTATCGGCTGATTCGCCGCTACGGCCAGGAAGCCAAGCGACTCTTCGAAGCCGGCGACTGGAAAGGCGTGCACGACGCTGTGCGCGAGCGCATTCGTTCGTACGATGACCGCGTCAGAGAAGCTGCCGACGAGCTGTGTGCCAACTTCGCCGCGGCGACGCTCGACGACGCGACCTGGCAACGGGTCAAGCTGCTCTACATTGGCTTGCTGATCAATCACAAACAGCCCGAGCTTGCCGAGACCTTCTTCAATTCGGTCTGCTCGAAGATCCTGCACCGGACCTATTTTCACAACGACTACATCTTTGCCCGTCCGGCGGTGTCGACCGAGTACATCCAGTCCTACCCGCCGACCTATCGCAGCTACTATCCGGCGCATCATGGCTTGCGACGCACGGTGCGGCAGATCATTCTGGACTTCGACTGGCAACGGCCTTTCGCCAACCTTGATCGCGACATCGATTACATCATGCGCTCGACCCGGCAGCGCTTGGGCGAGTGGCCCGCGCCGGAAGCCAATGCGCAGATTCAGGTTCTGCACTCTGCCTTCTACCGCAACAAGGGGGCCTACGTCTTTGGCAAGGCGATCAACGGCCACGACGAGTACCCCTTTGCGATGCCGGTTCTGCACGATGCGCAAGGCAAGCTTTACATCGACACGATCCTTTTCGATAGCGGCTTGATCAGCGTCCTCTTTTCGCTTTCGCGCGCCTACTTCATGGTCGACATGGAGGTTCCTTCCGCCTACGTGCAGTTTCTGCGCAGCATCATGCCGCACAAGCCGCCGTCCGAACTGTATACGATGCTCGGTCTCGGCAAGCAGGGCAAGACGATGTTCTTCCGTGATCTGAAGGAGCACCTGCGCCATTCGGAAGACCAGTTCATCATTGCTCCGGGAATCGCCGGTCTGGTCATGCTGGTGTTCACGCTGCCTTCGTATCCCTACGTCTTCAAGCTGATCAAGGATGTTTTTGGCGCCAGCAAGGAGATGGACCGCGAAACGGTGAAGCGCAAGTATCTGCTCGTCAAACAGGTCGACCGCGTCGGGCGCATGGCCGACACGCTGGAATTCTCGCAGGTGGCATTGCCGCGCAAGCGTTTCTCCCCGGAACTCCTGGCGGCGCTGCGGACGCTGGCGCCGTCGCTGCTCGAAGACGAAGGCGAGAATCTGGTGATCAGGCATCTGTATATCGAGCGCCGCCTGACGCCGCTCAACCTCTACCTTGACTCGGCAACGCCGGCACAGATCGACCATGCCGTGCTTGAGTATGGCAATGCGATCAAGGAACTCGCCTGTGCCAACATCTTTCCCGGCGACATGCTGTGGAAGAACTTCGGCGTGACGCGCTACAACCGCGTGGTCTTCTACGACTACGACGAGATCGAGTACATGACCGACACGAACTTCCGCGTCATTCCAGAAGCGCCTTATCCGGAAATGGAAATGTCCGGCGAACCCTGGTATTCGGTCGCCAAAAACGACGTTTTCCCGGAAGAATTCGCCAGCTTTCTGCTCGGCTCGCCCAAGGTCCGCTCGGCCTTTCTCAAGTATCATCGCGCCTTGCTTAACGTGCGGTTCTGGCGCACAGCACAGGAACGGATTCGCGCTGGACATGTCGAGGACTTCTTCCCCTATCCGGAGGAGCTGCGTTTCTGCAAGGTTTTTTCGGCGGTTGGCGAGGTCTGAAGGGTCGCCGGAAGAGGCAGTATGCGCGGCCTCGCCGCCTGCCGGATTGTTGCGCCGGAGCGCCGATGTGGGTTGGCGCTGGTCTTACCCGGACGCCGAGGGGCTTGATGCTTGAGAGCGAGAGTAATGAAGAAGCTTCATTTTTCCCTGGTTGCCCTGCTCGGTCTGGCGGCTGCCTGGCCGGTGGCGGCGCAGGACGATACGTTGGCGCGCAATCTGGTGGCCAGCTGCGCCAACTGTCACGGCACCGACGGTCATGCGGTCAAGGCTTCAGGCATGGAAGCACTGGCCGGCGCCGATGCGGCGAAGACGCTACAAAAACTGCACGAGTTCAAGTCGGGCGTGCGGCCGGCAACGGTCATGCAGCAGATCGTCAAGGGCTACACCGACGAGGAACTGGCGTTGATCGTCGGCTATCTGGCGCGCCAGAAATAGGCCTCTCAATCCGCCAAGTCAGGAGGAGGGAAGATGGCGACGAATGATCGCGATCGCCGGCGCTCGTTCATCAGGCAGGTCGGGACAGTCGCCTTGGCCAGCGTGTTGCCGGCGTGCGCTGGCCGCCCCTCGACAGCGACGCGTGCGCACGTTGTGGTCGTTGGCGGCGGTTTCGGTGGAGCGACTGCCGCGCGCTATCTGCGCTTGTGGAGCGAAGGGTCGGTCGACGTGACGCTGGTCGAGGCGAACCCCGAGTTCGTCTCGTGTCCGCTGTCGAATCTGGTGCTTGCTGGTGAGCGGAAGCTGGCTGATTTGAGCTTTTCTTACGACGGCCTGCGACGACGCGGCGTGCGCGTCGTGCTCGACACGGTGATTTCACTCGACCCAGTCCGGCGCTCGGTGGGCTTGCTTGGTGGCGAGCGGATAGACTTCGATCGGCTGCTCCTGGCGCCGGGGGTCGATTTCGCTTATGAAGACCTGCCCGGCCTGCAGGCTGCGGCGGCTCGCGAACACGTCCTGCACGCCTGGAAGGCGGGTCCGCAGACGCTCGCCTTGCGCCGGCAACTGGCGGCGATGCCCGACGGCGGGGTCTATGCGATCACCATTCCGCTGGCGCCCTATCGCTGCCCGCCCGGGCCGTACGAACGGGCGAGCGTGGTTGCCGCGTACCTGAAGGCACACAAGCCGCGGGCCAAGATCCTGGTGCTCGACGCGAATGCCGAAATTGTTTCGAAGAAGGCGCTGTTCGCCAAGGCCTGGGCCGAACTCTATCCCGACATCATCGAGTACCGGCCGAATTGCGAGCTGCGCGATGTGCATGCTGCGACGCGCACGGCCATCCTCGACTTCGAGCAGGTGCGCGCCGACGTGCTCAACGTCATTCCCAACCAGCGTGCCGGTGAATTGGCGCGCGTGGCTGAACTTCGGCTGATCAATCAGCGTTGGGTCGAGGTCGACTGGCGGTCGATGGAATCGACCAGCCACCCGGGGATCCATGTCGTTGGCGACGCCATTTTCGCTGCCCCGGCCATGCCGAAGTCCGGTCATCTCGCCAACCAGCAAGGAAAGCTGGCGGTGGCGGCGATTCTCGAACTGCTCGCCGGGCGCTTGCCCAGCCCGACGCCGCTGCTGACCAACACCTGTTACAGCTTCATCGACGCGCGCAACGCCGTGCACGTCGCATCGGTGCACCGTTACGATGCCGGGCAGAAGACGATGTTGCCGGTCGCCGGCGCGGGCGGCCTGTCGGCGATGCGCAACGAGTTCGAAGCGAAGATTGCCTCGGCCTGGGCGCTCAACATTTGGGCGGACACGCTTGCCTGAGCGGTCGTCGCAGTCCTTCACCGGACTGGATCTGCCGAGCTCGGCGCAGATAAGTATTTCTGATGCGGATTGATGATAAGATTTTACATTGTTCGCGGCGCCCCCCCACTGCGGAGCCACACTGCCTGATTCCGAGGACTTCCCATGAATATGGCCGACCTTTTCCAGTGGTCCAACGAGTTCAATATCGATATCCAGGAAATCGATGAGCAACACAAGGTGCTGGTTGGTTTGCTCAACGAATTGCACCGCGCAATACGCGAGCATCATGGCAAGGCGACCTCGCGCGAGATCCTCAAACGGCTGGCCGAATACACGCGCACGCATTTCCTGCTCGAGGAAAGCCTGATGCGCCTGACGCACTACCCGGGCTTCGAGCTGCACAAGCAGCAGCACCAGGAACTGATGACCCAGGTCGACGCCCTGCAGACCAAGCTTGAGCGCGAGAACGCGGCGATCAGTTTCGAACTTCTGCACTTTCTGAAGAACTGGCTTGTGCAGCATATTAACGACAGCGACAAGCGTTTCGGCATGCATTTCCACAAGGCGGGTCTGGTCTCCTACGCAAAATGGACGGCCGAGGTGGAAACGACGATGAAGAAAAAGAAGTGGTGGTGGAAGTTCTGGTGAAACGGGCGCAGGCCGCCGGTAAGCCGCGCGAGGCGGGCTGCTGGGTCGGGTATAATTGCACTCTATCGGCAGTATTCTGAGTGTCATGAAGGAAGTTGGCCATGGGCAATCGTCTCTCCAAGATCGTCACCCGCACCGGTGATGCAGGCTCGACCGGCCTCGGCGACGGCTCGCGCGTCGGCAAGGACAGTCTGCGCATCGAGGCGATGGGTCAGGTCGATGAACTGAACTCGACGCTCGGGCTGCTGCTGTGCGAAGACCTGCCGGCGGAAATCGCGCACGCGCTGGTCGGCGTTCAGCACGACCTGTTCGACCTCGGCGGCGAGTTGTGCATTCCGCGCATGCAGATGATCGGCGCGGCGCATGTCGAGCGACTGGAGAATCTGGTCGAGCAGTTCAATGCTGAACTGGCGCCGCTCAAAGACTTCATCCTGCCCGGCGGTACGCGTGCTGCTGCGCTCGCTCATCTGGCGCGGACCGTCTGCCGGCGCGCCGAACGCCAGATCGTTCGCCTGGCGGCCAGCGAAGAGGTCTACGAGTTCGCGCGCAAGTATCTGAATCGCCTGTCCGACCTGCTGTTCGTTCTGGCCCGCGCCGTGAACAAGGCGGCCGGAAGGGACGATGTGCTGTGGATACAGCGCAAGAACCGGGGCGACAGCGCTGACGCCTGAGGGCGGGTCAGAAAATCGTTCCGCGGCGGCCAGGATAAGCGGTGCGTGACACTGGACGGCCGATGATCACAGGCTGCGGCCGGCAAGAGCAGCCAGTTGTCCGAGCAGACCGAGAATGGCCGCGCCGAGCAGCGTGGCGCAGATCGACTTGCTTCGACTGACGCCAAAGCTGAAGCGAAAGGCCCCCCAGGCGACGATGCCCCAGATCAGCACTGCCGCCCAGACGGCACCGGCGAGGACGAGCAGGGCAGCAGCTGGTCCGTGCATGGCGTTGGCAAAGAGCGCGCCTGCTTCGTCCAGGCGTTGTGCGAGCGGTGCTGCGCTGCCGACGATCGCCAGATAATCGGTGAAAAGGCCGGGTTCGACCAGTTGCACACCGAGCGCCGCGAGCAGCGCACCGGCACAGAATCCCATCCAGACTCCGGCGTATATGTAGGCGAGAATCAGCGTCACCTGGCGGAACTCAACGCGTGTTCCGACCAGTCGCCAGGCGAGCGTCAGCGGTGCCGCGAGCAGCGTTACGGCGAGCAGGTGGAGGATCGTTCCGACCGTGATCCCCTCCGCCAGCCTCGGTATGCCGGTGCCGAGCAGGAAGACGGTGTTGCCCAGCACGAGCGCCGCCAGCAGGAAGAGAAAAGCGCGCACATGGTCGAGCGCATGGCCGGTCTGGCGGCGTGCGATCAGACGCGTCGGGTGCGCCGTCAGCTCGAGCAGATCGAGCGCCAGACGCGCCGGAAAGGCAATCTGGTCGCCGCTACCGGGCAAGGGGGCCGCAGCGGGCTGCTCCGATTCGAGGGCAAAACGTCCCTGGAGCAGAGCAATCAGGCGGTCTACGTCATAGTTCCAACGGGTTGCCGAGAGTTCGCTGGCCTGGCAGCGGGCAAATTGGGCGAGAACCCCGGGCAGATCCTGGGCAGCCGGCATCGTTGCGCCGTCAACCAGCAGCGGAATGACCGGCACGTTGGCGAGCAGCGCCGATTCAATCTCCAGGCGGACGAAGTCGTGCTCGTCGTCCAGTCGCCTTTTCCCATCGGCGCTGCAGGCGTTCAGCCAGTCCGGTCCGACGATCGCCAGGACGACCACCGAAGTCCCCACCGCGCGCCGGATCGCTTCGGCGAAATCGTCGCCAGCGGCGATCGAGTCGTGGTCGCGAAAGACCCGGCTGGCGCCAAAATGGGCGCTCAGGCGATCAGCGAGGCGCCCGGTGGCACTCTGGCTGTCCTGCCGGCGATAGGAAAGAAAGATGTCAGCCATGGCCTCTCCCGCGATCTGCTCAAGCTCTTCACCGGCCCGCTGGTGCGGCGCTGCGGTCGGCCCGGCGGGTGAAATGCCGGGCGTCTTCGGCGACGGCGCTACGCCGAGCCGGCAGCGCTGTGCGCTGCTGTCGGCCATCCTGGAAGCGTCCCCTCGACAGGAATCGAACCTGTATCTCACGCTTAGGAGGCGCGTGCACTGTCCATTGTGCTACGAGGAGGTGGGCGCGTATTGTAGCCCCAGCTTCCGGCTTGCGCCATTTTCCTGGGTGGCGGCTGCCGGTGCCGATCGGCCGGCGCACGCGGCCGGCAGCACGATCCGGCAGGTCGAAAATGCACTCCCCGCGCTGTGCCGGCAGGCGGCTCAGCCGGGTTGGGGAACGTCCTCGTGGCGCGCGCAGACGGTGGCTTACGGCAAGCTCTGACCGCTGCGCGTGCGGACGCTCTTGTGACTGTAGTCGGCGACGATCGGGCGCCTGAGGTCGCCGCGTGCCAGAAGGTAGTCGACGAAGGTCTGCGTATAGTTCAGGTAGGTGTTGACGCTGCGTCCGGCGCGGTGAATTGCTGCCAGTCCGGCGTAGCCGTCGCCGCCGCTCGCCAGGAAGTCGCTGGTAACCAGCGTGTAGCTGCGGTCCAGCTCGAGCGGCTGCCATTGGCCGCTGGCTTTGCGCTTGACCTCCAGGTTGGTCAGCCGGCTGCCGCGTGCCTGCGACATGTCCAGGTCCCAGCGCAGACCGGCGGCGTAGGGATGCGATCCGTCCGAACTGCCGTGATCGAGGTGATTGGCCAGCGCATCGTCGAGCACGCCGACGATTTCTCGCCCGGTGAGCTGGAACTCGTAGAGCACGTTGGTAAACGGAAGCACCGTGTAGGCCGTGTTGAAAGTGACCTCGCCGGCCGCTAGTGGGTTACGGATTCCGCCCGCATTCTGCAGCGCAATGTCGGCCAGCTTGCTCGCCTGGCGGTAGGCTTCGGCGACCGCTTGCGCGATGTCGCTGCCGCGCGCGAGCTGGTTGGCGTTTTCGCAGCCGGCCAGTCCGCTGCTCCGGTTGGTCGACTCGCCGGGAACGCGGACCAGGCAGAGCGCTTCGTTGGCGACGCCTATCCGCTGGCGCTTCATGTCGTCCAGGCGGCTGGCGTAGCGCGCCAGCTCGGCGGCGGCGAGCGGGTCGGGGTCGACCACTCGCAGCCCGCCAGCGTGCGTCGCCAGGCGCTCGAGGATCTGCCGACGCCGCGTCGCATCGACCGTAGCGAATTGGCCGGAAGCGTCCTTTTGCCGAAAGTCGTCGCCGATCGGTAGCGTCACCTCGCCGCTGCAGGCAAGGACTCTCGCCTGATCGTCGAAGCTGACCTTGAGCAGTCCGACGGCCTTGGCGTACTCCCAGGCCTGGACGACGCAGACCGGGTCGCCGTCGAGGTTCCTGACCACCGTCGGATAAGGGCCGGATGCCGCGCCGATGCCGACCGCTGAAAAGTCGCCGAGCAGCGTATGCGAGTCGCCGCCGACGATCACATCGACCTCGCTCAATTGCGCGGCCATCGCCAGGTCGGCGGCGTAGCCCTGGTGCGTGACCAGGACGATGTGCCGGATACCCTGCGCGCGCAGCTCGTCAATCGCCTTGCGGGCAGTCTCGATTTCGTCGAGAAAGCGCGTTGCCGGTAGCGGACGCGACGAGTTCATCGTCTTGCCGCGGACCTCGATGCCGACGATGCCGACGGTCAGTCCGTCCAGGCGTTTGCTGACGTACGGCTGCAGGTAGTCGTGCGCCTTGTGCGGCGCCAGTGGCGAGCCGATCGCCGGCTCGACATTGGCGGCGAGCACCGGCGTCCGGCAGCTTCCGGCACGCAGATGGTCGAGAAAGCGGCGCAGGCCTGAATCGCCCTCGTCGAATTCGTGATTGCCGATTTCGAAGGCGTCGAAGCACACTGTGTTCATCAGCGCGGCATCGGCTTCGCCGTTGTACAGCGTGTGATAGAGCGTACCGGTCATCGCGTCGCCGGCATGAATCTTGAGCAGATTGGGCAGGCCGGCGTATTGCCTGAAGATCGCGGTCAGGCGGGGAAATCCGCCGAGCGTGACGCGCGTGGCAAGTCCGTCGAGGCTGATTTCGAAGTTGGCGTGCGCTTCGAGATTCGAATGATGGTCGTTGATGTGCGCAATATGGATTTCGCGGCTGGCGGTGCCTCGTGGCGCAGCGAGGTCGGGGGTCTGACACGCCGTCAAAGCCAGCGTTACGACAAGGAGACTAGCGGCGAGCAGGCGGAGCGAAAGCAAGGAGCGCATGGTTCTCATTCCAGGCGGTAGCGACGAGACGAGACAGTATTCCACATTGCATCGATCGATGGGTGGCTGGACGATGCGCCACCGGCGGCAGCGCGGGTGCGTGCCGTTGGCGCCCTCGCTGAGGCAGCCGCCTGGGTATGACAAGACGCGGGCAACTGCTAGACTGTCGGATGCGCCCGGCTCATTTGCCGGGCGTGGGTATGCTCCGGCGCGAGATTGCGCTGCTCTTCGAGGAGGCAGAAATGGGTTTTTTTGATTTCGTCAAGCATGCAGGTGAGAAGCTGTTTGGTGCCAAGGAAGCAGAAGAGGCGTCTGCGGCGGTGGCCAGCGCGCCGGACGATGAGGCGGCGAAGGCGCGTCTCGATGAGTTGAACCGCGAAGCTGGCGCAGCGATCGAGTCCTACGTCAACACGCAAGGCTTGTCGGTGACCGGCTTGACCGTCACGTTCGACGGTTCGACCGGTGTGGCCAGCGTATTCGGCGTCGCCGCCGATCAGGCGAGCAAGGAAAAGATCCTCCTGTGTTGCGGCAACGTGACGGGTGTCGCCCAGGTCAACGACATGATGTCGGTCGACCAGAGCGAGCCCGAGGCCAGCTTCTACACGGTCGTCTCGGGCGACAACCTGTCGAAGATCGCCAAGGCGCATTACGGGGATGCGAACCAGTACATGGTGATCTTCGAAGCGAACAAGCCGATGCTCTCTCATCCCGACAAGATCTATCCCGGGCAGGTCTTGCGCATTCCGCCCCAATAGCGTCAGTTCAAATCAGGGACCATCATGGGAATCATCTGGACAATCGTTCTTGGCTTCGTGATCGGTGTGGTGGCGAAGCTGATTCATCCGGGCAAGGAGAACATGGGCTTCATCGTTACCGTTCTCCTGGGCATCGCCGGGTCGTTCTGTGCCGGCATGCTCGGCCAACTGCTTGGCTGGTATCGGGCGGGAGAGGGTGCCGGCTTCATCGCTTCGGTGATCATGGCGATCATCCTGCTCGCCATCTACGGCAAGATGCGTAGCGGATCGTCGTAAGCCCTGGCTGTTGCGGCTGACCGGGCGCGCCTGGCCAGCCGCACCAGGCGCCGGCCGTGCGCTTAGTCCGGCGCCTGGTGCGGCCGGCTCAGGCGTTCGAGCATCGCGCGTACTGCTCTGATTTGTTTGCCGTCGCGCGTCTGATAGTCGTCTCCGGTGTAGCCCCACCAGTCCCAGCAGGCGAAGGGATTGGTGATCCATTTCCACGACCAGAGCGCCGGGCCGTGACGTGCTGCGGTCTGCGGATAGAGCGCGATGATGCGGTTGGTGTCGGCCCAGCGATTGTAGCCGGCGCCCTCGACGAAGCGCCTGCCGATCTGCCGGGCGCTTTGCCGACAGCCGTGGAAGACCACATGGATGCGGCAGGGCGAACTCCGGCAGGCACGCGGGACATAGACGAAGCCCTCGTCGGCGAGTGAGGCATCGATCGGCTTGCCGTCGATGTAGGGCTGCTGCTTGAAGCTCAGCAACTCACCACTGGGCGTTGCCGCCGGCGCCTGCAGCGGACCAAGCAGATGGTTGAGGATTTCGCCGGCGGCGTCGAGATCGTCGCAGCGGTTGATGTAGGGCGAGGCAAACTGTCCGCAGGCGTTGGGCTGCGACTCGCTGACCGAGATCATCGCGTGCGCCGCTTCCGGGTGACGAACGAAGCGAATCGCCGAGGGCGGCAGCCATTCGGCGTAATAAGCGGCAAGTCGTTCCATTACTGGCGGTGCCACAGTTTCATCCCTGCCGCCGGAAAAAAGCCAGACGCGATCGTCGCGCAGACCGTCCAGCGGATCGATGCGGTTCTGTTTGGCAAGCGTCTCGCTGCGTTGCCGCAAGTCGGCGACCGACGGGAGCGGCGCCCACGACGATGGCGCCATGCATTGGGTCAGCGCGCGCCAGGCCGAGCCGTCGGCGCAGGCGTAAGGTCCGCCGGCGAGCACGCCGGCGCCGCGCACCAGGCTGGCGTGCGCGACCTGGAACTGAACGGCCATGTAAGCGCCGGAAGAGACTCCGGAAACGGTCACACCGGCCAACTCGGCGCCGAGCGCCGGCAGCACCGGGAGTGTTGGCTGCGCCGGCGGGGCCGCTGATGCGACGGGCAGCAGCAAGGCAGCCAGGAGCAGGGCCGGCGCAAGCCGCCGCGACATCCGCTTGCCAGGCAGCGGCGTGTGGCGAGAAACGCGCCTGGCTTTCCGCGTGGTGCACGAGAGCGGCGCGCCCGAACTCGGCGAAGGACCGGTTGTCCGGCAGTTTGCCGCGGCGGGCTCGTCCGCAGCGGTGAACGCCGACGGCATGCTCAAGGCGCAAGCGACGACTGGGTTCACTTCCAGGTTGTCCATTTTACAAATTGGCTGAAGGCACATGACGTCATTCTGCCGCGGGCCGGCCAGTCACCTTGCACGCTGCATGCCGTAAGCGTGCCATTTCGTCGACCACTGCGCCGCGCGGCTGCGCCCGTAAGGCAAAGCGCATTGTCTGGTCGAGCCATCGACCGTGTTGCGCAGCCGGCGCTCGGCACCATTCGGAAAAAACCTCTGAGCTCATTACCATACGGTGAACCCTCGGATGACGCAAAGCGAAAGCCGCAACGGCCGGCGGCTGGCGACATTCCCGCCGGCGAATGATATCGCTGATGCGCATTGCCGCCAATTGGCTCGCTCGCCAGCCTCGCCCATCCGTGGGCAAGCGGCGCGCGGGCTCGCTCATGTGTCGTCAGCGGGCTTGGTTCGCCGGACTGATCGTGCCTTGCCCGGCTGCACGCGCCGCGCATGGTCGGGCACAGCGCGGGTGAGTTCGCTTACACTTCGCGATTGGCCAGCAGCGCATCCTTGACCCCGCGCGCGCAGTGCGGTATATCGGGGAGGCTATGGGGGTTGCATTCGGTGCATTGGCCCGTTCGCCGCCGGTCTGCTCGTTGCCGGAGGGCCGCCGCCATTGCGGCCCGGATCGATGGAATGCTTGACTACGTTTGGGGAGCGATGATGGAACGTGAAGCGATGGAGTACGACGTAGTGGTCGTCGGGGCAGGTCCGGCGGGTCTGAGTGCGGCAATTCGCCTGAAGCAGCTCAACCCGGAACTCGCCGTCATGGTGCTGGAGAAAGGATCGGAAGTCGGCGCGCACATCCTGTCCGGGGCGGTCATGGAAAGCCGCGCGCTCGACGAATTGTTGCCCGATTGGCAGGCGCAGGGAGCGCCGCTTGGCGTCCAGGTCAACGAGGATCAGGTCTATCTCTATCGCAGCCAGACTGCGGCGGTTCGCCTGCCCGCTTTCGCCGTGCCGGCGCCGATGCACAATCTGGGCAATTACATCGTCAGTCTGGGCAGCCTCTGCCGCTGGCTGGCCGAACAGGCCGAGGCGCTCGGCGTGGAAATCTTCCCGGGCTTTGCCGCGGCCGAGATCCTGTACCACGATGACGGTGCGGTAAAAGGCGTGGCCACTGGCGACATGGGACGCGACAAGCGCGGCGAGCCGAAAGACAGCTTCCAGCCGGGTTTGGAGTTGCACGCCAAATACACGCTGTTTGCCGAAGGCGCCCGTGGGCAACTGGGCAAGGAACTGATCGCGCGCTACGATCTGGCCGCCGGCAGGACCGCCCAGCACTATGGCATCGGCATCAAGGAGCTGTGGCAGATCGACCCGGCCAAACATCGCGCCGGCCTCGTCGTGCACGGGGCCGGCTGGCCGCTCAGCGAACACGGCGCGACCGGTGGCTCCTTCCTCTATCACATGGCGGACAACCAGGTCGCCGTTGGCCTGATCGTGGACCTCAACTACGCTGATCCCTATCTTTCCCCCTTCGAAGAGTTTCAGCGTTTCAAGACGCAGAGCGGCATCAAAGCGTATCTCGAGGGCGGCAAGCGCCTCTGCTACGGGGCCCGGGCGATTACCAAGGGCGGCCTGAACAGTCTGCCGAAGCAGACGTTTGCCGGTGGCCTGCTGCTGGGCTGCGATGCCGGAACGTTGAACTTCGCGAAAATCAAGGGCATCCATACCGCGATGAAATCCGGCATGCTGGCCGCCGAGACGGTGCATTCAGCACTGCAGGCGGGCGACCAGGGGCGCAGCGAACTTGTCGCCTATGGCGATGCCTTGCGCGATTCATGGCTTTACAACGAACTTTACCAGGCACGCAATTTCGGGCCGGCGCTGCACAAGTTCGGCACCTTCCTCGGCGGCGCATTCAACTGGATACAGATGAACCTCTTCGGCGGAAAGATGTTCTTCACGCTGAAGGATGAAACCGACGACCATTCGCAACTCGCGCGCGCGGCCGATCGGCAGCCGATCACCTATCCAAAACCGGATGGGCAGATCACCTTTGATCGCCTCTCATCGGTCTTCATGTCGAACGCGGCGCACGAAGAGGATCAGCCGGTCCACCTGCAGTTGCTCGATCCGCAAAAGGCGATCGTGCTCAACTTCCGCGAGTATGCCTCGCCCGAACAGCGCTACTGTCCGGCGGGAGTGTACGAGATCGTCGAGGAAGCGAGCGGCCCGCGCCTGCAGATCAACGCCTCGAACTGCGTGCACTGCAAGACTTGCGACATCAAGGATCCGACACAGAACATTCGCTGGGTAGCGCCAGAAGGCGGCGGTGGTCCGAATTATCCGAACATGTAGATCGCTGGCGCCAGCGTAGAGACTTCACCAGCAGAGTCGGCCGCCGGGTCAAGCTGTCGGTGGGCGCGGGCACGTAGACTGCGCGCAGTGTTGCGCGATTGCCCAGTCGATGTGCTCGCGCACCATTGGCGTCGCCGCGTCCTTTCGTTGCCTGAGGGCAGCGACGACTTCCGGTGTTCCCGGAGCATTGCCGAGCGCTACCGCGATATTGCGCAGCCAGCGTTGATAGCCTATCCGTCGGATGGCGCTGCCCGCCGTCCGGGCGGCAAACTCTTCTTCGCACCAGGTGAAAAGCGTTGCCAATTGCGGCGCGTCCAGCCCATGCCGCGGCGCGAAGTCGGCCTCGCCGATCTGCCCGAAGCGGTTCCACGGACAGCAGATCTGGCAGTCGTCGCAGCCATAGATCCGGTTGCCGATCAGTCGGCGCAGCGCGTGCGGGATGGGGCCGGCGAGTTCGATCGTCAGGTAGGAAATACAGCGCCGGGCGTCGACCTCGTACGGCGCGACGATCGCGCCGCTCGGGCAGGCGTCCAGGCAGCGCCGGCAACTGCCGCAATGGTCGCTGACCGGCGCGTCGGCCGGCAGCGGCAGGTTCGTATAGATCTCGCCGAGAAAGTGCCAGGAACCCGTGCGCGTCAAGCTGAGAGCGTGTTTGCCGCGCCAGCCGACGCCAGCGAGACGGGCGAATTCGGTTTCAAGAACGGGCGCCGAGTCGCAGAAGGCGCGGCAGGCAAATCCCTCGCCGAGGCCGCGGGTCGCCAGCTCACGCTGCAGTTGGTCGGCCAGTTGTTGCAGGCGACGGCGCATCGTCTTGTGATAGTCGCGCCCGAGCGCATAACGCGAGACATAGGCCAGCGTGCCGTCGGCGAGCACCTGGCTGGCCTCCGCAGCGACCGGCCAGTACGGCAGGCGCGCCGAGATGACGGTCAGCGCGCCCGGCAGCAGGCTTTGCGGCGCGCAGCGCAAGTGCGCGTGTTTGGCCATATAATCCATCTCGCCGTGGCGGCCGAGGGCGAGCCAGCGCAGCAGGTGCTGACTGGCCGCCGAAACATCGGCGCGCGCGATGCCGAGCGCGGAGAAGCCCAGCGCGCGTCCCCAGTCCTTGATCCTGACAACCAGATCGGCATAGGCCAGGGCTTCGTTTGCCTGTTCGCCGTCGTCGCCCCTGGTGGAGTCAAGCTCGTGCATAGCCCGGATCATACCCAGAATACGCTAAGACTGCAGCTTTCCGACGAAGCGGCTACCGCCAGCCTGGGCGGTCAACTGGCGCCCTTGCTGATTCCCGGCATGGTGGTCTGGCTCGAGGGCGGGTTGGGGGTTGGTAAGACCACGCTGGTGCGCGCCCTGCTGCGCGCCCTGGGTCACCGCGGTTCAGTGAGAAGCCCTACCTACACACTGGTTGAAATTTACGTAATTTCGAGGATATACTTCTATCACTTTGATTTCTACCGGTTTAACCTCCCAGAAGAGTTTGCGGATGCAGGGCTTGGCGAATATTTCCATAGTAATTCCGTGTGTTTGGTCGAATGGCCGCAAAAAGCCGGTGGCTACGTGCCGCCGGCTGACCTGGTCGTTCTCCTGCAGATGGAGGAGAGCGGACGAACTGGCGAGGTCATTGCTTGCAGCGAGGAGGGCAAACGATGTCTGAGCGAACTCCGAAGTCACTGGCCGCCCGTCGCCAACTGATCAAGCTGGCTGGCGCCACACTCTTTCTGACCGTCAGCCCGCTGCCAGCAGCCGCGGCCAGCCGCAGTTCGGGCATTACCGCAGTGCGCATCTGGCCGGCAGCGGACTACACGCGGGTCACCATCGAGCATGCAGCGCCGCTCAAGTACGCGCACTTTACCGTGAAGGATCCCGATCGGCTGGTGGTCGATCTGGAAGGGGTCGAGTTCAACAGCGTGCTCGAAAGCCTGGCGAGCAAGGTGGTGGCCGACGACCCGAACATTCGCCGCTTGCGTGCCGGGCGCTACAAGCCGGGCGTCGTTCGGCTGGTCATGGAACTGAAGAACGAGGCCAACCCGCAGGTCTTCGTCTTGCCTCCGGTCGGCAACTACGGTCATCGCCTGGTCGTCGACGTCTACCCGCTGAACCCGCAGGATCCCTTGCTTTCCTTGCTCGACCGCGGCGAGCAAGCTGCGCCGGTCGGCGACGGGCGGGCGAGCAGCAAGGCCGACAGCCGCAGCGAAGCGCTGGCCGAAGCGCGTCCCGAGGCGAAGGTCGAGGCCAGAAGCGAAGCGAAGCTTGATGCCCGATCCGAGGCGAGAGGCGAACATGCGGGCGAAGCCAAGCCGCCAGCCAAGCGATCCGGCAGGCCGGTTGTCGACCGCTTGGTCACGATCACCCTTGACCCCGGGCATGGCGGCGAAGACCCGGGGGCAGTCGGACGCGGCGGGAGCTACGAAAAGAACGTCACACTGGCCGTCGCCAGACGCCTGCGCGCCAAGATCGAGAGCGAACCGAACATGCGCGCCGTACTGACGCGCGATTCCGATTACTTCGTTCCGCTGCACGCTCGCGTGCAGAAAGCGCGGCGCATCCAGTCCGACCTCTTCGTCTCGATCCACGCCGATGCCTTCGTTCGCCCCGACGCCAACGGATCGTCGGTCTTTGTCCTCTCCGAGAGCGGCGCCTCGAGTTCGGCCGCACGCTATCTGGCGCAGAAAGAGAACGCGGCCGATCTGATCGGCGGCGTAAACATCGATGTGAAGGATCCCGTCCTCGCGCGTACGCTGCTCGACCTCTCGCAGACGGCGACGATCAACGACAGCCTGAAGCTCGGCAAGGCTGTGCTCGGTGAATTGGGCGGCATCAACCGTCTACACAAGGCGACCGTCGAGCAGGCGGGCTTCGCCGTCCTCAAGGCGCCGGACATCCCATCGATTCTCGTCGAAACCGCCTTCATCTCCAATCCAGAGGAAGAGAAGCGTCTGAACGACGACGCCTATCAGGACAAGATCGCCGAGGCGATCCTCTCCGGCATCAGGAAATACTTGGCGAAGAACCCGCCGCTCGCCAAGTCCAGGCTCGCCCGGCTCGACTAGCAGCGCCGCCAGAGGGCGTGATCAGCACCCACCTCCTGCCAAAAATTGCGGTTCCAAATCGCGCCGGGCACTGCTAGAATTCGGCCCGTTGCTTCTCTTCACAGCAGCAGGCCGCTGTAGCTCAGTCGGTAGAGCAGCGCATTCGTAATGCGTAGGTCGACAGTTCGATTCCGTCCAGCGGCACCAAATAAACAATAACTTAGCCACACCCGCAAGGTCTGGCTTTTCTGTGGGGTTACGCCGGGGTTACATTTGCCGTTTCTTGGCCTGTAATCTTGCCCGCCGCGCCATCGCCGCGTCGGCCGGAAATTTTTCATCGCCGGTGACGGACACCTTGCCGGACGCCATGGCTGCGGACACCATCGCCGCCCCAACGAAAAACCCGGCGCTTGGCCGGGTCTGGTTCCAGTGCCTCAGTCAATCGGCCCTCGATCCGGCGGAAGAATCCCGACCTCCTGCAACTTCTGCAGCATGCTTTCGCGCTCGCTGCTGCAGTAGTTCTCCAGGTCGACGGCGAGGTAAGCCCCGGCACTGGCTAGCTTGACGATGCGTGGCGAGAACTTCTCGCCTTCGGCTTCTCGCTGGATGCTGACCAGAATCTCATTCAGCCAGCCGAAACCCTTCGCAGCCATCTTGGCGGGGCCAAGAACATCCTCGGGTGGTTGACCGAAAGCTTCCTTGATGGCGGTGACCAGATCTTCGGTGTTCATTGTCCGCCCTCCGCGATCGCCCGATCTGCTTCCCTTCGAGCTTCAATGAGTGAAACGACCACAGTATCGACAAGGGCCTTCGCTATTTCCGCAAGGTGGCGAACGGCAAAGACCGCGTTGACGTCCAGTTCTTCCGGGTTGCTGGCCAGGCTGATAGCGGTATCCAGAAACATCGAAGCGCCATCCAGCGCAGATTCCTGCGATATGCCCTTGCAGACGGTGAAGAAATCGGCAGGGTGGCCGGCAGCAGAGAAGAACGGCAGGGGTGAAGTGTTCGCAGCCATGGCTCGCCCCTTCCACTGTCGAGAGAAACCCGGCCAAGGCGGCTGGCAGCGCGTCGGCAGTGCCGTGAAGCGCATCCTGCAGAGGGTAGAGCGATTCGAGCAAAGCGCGGGTGTCGCGGAGTCTGTGGTAACCAGCTTACCGGCGTTGATGGCGTCGAGCAGCGCGAGGGCGGCCAGGGCCAGAGCAGTAGCCCCTTTGGGTTCGAGGCTGGCGAGTTTTGCGGCGTAGGGGGACTGTTGGCGCAGGGTAGCGCCGGGGATGTTGGGCATGGTAATGCTCCTATCGTGAGACTCAAGGGCCCCGTTTCGAGCTTACCCTTTCCCACAACCCGTCAGCAGACGGTAGCGCTATGGTTTGTTCCT
>ERZ761603.1225-NODE-1225-length-19595-cov-37.482344_pt1 | contig 19595 bp, 19 predicted proteins | sample MGYA00511879_ERZ761603 | MGnify/ENA primary metagenome ERZ761603 (study PRJEB28899, sample SAMN02850040) | bioreactor sludge metagenome | biome: EBPR Sludge; feature: EBPR Bioreactor; material: flocular biomat | place: Australia: Thorneside Wastwater Treatment... | reverse complement strand
GATAATCGGTGTCATCAAAGTACTTCGGGCTACCCAGCTTGCTGATCGCTCCCTTGTTTCTGGCGTCGAAGATGTCTTGGTAGACGAGTGGATTGCCCGGGTACATCCTGTGTCGCAGCGGGTTCGTGGCTTCCAGGGTATGTGCCCTGACGACGCCCGCAACCTCGAGCTTCGTCTCCGGTGTGAGTGTCCCGATGCCGACATTGCCGCCAATCAGCAAGTCTTCCCGAATGGTCAGATCCCCGCTGAGAGTGTCCCCAGCACGATCCAGCTTTTGGGCATGCAGGCCCTTGACGGTGGCCAACAGATCGGCGATGTCGCCAAGCAGCGCCTTGCCGTTCACCTTCAGGTCGCCACCGACGCTGAGGTTGCCACTGGTGGCCAGAGTCCTGACGCTGACTTCGGCGGCGGGGTCGATCCCGGCCCCAGGGATGAGGCTGCCGTCGTCCTTCCTGCCGGTGTGCGTGTGCCTGAGGAGATGTTCGCGCGCCAGGATCTGCAGTTCGTTCCAGTCGCCGCTGCGGATGATGTCGTTGGGGTCCTTGCGGACGTAAGGGTCGGGTCTGTCGGCCATTAGACGAGTATCTCCCAGGTCACGATCATTGTGTTCTGCCCGTGTCACGGAGTTCGGCGATTTGCGCCTGTTGCTCCTTGATCGCTTCGATAAGTATGGGGATCAAGCCCAGGTAGTTGACGAACTTGCGTCCGGTGATGGCGCTCACCAGTTCTGGAAAAACCGGTTCGACGTCCTGGGCGATGACGCCAATTTCTCTGGTTGCCCCGAGTCGTTCGTCTTTCCAGGCAAAAGACACGCCGCGCAAAGACAGTATCTTTTCCAGCGCACTATTGATCGGCGACAGGTCTTTTTTCAGTTCAATGTCTGACAGGTTAGTGCGAGTGTTCCACACGGCGTTGTGTCCCCGATCATAGATCACCAGATTTCTATCCGTCTGCAGGTTCAACTCATAATCACCATTGAGTGATACCAGCCGTTCTAGGCTGCCAGTTATTCTACCGGTAACGTTCAAATTGCCAACAACCTCCAACTTCTGGCTGGGCGCATGAGTACCAATACCCACATTGCCATTTCCGTCAAGGACCAGATCGCTATAATTCCACGGCTGTCGAATGAAGTACATCCTCCCCTCATTTACATGGATAGCCCAGTCGTTGTGGTCGGTGTCGATAAAGTCAATCTGCGGGGCATTGCCTTTGATGGCCAATTGGCCACCATTAGACATTCCGCTATCGGGGTCCTTGCCAGCATTGAAATGACCTTGCACTACAAGTTTCTGACTTGGCGTCGTCGTGCCAATGCCAACATTACCACCATCAAAATAGCTGTTGCCATCGGCGCTAAGGTAAACGCGCAATTGACCCTGGTGGCTCACGGCAAAGCCAGGATCTCCTGCGGCTTCATGGGTCATCCATTCGAGAAGACCGTCTTTCGGCGAATACAACTTCTTGTCCCCGGCGTTTTGATTCGCGAATCCGAGGCCGCCGGTGATGGTTAGCTGCTGCAACGGATTGTCGGTGCCAATGCCAACGTTGCCGTTCGCAGCCAGCATCAGGTTAGTATAGGTCCAGGGGTCCCTGATAAAGTGCATCTTGCTGCCATTTACCATGATCGCCCAATTATTGTGATCAGGGTCAGTGTCTATGAAGTCGATTTGCGGGGCATTGCTCTTGATCGCCAATTGTCCACCATATAGGAGGCGGCTATCAGGGTCCCTGCCGGCATTGTGGTCTCCTTGCACCACGAGTTTCTGACTTGGCGTGATCGTGCCGATGCCAACGTTCCGATCCCGGGTAATATTGAATACATCTTCGCCATTGTTCCACAGACTGAGCCTTCCCCCAGCCCGGTTGGCGATCTCGACCCGGTTGGCGAGTCCCTCTTTGGTGGAAAGCCGCAGGTAGGCCATCTCGCCCGACGATTCGAATAGGCCGACAGCATTCTCGGCGACCACGTGGAACTTGTGGGTAGGTTCCGTCGTGCCTATTCCCACGTTGTTACCGACAGGATTCAGCGACAAGGGTCGGCCGCAGTGTGATTGAATCCAGGCATAGTCGTCATGGAAGCCCAGGCGCATGTGGCTGGCGCTGGTCTGGCCGATTATCAGGGTGTTCCCGTGCGCGTCCGTGGGCACGTGCACGAGATGCAGCTTCGCCTCCGGGTTCGCGGTGCCAATACCGATGCCACCGGCAACGACCAGTGGGGTGGTTCCCCAGCCCATATCGCGACCAATCGTGATGCGATTCGTCGAACCGCCTTCGCAATGCATCAGGCTCGTCAACCGGTTGCCGCTATCATGTACGGCAATCTCCGTGCTGCCATTGGTTTCCAGCATCAGGGCTGCCGTACTGGCGTTCCACTTCTGGCCCCCGCCGTAGCTGGTGGCGAGGCTGCCAATGGTCAGCGAACCGCTGGCCATATGGTTGGCCTCAACCGCATAGCCGGTGCCGTCGGAGATTCGTCCCGTGCCAACCACGGAGAGGCTGCGAACGTCCAGCCTTCCCTTGATTCGGGTATTCCCGGTTCCACCTTCAACCCCGAGCAAGGCATTCCATCCCGACGACCAGATGCCCCAGTCGCGGCTTTCATGGATATGCAAGCCGATGCCGCTGCGACCGAAAAAGCCTCTGGCCGAGCTGTGCTTGATCAGGCCCTCGTCCCATCCGGCACCCCCGCACCAGACCACTCTGGGCCATTCGTCGGCGTCCGCTTCGCTGAACCCGCCAAGCCTGACGCTGCCGCTGACGTCCAGCGTATAGACAGGACTATCGGTTCCAATCCCGACTGCCCCGTCCACGAACAGGTTCCGCTGCACGCGCAGGGTGCCGCTGACGGTGTCGCCTCGCCGACTGAGCTTGTCATCCTGCAGACCCTGGACGGTCGCCAGCAGGTCGGCGATGTCGCCGAGCAGCGCCTTGCCATTGACTGCCAGGTCACCCTTGACGGTGAGGTTGCCGCTGGTGGTCAGCGTCCTGACGTTGAGCTCGGCAGCCGGGTCGATCAGCGTGCCGTCGATCGCGCCGGTCTCGATGCCGGCGCGCGGGATCGGGCTGCCGTCTTCGTTGCCGGTGTGCCGGTGCGCGCGGATTTCCTCACGTGCCTTGACCTGCAGTTCGTTCCACTCGTTGCTCTGGATGACGTCCCCGGGGTTCTTGCGGAAGTAGGCGTTGGGTCTCTCGGCCATCAGAAGAGCACCTCCCAGGTCAGGGTCATGTCGAGGTTGCCGGTGCGGGTGATACTGCCGAAGGTCACGCGGTTGTAGAGCACCGGATCGAGGTTCGGAAAGTGGATGACGATTCCGGCTTCGTGCAGTTCCTGCCGGCGGTCACCGATTGGCGGAAAGGTGGCGGTGACGGTTGCCAGCGCACGCTGCTGGCCGCCTTCGCTGACGACGGTCACCCTTTTGGTCGTGGCGACGACTTCATCGCGCGGTTCGCCGAGGTTCCTGTCGTCGGGACTGGCGTCGTAGGCGCCGCTGCCGATGGCGATGCGCAGTTCCGGTTTGCCGGTCACCTCGCCGCTGAAGATGCGCGCCACCAGCGCCTTGCCGGCGGTGGTGATCAGGTTGTCGTGCTGTCGTCGGGTGACTATCCGGCCATCCGGGGTGCGCAGTTCGATCGTCAGGCGGCCGCTCAGGGTCTGTTTTTCGTGCAGGCTCATCGTTGGTACCTCTCTTCGGTAGACCCTAGTCGAAACGTGATTCGTCGAGGCGGGTGGTGTCGAAAACCCCGCGCCAGGTGACCACCCCGTCGGTCAATGCGTGGTCTTCGCGGTCTTGCGATTGCGTCATCCAGCTCAGCGTACCCTCATCCATCGGCAGCGATTCGCGCCACTGCTGCCGCAAGCTCCAGCTCGCACGCTCGCCGAGTGCCGCCTGCTCGCGCTTCCTCGGTTCGGGGAAATCGACGGCAGCGACGACGCCGGCGGCGCGCACCTGCTCGATCCAGCGCGCCAGCATGCGATGAGCGCCGCGTGTTTCGGCCTCCCCGACCCAGGCGCTGCGGGGAATCGACAAACGGAAGCTCGCCGGCCGGCGTGCCCACCACGACAGCGTCAGCTCGACCGCAGCGTCACCGGGCTGCTCGGGAGCGTTGTCGAACAGCGGGCCGGGCATGCGGCCGGCGACCGCTTCGACATCGTCGCGGGTATAGACACCATAAGCCCATTCGTCGCATCCCGGGCGGAGACGCGGCGTCCGTACCTGCCGACCGGCACTGCCGAAGTGGCCCGTCGTTGCGTCGAGTTCCTCTCCGCCGTCGCCGCCGAAGGTCGCCGTTCCGAAAACGCTGCCGTGCCTGAGTGGGTCGGCGAAGCGCGGGCCTTCGGTGGCCTCGGGGCTTGCGAAACGCGCGACGCCCGGATCGTCCGGACTGGCATCGATGGCGGCAAAGCGCGCGCCGTTCAGGTAGTAGATTTCGGCGCTGACGGTTCGCTGGGTCTTGCCGTCACGGTCGACGATGACGGCACTGCCCGCAGGATATTGATCGCGCCAGTGGTGCGCACGGTTGCCTTCATGGCTTGCGTAGCGCCGGGTTTCTTCGAGCGCGACCTGCGGCCAGACGCTGAGGACCTCGTCCGCCTGCAGCGTGCCGGCGTAGAGGATGACTTCACCGGTGGCCCGGTTGTGCAGGCAGGGGTAGCTCGTCGGCTGCTCGATCGCCTTCAGCCGAAGTTCAGGCACGTCTTCGTCGAGGCTCGGGTTCTCGACCACGAAGCGCATTCCCGGCCGCGGTTGCGGGCTGACGACAAGGCGCTGCGGTTGCGGCGGGTTGTCGGTGATCCACGCCTCGAGCACACGCGCCCCGCTGTTCGGACACTCGGTCAAGGGCTTGCCGGCCCGGCATGCCGGGCAATGCGCGATGGTTCCCGGCGGCAGCCCGTAGCCGATCGTCGTGTCCTGGCGCTTCTCGATGCGTCGGCAGGGCTCGGCGCCGAGGGTGGCGATGGCCAGTTCGAGCAGCGCGCGTGGGGTGTTCAGACCGCGCGTCAGGACGCGGGCGGTAATCCACAGGCGACCACGGTAGGCTTCGCTTTGCTCGTCGTCGAGCCGGTCGATTCCCAACAGGGCGCCAAGTCGCTCGAGGGCACTCGCTGCGCCGCTGCCGGCGGCCTCGCCGCTGGCGAGTTGCAGCCAGTGGTCGCGCTGGGTGCGCGTCAGGCCCTCGTCGATCCTGGCCAGGGCTGTCGCCATCGCCTCGATGATCCCGGCCAGCGGGCTGGGTGCCGGCTGCCCGGCGAAAACGCGCGGCAGGACAGCGAGCAGGGCGCGGTGGCGAGCGCGGGAATCAGCCATCGACTTTCCCGGTGGACCTGATCTGGCCCACCAGCAGGCGTTCGCGCTGGCCGAGCTGGTCGGAGTCCCCTTCGCCGTGAAGCGACTTGGGCTCGCCGCTGGGCGCATGCTTCAGCGTGAAGGCCTTGACCGCTGCCGCGCTGCCTGGCGGCAGGGTGGCGACGAGATCGGCCCAGGTGACGGTCCGCGGCGCCCTGAAAGTATCGAACTGCGCCTTCAGCCAGGCAAGCCAGACCTGTTCTTCACGCGCGTCGAGGGTGCGGTCGAGGTCGATGTCGACCCAGACCTCGAACAGCGGCGGTTCGAGAACCACGCGCAGCGGTTTCACCCGCAGGTCGAGCGCGGCACGTTCGTGGTTGCCGATGTCGATGTCGCCGTTGCGCAGGCTGTGGTTTGCGGACACGTCCTGCCAGTTCCCGCCCTGCTTGACGAAAGGCCGCGGGTAGACGCTGCCGTCGGCCGACGAACGCAATTCGTTGACTTCGTCGGGAGCGCTGAGCAGGGAGCTGACCTTGCTCCAGCGAACACGCTCGCCGGACCCCAGGCTGTCGAAATAGCCCTGCAGCGATCGCCTGATCTGCTCACGGACGGCTTCCTTGCGCTGTTCCGGGAAATCCTCGTGCAGCACCAGCGTCGCCGCGATTTCAACGACCACCTGCTGGCTGCGCAGGACGCGAACCTGGATTCCTGCCGTGCGGGTTTCTTCGACCACGGTCCTTGCCTGCTCGAGCAGCGCGTCATCGATGTCGTGGTCGCCCAGGACGACTTCGATGCTTCCCGGCTTGCGCGTGTCTTCTTGGACCTTGACCTGGGCGATACCGAGCGCGCGCACCGCCTGTGCGATCGCTGCCGGCGTGCCGAGGATGGTTTCCTGCAGCAGACGACGCGCCCGTTCACGCAGCTCGTCGTCGGTTTCCGCGCTCTGCCGGAGCAACAGATCGGCATGGTTGATGACGGTGTCCACGCCCCAGATCGGTCTCGGCATCAGATTCAGTGCGCCAGCCTTGACGGCCTGCCCGCCAGCTTCGAGCGAGCGCACGCGGACGCTGACTTCCTGCTCTCCCCTAGCCAGTAGCGAGTCCTCGACCGTCTGGAAGACCGGCGCACCGCGTCCGCTGACCAGCGTGCCGGACGGCACCGGGATGTCGGCCGGCGCCGGTTGCGGGCGGCAGAAGGTCACCAGGCCTTCGAGATGCCCGGCACGCTGGCGGCTCATGCCGAGCAGGGCGACGACGTTGTCGAGCGCAACGCCTTCAGCGGTGTCGAGGAAGCCGTGCTGGTAGACCTTGCGCAATTGCTGATAGCAGATCGCCAGTTCGCGGGCGAAGGCTTCGGCCAGCGTGCGCACGACGCTGCCTTCGCTGTCGTCGGTCAGCGGAGCGCCGGTCGCGGTAGCGAGCGATTGCAGCAGGTCACTCGTCAGCGTGGCGAAGTCCTTGCTGTCGAAAGGCGTCTCAGGCGGCATCGAGGCTCACTCCGATCTGCGCGGACTGGCCGTCTTTGGCCCTGACCTCCGCTTCGACATCGACGATACCCGGCGCATCGGAGCGCGACCGGACGACGACGCGAACGATCTCGGCGACGCGCGGGTCGTCGAGTAGCGTCTGGCGAACAAAGCGGCGCATCAGCTCGAGGTTGGCGCGATCGAGCCGGGCGCCGAGCAGCTCGCGAATGCGGCTGCCGTAGCGCGGATGCCCGAGGGCTTCGAGTTCTCCCTGATCGACGAGCAGCCGGAGGGTCAGCGCCTGCACCAGGTTATCGATGCCGCTGACGGCCGCCGGACCGTTCGCGCCGGTGGCCAGTTCGACGACGGGGCCGTGGCCGGTGTCCTGGAAAACAATTCGCAGATCGGTCTTGAAGATATCGGCCATCAGATCAGCTTTCCGGGTGCGGTGGTGGCGCCTGGCGAGCAGGCGATTCCCGGCGCGACCCTGGCCTGCGTGAGCAGAAGCGCCAGCGCCTGGGCGATGATCTCGGCGATCGCATCGGCGAGGGCAGGGGCGTCGTGGCCGTGCAGGCCGTTATCGAGCGTGAGCGCGCCGACCAGCGGTTGCAACTGACTCTTGCTCGGCGCCGGCATCAGATCAGATTCCCCGGACTGCTGGTGACGAGGCCACTGATGGCGATCCCGGGGGCGACCTGGACCTGTGCCGTGAACAGCTCGATTGCCTGTGCGAGGCTGCCGGCGATCACCTTGGCTAGGTCAGGGGCGTTTTCGCCGGCAATTCCCTCGCCTCGCAGGTCGGCCAGAGCCAGGCCTTCGAGTTGCTCGGCGACCGGGCCACCGGCCGGCGGCGGGATCAGACTTCCCGGGCCGACGGTGCTGCCGCTGTGGGCGGGTGGCGGCGCGGCAGCCGGGATTCCGGGCAGGACCTGCGCCTGGTTCAGGAACATGGCCAGCGCCTGCGCGGTGGTCTTGGCGAGCGCCTGCGCCAGCCCTGGTGCGTCCCGCCCGCAGATGCCGGCGCTGTCCAGCGTTGAGCGGGCGAAGCCTGTGAGTTGTTCAGCGGTCGGTGAGGGCATGGCTCAACCTTTCGCCTTGACGGATTTCGACCCGACCAGGGGGGCGCCGGTAAAGTAGCACTTGTGGGTCATGTCGGTAATGACCCCCCCGCCGCCCAGGCCGAGGTCGATATTGCCCGAGGCGTCGACCGCGCAATCGACACATTTCAGCTCCACGTTGCCCTGGACGGTGATCTTCAGGTCGGTCTCGCCGGCGATTTCGACGTTGTCGTCCTGATGCATGGTCAGCATCGTCTTGCCGGTGGTCAGCACCAGCGCACCCTGCTTGTCGATGGCCAACGAGGTCTTGCCGTGCAGCGGTGCTTCTACCCGCCACTCGTTCTCTTCATGCAGTGGTGGCCGCGCCTGATCGGAGTACAGCCGGCCGACGATCACCGCCCGGTTGGCGTCGCCGCCGACGTAGCTCAGCAGTACCAGATCGCCGACCACCGGCGCGCTGACCATGCCGACATGCGGCGTCGCAATCGGTACCTTGCGCAGCTCGAGATCGCCCTCCCGGAGCTTGACGTTGCAGTAGTGGTTGTAGGTGTCGCCTTCGCCGGCGTGCGGAAAAACGCTGGTGACCACAGCAATGTCGCCAAGTCGCAGGGCGCGCAACTCGTCGCGAACGACAGCGCGGATGATCGCGATCGGATCGTTCATCAACGGCGGCTGCTTTTTGCCTTCGGTGTTTCGGGTATCGCGCGCATCTCTGGTGCCGCGCTGTCATCGAAGTCCTCCAGGGCCGTCGCATCGAACGGCTTTGCCCGTTCCAGCGCCTTGCTCGTGTAGTTGAGGTGCTGCAGGCCGTTCAGCGTCGGATTGTCGAGCTGGCCGGTGATCGCCAGTCCGTTGATCTTCTGGAAGCGGCGCAGCCGCCGCTGCAGCGCGTCGTCGAAGGTCTTGGCGTCGGTTGCCTCGGGTTCGACGTAGCCGAGCTTTTCGAGCAGACCGTTGGCTTCGGCGATGTCCTGGCCGGCGAATTCGCTCCTGGTGAAATCGAATTCGTAGATGGTCTCGCTATTCGGGCTATTCGGGTCATCCCCCCATCGTCCGATTGCCTTGCCCGGCAGATCCGCGGCGGCGGCCCAGAGACGACGTCCGCCGAGAAGAGCGACCTCCTGTTCGCCCTGTCTGTTCGCGCCGAGGCCACGGATGCGGATCGATTTGTCGAGCGCCATCTGCAGCAGCCGAATTTTTCCCGTGGTTTCCAGGTTGAGGTGCGTCTCGGTTGCTGCGCCCAGGCCGGACTCGTCGAGCGGCAGTTGCTCGATGCACAGCAGGCCGTAGAGTTCCTTGCTGATCAGATCGAGGTCGGCCGGGTCGGGAACCTTGTCGACGAAAGTCGTCACCTTGTCGATGACGGCGCGCGCTTCGCGCAGCGGGTTGACGACGCCTTTCTGGTCGATGGCTTCTGCCAGGGCCTGGGTGAACTCTTCGGTGGTGACGACCTGCAGCATTTCGCCGGACGTTTCGACCAGTGCCTTGGCGGAGTCGGCCTGGTGCAGCAGGTCCCGCGCTTGCAGCGTCAGGTACGCGAGATACAGCACGGTGAAGGCGAGCGCTTTGTCGATGGCGGGGATGACTGCTTTCGAAATGAAATCGGTGTCGCCCCGGTACGTCCGGATGCGCGCGATACGCACCCAGCGTGGCGCCTGGCCGGGCCGTTTGGTTCCTTCGAGCGATTCCCGGAGCGATCGCAGCAACTGGGCGATAGTCTGAAAAGGGTTGTCTTGTGCCTCTGCGGCGCGCGTCGGATAAGGAATGGCTTCGCTCATGTCTGTTTGCCTCCGGTGGTCGATGCGGTGGGAATGCTGGTGGACGCGATGGGGTTTTCGATTTTCCCTTGCAGCGCCTTGAGGTCGTCTGCCAGATCAGTCAGGTTCCTGCTGAGCTCGATCAACTCGCTGGGCGTCGGCAGGCTACCAAGTATGCTCAGCGCTGCCTTGAGGGGGCCGCGTATCAGGACGATCTTGTCTAGAATCGGCTGCACCACACCGTCGCTTTGTCCGCACAGCTTCGCCACCTTGCCCAGGCTCTCTCCGTCGCCGAAGGCATCGAGACTGTCGGCGATCGCCTCGCAGCCAGCGGCGACCTCGACGGCTTTCTCGATGGGCTTTTTCAGGTTCTCGGTGGCTTGGGCGAGTCCCTCCAGGATCTTGATCAGAGACTCGATGGCCACCTTGAGCTGTTTTTCGGCACGCAGTTTGCTGGCGATTTTCGGTGCCTGTCCGGCAGCGCTTGAACTCAACAATGTCCCGAGACGCGTCGAAAAGTGGTCCAGGTCGGTAAAGACGTTCGCCGAGTCGCTCATCGCTATCCCTCGGAGAGAGACCGGAGTTGCTTCAATGGGTCGAAATCAGCGAGGTGCTGGAACAACTGGCTGGCGCTTTCGGCGACATCCTTCAGCGTCTTGAGGAACTCGAAGCCGTCGCGCAGCGCGTCGAGCAGCGGCGCTACTTGCTTCAGATCGATCCCGGTCAGCTCGCTGAGGAAATCGGTGCCTTCGTCCACGCATTTCTGCAACAGGCCGGACAGACCATCGGCGTCGCGCAGGACTTCGACCAGGTCCTGTGCCTTGGCCAGATCGAGCTTGCCGACCGCCTGCAGCATGCCGCCGAAATCCGAGCCAGTCAGCCGGTCGGCCTGGAGCAGGACGCTCTTGCCGAGATCGGCGCCGTTGAGGTGTTCGAGCAGCTGCGGCTGCTGCAGGAGGGCGGTGGGCAGGCTGGCCGGATCGAGCAGCACGCTCGCCGCTGCCAGACTGCCGCCGGCCCAGGATTCCGCGTCGGCTGCGACATCGGTATTGATCCGTTGCTGCAAGGCTTCGGCCGGCCCCGGCAGGCGCTTGTATTCACGCAGGCGCAGCGTGTAACGGTAACGATCCGGATAGCCGGCGACCTGACGGACCTGCAGATCCTCGATGAGAATTTCGGTCAACTCGCTGCCGGCCAGCACATCGGCGGCGAAGGGCATGGGTTCGGCGGTGCTGCGCGCGGCGCGCAGGCGCTCGAGCCCGGATAGCGCGGTGGCGCCGAAAAGCAGACCATCGACGAAGACTGTCAGCGGGTCTCGGCCGAGGTCCTGAAAAATGCTGCCCTCCTGGCGTGGAACGTGTTGCTCGACGAGCGCTCTCGACTCCTCGGTGTAGACGTTCTGGACGCCGTTCAGCTCGATCTGACCGATGCGCACCGTCATCTCAGAACTCCATCCGGGTCACGAAGCCGCGCCGACGACTGAGAACATGGCTGACCTGGCGAACGCGCAAGGAATGTGGCCCCAGCAGCAGGTTGGCGGCCGCATGTCGGGGAAGAATGTTGATGAGCCGGACCCGATCACCGGGAAGCACGCCGGGCCGGCCGAGCACTTCGATCCGGCCACGCAGCCAGCGTGCCGCCAGCGCCCGCATCTGCGCCTCGGCCACGTGTTGCGCTGCCTCGCCGCTGCGTACGACGCCGAGGGTCAGGCGGCGCGGGGTTTTGCCAGTACGACCGACGGCAACCGCGCCCTGCGGGTCGATTGCCGCCTGGCCGCTGGCCCCGGCCAGATCGCTCGCCAGCCAGCAGAACTTGTCGGCGCCCTGGCTGCCTGCCGCGCCTTCACCGAAAACCTCGACGCTGTCGTGGATCGGCGGCGTCGCCTGGATCTCGATCTGCAGCACATTCGTCGCGAAGTCGAAACCGTGTGCAGCACCCTGTTCGGTAGGGGTAACGAAATGCGCCCGGCCTTCGTTGTCGCCGAACAGGTCCGCGCCGCACCAGCCAGCGAGTTCGAGCAGCTGCCGCAAGGCACCCGGACTGCGGGTCAGCAGGTACGACGGAAGTTTGAAACCTTTGGTGATGCGGCCCCCAGCCACCCCGGCCCGTTGCAGGACGTCCTTGATCACGAAATCGACGTCGACGTTTTCGTAACTGGCTTCGGTTTCAAAGCAGGCCAGCTTGTGGAGATCGTCGTAGGCGGTGACGTGTTGGCCGGTGGTATCGATACGCACCGTAGCGACCGTCCCGGTGAACACTTTCCGCAGACCGTCACCAGCATCGAGTTCGACGCGCAGCGGGTCGCCCGCTTGCGGCGCGGGGGCCTCCGGGCCGCCGAACAGCAGCTCGCAAACGCCGCTGGCGCCGTCCATGCCGAGCCGAACGAGCAAAGACAGCAACTGCCGCTCGTTATCGGCCGCGTCGCTGCTCGCGGTCTGTCGGCCGATCTCGATGCGGTAGGCCAGCGCAGCGGTCATCGCTCAGATCTCCAGCCCGTGGCGACGCGCGGCTGTCAGCAGGACCTCGGTCAGTGCGTCGGCCAGAGCCGTCGGATCAAGGCTCGCGCTCGCGTCGTCGGTATGTAGAGCGACGGTGACGTTGAAGGTGTTGCGCACCAGGCTGGGTGATTCAATACGCTCTGACGCGGAAGCGGCGGAAGTGTCGAGCCTGGTCTGGGTGAGCCGGTAGGCTTGTTCGAGTGAGGGATCGACGGCGCTGGCCAGTCGCCTCGCAGCCGCCTGTAAGTGGGTTCCCGGCACGGGTGTCTTTGTCGCCTCGGCGGTGGCGAACGATCGTTCGGGGGGCGGAGCTTGCCGGGGGCGCAGGGGAACTGCGAGCGTTCGGTATGACTCTGGCGCCGGCCTGACGCGCTGCGAAATGCCTGTCAGGTGGGCGGCTGGTGAAGTGGTTTCTGCGTCTGTCTGTTGCCGGCTATCGCCGGACGGCATCGTGGCTGTGGGCGTCTCCGGGCGTTTGCCAGATGAGAGGAGCCATTCGGCCGCTGGATCTGACGCAGCATCGCGCTCACAGCAGGAGGCGAACGATTCGGCGAGCGGGGCCGGGCTGGTGAAGTACGGTCGCGGGCTGGAAGCAGGGGTTGCCGAGCGCATCGACGCACGCTCGGCTGTGGCTGATGACGGCAGTGGCGCGCTGGTTGTCGATGTGGCTTCTCTCGACATTGGCTGCGAATGCGCAGGTGGCGCCATTTCGTTACCGTGAAAGTCGCGTGAGCGACTCGCGAATCTCCCCTCGCCCACTTGCGGGAGAGGGATCGGGGGGCGAGATGGGGAATTCACGGAGCATGCTCCGTGCCCAACGAGCAATTCCGGCGTGCAAGCCGGAATGCGCCTTGCAAGGGAGGGAACGGCCATGGCTTTCATCATCTTGGGTGCCAGCCCAAAGCCATGACCGTTGGGGCCGTCCATTGCCGTGTGTCTTGGGGACAGGGGAGTTCCTGAGGTTGGCGGCACCGGCTGAGTGCCATTGTCCTGAGCACCATGGTTGGCAGTCTCGACCCGGAGCGAGTCGGATGGCGGCGTCGACCAAGTGGACTGCAAAGCTTGTTCGAACCGCGCCCTCTCCGGCTCGGCCGGTATGGCAGCCTCGGCATTCGGCGATGAAAACCCACGTTCAGCGCGATCGAACGGTCTCTTCGGGATCGCGCCTGGTTCCAGAGTCAACGCTTCTGGCTGCGTTGAATCGACGGCGCCGTGCAGCACCGGGCTGGAGAACCGCGAAACCAGTGGTCGCGCAATCCCGTGGGTAGCCGACTGCCCCCGGTCCGGCGCCGAAGAAGGATCCCCTGATGATCCGGACGATGCTGCGCCGGCCGCCTCTTCCAGCCGATCCGCGTCGAGTTCCACGCCGAGGAGCGCTTGCGCATCCCGCAACAGCGCTTCCAGCGGCGCCAGCAACTGGCGCTCGATGTCGGCCGAGCGAGCGAGGGATGGCATTCAGTCGTCCTCGATCCGGATCACGGTCGCATCCGGGTGATCCGCAAGGCGCGCAACGCGCGCCGGTGCGGCAGTTTCACTGGCCGTGGTCCGATCGAGCAGGCGCAACAAGCGGTCCACTTCCACCGCCGGCGTCGCCCAGACCTGCGTCGGCGTCCAGCCGAGGGCGCGACACAGCCGTAGCGTGACGCGGTCGGCTTCCGGCGTATCGGGAATCGAATCGGCAAGCGCTTCGGGGGAAACAACGTTCAAGTCGATGACGGCCTCAAGCAGGGAGCGCGTCGCGCCGGAATCCAGTTCGTCGAGCACACGGGCCGGTTCGACGGTGACCACGCTCGTCTCGAGCATCGCTCGCAGGTAAGCACCCAAGTCGAAGCGCTCGCCATCCCCGTCGGCCCTGCGGCAGCGCGCCATGGCCCGGAAGCGCTCGCCACTGGTCCACGGCCGCAAGTGGAGCCGAACGCCGCCGCAGTCATACCAGCCGCCGCCGAGTGCTGTCGGCGACGTTTTGCCGCCACTCGCCCACCATAGCGCCAGCGGAGCAAAGCTGGCCTGCGCATCCTCGGCAACGCCGCTGTGCGCCAGGACGCGAAGGCTGAGCTCGCGTGTATCCAGGGCTAGCCCACGCGCCGTCGGTACGACGCACTCATCGAGCGCATTGAGATGCGCCGACAAGGGCCACGGCCGCAAGTCGACTTCTGCTCCGGCGGCTGAGCGCGCGTTCATTGCCTTGTCGAAACCCTGAAAATTGGTTGCGTAAACCAGGCCATCGATGTCGATGACGTGATCCGCTGCCGGCACTATTCTTCGCGAATCCGGGTGGCGCTGAAGGCGTATGTGGTGACCGCCGAGCTGCCAGCGTCCATGCCGAACGACTTGCCTTCGACGTAGCAATCGTCGAAGGACAGCGTCCGCCTTGGCGCATCGGCAGCCGGGTCCTTCTTCAGGTTGGCTACCAATTGAAAGCTGCTCTGCTGGGCAAGGTGTGTGTCGAGGACGTAAGTGGCCGATTTGACGACCAGCTCTCCCTGCACGGTGCGCAGGCCGAAGCTGACATCCACCCGCTCGCCGCTGCCGACGGCGCGGATATCCTCACGTTCGGTGACGACACGGAAAGCCAGTGATTGCAGACCTTCGACCGCAGCGCCATCGATCAGGACGCTGCTACGGTTGGCGACGAAAAGCGCTGTCATGGCGATTCACTCCTCAACTCAGACCTGAACGACGATGGTGGCGTAGATGAAGTCGATCGCCCGTACTGGACGGACCGCGATGTCGACCCGCACGATGCCCTGAGCGAAATCCGCCGGCGACGAATGGACATTGGCCGTGAAGGCCGGATCCTTGCCGTCCGGCGAGTGCACCAGCGCCCCTTCCTTTTCCATCTGGACGAGGAACTCGATCAATTTCTGCTTCAGGGCGCCCCGACCGTCGTCGCTGTTGAGACGGCCGATGAACATCTCGCCGAGCATCCGGACGCCGCGGACCGCGCGGTCGGCGATCCGCCGCACGCTGATCTGATCGCCGTCGGTGGTGATGCCGCGCAAGACGATGACGCCACGCCCGCGCTGCTCGACGACCGGCACTACCGCGCTCGACAACAGGCTGGCTTGCTCTTCGAGCGGCAGCGCGCGGCTCAGGCTGCCAAAGCCGGAGATGGTCTTGAAGGTCGGCGACTCGAAATAGTCGAGGCTGCCAATGCGACCCGCCACCGCGCCGGCGACGCCATGCGGAGCGAGCAGGACGAAGCGGTCGGAGAGCAGTGCCGGCGCCATCTTCTTCGCGGCGCCGTCGCCTGCGGTCGGAGGAACCTGGCCGAAACCGACACGACCCTGGCTGTTGCGGCTCATCTGACTGCAGTGGGCGATGACCGCGCTGTAGATGCGCGTCACGGTGTCGACATCGCTGAAATCCTGCACGGCGGCGAGGACCATGTCGACGTCGGATTCGTTGTTCAGGTGCTGCAGGGCAGCAAGGTAATCGCCCTCGCTCGCGTCCTTGCCACCAGACAGAAGGTACTCGCCGGCAGCGGGCGGTTCACCGGGATTGCCGGGTTCGCCCGCACGGATCACGGCAGATGCTGCCTGCAGCGATTCGGCCAGCTTCGTAGGGTCGAGACCGCGATGGACCTCGATTGCATCGCCGACCGGCGGCCTGATTTCCAGATCGAATTTGTCGGCCCTGTGGCTGACCAGCACGCGGATGCCGTTTGCCCAGGTGCCGGCAGCGCGCGCTTCGAGCTTGAAAGTCTTGCCCTTGCCGAAAGCCAGGTTGGCGCTGGCGTTGGCGGCGACCGAAGATTTCAGCGGCACGATGACCAGTTCGAAGACGCCGTTGGCCAGTGCCTGGCGCGCCTCCGACAGGCTGTACGCCGACGCCGCGCCACAGGTCTCGACGAAGCGGCTCCAGCTCGACGCCCGCACGGTGTTGCTGCCGGCCGGTGCTTCCTTTTCGGTGATCCCGATCAGCCCCAATACACCGGAGGGCGCCAGTTGCGGAGGAACGACCTCCTTGACGACCGTGACTTGTACACCCGGGATGATGCGCGCCATGCTCATTTCCTCCACTGAAAAACGGGAACGGTCGGTGTCAGTTCAGGGGCAAGACAAGCTGCGAAACCGCCGGGCTGGCTGACTCGGCTTCTTGCTGGCCGAGCTTGGATGGTGACGGCGGGATTTAACCCTATTCGATCACTGGCTACTGGGCATGTCAACACGAAATTCAGGGCCGACTCGCTGACAAACGCCGTTCGACCCTACCTGGCCCACAAGACCTCTCGGCTGGCGAAAACAAGCGAGCGACTCAAAAGCGCAAAATGTGGTCTTCCAGATCTGACTGCTGCAGTCCGGGCTCGTCCAACAAACGGACCAGATCGTGGCTTCACACAATCTATCCTATAAGCACTGGCGCGGGCTGCTGCGGGTCAAGCGCCGAGCAGGCGGCGAGCCAGCACTGATTGCATATCCCGGCGACCATCGACGATCAGATAGATGACGGCCTGGTTGCCCGCGACGCGGTAGATCACGCGGTACGGTTTGAACGCAGTCTGGCGATACTCCTTGATGCCCAGCGCCACCAGTTCCTTTGGGTAGCTGCCCCGCTCCGGGAACTCGGCCAGCCCCTCGGCGACCTCGATCAACTGACCCAGAACGTGGTTGGCGTTGGCCACGCAGTCGAATTCAGCGATGTAGTCGTGGATGGATTCCAAGTCCTGCTCCGCGCCTTGGGTGAGCAGGACCGCGTAGCGTTTCGCTTTGCCGACCATCAGGCCGTCGCCCACTTCGCGCGCAGACGCTTCACCACGTCAGCGACTGGTTTGACCCGACCTGCCTCCAGGTCCTGGTTGCCGATGGCCAGGATCTTGAGTAGCGCCAACGTCTCCTGAGTTTCCTCGAAGGAAGCAACGTCTTGCAGCACCGCCTTGGCTTCGCCGTTCTGTGTGATGACCAGGGGCTGGCGTTGTTCGGACAGCTCCGTCAACACCTTCGCAGCGTTGGCCTTCAGGTAGCTGATGGGTTTGACTTGCGATGAGTAGCGCATGGCCTTGCTCCATTGACTCGGATGGAACCAAATATAGTCCCTTATTGGTCTTTATGCGATTGACGGTTGCCGATTCGAGATGCCGCCCGCTGAAGGATGATGGCCGGTAGCCCATCGAACAGGTCATCATTCGACAGCCCGTACCTCTCCGCACTGCGGATAGGTGCTGAAGCGCCGTTGGGCTTCGCGGGCGCAGCCAAACGGCCGGGAGGCGCGGGTGGCCCACGACGAGAAGCTTGGAAGGCAGAAAACGGATATGCTGGTGACGAATCCTGCGCGTCCTGACAGCGCGACGACGAGAGGAATGTCGGTTGGGCTGAGGAACGAAGCCCAACACCTCCCGCAACGCAAAATCCGCTCCTTCGATGTCTCTCAGTCCATCTCCACGGTATCATTGGACATGGTTGCCGCGACCGGATCTGCTGCTGGCCCATTCGCACAGGAACTGCTTTCCAGGGTGGCGAAGCGGGTCGCTGGTCTGCTCGAACTCGCGTGTGTGGCGTGTGCGCGAGCGGCGGCATTACCCTGCATCGACGAGTCGTAGCCTCGCAAGAAACCAGCAGGATTGCGCGCACCCGGAGGTGGGTGCGCGGAACACTCACAACCGGAGCAGCAAGGCATGCGACTTTATCTTTCTTCGACGCTTTCCGACCTGGAGGACGAGCGGCGGGCGGTCAAGGAGGTTCTAAGCGGAGACTACACGGTCGTCGAGAGTTATGAGGCCGACTCGCGACCACTCTGGCAAAGCTGCGTCGCCGACGTCGCCTCGTGCACGATCTACATCGGCATCGTCGGCCTGCGCTATGGATTCGTTCCGCCGGGCCAGGGCAAGTCGATCACCGAACTCGAGTTCGACGCGGCGCTGGAGAAGGGTCTGCGTTGCTTCGTCTTCGTCAAGGACGCTGCCGCTGTCCCGGTTCCTTTTGCCGATCTTTACACGCAGGAGATTGATCCCGCGCTGATCAAAGCGTTTCGCGAGCGCTTGTCGTCCGGGGCGAACAACATCCCGAGGGCGGCGCTGTTCACCACCGCCGATGATCTGAAGGTGAAGGTTCTCAAGGCGCTGCAGCGGCAGGCGCCGCCGCCATCGCCGCCGCTGACCGAACTGCAGAAGCTGCTCCGGAGTTACCTGCAGGAAAACTGGGAGACCTTGAAGGCTAAGCAGGCATTCACGCGCGCCGACCTGTTCGTAGACCTGGAGAAGACAGTGCCGCTCAGCGCCGAGCGCGTCTTCGCCGAGGCGTGCGATGGTCCTCCACTTGAGGTCCTGCTGGGCGCCCGCGAGTTCTTCAAAGCCAGAGCCGCGAAAGGCCTCTCCGCCGCCGCGTCGGTCTCTGAAGCCGACGGCATCGTCTGCAGCGCCATCGTCCGCTGCGCGCTTGTCGCCGCCGAGCGCTACGTCAGGGCCAAGGTCGATGCCGATGCGCATCGCGCTCACGACCCGGTGAGGAGTTCCTATCATCTGGTTGCCTGCATCGAAGCAGCAGTTCGGTTGGGATTTGGACTGTGTTTCTCTGCCGGGAGCCCGCAGCCCGAGAATGTCTTCCGCCTCGTCCATCCGGTTCCCGAACCTGGAGTGCCGGGCGAAGAAGGCGCGGCGCTCTCGGCGGCTGAACTGATGGCAACGATCGACCGGGGCGAGTTGCAGACAGGTCAGGAGTATGACCCGGACTACCTGCGCACCTTCATTCAACGTCGCGCCCGTAAACTGGGTGCGGCGCTGGTGGTGAGCACGGATGCCGCGGGCCGCTTCGAGAGTGCGGAAAGGCGAGCGGGTCTTCTGAAGGACCTGCAGAACCAGTTCGATCTCCGGACTTTCTTCCAGCAGCGAGCCGACGACGCGATGCCGCTTTGGGCAAGACAGATGCAGGACAGCCTGTTGCATGCGCTTGGCCCGATTTTTGACATTTCGCCGCAGAAGGCGAGGACCAGTGAGGAAAAAATGCCCGAAAGAGAATCGGAACGTGCCGCTACACCGGCGGTCACCAACCTGACGATGAATTTCAACGCCCCCGTCGGCACGGTTGCACAGGCTAACGCCCCCGGGGCGCAAGCCGCCGCCAGGGACATCGTCATCGGCCTGCACGGCGCCGAGCTGCTGCAGGCGTTGGCTGCCGTCCAACGCGCGATCGACGGCTGCGCCGGGCAGCCGCAGGACGCGGAGCTGCGTCGGCTAATGTCGCAGGAACTCAACGAGGCGCGCGCGGTGCTGCAAGGCGAAGGGCGATCAGCGTCCGACGCCAAACTCATCAAACGCTGTCTCGACGGCGTCGAAAAAAGCGCCAAGGCATTGACCAACGGCCGCACCATCGTCGAAACGCTCGCCCCCGTCTGGTCTGGGCTCAAGCAGTCCTGGCCCGCTTTTCTCGCGCTTTTCAACTGACCGACGGGCAAACCGATGACCGTATCTGCTGTTCCCAATTCGCCGTTCGCCGGCCTGCAGCCCGGCGCTGTCCAGGAACTCAAGGAATCGCCCGCGCAGGCGCGCGCCTGGCACCAGTGGTCGGCGGCCGAAATCGACGCGCTGACGCTGG